>Ga0257106_1000195_pt1 | contig 38652 bp, 21 predicted proteins | sample LP_taG_3_FD_190177 | JGI IMG/M metagenome (GOLD analysis project Ga0257106, IMG submission 190177) | Marine microbial communities from Northeast Subartic Pacific Ocean, Canada - LP_J_2011_P26_10m | ecosystem: Environmental > Aquatic > Marine > Oceanic | place: Canada: Northeast Subartic Pacific...
CACGTCGTCGCGCACCTCGTGGCGGATGCCATCGACAACGTGGTCAAGGCGGACATGTACGCGGACCTGCCCGACGTGCCCGAGGACGTCGAGGACGTCGCGGATGTGAACGGTACCGATGGATCGAACGATGTGCCCGGGGAAGACTTCGAGGACGCGTGGGGACACGTGCCGAGGGGAGGTATGGGGCCCGGGTCTGATTTTTTCGACACGAGGTCGCACGGCGCGGCATCCGGGGTGAGCGCCCTGTCCACGGTGACCGCGGTGCAGGCGGCGCTGGTCAAGACGCACCAGAAGATGGTTCTCATGCAGCGCATCAGGCAGCACAGGTGATTTGATTTTTGGTTTTCAGTTAGCAGACACAGACGGGTCGCGCCCGCCGCCAGGGAGAGACGAGAACGTCCTCGGGTTTCGGGTGACGACTGTCCAACGTACGAGTAAGACTTTTACGAGTAGCGCGCGCCACCCGCATCTTCGCAGAGGATGCCGGGGGTGACGAACAACATTTTTGTAAGCAAATGCGGAGCATTCAATTAACATCGTGCCACGTCCAACCGTCCGGCGCCGCCGACGCCGTCAAGTTTTCAGGGTTCCCTTGGGCGAGATCTTTTCTCATCCCTACCCGCGCGAAGACGATGGCGTCCATCGTGTCTTTCGCGGTTCGTCTCAGGGCTCCGAGACCCTCGAGGAGTGCTCGCGACCTCATCGCTCGCGCCGCATCGTCGTCTTCGAACCCTCGTGATGACGGGGATTCTCGAGACAAAGAAGCGTGCGTCGTCGTTTTCCGGGGACGCGAGGTTAGAGCTCGGGCGGGCCAGAGACTTCGCACGGCCTTGCTGAAGGGCGGGGAGTCCCCTCACAACGGCGGTACGCTGGGCGGTGCGAACGTTATAAACTGTCGAGGGCTCGGCACGTGCGGCACGTGTGCGGTGGAGATCATCCCGTCCGGAGCCGCGACACCCCAGCAGTGGACGAATGCCGAACGACTGAGGCTAAACTTCCCTCCGCACGGACCGCCGGGCAACAAACGGCTGAGGCTGGCGTGCCAGGTACGGGTGGGTGGGGACTGCGAGGTAGTGAAGCGGGACATGTTCTGGGGCCAGGGCGGCAACGTGCTCGGGCCGAGAGGCGAGGATGAGAAGGAGGGGATGACCACGCCGCCACTCGGGGCGTTGGAGTTTGCCCTCGACGGGGACGAATGGCGCGAGGGAGGAGCGCTGGGGAGCCGACGGAGCGAGGGCGACGACGACCCGTGACGCGTCCACTGTACCGCGACGCACGAGATAGCCTACATAGCTTACGTAGCTTACGTAGCCTACTACACTGAATCCTACGACAGAGACAAGAAGGAGTCGAGCAGGTCCACCATCGCCGGGGGCCACCGCCTGACGTTTCTCAACCACTCCTTGTTCTTGTACTTTGAGCACCCAACGCTGATGCGATCGCACGCAAACTCCCATTCCCTCTCGGCGTCTTCGCCCCGCCCCTCCGACCAGTAGATGGCCGCGAGTCCCGCTCGCATGTCGACGTTTCCCGGAGCGCGTCGACTGACTCTCACCATCTCCCCCTTAGCCGCGTCAAAGTCCCCGAGCTGCGCGAGTGCCAACGCCGCGTTGGACGCCGCGAACGTGTACCCGTCCCCCCTTATTTTGTTGTTCCTGGCGGTGTTCACGCCGCCAGCGTCCCCGAACGCCCGCGCCGAGCTCAGGTAGGCGTCCCTGGCCAGCGCGTACTCGCCGAGCGACGCGAGGCAGTTGCCTTTGGAGTTGATGACGTAGGGGTCCGGGGGTAGACCGGCCAGTTGAGCGGATGCCAGCGCGGCGTCGTAGTCTCGTAGGGCATCGTCCCACCTGCCGGCACCCTCCCACGCGAGCGCCCTGTTGCTCAGTATCCTGGCTCGCGATTCGAGGTCGGCTGGTTCCGTCAGAGTGAGCGCCACCCCAAACTCCTCAGCCGCAGAGGCAAAGTCGGACTCCTCCCCGGCGTCGACGTAACACTGACCGAGAGCCTCACGCCACGACGGGTTATCGGGCTCTAGACGCGCCAGCCGCCCCAGCGCGTCGCGCGCTGAGGGGAAGTCTCGGGAAGAGAACGCGTCCACCGCCTTGGTTCTCAGCACCGAAATCTCATCGGCATCGCCTGCTCCGGGGGACGTGGACGAATAGGCGGGCGGAGGGGCTCTCCACCCGAGCGTCGACGCGGCCACCGCGACGAACGATGATAACGCGCGCCTCCTCCCATCTCGCGCGAATGACCCGCACGTAACTTCGCGCGACAATCTACGGAGATTGGTCCGCGCGACCGCCACCACCGACGCTCGCGACGTGGCGCTCATCGTCGGGATCAGTGCTTCCAGTCGTGGTTGAAACGGCAGACCATGGTCGTCAAGCTGTGGTGACCACCTCTGGAGTTGCCAAACTGCCAAATTGCAAATTGCCAAATTGCCAAACTGCCAAACTGTGGCCTTCTGCATAAAAACTCGTACACGGATAACCCTGAAATAACGTCGTTACGCGCCAAGGGCCGAACTCTTGACGTAACCCTACGACAATGTTGGGCGCGCAATTAACACGATAGAACACGATAGAACGCGCAGCGCGGGAAGGCAGGTTGTGTCAGCATGTCCGGAAGACGCGATGACAGCCAGCGGGGGACTCCACCCTCCCGCGTGCCCGCCGTCGACGCCGCATTCCTCGCGTGGGAGAGGAAGGAACTGATCGCGACGGACCGGGTGTGCACGCGGACAATGTTGGGGCTGGCCACCCTGTGGGTAATCACCGTCGCGATACGAGTAAGACTACGATTCTCGTCCGATTCGAGATACCTGGGTGACGTCGAATCACACATCATGGCCCTGCTCGGGAACTGCATCGTGCTGGCGGCGCACACGTGGTCGATGAGAAGGCGGGTGTGGTACGAGGCGAACCGCGAAGCCGTCGTGGTGGTCGTTAGGTTTCTCTTGCTCGCGATCCCGATGGAGGCGTACGTGCGCAGCGGCGCGTGGGAAGTGTCGAAGTCGAACCTCGTGGTCGCGCGGTTAAGCTGGGGCCTTTTGAGCACGGTGGGTTGGCAGGTGAACAATTTGCTGAACCTGGTACTTCAGCTGACGTTGTTCGTCGTGCTGCGGATGGGGCTGGCGCTGAAGGTGCTTTCCCATGACGCGGACGAGGACTGGCGCTGTTCGCCCCTCGGGACGTGCTCGCCGTCATCCAGGCTGTCTGCCGCGCGACAGGCTGAATTAATCGGACCGAGCGGGGACCGAGGCTTCTCCTTCTCCATGCGCGGCTTCACCTTCGATCTCTTCTTCGTCGTGGTGATGCCGGCGCTCATCCTGCTCGTCAAGATGAGGCACTCGCGGCTGATGTTCGATCTCGAGACCCTGAGGGCCGACCCGGCGGCGCGACAAGGGAGCGGGACGTCGGATATTCCGAGAGCCACACGGATACCCGGGATGGATATCGGAAGGAACTTTGCCACGATTAATCTCCTGTGGGAGCGCATCCGGGTGTGGGTGCCGTTACTTGAATTCCGCGACGGGGCCACGGAGGCGCGATTCGAGAAGTGGCACAGGTCCCTCATGGTCAACGCGGATGTGATGAAATGTGGCCTCACCATGGTATCCACGGTGGTATTTCATAAGCGCTTGTTGAAGGAATTCCGGTATCCTCCGGACGACTTACTCTTTGTCACCCTGTTCTATTTCGCGAGCAACTTGCTGCAGTTGTGCGTGATCGTGTCAAGCAGAAGTTTGTACGTGAAGTATCGCACGATCATCATGTGTGTGCTGCGGGTTGCATTTTTCATGAACAGCAACTTCCTGATGATCAGGATTGGTGATGCTCTTTTCGAACAGCCTGAGGGCATCGTCGTCAGGCTTGTAGCCGACGTTCACTTTTCTATTATTGGTGCGTTCCAAGCTATTGGCATGCACCTACTCCTGCGCACTTTCATACCCGTTTTAGGGGCGTGGTGCATCGTAACGAGCATGGCAATGCCCAAGTTGAGAGCAAAACCCCGGATTTCTGCGATGAAGGGTACGATTCACTTGTTCCAACTCGAAAGGCTCGGATTCACGTTTGACGGTCTCAAGGATAAAACGGTGGGCGACGTGTTTATCATCCTGATCATGGGTTACATGGTGATCAGTTTCATCACATCGGTCTTGGTCGAAACGTACTGCAGGAGAACATTCATGATGCAAGAAAGCGCGGCCGTCCAAGGCAGAGGCGGGCAATCATCAGAGACTCGAGGCCAAGTCATGAGTGAGGCGGAGCATCCGAGGCGAAGTGCGCGGCGGCGCAGATGAATAGGAGGGAATGGCGACTGGAAGATTGCACCCTTCGACGATTAGGACGCAGACGCGCGGTGACGGCTCACGAAGCCTTCGTTCCCCCGTCGCGTCCGATGTAAGTCGTCGGGACTGGCAGTGCCGCGGCCTGGACTCCTCACGAGAGTTCCCCCGCGGCCGCCCTGGTCCCGCGTGGGTTAAGCATCGCCCGAAGCCTCGTGAAAAGCATGTATAAAAAGCAAGTATGAAAAGCAACGACGTTCGCGACGTGTCATAAACCAGAGTATCCTACTACTACTGCGCTAAATCCATTTTACCGCCCGTCGTGTCGCGCTAACGTTTGCCGCCCTGGATGCGATCCAGCGTCCACCCCCCGGTTCCATCCGCGTGAAAGTGCAGGTGCTGGTGGTGAAACCGCTTGAGCTCCAGCCTGTGCGCGATGGAGAAGGCGGTGATTCCCAGGGTGCCGAGGTGCGAGTAAAACGCACCCTCCTCGTCCGGGTTGATCGCGCTCGTGGCCTCGTCCAACACGGCGTACGCCGGCTTGTGAAAGTACAGCCGAGCCAGGCCCACGCGCTGCTTCTCACCGCCGCTCAGCACGTCCGCCCAGTCGTGCGGGAATCGATCCAGCCCATCGGACGAGGTGCGAGCCAGCTTCATGAGATTCACGCGGGTGAGCGCCTCGACCACCTCGTCGTCTCGCGTCGGATCACCGGGCAGGGGATACATCACCTGGTCTCTCAGAGTTCCGCTCACCAGGTACGGCTTCTGGGGCACGTAAAACACCTGGAACGAGTCGTTCGACGCGCCCGCGACGTCAGGCCGGGTGACAGTCCCGGCGGTGGGTTCCCAGAGACCCGCCAGGACCCTGAACAACGACGTCTTGCCCGCACCGTTGGCTCCGGTGACGAAGAGGTTCTCCCCGGGCGCCAAAGTGAGGTTTACCCGCTTGACGAGTAGCCTACCGTCGGGGGAGTAGACGGTGACGCCACTGAACGACACGCCCTCTTCCGACGAACTCGCAATCACCCCGCGACCGCCACCCCCCGAACCCCCACCCAGTCCGCCCCCGGTCCTCTTCTCGTAGTTTCGCACCATCGAACCCACGCTCCCTACGGATTCGGACTCGTGATCGGACTTTGACTCGCCGGCGTCTTCGCCTTCCCATTCCGACCCACCGTCGATCGCATCCGCCTTCTCCGTCTTGTTCGTGTCGTGGATCGAGTCCACAGCCTCGAGGAGATCCATGACGCGCGCGGTGAACCCCGCGAGCCGCTGCAGCTTCTTGTACACCATCATCAAGTCGCCGATGGACGAACTGGCAGACTGGATGAGCGTGTCGCTCTCCCGGTACCTCGCCGCAATCTCAGCCGCGGACCTCGAGGACGTGTCCGCCAGGAACGGGAACGCGAGCACGGGCCAGCCGATCATGCTCGCGAAGTACTTGACGAAGTACTGGTCGATGACCCCTTGCTTGAACTGGAGGTAAAAGTAAAAGGAGGACCACGTCGTGGTCTTGTCCAGCTTGGAGTCCAGGATGTCCTGTTCCCGCGCGGCGCCGTCCAGGAACGCCACCTCCTCCGCGTGGGTGATGAGTCGCGAGTGCATCCGTCGAAAGTCCCCTTCCAGCTTCTGCGTGCGGGCGATGTACTCGGAGAAGGGCGGCGAGACGGCGCGAATCACCGCGCCCGAGAGGAAAAAGTACGAGTACAAAATCGTCAAACCCGAGTACCCCATGTGTTCGCCCATCCTGTGCGTGGACAGCACCACGTCCAGGAGGGGTTTGAACGTCCTGGCGAAGAGGTCGGATGCCGTGGCGCAGAACTGGTGGAGGTCCTCGACGATCCTCTGGTCCGCGTTGTCCAGGTTACCCACCCGCAGCACGGCGGCTCGGTAGTACGCCCGGTTGGAGAGGTACCTGGCGTGAACGTACGCGGTGAGCCTCTGCCTGAAGGCGACGGTGATGGAGTTGGTGAGGTACTTGAGCGCCGAGTTCACGACGCTCGCCGCGACGCCGGAGACGAAGAAATCGCCGAGGACCATGAAAAACTTCTTCCACGACCGTTCCATCACCGCCTGCAAGCCGTCGCCGCCCTTGCGAGCGATGCGCAGCGAGATGAAAGATCTGGTGACGAGCATCACGGTCTGGATGGCGAGCAGCACGGACTCCTTGCACGTGATCCCCGGGATGACGATGCGAAGGATGAACGCCATGCGTTTCAGGAAGGTGGCGTCGACCGCCGCGACCTTCCGCTTGACGGGAGCCGCGGCCCTGGTCTCGGCGAGCGCCTTCCCGCCATCGCCACCGCCGTGCTTCGAGCCTTCGTTGTCCGAGGCTGGCGCGGATGACGACGGGGTGCCGTCCCTCGCCGCCGAGGATACGACTGTAGACACAGCCGAACCCGTCCGACGTGCACGCCGCTCACGCTTCGCCCTCGATCGTGCCCTCGCCTCCTCCTGCACCAGGTGGAACTGCTCCGCAATCGCCGGCTGCGAGGTTTGATGATGCGCGTAAGCCGCTAAGCCGGTAAACCCCAACACGACGGCGGTGCACAGACGCCTATCTCGAGCGTAGTCTACCGAGACCCGCGACACAACGTCGGCGAGGTCACGCGCGTAAACAGCCCGTCGGGGCTTCGACATGACCCCCATGGACGGGCGCGTTCAGATCTGTGTAATTTTCGGCTCGACCTGTCGACGCGACGTTCGCGTGGGAAAAATAAACAACTCCTGCAAAGTCGACTCTCTACTCGCTCGCCGCAATGTCCTGATGCAGCTCCCCAAACTCGTTCGCCGTCGCGACGACACCGTTGATCCGGACGTGAGACACCAGGCGGCTCAGGAACGGATCGCACCCCACGGTCGACGAGTCCCCCACGATGCACACGTGCCGCCTCGCGCGCGTCACCGCCACGTTTGCCCTCCTCACGTCAGCCAGGAACCCGACGGATCCCCGGTCGTTGCTCCGAACCGTGGATATCACCACCGCCTCGGCTTCACGACCTTGGAACGAGTCAACGCTCGCAACCTCGACCAGGTCCGCGCCGGGTGCGGCACCCCTCGCGGCAACCTCCGCGAGCTTCGAGCGAATGAGTCGAACCTGCGCAGCGTACGGCGACTGCACCGCGATGTCCGCCGGGGCCACGCCGGCGCCCAGCAGACCGGCGACGTGCATCATGACCGCATAGGCTTCGCCCTCGTTCACGAGTGAGGACGAGGATGACAGCGGCGAGTTCCCGTCGTCCGTTTCACCAGATCCGCCGAACACGTTTCGAGACCGTTCCCTCGCCGCCATCTCACTCTCCGACACCTCCGAGCAGCCCGTCAGCAACATGCCGGCTCTGGTCCTCGTGTCCAGCAGCAGGAGCGCGGTGCTCGTCGATTTAGTCGATGACACACCGGGTATCTGGCGAAGTAATCTGCTCGCCACCTTCTCAGACGCGGCGAGACGTCCGCCGTACATCTCTCCACTCGCCCAATCGGAGATGAGCCGGTTGCTGCGGTACTGCGTGGTGAGCACACATCCCAGCACACCGGAGGATAGGTACGCGGTGGGAGAGGTACCCGGTGCTTGCGCTTTCGTGTGGCCGACCTTATCCGGCGTGTTCTGAGAGACGCGAGCCATGAGCGGCGTCGCGAGTCCACCGTCCGACGCCTCCGTCGACCGAACCAGCGGAGCGAGCTGGCACGGATCGCCGACCAAGACGACACGCTTGCTCCGAACGAGGGGTATCCACGCCGCGGGCTCCGTAGCCTGTGCAGCCTCATCGAGAATGACGAGATCGAACGCCGGAAGTCGTTGGATGTTTTCGGCACCGGCGCCGACCGCCGTGGCGAGTACTACCGACGTACCCGTCAAAATCTTCCGCTCGGCATTCGCTCGGACCTTATTCCCCGACTTGGCCAGCGTGCGCTGCTCACGCCTCAGATTTCCGAGCTTCGTCTCGATGTTCTTAGCGGATATGTTGTCACCGAGACCCTTCACCTTGCTCGACTGTAGCTCTTGCTGTTTGTCCCATCCCTGCCTCCTGGCGAGGTCAATCTCCTTCTTCCGTCCCCGGCTTGCGTCGAAGAACGCGCCAGTCTCCCTCTCGATTCTCGCATCCAACGAGCTCTCCAGCGCCGCGGATGAGATCCTCTCGGGAGCCCCGACACGCACGAAGTCGATGTTAGCAGCCCCGACACCTGACTCGTTCGCGGCGTTGAGTCTGGCCAACCGCTCGACCAGGTTATCCACAGCCGCGTTGGAGGGCGCGCACGCGAGAACCCTCTGCCCAGACGCAACCGCGCGGCGGATGATCTCGATGACGACCCCAGTCTTCCCCGTGCCCGGCGGGCCCTGGATCCACACGACGGGCGCGGTCTTCGTGAGCGCGATGCGCACAGCGAGCTGTTGCGCCGGATCAAAGTCGACGGGAATCGGCCCTCCGCCGCCCTCGGCGACGGGCCGGGTGTCGAGCGGGGGAAGATCAGCCGCCGACACCGCCCTGGCCGCCTTGGGCGAGGCCACCTCGGGGGCATCCGCGAAGAAACCCATGACACGATCGTACCCATCGAAGTTCGATGCACCATCCTCGGATCCCTGCGAAGTATCCGCCTCTGAAGTATCCACCTCTGAAGTATCCTTTGGACATCTGTGCTGCGCGAAAAGAGCGCGCACGACGTCCATCGCCGGCGGCCCCGTCCTGCTGTTCGGTACGTTTGCGAGCTTCGCGAGGGCGGCGAGCTGCCTCTCGTAGGTCACGGTATCGGGAACACGGACGAGCCGCAACACCTTGCCCGCGAGAACCTCGTCGACGATGACGAACGATCCCTTGGACAGCAGCCGCCGCTGGTTCACGGAGCCGCCGTCGACCACCAGGGTGACCTCGTCGCGCGTCGGATCGAGCGACTGAATGACCCCTTCCACCTCATACCCGCCCGTGGCTGACTCGTCGAACGTGGATGACTCGTCGAACGAATCTACCGTATCGAGCACGCCCGTGACCGCGATGGCGACGCGGTCACCCACGTTGATCGCCGACGGCGGCAGCTCTTTTCCGTCGGCTGGGCGAAAGTTGAGCAGCCGGGTCCCCGCGCCCTCCGGCCCCGGGGCGGCGGCGATGAGCATCAGGCCGTCCATGAGTGCACCCGCGCGTCCAACCGACGTGCCCTCGGGCGTGTTCTCGGCGCCGGGTAGCACGACGGGGCACGACGGGTATTCGGACTGCTCCTGGAGAAGCAAGTTTGCGGCGGTGCACGCCTCCGCTTCCCTCTCCAGAGCGAGCATCTCGCTGGCGTGCTGCACGAAACGCCCGAGGCGGTCCGCGAGCGCAGACTTGGGCGCCTTTCGCCAGTTACCGTCGTTCTCGTTCGCCACGGAGAAATTGGCTTTGGGTTTTCGCGAGCCCGGCTTCCTCTTCGGCTTGCGTTGATCCCCACCCTTCGCCCCCTTCGATGGGGTTGTCTTGCCATCGCCCGCTCTTCCTCGCGCTTTCTGCCCCTTCGCCGCCCCGTCGACGATCGCCTTCTTGGACGGCTTGGGGCTACGTCCCGCGACCTTGCCCTTTTCGACCGATTCGTCGTCCCCGATAACCTTGAGCACTGCTCTGAGCGCCTCCCGGTCGCCTTTAGCCATCGCCACTGTCGACACCGGACCTCGACGATGAACCTTCGCATCGCCAGGCGCCAACCAACGCGCGTGCCGGTTCGCCGCACGAACCACGCGGCAACGCGAGCTCAGGAGCGCGGGCTCGCTGACCCATGTAGCCGCTCCAATCATCCCGGATCGATGAGACGACGGATGCGACCGCAGTGCGCCTCGCTGGACTGACTCGCACAGCCTTATCGTATCTCGTCTCACGGATAACATCGAGCTGAGATAACCAGTTTGCTGCTGTGGCATTTGTATCAGCGCACGACACACGGGGAAAGGGCTTGCCATGGTGAACGGCCAGAGCCGCACGTGTTGCACCCCCGACAAGCCTTGTATCAACCACAGGCTCAACAAGAAGGTGGTGGATGACGAGGAAAAGCCCAAACCCGCGGGGCGGGTGGTGCTCATGGACCCCAGCAGGACCCCAGCAGAAAATCCCTTGCACGACGCCGCGAGAAACGCGAGGTACACCGACTCTAACGCGGCTCTGCAGAAGGTTGACCTGATGGCGTTGGCCATGCAGAACGCGGATGGGCAGGTGGATGACGATGCGGAGTTCGAGGCTCTGATCAGGGAGAAGATCGAGCAGGGAAAGATCAAGAGGGGCGGGTCGTTCATGGTGGCGAAGTTTCAGCTGGAAAAGGACAAGCGGTACAAAGCGGTGAAGAGACGCGCGGAGCAAATGTACAAGGACATCACGAGGCGAATCACAAGAGCAGAAGAGGAAGATGCGGAGAAAGCGAAAAAGGCGGGGGAGGAAGAGGAGGATCAGCCGGCGAAGCGCGCTCGAGTTGAGGCTCCTGCCGAGACGGACGACGCCGGCGTTACTTTCGACCCGGAAGACTACGATTAGCTCGCTAAAGGTATAAGTTACTTTTACACTTTCGAAACAACCAAACACACCCGGGGCTTCAGACCGCCCCGTCTACGCCGCTAAGGTACAACCCAATGGTCAGTCTTCATCCTCCGGGTCGTGGTACCCGTCGAGCATCCATTCCGCCGCCTCTGCCATTTGCGCGGATTCGTTCATCCATCCGTCGCCGTCCAGTCCCTTGCGCTGGTACTCCTTGCTCGCGACACCCATCCCTTGCCACTCGGAGGGTACGTCCCCGCGCTCCCGTTCCCAGTCGTCCCACCTGCTGTTGTACGACTCCAGGATTTCATCCACCTCCTCGTTTGACGTCTCGAGGATGATGTTCTGGATTGAGATTGGCAACTCTGAATATTCGCCGTAATTGTGGATGCGGTAGATGAGCTCGGGGTATTCGCTGATAGCTTTGCTCGCGTCGCACGACGGTGCCAGCTCTTGCAGCCGAGCTTTCGCGGAATCCACCTCGGCGACCACATCTTCACACAGCAGCAAACGGGGATGGCGCTCGATCACCGGCGTGACGTCCTGGCAACGATCGCTCGAGCAAAGAACCGACTGCAGCTCGAGGATGCTCTGCGACGCGCGCACGAAGTTGATGTTGAGCACGTTGGGTTCGCGCTGCAGCATGTTGGGCACGTTTGCATCCGGCAGCAGCGTGCTGAGCTTCTTGGCGTTATTGAACACCAAATCGGGCTTGGAGAACTTCTCGTCCACGCGGCCCAACTTGACGAGCCAGCGGATGTCCACGTCTCTCACCTTGTGGCGCTCGGTCTCGGCCATGTCGTTCCAAGACCTCCAGAACGCCACCATCTCGTTCTCCCAGAGCTCACAAAATCCAAGGTCGGTGTCGCACATCTCCCCCAGGTCCTTCGTGTCGCTCATGTCGTCCATGATCGCCCGGGTCACCGAGCGGTGCTGACGTGTGACAAAATGAGGTCCCTTCGCGAACGAGCGGGACGAACCCCGGGGCAGCCTCGAGCGACTGGTCAGGGAGACCACATCGCGACGACGAGCCGATGGCGGGCCCATGGAACGCACAGAGGCTCCCATGCGGACGCTCATGACGTGAAGCTGCATCACGTCGACGTTGAGACACGGGCGCTTAGACGCAGACGACGATAGCTTTGGAAAATATCTGGCACCTGATCTGCCTTGACGTCTGTCTCGCCCCGGCGGTACGTCAGTCGGTGTAGCCTGACGAGACGCGGTTTTCTAGCTCGTCCGTGGGCACAGGACGCGCGATCCTGGTCCTTTCGGTGCCAACGCGGCCGTCGCGTCGTACTACTGTGCCGCGAGGAGCCGACGTCGCTTCGTGATATTCCGCGGGAAAAACCAAATCTTCGGCTCGCAAAATCAGCCGCGGGGCTTGGTCACCTTCCCACAGTCGTCGACACACGCTCACGCCGCGCGGGTGTCATGGCCCCGTTCCGTAAACCGAGGGCGCAGTCATCGGCGGTGTGTCTTCTGCTAGGAGCCGTCGCCGCGGTCCTCGGCATCATCGGCCTGGCCGCGCATCACACCCACCTGCAGGCCGCCTCTCACCACGACGTGATCCACCATTTTCACGCGTCGTCGAGTCGCCTAAACGTCGGTAGCGATACGACGGTGAAACTTGGAGGAAGCAACCGCGCCGGTCACGTATCGCAGCACCCCAAGGTTGACAGATTCCGATCCCACGCTCGCGCCCGGGTGAACGCACACAAAAACGCGGACGGCGATCACCTCGACGACCTTCTTGCAGGCGATGTTGAGACGTCCATCATTCCGGTGAAGACGATCCGCGAGTCACATAACGCGGTCACATCTCGCTCCTCGGTCCCGATCGCTGACCAGTGCGGTGAATCACACGCCAACACGGAGTTCTGGGGTGACGTCGTCGAGGAGGGCACCGTGGGTTTGATCGTGGATCCGAAGGAGTGCTGCAGGAGATGCGCGGAGACAGTCGGGTGCAACGTCTGGGTGCACTGCGGCGCCGACGAGTCGTGCCGGGGCTCGTGCTGGCTTAAACGAACGGACGACCCGAACGCTCCTACCGTACACGCGAGCGGCGCGAACGTGCCGTGGACCAGTGGGACTGTGCTGAAAGACTTCGACCCGACGCCGGGGAAGGGTACGGTGCTTGGCGCGGAGGCGTCCGTGACTCTCGTCACACCCGCGGGACGAGTTCGGATCCGGTTGAAACCCGAGTGGCATCAACCTTCATCCGAGCACGTCGGTAGATTGGCTCAAGAGAAGGCGTGCACGGGATCGTGTCATCTGTACAGGACGGAGCCCGGCTTTTTGCTGCAGGGCACGCTGAGGTCGTTCAAGGTTGCGGCGAACAAAGACTTGAAGAAGGGCCCGAAGCTGATGGAGCGAGGCGACATCGGGTGGGCGGGTGAAGGACCTGGACCGGATTTCTTCATTTATCTCGGTGAGAAGCCGGCGGACTGGCTCGGATACGGGCACACGGTGTGGGGAGTGATCGCTGACGAGGAGAGCCTGGCCATCGTAGAGAAGATCGTCGCCATGCCCTCGCATACCCCGGGAGGCCCGAACACCATGAGATTTCTCAAGGAGAAGATGTATTTTGACATCGAATAGAGCTAGCCAGACCGGAATCATAGCTTCGCTCGCTATCTAAAACGGTTTTAGTCGTCCTCGTCGCTCGATGTGTCCCAATACCCCGGCGGTCGTTTCGCCTCCTCGGCGCTCTCCTTCGCCGGCGACTTCATCAGGACGCCCCCCAGCGTCGGTCCCTTGATGAAGCCGAACCCACCCCCGCCGGGCGTGAGTAGCCCCGACACCCTCGCGCACTGATCGCTTCCCATGTACTGCGGTAGGACGAGGTCGAAATGTGTCGCGATCCCCGGGGGCACGAACCTTCCTCCCACGAAATGATGGGGCCCCGTGAACGTCTTCGCGCCGAGCTTTGGCGCCGTGAGCGACACGAGCAGCTCGGGCCGCATGCCTTCTCCGCTCTCGTCTCCCTCGTCCACGCTCCACCCCGACGGTATGTCCACAGCGACGATGGGCGGTGGAGCGTTGTGGGGGTTGAGGAGCTCCAGCAACGCATCGAACGGCGCTCGAGGCGCTCCGGTGAAGGAGAACCCGAAGAGCGCGTCGACCACGACGTCGCATTTGGTCACCAGCGGGTCGCCGCCGCTCAGAGTCTCGGCGTCGACGAAGTGGATCCCCAGGGTGTTCAGCTGGGTGACCAGGCCGTTGTATATCGGCCTGTCCGTGCGCTTCGGGTAACACACCTCGACATCGTACCCGAAGTGGTACAGGTGCCTCGCGGCGACCAGGCCGTCACCCCCGTTGTTTCCTGGCCCGCACAGCACGAGCACCCTGCCGTAGGACCTCGGCGGGTACACCTCGCAGAGCGCGGACGCGACGCTCAGACCCGCGAGCTCCATGAGCTGATCGATGCTAAACCCGAACTCGGGACCCATGAGCTTTTCGTCGATCTCCTTCGCCTGCGCCGCGGAGACGAAGGACACGTCCGCCATCGAGTCGGCTGAGTTCCCCGAGGATCTCACTTTTACCTTTACGGATCCTTTACGGGTAACAACTCGCGGACGGGATGAGGCGGCGCCGGGTCGTGAGAGGGCGGGTTTGGCGCGGGTTGTGAGGTGTAGATCGGCCCGTGAGTCCACCAGCATGCAAGCGGGGACGAACCGCGTCCGATATACGCGAGGGTGTGCTATCCGCGCCCGCAAAGTGCAGGTGAGGGCTCGCGTCTCCCGGCAGGAAGAAAACACGTCACAGCCAAACATAGCCAAAGCCGTTATCGCGTCAGCGTCGAATTCATTGCCCTTGGCGCGCCACACACGCAACATGGCGGAGGGATCACCGACCCTCACGCGCATGCCGTCGCTGGCTAACTGGGTCAACCCAAGTGCGTCAGCGACGCCGCGCCCATCCAGGGAGTCTATATCTCCCGAGCGCCAGCAGGAGGCGGCCGTAACCTTCGTCCCCACCGGCAGGTTCGGGTTTCCGACCCAGGCAATGCTCGCAGCGGCGCAGGGTCAGGCGCACGGGGAGGAAGAGACGGAGGAGCCGCCGCCCCCGAGCCCTCCCCCAGAGTTTGCCGGCGTATTCAAGCCGCGAGTCAAGCCCAAGCTTCCCCTGGACCACGTCGTGATGATGCACCAGGCGTACGTCGACACCAACCCGAGGCCCAAGTCTTGGGACGAAGGGCCGCCATTGGACAACGGCGGGGCGTCGGTCGGGCCGACTTCGGACGCGAAGGAGGTGAACGCGGAGCGCGAACCCGAGGGAGGCGCGGCGCCTGAGCTCGATACGAAGGATCCCCCGGTGAGTCCAAGGAAGCGTAAGGCGCCGGCGGCGAAGAAGGCGCCCGAGGTAAGCGAGCGCAGGGTCAGTCGAAGGCTACAGAACAAGACTTGACCGGGGGAAAATAGGCCAACTGATGAATAATGCCACCCCACGTACGAGAAGTCACATCTAGCTGCTAGGATCTATAGCCACCTGTCTATACGAGTGTAAAGTCACGCCCTGGAACGCATGTATAGAGCCTTGGGACGCGTGAACGACGCGTACCCTTCCTCACCCAAGGTGCACCCACCGCTTCCACCTCCCGAGCCGTATCTACCGGTCCACGGTAAGTTTGTCGACGGATGGTTACACGCGTTCCAGTACCCGGTACCCACGTCCAGGCGATGGAGTATCGACTCAGCGACGGCCCCGTCAGCCGTGTACACACTCGCGGTCAGGCCGTACGAGCTGTCGTTCATAGCCTCGATCGCCTCCTCGTCGTCGTGAACCGGGACGACAGCCGCGACGGGACCAAACGTTTCGTCCGCAGTTATCATCCTTTGCCTCTGCGAGCCCCTCAACGCGTCACCCCCGACCACCACGACGGGGTGGAAGTATCCCCCGCCCTGGGTGGGTGCTTCCCCGCGGTACAACACGTGCGCTCCGGCGCGGACCGCATCGTCCACGTGTGCCGCCACCCTTTCCACCGCGCCGCGTGAAGTGAGAGGCCCCAGGTTCGTAGTCGCGAGCGCTGGGTCACCGGCTCGATATTTACGCGCCTCGGCCACGAACGCGTCGACGAATGAATCGTACACGTCGCGGTGGACGTAGACCCGCTCGACCGCGCAGCACCCTTGCCCCGCGTTGTGAAACGCCCCGCTCGCGATGCTCGCCGCCGCTCGGGCCACGTCAGCGACGTCCGGCCTCACGTAAGCCGCATCGACGCCGCCGAGTTCGAGCACCGTTCTCGTGTGACTCCTCGCCGCTACGGTGGCCACCTCGGTGCCAACCACCCTTGATCCCGTGAACGCCACGGCTCCCAAGCCTTGAAGTCTAACTAACGCCTTACCCACGTCCGCCCCTCCTTGACACACCTGAAACACCTCGGATGGAACGTCGGACTGCAATAGGAGAGTTCGCAGGCGCTCGGATACGCCGGGGGACAACTCGCTCGGCTTGTGCAACACCGAGTTCCCCGCCAAGAGCGCGGGAACCAGCACGTTCACGGCCAAAAATGCCGGATAGTTCCATGCGGATACGTGGGCCACCACCCCGACCGGCTCGTGCGTGACCTTCTCGGTCACCGAACCGGACGAGGCGCGGACGCTGTTCGACTCCATCCGTGCCCGTGCCCTGTCACACGTGGCGACCAAGTCACTGACTCGCCGAGCTGACGCGTTGACCTCCATCCTCGACTGCGTCGCCGGTTTTCCCGTCTCAGCGGTGATGATACTCGCAATCTCCCCGGCGTCGTCCCGCACGCGTTCGGCAAAGTCCCGTATCCTGGCCGCCCTGTCCTCCCATCGGATCGAGCTCCACACGCCGTTTTTCTGCGCCTGCGATGCACTCACGAACTTCATCGCCACCGAGACATCGTCGTCGGCACGCACCGTGGAGACCACCGTGGTGCCATCGACAGGACTGACCACATCGAACGATGCTCCAGACGCGAACCACCTCCGCGATACGACCACGGAGCCCGCACGAGACACGCGCAGCATCGCTGTCCCGACCAAACTCTCGGAAAACTCTCGGCAGCTCAAAGTGTCACGAAACGGTTCACGAAAATTTCCCGAAACTCAGCCCCCTCCTCAGAAGGCCGCGCGCCCGTCCTAAGCTTCAACGCTCGACATGGACCGATACGCGCTCGGCGTCGACATCGTCATCCATTCCAAGACTGGGGACGTTCCCGCGGTGGAGTACGCTCCCATCGGGGCGATGCGCGATGAGATTGCGTGCGCGGTGATTTGCGCGCCGGGATCCTCGGGGGGATGCGGGCCTGGCATCGCGCAGGCGTTCCGGGGTCTCCCGCTTGAGCGCCGGTGCAGTGCTTCGGCGCACGGCTCCTTCTACGCGAGGTTGGGCATGGAATTGTCCACGGGGGAGGATATGGACTCCTGGGATCCCCCGAAGCGTCGCTTCGAAGGGGTGGAGAACGACGAGAACGGCTTCCCCGAGAATCACTCCGTCGACTCCAAGGAGAAGTTTCTCACCCGCGGTCGCAGACGACCCGGCGCGGTGTGCATCCAGATGACGTGGAGCAAGTGCGCGGGTGGCAAGAAATGGCCGGGAAAGAGGTTGAAGCGCGTCGATGCCCTGTCCGCCGCCGTGGACGATATCGTGTCGTGCGCATTGTACGTCAGGCAAAAATACGGCGACAGCCTGAGGGTCGTCCTCGTCGGCTTCTCTTTCGGGGGACCCGCGTGCTGGGCAGCGGCCAAGAGGCTGGGTAGCGAGAGACTGGCGGCGGTCGTCTCCGTGGCTGGATCGGCGAGGGGCGGTGCCCGGTTCGCCAAGTTCGACCTGGACACCGAGGGGTGCGTCGCCGCCCTCGACGCCGTCCCGCGGTTGTGGCTCCACGGCACCAAAGACGAAAACGTCGTTCCGGCGATATCTCGCAGGCACTTCGACCTCGCCGCCGAGCCAAAGGCTGTGGCGTGGGTGGTGAACGGGACCCATCACTTCGATCACGTGAGGGCAGCCGGGTACGAACCCTTGCGCGAGTTCCTCTGCCAGGTGTGCCAGATGGAGTGCAACAAGAGACGCGCCGGGGACGTTCCTTACGCCCTGGACGGTCCCCCACCAAACGCCCACCCCGGAGGGTTCCTGACCAAACGCTCGCACGTGCTCGTGATGCCGATGTCGGGTAATCGCAGCGTCATCGAGTCGCATCAAAGGAACGCGGCGAGCAGACGGAAGGTTGTCAACACCACGGACGGGTCACGGGCGACCAAGACCACGGCGGCGTTCAGGGGCATGGCCAAGGCTCAGGCTCGAGAGGAGCACCCGGTCATTGCCCAGTCGGGGCCGGATATGCCCGAGGGGTACGGCGCGGGATGGGTGGACGTGGCGGCGAGTGAGGACCTGGACCGGATGCGAGCCGAGGCGAAGGCGGCGTCCATGAACCGGTGCGTGAAACCCGCCACGTTGGAGACTCTGCGGATGCCGACGGTGAAGGGATACTCGGAGTAAAGTCGTCGCTCTACGTAGCTAGCTGTGGTGTACAAAGTTCTATCGTGTTCTTATCGTGTTCTATCGTATCGTTCAACCGTCCACCCTTCGCTGCCCCGACTGCGCCATGATCATCCCCACGATGAGCCCGTAGAGCGCCAGGGCCTCGGTGAAGATCAGGATCAGCACCAACGGCGCAAAGAGCTTGCTCTGAAACACAGTCGCCTGAGTCCCAGCCTCCCCGACGACCCCAACCGCGATGCCGCTGGCGAACTGCGCCGCGCCGCAGCACAGACCCGCTCCAAGGTGCATGTACCCGTTGTACTGGCCGTAGGTCCCGTCCGTCCTGATGCCCGACATGATGATGATGCTCAGCACCAGTCCGTAGATCCCTCGCACACCAGCCATCGCGACCGGGATGATGCCCTTAATCACCATGTTGGGATCTCTGCATCCCGCGCGGCACAGACCCAGACCAGACTGCGCCGTGCCGTACGCGGCGCCTATGCACGACAGCACAAGACACGACATGGCACCGAGGTAGCCGAAGCATACCCCGACGTGCTCCGAAGCCGACATTCGCTGGGTCAAAGGCGCGAGCGTCAATGCCAAAGATTTAGGGTTGCTTCGCGCGAAAAAGACTTTGGAGTGCCGAGACTGTTGTTGTTAACTTTTCACTCGATGTACACGCATCTAGCTCGACTGAATCGGTTCCCACTTCGTTTTGCGTCTCTTGTTCATTCGGAGACGCTTGTGTTTCTCGAGCCGGCTGCACTCGTCGCCGCATCCGCTCCCACCGGGCGCTCGTCTTCGATCGGCGCTCTCGCCGTCGCTCGCCATGCGGTCGTACCACATCTGGTCGTAGCCATTCTCCGCGACTTCAGGGATGAGCCTGTGAGTGCACCCGACTTTGGTTCCCCCGGGGACACACTGCGGCGTAGGTCCTTTACTGATCGTGAACCCGTCCCTGGTCAGCGCGAACAGTTTCATGAAGACGTGCCTCCACTCGTAAAACGCGTTCTCCCCCTCGTGCTCGCAGAACGTAGTCGCCTTCTCGGCGACGGACTTTTTCTTAACCGCGTTGGACTCGTCGAGAGCGAGCTCGTATTCCTGGACAACCTTCGCCTCGAACGCGACGGACTTGTCGATGAGGTCCCTCTGCAGCGGTCCCATCTCTTCCCTCAGCGCCTCGGTCACCAACTCGGCCCGTTCGCCGTAGCAGAGATTGGACACGAGGTTCCAGATCCAAAAGGCTGAATCCCACGACGGGTTCAGGGCGTCCGCTTTGGGTGCGTGTTTCGGTGACACAGCCGCGTCAGGGAGCTGGCCGACCGAGTCAGCGAAGTGGTAGGGAACACGAGTGATTCCGCCGTACACGGGCACCCTCAGGCTGGTGGCGCTGTCGTCCGGCGCCCACCATTGGATCGCTCGGATAGCGGGCGGGAGCCAGGGCCTGCTCGCAGAGACAAAGTTCCAGCTCGTTTGCTGCGTCGCGACTGTCCTTTCGTTGACGAACTCCTCGCCCTTCGTGTCCTTCCAGATCAAAGGGCGCCACCTGTACGCGGAGTGGCCGCTTCCGGCTCCGACGTCCGGCCTATCGATGCCTCTGTTGTCGAACCAAGTTCCCTCGAGCCGAGTGCCCATCAGCGCCATGGCGTCGGCGACGGTCAAGGAGAACTTCGCCGACCCCTCGGGCGGGTAAAGGAAAAGCGGCATCCGCCCGCTCGCGAGGTCGTATCCGCGGACGTACTCGAGGTATTTCTCCTGGAATTCATTCCCCGCCACCTCGTCGCTCATGCCGAGCAAAAGCCGGTACACGTCCCAGACCCGGGCCTCGCCGTGTCGAGCGCCGGAGAACGTCACCGGGTCAAAGGCGGCGCTAAAGTCAAAGTCAGCATCCGGCGCGTCCGCGGGGTACCTCCCGATCTTCCTCGCAAAGTCCACGACGTCGGGCGAGTACATGACGTTCGCTGGATCGTTTTGGTCGAATGTTGTGGTTCTCGCCTGGTTGGCGTGGGCGAGAACGGCGCCGTCGGGAACTTTCTGCGCCACCCACACCGCTCCCTTCTCGAACTTGCCCTTGCCGATGAGCTCCATAACCCAGGCCTCGTCGCCGTCGATGCACGAGAAGGACTCCCCGTCGCTCGCGTAGCCGTGCGTCTGGACGAGGTTGTCGATGAGTTTGATGGCGTCGACGCAAACCTTGGTGCGCTGCAGGGCTATCCATATCAGGTCTCCGTAGTCCATCAGCCCGCCGGTGCCGTGGGAGTCCAGTTCCGGGAGACCTCCGAACGTGGTTTCTCCCATCACCATTCCATGCTCGTTGGCGTTCCCGACGACGGTGTACGTCTCGGCAGCCTCGGGGATGACGCCGAGGAAGACGCTGTCGTCCCAGTCCCAGATCTCGCGCGTGGCGTTCGCGGGGTGAGACTTGGCGGGATAGAGACCGATACTTCCGTACAGTGAGCCCGAGTCAGCGTTGTACGCGTAGATGGTGGACTTGTCTGCGCTCGCTCCTGGGCTCACGAGCAGGTTCGTGCACGCATCGGCGCCCGCAAAGAGGAGCGCACCCGCGAGGACGTGGCGGAGCCTCATCGGTCCCTTGGAATAATGACGTCCTCTTTGCGGGATTCCGGCAACTCATTTGTGCCAACCCCCCTTCGTGGACGTTTTGGCAAAATGATGTATGAGCAAACAGACAGAACACGCAGACAAAGCAGCCAAGTGTCCAGCCAGTCAGGATTTTTCGCATCCGACCGGATGACGGCACAGACGGATTTCAGCCGCGCAATCCGTAACCACAGCGCTTCGCGACGAGCGTCTCGTGCGGGTTTGATCGCGGGCGAATCCTCGGTGAGGGCTTCTCGGGCACCCGGTCGGCGGCGGTCATTGTCGGAAGACTGCGTCGCCGCACCGCGCGGGTCATCCTCGAATCGGGCGCCAATCCCCTAACAACCGGAAAGCTCCAATTAATAATGTCCACTGTCAAGCGGAAGACGGGCAAGAAGAAGCCCGCGAGCGGGAGGACGTCGCCATCGGATGACAACGACAACTGGTTCTTCACGGTGTACAAGTCCCCTACGGGTCTGACGGGCCAGGTCTTCTACGAGGAGCCGCTTCCCGAGCCTGAAGGTGAGCGCGTGCCCACGTGACCGACCCCGCGCCCTCCTTCCCAAAATCAATCGGCAGCTGCCCCGCCCCCGCCTTCGTATCCTTCGCTCACCGCGCGACCCCCTTGAACACTCCAGGCGGATTCTACGATGCCAAGAAGGACCAAACCTTCCGCGAAATCGTGAAAAACTCGCCCAAGTCGTACGCGGCTTCGTTCAAGACGAACCAGAAGCGGATCGACCTCCCGACGGAAAAGAAGGGAAGCACCGACGTGCTCTACAACCCACGGAACGGCACGTTCACCGAGATAATGGCGAAGAAGGGCAACGCCTCGGCGATGAAGTCGAACGTCAAGAGACAGGCGTTCACGGACACCAAGTTCAAGCTGGGTAACGGACCGGACCGCTTCTACGACGTCCACCGCGGGACGATGGCGGAGGACACGAAGAAGTCACCGCGGGGATACTCAGCCGCGTTCAAGACGACGCAGAAACGCATAGACGATAGCCGAGATAGGTTCAAGCTGGGCAGCGTGGACATCATGTACGATGCGAAGGATCCGAGGTACGTGACGCCCGCGTACAAGACGAGGCCGCAGGTGGCGGCTTTTGGGTCGTCGGTGCCGCGGACGAAGAAGCGGCGGGAACCAAAGGTGAGCAAGGATGGCGGGTCAAGGAGGGGCTCGCGGGCGGGGTCGAGCGTGGGGACAAACACGCCGAAGAGCGCGGGGGATGTGACGCCAAAGAGCGCGGGGGGTAAGACGCCGAAGAGTGTTGGGGATGAAACACTGTGGAAGACGCGGAGTAGCTTGATGTCGAAGATGTCGGGATGGTCAGAAGAGCCGGCGATGCCAGACACGCCGGATCAATAGATCTGAATATGATGTCATTTCACAATTCAAAAGATAGAACGCTCTCAACGCCGCCGTTGATCACGTAAATTTTCACATCGCGAGAGCCCGCAGCGTCTCCGCCTCGACGACGCTGAGCTGCGCCCTGAAAGCCTCCGCCATCCTCGTCACCGCCGCCGCCGCATTCTTCTTCACCGCCGCCATCTCGGCGCGAAGAGCCTCGTTCTCCTGTCGAAGCAACCCGCCGTCGCCATCCTGCGGGTCCCTCGCACCCTGCGCAGACTCAACCTCGCGTCGTGCGGCATCGAGATCGCTCTTGGTCATCGCGAGATCCGCGCGGAGCAGAGTCATCTGTCGCTCCAAGATGGCGACAGCCTCGGACTCGGACGGACCAGACGGACCGACGCTCTCACACCCGGTGTTGGTGGTCGCCGCGGTGTTCATCGGCATCTCGGGAGTAGCCTCGAAGACGACGGCTTGGTTCGCCGTGAAGACGACGGACTTGGCGGGAGTCATCGCGTTGGCCTTCATGTTGACGGTGGCCGGAGACTTTTCGTCCTCCGCGCCGGGCGAGTTGAAGAGGGCGTTGCCGTACTCCTTCACCGCGCTCTTCGGGGGCTCGGTGGACTTGCCAAAGGATAGGCGCCTGTCCTCGGCCGCGGTCTGCTTCTCGGGGGTCTCCTTGAGCGTCGTCGCCTTCTTGGACTTGTCGACCACCTTGGCGAGGCTCGACGCCGTCTCCGCCTCGGTGACACTCTTCCGTCTGGTGCCCATGCCCCGCGTGGGTCCGTTCGCAGCCACATTCACGGCGGTGTTCTTCGCCGCGGAACGGCACGCGCCCTCGTTGTTAGCGGCCGCGCCGAACCTGCTCGTCTTGAGGATTGACTTTGCCGGCGGTGTCTGCATCTGCGTGGCGAGCTTGGCGTAGTATCCCTGCCCGCCCCACGAGTCGCTCAGCTGCTCCCTGAGGGATTTCTGGTTGGCGGCGTCATCCTTGCCGTTATCCTCCTCGAGCGGCAGCACGGCGTCGGCCATCGCCATGAGGTCCCTTACCCGCTGCTGAACGTCCTCGACCGTCGTTCGGACCTTTGGCGCCTCGAACTTACCCGGCGGCTTGGCACCCTGGGCATCCTCAGTCTCGGATGAGCCGCGGCGTTTGCGAAGCTCATCGCCGGGGGTGCCGCACGCGCCCCGTTGCACGTTGTCCCAGTCGGTAAACTCGCCGAACCTTTGCGCCTGTGCCGCTTTGTTGGCCCGACGCGACCTTCTCGGACCCTTACGGCTGGTACCCGGGGTCTTGGCCGGTAGGATGCCGCCGTTGAGAGCGGCGAGCATGGCGAGCTCCTTGGCCATCGTCCCGCGGTGCGACTTGTCCGCGGAATCGACGGAGGGTTCAGCGTCATCGTCATGGGCTTGTTCCTCGTGTGCGTCTTCGTCCTCGTCATCATCGGCCTCGTCGTCGGCGTGTTCCTCCTCTTCGATATGGCTCGGCAGCGCGTTCGCGGTTGAGGGCGCAATTGAGGGGATCAACACGGTGGCCTCTTCGTCGAGCCCCACCCGCTGAGCGTCCCCCTCTTCCTCCTTCGCCTCGGGAATTTCCATCCTGACGGTGGAAACGGATGCGTGAGGAGTCACGGGATGAATCTTCTCGGTCTCCGCCTTGGCCCCGGCCGCCTCGCCCTCGATTGACGGTTCGAGGTGGGCGACGATGGAGGTCTGCTTCATCGCGGGCGCGGACTGCTTCGCAGCCTTGGCGGGTTGACCGCCGAGCGTCCTCTTGCCGCCCTTCGACGCCTTCGCTCCGACCTTGACGTCCCCGGCGCCCGCTAGGCTCTGCCTGGCCTTCTTTCCCATCTTGGACTGCGCCACCGGCGGGGCGTACGTCAGTCCCGGAATGTTAAAGCCGCTGATGGCCTTCTTCCCGGAGGTCCTAACATCCCCGGTGGAGGGTGCGTTCGATACATCGTTGAGCGGCATTGCCGGTGTCAGATACCTCTCGCGTCGATATCCGGTGCCTTGGACGAGTTTCCGTCCGTGCGTCCGCGCCCCGCGCGTCGCTTGTCTGACGACGTGAGATTTGGATGTTCCCCCCCAAAAAACTCGTAGCACGACCGTTACGTGAAAATTTATTCGGCAAATTGACCCCCAAAAAACTCAAGAAAAAAAACAGCAGCTCGCAGCGCGTGTAAGAAAAAGGGTGTTGCGAACTTTTTGCCAAAAGGCCGCGGATGCGCACACTCGACGGCGCGGGATGAGCACGTCGGACGAGGAACGGAGCCTGAGCGGCGGCTCGTCCGTTTCCGGGCGAAGCTACGGCTCGGTGCCCGCGGCAGATATAAGCCTGGGCGTCGATGACACGCCGGGGCGCGGGGATGGCGGCACGGCGATGACGCCCATAACCGCCGAGGATGAGCGGCACGCGCGGCGCCTTCGTAAGAGGCTCGCGCTCGACGGCGGCGCCGAGACCGCATCCGGCGCGGTCCCGACGTTCGTCAAGCTTGATTCGCCGGATGAGGTCGCGGTCATCGTGCCCCACGGCCTCCACTTCAACGACGTCGAGCACATCGACTACACCGCGCTCGCCGATCGAGACGCGGGCCTCGCGGTGCAGTCGTCGTCCGCGGACACGCAAGCGGCGGAGTCGCCGATGCACGCGGGCAGCCCCACGCGGTTGAACAAGAGCTCGCTGCTGGGTGCGGTGGTGGGTAACAAAGGTAAAAAGGACGCGGGCGCGCGGAACGAGGGCGACCGCCGGGGCGGGACGTCGAACAGGGCGCACCCCGCGGTGCTCTGGTTCGCGATCATGCTCACCGGCCTCGGCACCGGACTGGTCAGCGTGGTGCTCACCAACATTTCGGTCGGATTCGGTAACACCAGGCTCCAGCAGGCTAACGAGCTGCTGGAGCTCAACCGCCCGCTCGCGGCGGGTGCGGTGTGGGTTCTGGTCTCGGCGGCGTTTACGTTTGTCGCCGCGGCTATCACGGTGTACTACGCCCCGCAGGCGGCGGCGACGGGAATCCCGGAGACCAAGGCGTTCCTCAACGGATGCGACGTGAGGGGCGCGTTCTCGCTTCAGACGTTCTGCGTGAAGAGTATCGGCGTGTGCATGGTCATCGCGGCGGGTGCGCCCGTCGGTCTCGAGGGGCCCATGATCCACATAGGCGCGATGGTGGCTTCGTACGTGACGCTCGCGCTGGAACACGTGGGACTGTTACGGGGCAGCAGCAGGTCTCACCTCCTGACGCACCTGGTGACGTGCGGGGTGAGCAGTGGGATCAGCGCCGCTTTCAACTCGCCCATAGGCGGTGTGCTCTTCGTCCTCGAGGATCTCGCCGCCAGGTGGCTGGTGGACGGGCAGCTCATCCTGCAGTGCTTCGTGTCTTCGTTCTTCTCGCAGCTGGTCGTCGCCGGGGCGCACATCACGTCGCTGCTCGTGCAGACGGTACGAAGCGGCGACAGGGGCGAGTTCCAGGCGACTAACCTGGTGAAGACCAGCCAAGGAGCCGGCGAGGTGACCGGCGCGTGGTACGTGGCGGACGTGGGATTGTGCGTGCTGCTCGGCGTCGGCATCGGAGCGCTTCTTAGCTTCTCCACGGCGGCGGCTACGACCATCGTCCGTGTCAAGCGGTCGGTGGTGCTCTCCATGACCCAGACGTACGATAAGAGGAAAGGGGGGCGAAAGAACAGGGCGCCGAGCAGGATCAGCGAGGTGGTCGCCGCGGTTTTCCCCGTGGTGTTTGTCTCCGTCATCGCGTTTGTCGCGCCGCTCCTCTTCTCTTGCAAGGTTCGACAGGATCACGTGGAGGGTAAGTCGTCGGCGGACATGCCGCTCGGTATCGGGCACCAGGTGGACCACAGGATGTTCGTGAGATTCACGTGCCAGCAAGGTCAGTACAACGATCTCGCCTCCCTCCTGTTGCCGTCGCTGTCTGGGAGCTACCACAGCACCTTGACGCACCTCTACAGTCGAGACGCGGATGAAGGGGCGTACTCTGACGCTTCGCTGGTGGTCCTCGCGGCGTGCTACTACATATTCCCCTTGTTCATCATCGGTTGCTCGTTCCCGTTTGGGCTTTTCGTGCCCAACATGGTGTTCGGGTCCGCGGCGGGGCACCTGTTTGGACGGATGGTGAACCGAGCTCCGTGGCTGGTTGGCACCCGGGTGGCTCACCCGACGGTGTACGCGGTGCTCGGCGCGGGGGCGGCTCTCGGCGGGTGGACCCGCATGGCGATCGCCATCTCCGCCATCATGCTCGAGCAGACGGGTAACACCGACTCTCTCATCCTCATGATGGTGGCGGTGCTGTCCTCGAGGCTGGTCGGCGCGGTGCTCACCCCGAACTCGTTCACCGACGAGGTCATCAAGCAGAAGAACTACGAGGTTCTCGAGCCCAGAGAACCGAAGATCATGTCCACACTCTCCGCCGGAGCCGTGTGCGCCAGGGATGTGGTCTGTCTCAGGCCCGTAGAGGACGTCGCCACGATCGTCCGGGTGCTCATGCACACCACCCACACCGCGTTCCCTGTGTGTCAACCTGCCAACGGTTCGTCAAACGACAAGTTTTACGATCCCGAGCGAAGGTCGTCGAACCAGGATCCGGTTTGGCGTGTGGAGACGGGGTCGCACGAGCCCGAGCCCGAGCTACTCGGACTGGTCACCAGAGCCACCCTCCTCGACTTGCTCGAGGAGATGGTCAACAGCAGGAGGAGCTCGGAGCGCTCGGCGCCCCACCTCAGGGTTCCCGCGTCTGTCATGGATCAGCACGTCAACTTTTTGGGCACGGGGATGATGATCGGAGCGGATGAGCTCGGGACCGTCCCGGCGCACGTCCCGGCGTCCAGGGTGTACAGGATGTTTTCACTCATGGGTGTACGCCGGGTAATCGTGGTTCAGAGCGGCGGGGGTAACAGGCTTGGCGGGGTGATCACTCGCAGGGATTTGCTCGACGCGATTGAGGAGGAGGAGGACCTCGGCGACGGCGGCGCCGAGCGAGAGATGCGGCGGAGGCGTGCGAGGGGAGGCGGAAGCGGACCGAGGCAACGACGTCGTCCGGCTGGAGAAGGTGCGCAGGGTGGCGGACTTTTGACGACCAGGCCGCGGGCGTCGTGGGCATCCGGATGGGAAGACTCGCGTACGGGAAGGAGCCTCCCAGCCACTGTAGAACACTAGAATCGAAAAATGAGATGTACAACTCGCTATAATATCATGAGCATCCCATCTTCACCCCTTCTTGTTGAGGCTCTTGATAAAACCGTCCAAGGCGAACTCCTCCTTGTACTGGTTCTCGTCCCAGAGGTCCTCCAAGCCCGCTAGTGCGCCCTTTAACCCCCCCGTCACAGCCTCAGAAGCCGCGCCCGCCGCCTTGTTCTCACCGCCGGCGTCCTTCTTCTCGCCAGCCTTGTCACCCTTATCAGCCGTGAACAGCTCTAGCATCTGACCGGTGTCCATCGCGGATAGTGACATGTTGTCCGAGTTGACCACCGCGTTCGCGACGTCGAGTTTGAACCGCTGTAGACCCATGATCTTTTCCTCGAGCGTCCCCTTGGTCAACAGGCGGAACACGTTCACGGTCCTCTTCTGCCCGAGCCTGTGCGCTCGGTCCATCGCCTGCAGATCCTTCTGCGGGTTCCAGTCGTGCTCAAGAAACACCACCGTATCCGCGCTGGTAAGGTTGAGACCGAGCCCGCCGACGTGCGTGGTGAGCAGGAGGACGTCGATGGAGGGATCCGCGTTGAACTTGCGGACAACGTCGAACCTGGCGGTTGGCGCGACGCCGCCGTCCAGTCGGAGCCAGGACACGCCTTTGAGCATGTGAGTGAACAACTCGTCCTCCACCAGGTCCAGCAACGACTTGAGCTGCGAGAATATTAACACGCGATGACCGGATGATTCCTGCTTCTGGTCCGGGTCCTTCTCCGCGAGCGGGTCCTCCCCGATGCCGCAATCGAGCAAAATTTGTTTGAGCGCCAAGAACTTGGGCGACATCGTCTCCGCCGTGGGTTTAGCCTTCTTGCCCTTCTTGCCATCACCCTCGAGGACGAGTCGAGGGTGCGAGCAGAGCTTGCGAAGATACTGAAGCGCCTGGAAGACGTGAGGCACCGCGCCGCTCGCTTTCTCGCCGCCGCCGCTGATCGCGCTGGTGACCTCGGCGTTTGCGGAGGATCCCTCGAACGCGTCGTACAGGTGCTTCTGGTGCGGGGTCAGGTCGACGTAAATGTCCTGGATGATCTTGGGGGGCAGATCCTTGAGCACCTCGTCCTTAGTGCGCCTGAGCACGAATGGCATGACCTGCTTGTGTAGCTTGCCCGTGGCGAGAGCACCTTGCTCGGTCAGTCCTCCGCCCTTCTTCGCCGCGGCGCTCCGTGCCGAGGCGATGCCGTAGGACTGCTTGAACTCCCTCTCCGTACCCAGGAACCCGGGCATGAGGAAGTCGAACAGGGACCACAGCTCCACCACGTCATTCTGAATAGGCGTCCCCGACAAAAGCAGCCTGTGCTCCGCCCTCACCTTCTTCACCGCCTGCGTGATCCTAGCCTTGGGGTTGCGAATGGCGTGACCCTCATCCAGGATGCAGTAGCTGTACGATTTGCCATCCACCATCGCCGCGGCGTCTGCTCGAAGAGAGTCGTAGGACATGATGATCACGTCGTACTTGCCGGAGAATGCAGCCGTCTGCAGAGCGGCACGTTCACCGGGCTGGCCGTGGTACTCGAGCGGGCGCAGCACGTCCTCCGCGACGTACTGGTTAATCTCGTGCGCCCAGTGACCGACAAGAGTCGGCGGGCACACCACGAGCGCGGGAACGTGCGGCAAACCGGCGTTCTTACGCTCGACGATGGTCGCCGCTAGGATGCAGGTGGACTGAAGCGTCTTTCCGAGGCCCATGTCATCGCACAGCGCACCATGGAGCTTGAACCTGCGAAGGAACGCGAGCCAGTTGACACCCTCTTGCTGGTACGGACGCAGAACGCGGTTGCACTTGAACGGCAGCTCAAAGTCCTCAACCTTGCTGTTGTCCAGGAGCGCCTCGAGAAAAGCTCCATCATTCTCGCTTCGCTTCACCTGCTCCGCGGACAGCTCCGGTGGATAACCTCGACCGCGCGCGAGAGGAAGCAGAGGCACCAGCGATGCGAACGATTTGGTGGCCATCTCCCTCACCGCCGGCACCGGGTCGCTCATTCGGCCCATCAGCGGCACCAGCATCAACACGCAATACGGCGCGAGCGCGGGCCCGAGGTCAGTGACAAGCGCCGAAGCCACCGCCGCGGCACCGCGCCTCTTACCCGTGGCCGTATCCGCCTCGCCGCTATCCTCCAACGCAGGAACCACGAACGCGAGTAGGTTGGCGATCATCTTGGACGGAACCGCCTTTGCGAGGGCGGCGAGCGCACCCGCCGACGTCTTCTGAAGCGCTTCACCGCCGTTGACGGACGCGTCGAAAACGGCGGGAACCAGCGCCAGGACCTTATCTAGGAGAGAGGAATGGACGTTGGGTCCGAGTACCTTCAACACCTGCGCGCCGTCGATGATCGACTGGGGCGTGGGAGCCGATGTGAGGGGACCCGCCATGAGCTCCCACAACCTGGGCAGAGCGTCGAAGAGGCTCGCGCCAAAGACGTCAGAGAGCTCCAGGAGCGTCGCCTCGGCACCTCGCCTCGCCACAGCCGCCTCCGTGAGCTCGTTATCACCACCACCTGCCGCCGCCGCAGCTGCAGCCGCTGCGGCAGCAGCAGCAGCAGCTTGTTGCGCCGCAAGATCGCCGCCGTCAGCGCGAGGGGTTTCAAGCGGGTCTGCGCAAGCGAAACCGACGATGTTCTGGACAATCTTTGGTACCGGCGAGGGAGTGCGCGCGTTGGCGAGTTTGATGAGGCACGCGAGCGCCCTCGCGGATCTGCGTTGCAGCAGTGGGTCTGTTTCTCCCCTGATGCTGCGCACCAAGGGTTGAATCAGGTGGTTGAGCTTGGGCGGCAGCGCACCGAAGGCGACGGCGGCACCCGCCGCAGCGGAGAGAACATGGCTGTGAAGCCGTGCTTCTTCAGCCTTGAGATAGGCCGCAGACGCGAGCAGCTTGCTACGTGCGGACTCAATCGCGACCCCAGCAGGTCCTTGTGCGGCACCCTGCGAAACAGAGATATAAATGGGTAAGTTTGTGGGTTCTGAGACGAAATTTCGGGTTGAAAAACTGAGAGGATATGTGTCTGTCGGGGCTCTAATACTTCTCTCCAGGCAATTCTAGCTCTGGGTAAACCTGCTGAGCCCCCGCGCGTACGCGCCTTTCTCATATCGGAACTTGCCTTTGCGCGCGCGCAATGTGTATGCCATGAATGCATGCGCGCGCGTCTATGCCAACCCCTCGGGGTTGACAAAGCTCCTCGTCGGGAAAAACCAAAACCGAAAATCCAAATTCGGGGGAAAATGAGTTCTCGCTCTCGCTCTCACCTGTGGCACAGCCGCGGCGAGTGTCCCCGCGTGTTCCGCACCAAAACCCTCCGCCGCCGGTGAAGGCACCTCGCTAGACGTGAGCTGGACCCCTCCTTGTCCCGCGGCTCGCAGTAAACCCATCGCCTCGGTTTTGACTCGTTCCTGGAAGCCCTTAACCTCAGCGTACGGCGCAGCCGACGGCAGCGACGGATACGAAGGGTTCGTGTTGGAGAGAAGCTCGCCGAGCCTGGCGCCCGGAGCCTCTAGAGGGGGTTTGGCAGCGCCCTCGGGTATAGCGTCGAGCCATTGCGTGAGGAGGTGTGCCCCAGTCATGCGCCAAGTCGCCTTGGGTGCGGCCATCAGACGAATCACCTGAGCCTCGAGGGTCTTTGCCGCCTCCGCCGCGGCGACGTCGCCAGAACCGCAGAGCACATTCGCCAGCTGACTGAGAGCGCGCACCGCCCTGAGACGACCAGCGCTCGCGACGGTCCACTCGCTCGTGGACGAGGGTGCACGCTCGTGGGCACCTGATATCTGACCCACGGCGTTACCCAGCGACACCACGAACAAAAGTTTTGGGTCTGGACGGGATCCCGACGTCGTCGCCGCCTTGGAGCACCACGCTTGAACATTCTCCTTGACGGCGCCCGCGACGGTCTGGACGTTGGCTCGAGACAACGCATCTTCCCATGCTCCCTGCGCCTCCGCCGCGGTCGCCCGGTCCTCCTCGAGCAAAATAGCCTGGAATAGGAGCCTCAACATCGGCGCGGTGACGCTCTGATCGGAGATCCATCCCGCGCACAGATCCTTGTCGCTCATCAGCCGCCTGAGCGTCTGCCAAACTGCGACGCGCACTGAGGCGATGGGATGCGCCGCGAATGGGAACACGGAGGGGACGACATCCTTGAGCGCGCTCCCCGGCCCGGCGGGAGGTACCGTCCGCGTCTCAGGCAGCGCGTATAGGGCAGAGATCAGCCGCATGATGGGCACGTTGGACGGAGACGTGAGCAGGTCGGGATCGTCCAGGCGTCTCAGCAAACCCCAAAGAGCGCTGAGTAGCCTGGGGAAATCCTGATGCGAAGGGAGGTGCCTCGCCGCGGGAAGGAGAGCCTCCGCCGCGGCGCCCCTCACGTCATCGTCTTTATCATCCAGTGCGGTTACAGCCGCCGGAAGAGCCGCGGGGAGGAGCCTGGGCGCGAGCGTGTCTCTCGCCGCGAGAACGTATCGCAACGCGAGAAGCGCCGAGTGCCGCACTTCCCACTCGCCCCGCCGCAACAGTACCAGCACCGCGCGCACCACAGCCTCCACAGCCGGAGGGGGCAGCGGAAGGAGCCCCGCGCCCAGCGCCTGCGCGCCAGTCTCTCGCACGGGGGCTACAACCCCGTCGCCGACGTAGTCTCCGAACCTATCGAGGGAGAGCAGGCACAGCAGACGCACAGCCATGTCCTCGAGCCACGCTCCGTTGGATTTGGCGGCGAGGGCGGCGGTGGACGGCGGGAGTGATGTGGTCCTCGGCGGTGGCTTGAGAACCGCGGCGGCGTCCGCGTGGTGCCTGAGGATCTCCCTGAGCGCGGCGGCCGCGCCGTGACGCTCCTCCCATCGCGCGGCGAACAAAGAGTACGCGAGAGATTCGCAGGTTCTGGTGAGGGGCCAAGCGCCAGCCTCAACCTCGGCAGCCTCCTCTTCCTCCTCGGCAGCCTCCGCCGCGGCGAGCGCCGTATCCTCACCGCCCTTCTTCGCCTTCTTGGACGCGGGTGCCGCCGCGACTGCCCCTTCGGCGTCATCCCTCGCCGCACGTTTCTGTTTACGCTTGAGCCTGTTACGTTCCCTCGCGCTCAGCTGCGACAGGTCAGAGGCGTCAACCTTGTTTTCCTCAACCTTGACGGCAACCTTCTCGTCGAAGTCGTCCTCGCCGACGAGATCGTCCACATCGACAAACTTGGTGACGTCCAGCGCGCGGGTCCCTTCCTCCTTCTTGACGCTCGTATCCCCGTCCGCCTTGACGGCCATGCCGAGCCTCTCCTTCAGCGCCTGCTTGGCCAGTCTCAGCCTCTCCTTCTTGCTCAGTTTGGCGTCGTCCGCGGTGGCCGCGTCAAAGTCTCCCACCTTGGACGCGAGCAACGGCGCGGCCGTGTCCAAGACCCCGACGATGTCGAACTCGTCAAATTTGAGGTTAATATCGGCGTCCGAATCGGCATCCCCCGGGTTAGTCTTGGTCTCAGCCTTGACCGCCGCGAGCTTCTCGGCACCCGCGGCGGCCACCTCCGGCGAGACACCCTCGAGCCCGGCGATGTCCGCGACTGTGGCGTGGTGGATGCCCTCGCATATGAACGACACAGCCTTGGCGGCGGCGACGCGAGTCTCCCACTGCTTGTTCTTCAGAAACCCACGAATCTGGAGTGACGAGAGATGAGGAATGGGGACGGTCGTGAGCCCGGGTCGAGATCGGGGTGCCGACGAAAAATAGGTTTGAGGAATTAGGGCGGGATGATCTCGACGATGGGCGTGGACGTACCCTCCGCAGCAGGTTCGGGAGCTGGTTGGGGTGGTGCGATGCGATCTCTCCGATCTGTCGGGCCGCCTCATTCCTCGCCGCCGGGGTCGAACCCGCCTCGATGAGCCTGAGCAGCCTGTCGAGGCGACTGCCACCGCCCTCCTCCGCCATCGAGTGCCCTCGTCACGCTCTCGCGCTTAGGACGACGGACGCTGCTCAAGTGGCGTGGATCCGATAGGGATCGGAGTGACCCCGAGGATCTTGGCGTCGTGAGCGCGAGCGCCTACCGCGGTCAGTCGAAACGATTCGGTGCCTCGACGGAGTGTCGTCCGCCGCGAACCGGGAGCCACCGAAAAGGAGGATTGTCATATTTGGGCGAGCGTTTTACCAAATTTTGTACCGTTGACTCGGCGCTCACTTCGATAGCGCACCATGCCGACCAAGCTAGCCACAGTTCCGGAGGGACCGCCTCGGCGGAGGATGGATGATACCGCAAACAAGAGCGGCGTCCGCAAAGTCGGCGGCGGCGCTCCTTTCTGGGGTGCGGGAGGGCCGAAGCTGCCTCCCCCCGTGTCGCCCCGTAAAACCAACAAATCACCCGCGAGGGCCCCGAGGGACTCCGCCAAGGACGCCAAGGGGCTCGCCCCGTTACTGGGCTCATCCAAGGTCAACCAGCGACCGAAGCTTATCAAGAGCCCGTACGCCTCGTCGGTCAAACCCACTCAGCCCCGCGACCGCCCGAACGTCAACGTTCATCCTTCCGAGGGGGCCCAAGCGGGCAAATCTCATCGGGACGCAGCCGTGGCCAGCCTGATGACAAGGGAGAAGGAGAAGCTCGCGGAGGAGGTTGTCGGAGCCAGGAAGTTGCTGCGAGACATGGAGGAGCAGCTTCGTGTCGCGAACACCGAGTCGCTCCGTATGGGAGCCGAGGTGAGGAAGAGGGAGAAGACAATCGCACAGCTCGAGACCCGCGACGAGGGAAGCGGCGGAGGTAGGGCCGCGAGGGTCACCGAGCTCGAGGCTGAGGTGGAGGTGTACCTGTCGGAGATATCCCGGCTATCCAAGCTGCTCGCGTGGGTTCATCTCGATAAGGACGGTACGAAGAAGGTATCATTCGCCGCCGACGTCTCGGCTCCCGCTCCGTCGTCATCGGACCCGAGCGACGAGGTGAAAGAGCTGAGGGCGCAGCTCGCGTTCGGACCGAGGCTCGCGGGCGGCGGGGACTCGAAGCGAATGGACGCGCGTGTTGAGGATGACCTTCAAGACGCGGAACAGAGGATCAAGGCGCTCAACGATACCGTGGAGGAAAGGGAGCAGGATGCGCGAAGGTTGCGCGCAGACGCTGACCGACTCAGCGCGGCGGGCGACGAGATCCGTCGCGAGAAGGAGGCGCTTCAGCAGGACACGCGGCGTCTGAGGGAGGACAGGGAACACTTCAGGCGCCTCGCCGCGATGGAAGCGGCCGCGGCTGCCGCAGCTCGGGAGGAGGCGAGCGTGGCAAAGGCGGAGGCGGCTAGGACCAAACCCGCCGTGAGCAGGTTGAAGCAGCAGCTCGTCACTCTCGTTGAGCAGGTTGACCAGATGCGCGCGGCGGTTGGGACAACGATCCGCGGAGGTGATACGGACGTGGACGGGGGCTCTATCATCGCGCCGTCATCCATCGACGCGACCGCATCGCGCCCGTTCAGGCGCCGCGCATCCGGGGGCAGACTCGCCACGATGGCTGAGGAGGGTAGTGAAGCTTCCGACAGCAGGGCTCCGTCGAGGATGTCAACCGGAAGCCCCGGTCTTAAGGCCAGCGAGGATGGAGCAGCAGAGCAGGAGGATGAAGACAGCGACGTGGACGAGGCTGACGAGTATCTCATCGCAGACGCGCTGGACAAGTCCGATGCGTCATCGTCGGGATACTCCTCCTACGGCGCAGACGACTACAGCGACGACGAGACGCTGGCGACAAAGGAAGACGATACGTACACGCAGGCGGACTCGGTGGCGACGACGAGCACGAAGAGATAGTTTAGGGATTAGATACATCTCATCTCGACCTACGAGAGTACGCAATCTATGGGCTTTACCACAATCTATGGGCTTTACCACTTCGTACGAGAGCCGCGTGGCAAACTCCAATTTTATGCCGTGCCTGAGGGAGCTGACTTCCGAATTTCGAAACTCCTCAGAGTGCCGAGCGCGGGGCTCGCGGCGACCCTGGACATTCCTTCGATGGCGCCCTCCAAGCGGCGCAAGACGTCTGCCGTATCGCAGCCGGCATCCGGAAACGCGAGCTCCGGTGTGCAAACCCGGCGTTCCGCGAACGCACGGGGCGACCTGCCCGACGCCCCCGACGCAGATCTCGACGCCGAGCCCGAAGAGCTCATGTGCCCCATCACGCGAGCCGTGTTCCGCGACCCGGTGATGGTGGTCGATTCGGGGCACACTTACGAGAGGAGCGCCATTCTATCGCACTTTGAGCGTAACGGGGCCAAGGACCCGCTCACGCGTCGCGCCCTGAGCAGCACGAAGGTGATGACGAACTGGGCGATGCGAAACGTGGTTCAGGCTTGGCTGGACAAGCACCCGAGCGTGACGCCCGACGGGTGGGACAGTCGCGAGCTTCTGGAGCCGTCGAAGGATGACGGGATTCAATCATTCGACGATGAGGGTGTCCTCCGGACATGGCGTGCGATGTGCCCTGAACTGCAGGCGCTGTGGCCGGAGGCTGCGCGACCGGAGGATTGGGAAGGGGTGTTCGTGGAAAACGGCCGGGTGGTGGAGCTCGTGTTGGATCAGTTTGGCCTGACTGGAGCGGTGCCGGCTGAGATAGGGCGCCTGAGTGCATTGATGAGGTTGGACCTATTTTACAATCAGCTGACGAGCGTGCCGGCGGAGATTGGGCAGCTCACGTCGCTGAGGGAGTTGACCCTCGACGGCAATCCGCTGACGAGCGTGCCGGCGGAGATCGGGCAGCTCACCTCGCTGGAGCAATTGAACCTCAACAGCAATCAGCTGACGAGTCTGCCGGTGGAGATCTATCAGCTTACATCGCTGGAACATTTGAACCTCAACAGCAATCAGCTGACGAGTGTGCCCGCGGAGATCGGGCAGCTCGCATCGCTGAGGGTTTTGGGCCTCGACGGCAATCAGCTGACGAGCTTGCCGGCGGAGATCGGGCAGCTCGCGTCGCTGGGGAGGTTGTACGTCAGCGGCAATCAGCTGACGAGCGTGCCGGCAGAGATCCGGCAGCTCACGTCGCTGGAGGATTTGTACCTCTTCGACAATCAGCTGACGAGCGTGCCGGCGGAGATCGGACAGCTCACGTCGCTGACGGTGTTGAACTTACATGGCAATCAACTGACAAGTCTGCCGGCGGAGATCGGGCAGCTCAGGTCGCTGACGTTGTTGAAACTCAGCGACAATATTCTGAGGAGCTTGCCTGCGGAGATCGGGCAGCTCACCTCTCTGGAGAGGTTGTATCTCAGTGGCAATGAGCTGATGGGCGTGCCGGCGGAGATTGGTCGGCTCACGTCGCTGACGTTGTTATGGCTCGACGACAATCTGCTGACGACATTGCCGGCTGCGATACAAGAGCTCAGAGCGGCGGGCTGTCACTCATTGCGCACAGATGACGACGTGACGGTGGACGACGGAGATGACGCAAGAGTGCTCCGGACATGGCGTGCGATGTGCCCTGAGCTGCAGGAGAGATGGCCGGGGGATGAGCAACCGGAGGAATGGTACGGGGTGTTCATGGAAAACGGCCGGGTGGTGGAGCTCTCGCTGGAAGGGTATGGCCTGACCGGAGCGGTGCCTGCTGAGATAGGGCGCCTGAGTGCGCTAAGGGAGTTGAACCTCGGCTACAATAAGCTGACGAGCGTGCCAGTGGAGATCGGGCAGGTCACGTCGCTGAGGAAGTTGACCCTCATCGGCAATCAGCTGAGAAGCTTGCCGGCAGAGATCGGGCAGCTCACCTCGCTGGAGGAGTTGGACCTCGAGGACAACCAGCTGACAAGCTTGCCGGCGGAAATCGGGCAGCTCACCTCGCTGGAGGAGTTGAACCTCCTCGACAATCAGCTGACGAGCGTGCCGGCGGAGATCGGGCAGCTCGCGGCGCTGATGAGGTTGTGGCTCGGCGACAATCGGCTGACGAGCGTGCCGGCCGCGATACGCGAGCTCAGAGCGGCGGGCTGCCATGTGTATCTGGATGACGGCGTGACGGTTGACGGGTGGGACAGCCGCGAGCTTCTGGAGCCGTCGAAGGATGACGGGACGCGAACATCCGACGACGAGGGTGACATCGGAGTGCTCCGGACATGGCGTGCGATGTGCCCTGAACTGCAGGATGAGTGGCTGGAGGATGAGCAACCGGAGGATTGGTTAGGGGTGGAGATTGAAAACGGCCGGGTGGTGGAGCTCTCGCTGCATTCCTTTGGCCTGACTGGAGCTTTACCGGCTGAGATCGGGCGCCTGAGTGCGCTGAGGGAGTTGGACCTCACTCACAATCAGCTGACGAGCCTGCCGGTGGAGATCGGGCAGCTCACGGCGCTGAGGCACTTGAACTTCAACGTCAATCAGCTGACGAGCCTGCCGGCGGAGATCGGGCAGCTCACGGCGCTGAGGCATTTGAGCCTCAACGCCAATCAGCTGACGAGCTTGCCGGCGGAGATCGGGCAGCTCACGGCGCTGAGGGATTTGTCCCTCATCGGCAATCAGCTGACGAGCGTGCCGGCGGAGATCGGGCAGCTCACCTCGCTGGAGACGTTGGCCCTCACCGTTAATCAGCTGACGAGCTTGCCGGCGGAGATCTGGCAGCTCACATCTCTGGAGACGTTGGGCCTCAGCGACAATCAGCTGACGAGTCTGCCAGCAGAGATCGGGCAGCTCGCTTCGCTGGAGGGGTTGTTCCTCTTCGGCAATCAGCTGACGAGCGTGCCGGCGGAGATCCTGCAGCTCACGGCGCTGAGGGATTTGTCCCTCGGCGGCAATCGGCTGACGAGCTTGCCGGCGGAGATACGCGAGCTCAGAGCGGCGGGCTGTCTTGTGCGCACGGACGCCGGTGTGACGTTCGACGAATAGAAACGGCTCTTAGGAGTTGCGCCTCCAGCGCAACAAGCTGACGACTCTGCCGGCTGCAATACGCGAGCTCAGAGCGGTGGGCATCAACGAAAACAAGCTGACGTGTTTGCCCGCTGCGATTGACGAGCTCATAGCGGCGCGCTGTCATGTGTACATGGATGACGGTTTATGACGATCGACGAATAGAAACGGCTCTTGTATGCGCGATAGTAGCTTGTAACATGTGAACGACGGCTCCGTGAACGCGCTAGCTAGAGTTGATCTGGGGTACATCGACGCACGTGCACGCGCAACTAAAGCCGCGCCGCTGCAGACGTGTTCGGCTTATCTCGTGACGCGCATGCTCCCTGAACCGAGGGCCTCCCGGCGGGATTCGCAGGTCCCGTTCTGATGCGTTGCAGCCGGTTGTCGAGGGTTCTCTTGTGGTGCTTGGGGTATGCCTTAGGGTTACATGGTTCATCGAGGGTATATCTTAGGTCA
>Ga0257106_1000196_pt1 | contig 38633 bp, 39 predicted proteins | sample LP_taG_3_FD_190177 | JGI IMG/M metagenome (GOLD analysis project Ga0257106, IMG submission 190177) | Marine microbial communities from Northeast Subartic Pacific Ocean, Canada - LP_J_2011_P26_10m | ecosystem: Environmental > Aquatic > Marine > Oceanic | place: Canada: Northeast Subartic Pacific...
GCTCGTTGTTCTGTCGATGTGAGTCGGAGTGAAATGCCATTGACATCAAACTGAGACAGTTTCCTCAATCTTGGTTTCTCCCATGACTTCTGAGCTTGCATTGATCCAAATAATCCCCTGTTGTCTCACCAAACAGATCAAATCACTGTTGCGAAGAACTCTGTATGTGGAAGGTTCTTCCATGCAGAGCCCTTTCGCGTAAGTGATGGCAGCATGAAGATCGTCTTGGCTGGCACTCGGTTTCCAGCCATCAGGAGTAAGCCGTTCGATATTGACCATGAGTAATTTTACTTATTGAGCCTATCGTCTCGCATTGTGGTTCCCAATAGCAAGCAAAGTGTTCACATCCAAACCAAGAGCTGAGCATTGGTTTTCAACTAGGTTACCAATTTGTTTGATCTAATACTCCAAGCTGGGAATGGATATGCATAATTTCTATCTATAGCTCTATCTCTGCCTGCCCTAATGCATTTAGGGACGCGCAACTCGTAAGCCACAATTTTACTATTGTTGGTTTGTTGTTGAATGAGTTTTTAGTTTGTCAAAGCATTTTCGCTGGCGTCTCCTGATTTGTTCGGTCGTTAATGTGGAGTATCATCTTCAGCTCTAATTTATTGGTTATGATCTAAGTACTAAAAGTGTTTTCATAAGAGGTTTGGTTGAGTCCGCACCTCCACTTTGATCTGTTTTCAGTTTACTTCCACTGACTCTTTGCAAGGACTCATTTTTTTGATGGCCGTCGGAGTGATTGTCAAAAAATGCACCGATTATTTGTGATGACCCGTTGGCCTTTTGATAATCAAGTAGAGTTCACAAATTGATTTATAGACTTATACTGAAAGAATAGTTATTCTTTGCATCAACTCAACTCTTTTTAGTCAAGATTTCCATGGTGGAGACCACAGCAGAATGTTAATTGCCGATGCATGTTTCTGAATGAAGTTTGTTCTTGTGATTCTTTTCTTAGTCTAGATCTGTTGCGATGTAGCAGCGTCTGCGGAGCTGGTCGACAAAAGCTCTTGCTTCTGTTCCTCTGTACTTTTCCTTGAGTTGATCAACGATTCCGCCTTGATCAAGGTTCTTGCCGTAAGCATCTACCACCAGGTCTAGGGCAAAGTCGATTAGTTCAGCTTCTTCTGCGCTGAGTCGTACATCGACAAAATTTTCCATTCGATTCACGTTCCTTTATGGGATTTCATCCGAATTCTGGAGCATCGACCTCGACTATGTCTTGGGTGTGAAGTTAAGTTATTCCTTGGAGTCTTTTTATTTTGCTCATTTTAGCTCTTTCTTGAGGTTTGAACGCTATTTTGATGCTCAAATTAACTGCATTGTTGCTACTTAGTCGCTTGAATATGCTTGTTAAGTATTTAAATTGGTATGGTTTTATATGTTTATATTCTTATTAGGCTTAGAATCGTATTTATTGTTGTCGCAGAGACTATTGACATTCTGGCCATGAGTCCAGGCATGCCTGGCGCCTCTTCTACTCCCAATCTTGTCAAGTATTGATACTAGTCCGTTTTGAATCTTAAATGTTTTAATTGTTCCTTGCTTTGCGTCATTCATTACTTGTATGTCTCTTACGTTCGAGCTATTAAAATTTCAGTACGCATCAAACCATCCCATGGCAGTCCTTTTTGCCTGCCCTATAACGCAGTCGATTTATCGTCGCTACTGGGTTTTGTCTGCTCAGTAAGTCATATCGACCAGTGCCTATTTTTTTAATTCTTTGTACCCCCGTCATGCTCGGGGGGCGAATCCTTAGGGTCAATCTTTTTGTTTTGCGTTGATAATGTCAGCACAAGTTATGTCTTTCTTTTTAAAATTATTACTCTCATCTATTGCAATGCTTAAAATGCATTCATGGTGAAGCTTCTTTTCCTTGTCATCTTCATGTTGTTGGCTCAGGCCAGAGTTGGAGGAGCTAGTGATCAGCGCCTTCCTCTCGTTCGTTTTCAGGGCTGTTATGACGGGGATACATGTACGACAACTGATGCTGAAAAAGTGCGGTTGGCTTGTATCGATGCTCCTGAAAAAACTAGACGTTCTCGTTTCAGGGCCACCAGGATGAGCCCCATTTCTTATGACAACAGCTTGTTCGAGCGTTCTGCTAACCACTTGAGGGCCTTAGTCTCAGGACGAATGGTTGGTATTCGCCGAATCTCAACAGATCGCTATGGACGTACTGTTGCTGAGCTTTTCGTTGACAATAAGAACGTTGGGCAGTTGCAGGTGATGAGTGGGCACGCTGTGATCTCTCGGAAATATGCTTGGCAGTGTGCGTGGTCATTAAGCTTATGATCATTCATGCGCTCACATTCATCTGTTGCAAACCATGGCTGGCTTCGATGAGTAACGTTCTGCAGTTCAATCAGGAAACCGATCATTGGGGTTTTCTGGGAAGAGAATTAGCGCACATTTTCAGTGACTAGGTCTTCCTTACGGAGTGGAAAGAGGAACGTGCTCATCGGGAGGCTAAAAAGTTGTCAAGATCTATTGTTGCGAGTTGGAGGTTGTGGTTAATCGCTCACAGCTGTCACCGCTCTTGCAGGAATAAAACGCATATCCCTGCCCATCCAGTTTGGCGGTAGCGCTGTTATTAGTCCAGCAACTAATACAGAGAATATCAAGTCTTTGTTATCGATATATCTGAGGACTTATAAAAGATTACGTGATCAAGGGGAATCGGTTATTGGTTTGACGATGGCTATCTTTTTGAATCCGTTCTGATTTTTAGTCATCGCATGAGAATTAAAATATTTGTCATTTGTATGGTTGATATGGGCTTATAAGAACCTTGACCATTAGTGTTATGTATAAGAATTCCATGTGCCTAATTGCCAGTGAATCAACGCTTATAAATGATGTTGCTCCAACCTTCCGCTTAGTGCCGTTCAGGCATAAAGACTCTTTGCATTTTGTAGCTGGCATTATTCAGTCATTTCGGCAATAAAAAGCCCAGTCAGTAACTGGGCATTGCTTGGTTAAAGCACGGAGAGGGTCGGATTCGAACCGACGGTGGGCTTGCACCCACGCTGGTTTTCAAGACCAGAGCCATAAACCACTCGACCACCTCTCCAGGTGTTCCAATATTTTATCATCTCGCCTAGTTTGAGGTTGTTATGGAAACTCAGCTCATTTCTTTGTGATTGCTGAGATATTTTCGAACCACAAATTAAATTTTGGTTTAAGGAATTGTCAAATACTGATCTAGTGTCTGATTGAATTGAATATTGGAATGAAAAAAGAGCTCAAGCTAAAAGCCAAAGCTCTTTATCTAATTTTTAGCTGTTAGGTTTCGCCAAGGGTAAGAGGCATTTGTCTGAATCGCATCCAGCTGGTCCTGCTTCTGTGAGCTCTCCATTGTCATACATTTGCAATGCGTCAAAAAAGTCATTGTTGACTCGGCGTTCAATGACTTCCCTCTGCATGCGCTCATAGGTTTGCGAATCGATTGGTTCGAAGGGCAGGCGAGGGAAGGTTGCATTTGCATCGAATCGTGCAAGGAGTGCCGCAGAAATGTATCCACCCCCTTGTTTGATTGTCTGATAAAGAGCATCAGTTAAAGGTTCGATCTCATGTTCTCGAAATTCGATCGTGGCCGATGTGTTGTGGGCGGTGAAGTGCGTCTGGACTTGCATGTAGAAGTCAAACTGCGCCAATGCTGAAAATGCATTGATATCCACAGTGTCTGCTCCTGGCAGATTGGCCCAGCTCACTTCGGTTGGTATTTCTACTAACCATTCCGTGCAGCGCGTATCAAATGGATCGTTTAAAAGGCGACCTTGATCATCCTTATCCGACTGAGATGGAACAACCGTGTAGCCATAATCCATGCACGCCATCGCAACAGGATCATTTTTGCGAAATGTGATCCTGCGGATAAAACGTTGAGCTTTGGGGGGATGCCATCCAGGTGCAGCTCCTGTGAGCAGGCTTTTTGTGCCGGCTGGCTGAACTGTGGTGCAGCGGTTTGGACAGCGCAAACCATGTCGTTCGCAATAATCCCAGACGGTTTCATTCACGATGGACTTCCAACGTTTTAAATACTCAGCCTCTTGCTTTTTATAGTTGAGACCCTCCTCGGTTTCAGGTCTGCCAGCTTCCCACCACTGCAACCAAGGTGTTCCAAATGCATGAACGAAGAAGTCAAATAAGCCAGTAAAGCTCACACCCACAATTGGGTCCCAGGCGCGACTCTGCCGGTAACGTTCCACTTCAAAGTTGTGATTAAGTAGACACGCAACTGAAAGCGCGCCTGCTCTAAAGGCGTCTCGTTGTGAATCCTCATCCTTGGGATCAATTTGGTTGAGATGTACCTCTGCAAGGTTGCAATGAAAATCTGCGCCTAGTATTTCACCGCAAGGATTTAAGCCATAACGGCTCAGTCGATGCTCAAGCTCTTCTTCAGAGATCGGACCATGATTTTGTTGAAGCCAGCGACCAGCTTCCTGACGGCCTTGGTCGCAATAAATCTCGATAAATTCGCTTCTTAGTTCTTGAGTGGATAGGAGATCAGCGTTTGATCGAGCGAGTGCTTCGGGGGCGAATTGAATGGCGCCTTCTCCGCTGTGGAATTGACGCGTAACAGCTTCCAGCAGCACATCTCTGCTTGGGCGGGTGTGATAGACGCGCGTGTGGTTGGCCATTCGCAGTGCATCACGCTCTGGATCAATCCTCCAGTTCCCTTCTGAATCCTTTTGCCACAAGTTCTCCTTTGCACCAGCTGCTGATGTGTCATCGGATGCGAATTGACGCATGCCTGCGCTGCGTCTGATGTTGCCAGCCACAATGGTGACGGCTGCCTCATCAATGAGGAGACAGCATTCAATCGAAGTGAGCTTTCTGCCAATCGCTCTGCCTAGCAATTTGGCTACTCGACCGTAAAGATCTTTCAGCTTCACTGGATTCGCCATGCCTCCAAAACCCTTGAGGGTTTCGCCGACGGGGCGTACGTCAGAAAGATCTATATCAACCTTGATATTTCGCCCCTCGAAACGAGAATCACTACTGAGTTCTAAGAGCAATTGGTAGCTGTCAACCCAACCTCGTCTTGTGTCGCCCACCTTGATTGAAACGTTGTCATCGCTGATGCTGTAGGTCGTTTTTTCTTGACGCTTTTCTGCAGGAGTGATTCCAATATTTGAAACGCTTAAAACTTCAATTGGATTGCTGATGACTGGTAGTTGATCGATGAAGTGGGGCTCAATGATGGCGCCTGTCCCACATCCCATCATCGCTAAATCCATCATCAGACCAAACGCTTCCCAATCCACAAGGTTTGTGGAGGTGCAGTTGTAAGCCCCCGAAAAATTTTCAGGCTTCTCGATCCAAGCAGTGCCACCAATCCATTGCCAGCGACCTGAGGGAAGTGCTTTCTTCTCAGCCTGCATCCTTGCCAAGAGTTCCATTTCCTCGGCATTAAGGGAGCCAAGCTTGAGGAGTCCTGATCGATTTCTTTCCCCAACTTCATGCCAGCTTTCTCGACCTTTGGGCAAACGACGGCTGTAAGTCCGATAAAACACCGGGTTGGCTGCGGGCGCAGAGACAGGGAAGTCACCATTTGTTGGGGTGATCCCTGTGGATTGCGTATCTAGCTTTTCGGTGCGGCTTGGTGTGAGAGTCACTAGCGGTTGATGGCTTGTCCTTTTGGGATCTTAACGCCACCAATGGGGTGTGTATGTCTTTCTAAGCACTATCAACGGTGTTTGGGCTGTGATGGTGGTATGAGTTTCCCCTTAATTTCGCTTCGCTGCCACTATTGGAGTCTGTTCTTAGCGACTAATGACCATGGTTGAGCGCCGCAGCTGCAGTCGCTCATGGAAAAGGCGGGCACTGGTTTTTTTGTTTGCCGTTGTGATGTCATTGCTTCCAACGATGGGGCTCAGATCTGCGCAAGCCCGATCGGTTGACGTGGTTTCAGCCCCCCCGAACGCAATTCCACTCCAAGAGCAACCTTTTTATCCATCCCTGCAAGCCATTTCATCGTCTTGGACTGAAATCGTTCTGGGTCAAGTGGTTGGGGAGAGTCCAAAAGTCACACTGCTGAATTTTTATGCCGTTATGGCAAAGGTTGGACATCGTGCCGACTCGCTCGGGCAACAGGCAACATTGGACAATGGACTGTTTTCTTCTAAAGAACGGCGAGAGCAAATTGAAGATACAGATTTGTTTTTTAATCTGGCTGTGAAGTCGCTTGATTCCTCACAATTTCCGGAGAGTGTTCGTAGTGATATGGCTGACGAGGCGGCGATTCAACTTAAACATGTTCTTGACTATGTGTTTTCTCATAGTCATCAGCCAATCATTATTCCAAGCATTGCGGATTTAAAAACGTCTAGTGATGATGGGTCTGATCCAGTTACTTCTTGGAGAATTCCAGGTACAGCCATTGAGCTGACAACCGTGCTTGATAGTGATACTAATAATCAAAATTTTTATTTTGCAAGTAATACGGTTTCATCAATCCATGAAATGTATGATGAAATTCAGAATCAACCGCAAGTCAATCAACCTTTTGCGACTCCTTATTTTTACAAAGACTTCATTTTTACGCCTGGATATCTGGTTCCTCCGAAATGGTATTTGATGCTTCCCGCTGGACTAAGGCGTGTCATCGAGATCCCTATTGAGGGACAAACGCTTTTTCAAATTGGGAGTGCGGCCGTTGTTTTTGCCCTTTATCTTTTGGTAATTCTTTGGCTTGTTGGTCAATTAATTACAACCTACAGAGACTCAGGATCTCTCCAAATTACCGTTTCTGCTTGGCTCCAAGATAATACAGCATGGACAAGAGTCGTCGTTATTCTTCCTGTTGTTTTTTTAACTTACTTGACGGATCAATTCATAGATAATGTGATTAATTTTACGGGCCTTCCGTTGGTGCTTGCAACCTACTTTTTTAATATTGTATTTTATTTAACAGCAAGTGTATTTGTCTTTTATTTCTTAGAAGCTTTAGGTCGTAGTGGCGCTGAACTACTTACCCGCCTTCGAGGTGGTAGTTCGAGACTCCAATTGCAACGGATCAGCAACCTTGTGATGCCTCTGAGTAGGGCTGCTGGACTTCTCGTTGCGGTTGTTCTTATCTATCGCTTGTTGCTTGTATTGGGTTTGCCTGCAAGTACAGTACTCGCTTTTTCGGCAGTTCCAGGCCTTGCTATTGGTCTTGGTGCATCAAAATTACTTGGAAATTTATTTGCTGGCTTATCGATTCAGACGGATCGCCCGCTCCGAGTGGGTGAATTTTGCCAAATTGGTGACAACCTTGGCTTCGTAACGAAAATTGGGCTTCGTTCGTTAGAGCTGCAAACGCTTGAAAGTCTTGTCAAGATTCCAAATTCCGTGGCGGATGAAGCCACCATTATTAACTTCTCGAGGAGAGACAGTTCTCCGTCACCTAATCCTCGACAGGGTATGGAATTACGCATGCAATTGCCTGCTCATTTTTCACCCTTTCAGTTGGAAGAGTTGCTTTGTCAATCGCGTCTTCTGATTGATGATCCTGAACGCCTTCATGGTTTAAAAGCAGAGTCATCTCTTGTGAGCTTGGATAATGATTCTGGCGATGGCAAGACACTAATTGTTTTTGTTTTGGTTGAACTACATGGTTGGCCAGCCTATCTCCATATGAGAGAGACCCTATTGGTGCAGCTTGAGGAACTACTTGAGAGGATTGATTTGTATGAAATTACGATCGGTGTTTCTTATTCCACAACCTCGGAGCAGTTAGTGCGAGTTCCCGAGCTGTTGCGTTCAGCTGTGAATGTTGATCCGGATCTTCACTGTGTTGCTTGTCGCTTGCTTAAAATCTCCGCTTGTAGCTATGACCATGAGATTGAAATATCTTCATCACATCGTATGCAGAATGATTTCGAAGATAGTATTCACAGGCTCCATCAACGTTTCATTAAAGTCCTTGGCGAGAATGATATTAAAATTCCCTTCCCCTCCCAGACTCTTTTTGTCGAATCTCTTCGTTCTTGATTTTTATGCAACGTTGTCCTGAACCGGAGTTAATGAATGCCCCTGATCAAGTGATTGCCTATGCAGAGGCAGACTTTAGTGCTGGTGATCATTCTGTTGTAGAAAGTTTGCTTGAACTGATTTCTAATTCTTGCATTACTTTGCCTTCAGCTAGTTTAATTCTAGATTTAGGTTGTGGACCAGGCAATGTTTCTGAGTTGCTTGCTTCTTGTTTTCCCTCGTCTGATGTGATCGGTATTGATGGGGCCTCTTCAATGATCAGCATGGCCAATCAAAGACTTTTCGCTAAAAGGATTTTTATACAGAATTTGCAGTATCAACATGTTGACTTAAGTCATTGTTGTCTTGATGATTTGCAGCAGATAAGAGATGCCTCTGTAATCGTTAGTAATAGCTTTTTGCACCATCTCCATAACCCCCAAACGCTTTGGGATTCCGTCAAGCAGCTTGCTGCACCCAATGCCTTCATGTTGCACCGCGATTTACGTCGCCCCTCAAAGGAGCAGGAGGTTGATGCGCTTTGTGATCGCTATGTCAGTGAGGCCCCTTCCGTCTTGCAACGCGACTTTCGAGCATCCCTGATGGCTGCCTTCACGGTTGTCGAGGTCTGTGACCAGCTTGAGCTTGCTGGTTTGAGCCAATTCATGGTGAAGGAGATTGGTGATCGATACCTCGAGATTTCTGGTCGGTGGTGATCCTGATGCTCCTGCGACCATTGACTGTCAGGCTGGTGGTGTCAACAGCGAGATCATGAGCACGCGTTTGGGAACTGAGAGCAGCGATTCGTTTGGCGTATTTAGAGGTGAGGATGGTCTTGCTGAAGCTGTGGCTCGACGTCGCAATTTTGCGATTATTTCCCACCCAGATGCTGGGAAAACCACGCTTACCGAGAAACTGTTGCTTTATGGAGGCGCGATTCAACAAGCTGGTGCTGTGAAGGCTCGAGGCGAGCAACGCAAAGTCACCTCCGATTGGATGGAGTTGGAAAAACAGCGCGGTATTTCGATTACGTCGACAGTGCTGCAATTTGACTACTCCGGCAGCACGATTAATTTGTTGGATACTCCCGGTCACCAGGATTTTTCTGAAGATACTTACCGCACTCTTGCTGCCGCTGATAACGCGGTGATGCTTGAAGATGCCGCGAAGGGCCTTGAACCTCAAACTCGCAAGCTGTTTGAGGTATGCAGGATGCGTGAGATTCCTATTTTTACGTTCATCAACAAGATGGATCGTCCTGGAAGAGAGCCCTTAGCTCTGTTGGACGAAATCGAAGCTGAATTAGGTCTTACTCCCTGGGCTGTGAATTGGCCGATTGGCAGTGGTGAATTGTTTCGTGGAGTGATCGATCGTCGTACGCGACAGGTTGTTCTGTTTAGCCGTGCAGAGCGCGGTCGCCAGTCTGAGGAAAAGCTGTTGGATTTGGATGATCCGCAATTGAAAGATTTAGTTGAACCAGAATTGCTTGCTCAGGCTGTTGAGGATCTTGAGCTTCTTGAAGCAGCTGGTGCTGAACTTGATCTTGAATTGGTTCATGCCGGTGAACTCACCCCGGTCTTTTTTGGATCGGCCATGACTAATTTTGGTGTCCGTCCATTTCTCGATGCGTTTATGGATATGGCTCAAAAGCCTGTTGCACGTATAGGTATTGATGGTCCGGTTGACCCCTTACGCCCTGATTTCAGTGGGTTTGTTTTCAAGCTGCAGGCGAATATGGATCCACGTCATCGTGACCGCGTAGCTTTTGTTCGTGTTTGTAGTGGACGTTTTGAAAAAGATATGTCCGTGCGTCATGCCCGTACTGGTCGTACCATCCGTCTTTCGCGGCCTCAGAAATTATTTGGTCAAGATAGGGCTGTTGTTGAAGATGCCTATCCTGGTGATGTGATTGGTTTGAATAATCCTGGAATGTTCTCAATTGGAGACACTCTTTATACAGGAACAAAGGTTGAATATGAAGGTATCCCATGCTTTAGTCCGGAGATCTTTAGTTGGTTGCGCAATCCCAATCCCTCTGCATTTAAAAGTTTCCGCAAAGGAGTGAATGAGTTACGTGAAGAGGGTGCTGTTCAAATTCTCTATGACACCGACGAAAGTAAGCGCGATCCCATTCTTGCTGCCGTTGGCCAGTTGCAGTTGGAAGTGGTGCAGTACCGCCTTGAACATGAGTATGGGGTAGAAACTCGCCTCGAACCTCTTGGTTTTCAGGTGGCACGCTGGGTGACGGGTGGCTGGTCTTCCTTGGAGGATGTGGGTCGTATTTTTAATTGCAAGACAGTTCGCGATGCATGGAATCGTCCGGTGTTGTTGTTCAAAAATGAATGGAATTTGAATCAACTTGTTGAGGAGCATCCCGAGCTTGAAGTCAGTACTGTTGCGCCTGTTGTGAGTGGTGTTGAGCCAATCAGTCTTTGAGCAGCGATTGCGGCTTTTGACCACCCACGGCATTGCTTCATGCTCGCCAGACTGATCCGATGGATCTGCTTGTCTTGCGTCACGTCTGGCTTTTACGTCCATGCTCCGATGGAGGGACGGACTACGTATGTTTTCGTCCTGGACAGGATCGTGTTGAGGTGGTTGAGGGCTATCACCTTCCACCCCAAATGCCGTTGATCAAACGTAGAAAGTGGCTCGAGAGCGCTGAAGTTCCCCAATGCAGACGGCAACTTGAAAAGGTTCAAGGGTTCAAACACGGGCAGCCACTGTTTTGATTCAACTCAGCTCTCCCGATTGTGCGCTCTACTCGATACGCTCATTAGAGATTGAAGTGGATTAATGGCATCAGGGGTTGATCTCGGCTCGAGCTCAGAGTCCCAGGATCCTTATGAAAGGCTTGGAATTCCTGCTGATGCGGGATTCGAGGACGTGCAACGTGCGCGTGAAACGTCTTTGAAGGCCGCCGGTGATGATCCCATGGCCAGGGCTCGCATTGAAACGGCTTACGACGCAGTTTTGATGGGACGCTTGCGCGAAAGACAATCGGGAACCATTAGCTCTGCAGCTGTTACGGCTTCTCGACTTGAAAAACAAGGTGTATCGACTCCCTCAACGTCGCCGGTTAATACCTCTGCTCTCTTAACCAGAATCCGGAACCTCTCTCTGCCGAGTCCCAAGTTGAACTCTGCAGGTTTTCTTCCAAGTTTGAGTTTGGTGGAAGGCCAAGGGTTGCTCGTAAGGCTCATTGCTGGTGGCATTGGTTTATTGCTGCTGATTGCTGCTCCAACAGCTGTCGACTTAGTGCTAGCCCTCTCCACGATTGGCTTGTTCATTTCGCAAGTCAAGCGAGGTCGAAGACCACTTGGTGCTTTGGGTTGGAGTTTGGCTTTAGTGGCCTTGGGCTTGGTTCTCGGAGCGGTGATCGGTGCTTTGTTCGCCACCCAAGCAGGGTTGCCCTTCAATTCGATCCTCCTCGAAGCATTACCAGCCTATTTAGTTGTTCTTGCTGGGATATTGCTGTTGCTCTGAGTTGGAAATTTATAAACTATTGATGAGCTCCGATAATTCTTTTTCGTTAAGTTTGTAGACTTCATTGCAGAAGTGGCAAATGATTTCTGCGCCTTTGTCTTCCTTGAGCATAATATTGAGTTCATCCTTGCCAAATAATCTCATGGCGTTGATGCTTCTTTCTCTGCTGCAAGGACATGAGAATTGAATTGGTTGTAACGGATCTCCAGCTGGAATCGGCTGAGGATCTAAATCTGGAAAAACAGCTTCAAGCAGATCTTCAAGGTGATCCTGACAATCTCGTAGATGTTTGCTGAAGTTGTGAATTTCTCTACAACGCTCCTCCAGTAATGCAACCAGTGCTGGTTCTTCTGCTGCTTTCGGCAGCACCTGCACTAAAAGTCCACCACTGCATTCCAGCCCCTCTTGGTTGATGGTTTCTCCAACAAAGACGGCTGAGGGTGTTTGTTCTGAATGCAACAAATACGATGCAACATCCTCGCCAATTCCTCCACGAACTAATTCAACAGTGCTGCTGAATGGTTCTCCTTTTCCTTCGTCCCTTACAACGTGAAGATAGCCTGTGCCTGCTGCGGCATGGAAATCAAAGCTGTAGTGACCGGCTTCATCTTCAATGGGATCTAATTCAAGTTCTGGGTGCCCTACATACCCGCGTACGCGACCATCTCTGCCTGCATCGACAAATAATCCACCGATTGGTCCATCGGAGCCAATACGCAAGTTCACACGGCCGTGTCGGACCTTCATAGAGCTGGCTAATAACAGCCCAGCACTCATGGCACGCCCGAGCATCACCGTCGTTAAGTAGGACAGGCCATGCCGCCGCCTCGCCTCACGAGTGGCTTCTGTGGTGATCACCGCCACAAGCCTGATGCCTCCGCCAGCTGCCGTGGCCCGGACAAGGCAGTCACCCATGGCGTTTGTTCATCACAGGGGCAATGGTGACAGAGCGTGGAGACGTCCTTCTCTCAAGGTCCAGTGGTTTCCGCTCCACTCTTCAAAGAGATCTGGTTCATGGGTCACCACGATGAGTAACCGATCTTGGGCGAGATCTTGAAGTAGCTCGAGCACTTCGGAGCGCACGGACCAGTCAAGACCAGCGGTTGGTTCATCCAGTAGCAACACTTGTGGACGCCGTAGCAGCTGAACAGCTAAGGCAAGGCGTCGTTGTTGCCCTCCGCTCAAGCGTTCTGGGGCTTGTCTTAGATCCACATCGCCGAGCCCTACACGCCTCAGCACATGGCTTCGCTCTTCACTCGTGAGCCGTTTGTGGCCAAGCTTTAATTCCTGAGACACATTCAATCCCAGAAAGTGCCTTTCAGGAAACTGAAACACCACGCCACACAGCCAGCGCCTTTGCCGTCGCGTGAGTGCTTCCTGATTCCAGTGGATTGAGCCTTTCTGTGCTCCTGCTAAGCCACTGATCACTTCGAGCAGGCTCGTTTTGCCACTGCCGCTATTGCCTGAGATCAACACCGGCTCGCCTGGTGATGCTTTGAGGTTGATGTCGTTCAGGACCACGCGTTCTGACGTGGCCGGCCGGAATCGAATGTCGTTCAGCTCCAGCATTGGGCTCAGATGGTTCTGTTGATTGCAGTGCTGTATTCAGCATGATTGATCATGATCGTGGCCGATCTCTTTTGAGACAGCGATGATGCGAAGGTCTCAGATAAGCCATGGACGTTCGTTTTCGAGAGGTTGATCCGTTTAATTGCTGGGTGTGGCTTCGGTTTAGTGAAATTCCTGGTCAGGGCGAGCGAAATTATGTGGATGGCATCTTTGACAGCTGGTATGTGATCGGTCGGCTTGGTGGCTTCAATGCCGAGAACCTCCAGGTGCATGAAGAAGCAGAGGACCTGAGCTTTATGAGTTACGACAACGACGATGCCTCCTCAGCGATGCCCGCCTTGATGCACAACATGGGTCAGCTGGAGTATCAAGAGGAGTGGGCTCGCTGCTGGTTGGATCTGGGTACCAGTGATGGAATTGGTCTAGACGTTTTAATCAATGCTTTGAAGCAACTCAACTCTGATGTTGTGAAGCTGGATCAATTGCTGATCGGTGGCGTCAATGAAGATTGGCCCGTTGAGGATCACCCAGACAGCGTGTTTCCGAACATGAACTGACTCTTTGTTAAATTAAGGCGTCCTATTCACCCCGCACACCTGTCCGTTTCGGGTGCTCGACGTTGTGCTCTGAGTTTTTGCTCACCACACGCCATACCTGACAGGTGGAGGCGAACCCGAAACCCCCTAAACAAACATGGCTGTCGTCACTCTCTCCGAGATGATGGAAGCTGGTGCCCACTTTGGTCACCAGACCCGTCGCTGGAACCCCAAGATGTCGCGCTACATCTATTGCGCGCGCAACGGAGTTCACATTATTGATTTGGTGCAGACAGCTGTCTGCATGAACAACGCCTACAAATGGGTGCGTACAGCTGCGCGTAGCGGCAAGCGTTTCCTCTTTGTTGGTACCAAGAAGCAAGCGTCCGAAGTTGTGGCTCAAGAAGCCCTTCGCTGCGGATCGTCATACGTGAACCAGCGCTGGTTGGGCGGAATGCTGACCAACTGGACCACGATGAAGGCAAGGATTGATCGTCTCAAAGATCTTGAGAGGATGGAATCGAGTGGTGCCATCGCTATGCGCCCTAAGAAAGAAGGTGCGGTTCTGCGTCGTGAACTCGAGCGTCTTCAGAAATACTTGGGTGGTCTCAAGAACATGCGTCGGATTCCCGACGTTGTGGTGCTTGTGGATCAGCGCCGTGAAACGAACGCAGTATTAGAGGCTCGCAAGCTCGACATCTCGTTGGTTTCGATGTTGGACACCAACTGCGACCCCGACTTGTGTGAGGTTCCTATTCCTTGCAACGATGACGCGGTCCGTTCGATTCAGTTGGTGTTGAGCCGTTTGGCTGATGCAATCAACGAAGGACGTCATGGCGGTCAGGACGGCCGTGGCGATGATGGCCAGGGCTGATCATCAGCTTTTAGATCCTTAGTTTTCGCCGCTGCGTGTTCATAGCCGTAGCGGCATTCTCATAGACCCCCCACTTAATTCACATCATGGCGTCCGTTTCAGCCAAGCTGGTTAAAGAACTGCGCGACAAAACTGGCGCAGGGATGATGGATTGCAAGAAAGCCCTCGGAGAAACCGGTGGTGATACGACGAAAGCCGTCGAATGGCTTCGTCAGAAAGGCATTGCAAGTGCCGAAAAGAAATCAAGTCGTGCAGCTGCAGAAGGAGCGATTGGCAGTTACATCCATACAGGTGCTCGTGTGGGCGTGTTGCTAGAGCTCAACTGTGAGACTGATTTTGTCGCCCGTGGTGATCTCTTTCAGGGATTGCTTCGCGACGTGTCGATGCAAGTTGCAGCCTGCCCCAACGTGGAATACGTCAGCACAGATGAGATTCCTCAAGACATCATTGATCGTGAGAAATCCATCGAAATGGGTCGCGATGACCTGGATGGCAAGCCAGATCAGATGAAGACCAAAATTGTCGAAGGACGTATCGGTAAACGCTTGAAGGAATTGTCCTTGTTGGATCAACCATTCATTCGTGACAGCTCAATGTCAGTGGCCGATTTGGTGAAGGAAGTGGCTGGAAAAATCGGTGAAAACATCAAGGTTCGGCGCTTTACTCGATACACCCTTGGTGAAGGTATTGAAATCGAGCAAGTTGACTTTGCTACGGAAGTGGCATCGATGACAAACAGCTGATTTTGACGGCTGAGACTCACTCCCCGAGCGGTTACGACCCCAAGGAACAGCTGCGTCGGCTTCAACAGCGATGCCGACGTCTGGCTCCTTTGCTGTATCGAGAGCAAGCACTTTATCTACAACTACTGCGCAACCTCTTGTTGCCGAGCGTACGCAGTGCAGTTGGCCATCTTTTGTGTGAGAGGGGCGAACGATTGTCGCGGATGTCTTCGGAGCAGCAGGCTGAACTTCAGCAGACTTTTGATGGGCTCATCCAGCGTTGCTCCAGCCTGTTGACTGTTGAGCAGCTCATGGATCTTTCCAGGCGTCTTCAGAAAGAAGCATCGGAGTTTCGCCAGCAAGCCCAACGTGAAGTGAGTCAGTCTCTTCAGGCTGATGCTGAGAGCGAACCGCAAGAGATCCATCGTGGCGGGATTGAGTTAAGCCTTAGCCCTCCCATTGAGCATCCTGATCTTCTGGAGGGATTGCTTCCACGAATGGATGCTGAGGTTGATGACCCATCCATTGAGCCGGTGGATGAACAGCCGCAGCCTGTTCAAGATCCGATTGATCCTGAGTCTGCTTCCGACCCCACGTCGTCTGACTTTGACCTGTTGCGTTCCCTGTTTTTGATGGCTGGTGAGGCAATGCAGCAGGGTGATTCGGCTGGTGAGCCAGTGAGTTTCGAATCTGATGCCTCTGGACTTGGTGCATCTGTTGTCCCAGCAGATCAGCTGGAGGAGGAATTTCTCCCCTCGATGCCAGTGGAGTTGGTGAACTGGCTCGACGGACAGGAATCCGCCTTAAGCCGCAGGATTCGAAATTTGTCCCATGCTCTAAACGTTGAGTTGCTGAGAGCAGGTTTGGTTAGCAGCCTTCTTCCCACCACGCTTCTTGATGCTGCGATCTCTGGACAGCTGCAGGCGCTTCCTTCGCCATCGAATCTTTTACGGCTCAAGCTTCCCTTGCCTATTCCCTCTCAAGAACAGCCGATAGAAATCCTCAGCGTTTTGCTGAGACCCGCTGATCTGGAATATGACAATGGTTCGCTGCGGCATAGCCGGACCCGATTACGCCACCATCGCAGCAATTTGCTCACAATGGTGCAGCAGCAGCGGCATTGGCAAAGCCGTCTTACCAGTCAGGAGGTCCAGAGTCAGTGGTGGCCGAATCCGCCGACGACAAGTCAGGACTGACTCCGGCGCTGGATCGTCAGGGTTTGGAATGTTTTCTTGCCTGGCTTCGGCCGCTGCAACAGTCCCTCTCCTTAGAAGCTGATAAGGGATTTCTCGATCTTCAAGGTCGTCATGAACGGTTTCATGCGTTCTTGAGCCGTCAATTGGCAACGCCACCCCCGGTGACTTTGCCTAAAGACAGCTTGATTCGGCTGCAGTCTTTAGCGACAGATTTTGCTGCGTATCCCGAACTTGGTAATGCTGGTCGCCGCCGGCTCGTCACTGGCACCCGGCAATGGCTTCACGGTTTGCGCGCTCGCCTTGAACCATCGGCACCGATGGCACCCCCGCGCATCAGGGTGTCGTCGTCTCCGCAGGCTGCCGGGCGATCAGCTGCCCCACCTTTCATGCTCGATTTGGAGTCACCGCTTGCCAGAGTTCATGGCATTGGTCCCAAGTTGGCCGAACGCTTAGCAAGCCTGGGTCTGCTTGTCGTTCGGGATTTGATTCAGCATTACCCACGCGACTACGTCGATTACTCCGCCTTACGCAGAATTGAGGCGTTAGAGGCTGGAGAAACCGCAACGATTGTGGCCACGGTGCGTCGATCCCATGGATTCACTAGTCCTCGCAACCCCAATCTTTCGATCATTGAGTTGCAGCTTCAAGATCCCACCGGTCGGATCAAGGTGACGCGATTTTTGGCAGGAAAAAGATTTAGTAATCCTGCTTACCTGCATGGTCAAACCCGTCAGTACCCTGCCGGAGCCACCGTGGCGGTGAGTGGCTTGGTCAAAAGTGGACCGTATGGAGTCAGCTTTCAAGATCCCATCATTGAGGTGATGGAAAGCGCTAGTGCTCCGTTGCGTTCTCGCCAGATCGGGCGGTTGTTGCCTGTGTACCCCCTCACCGAAGGACTCACTGCTGATCGTTTTCGAAGCTTGGTGGAAGCGGTTTTGCCCGCTGTTCGTCTTTGGCCAGACCCCCTGCCTGCGCCGCGCCGTGAAGCCCGTGGCTTGCTAGCCCGCGATAAAGCGCTGGTTGCCATCCATCGACCTGAAAATAGTGATCAACTACAGCAAGCACGTCATCGCTTGGTGTTTGACGAATTTCTGCTTCTTCAGCTCAGCTTGATGCAACGTAGAGCCGCCATGCGTCAGCGTTCAGCGCCCGTGCTCCATGGAGGTTTGGAGTGTCAAGGATTGGTCGGTCGCTTTCTTGCTCTTCTCCCATTTGAACTCACAGGTGCTCAGAAGCGGGTGCTCGCTGAAATTGAGCAGGATCTAGAGCGCCCCGAACCGATGGCGCGGCTCGTGCAAGGGGATGTGGGAAGCGGAAAGACTGTTGTGGCGATTGCCGCGCTGCTGCGTGCTGTGGAAGCTGGTTGCCAAGGAGCCTTGATGGCGCCAACAGAGGTTTTGGCGGCGCAACACTACCGAAATCTGTGTAGTTGGTTGCCTCCGCTGCACGTCAGCGTGGAGCTGCTCACTGGCTCCACGCCACGTCGCAGCCGACGGCAAATTTTGAGCGATCTCTCTGGAGGTACGTTGCGCATTCTTGTGGGCACCCATGCCCTCTTGGAGGATCCAGTCTCATTTGATCGTCTGGGACTGGTGGTGGTTGATGAGCAACATCGCTTTGGAGTGCGTCAACGCAACCGTCTTCTCGACAAGGGCCTGCAGCCCCATTTGCTCACGATGACTGCCACACCGATTCCGCGAACGTTGGCGCTTTCGCTCCATGGTGATCTCGACGTGAGTCAGATCGATGAATTACCCCCGGGTCGAACGCCGATTCGCACCAAGGTTGTAAAGAGCTCTGAACGTGAGGAGGCTTATGAACTCATCCGTGAACAGGTGCTTCAGGGGCAGCGCATTTATGTGGTGCTTCCCTTGGTGGAGGAATCAGAAAAAGTGGATCTGCGCTCAGCGGTTGATGTGCACCGTCAGCTTTCGGAGGAGGTGTTTCCAGAGTTCAATGTCGGTCTGCTCCATGGCCGCTTAGCCAGTGCTGAAAAGCAGGCTGTGATTGCTGATTTTGCTGGTGGTGCCACGCAGATTTTGGTGTCTACCACCGTGGTGGAAGTGGGGGTGGATGTTCCTGAAGCCAGTGTGATGGTGATTGACCACGCCGATCGGTTTGGCCTGGCTCAGTTGCACCAGTTGCGGGGACGGGTGGGCCGTGGAGCGGCCGCTTCTTTCTGCTTACTCGTGAACGACAGTCGTAATCCGTTGGCTAAACAACGCCTTGAAGTATTAGTCCGTTCCAATGATGGCTTTGAGATTGCCGAGATGGACCTTCGCTTTCGAGGACCTGGTCAGGTGATGGGTACCCGTCAATCGGGTTTGCCCGATTTGGCGCTCGCCAGCCTGGCGGACGATGGATCTGTCTTGGAGGAAGCCCGGGATGAGGCGGCCAGCATCCTGAAGGAGGATCCCGACCTCAAGTCTTATGAGCAAATGCGTGTGTTGTTGGAACAGCAACGCAAGCGCGCAGCAGCAGCTGTTCAACTCAACTAGTTATTCATTGGATCGACAGCGCATGCGGGATGCGTCTTCACCAAGAAACTGGCAATCTGCTGACAGCGTTTTTATTGTCGCGTCACCATGCTGCGTCCATGGCATTCGATCTCGATTGACGATTGCGGTGAATTCTTACGACCGCTGCGCTCTGTTGTGACCTGCATGGAGCCACACCCCTATATGGCATTGGGGGCGCCCTACGGGAGCGGAGCAGATCCCTTTTGTCTTCGCCAAGGAGTGAGGAGCCGTTTGCTCGCTGCTCAAGTTCATCTCCAAGGAATCACGAGGGGGGCTGGGCTTCAACCACTTCGTTTTGGAATCTTCGATGCTTGGCGTCCCGTGTCAGTTCAAGGCTTCATGGTGAACCATGCCATTGAGCAGGAGTGCATGCGCCAAGGCATTGATCAGGAGGATTCAGAACAGCTGAATCGTTTGGAGAGTGTTCGCTCTGAGGTGGCACGTTTTTGGGCTCCACCGAGTTCTGATTTCTTGATACCGCCGCCTCACAGCACTGGTGCTGCTGTGGATCTCACTCTTATTGATGCAAAGGGCAGCCCCTTGGATATGGGGGGAGAAATCGATGCGATCGGCCCCGAGTCTCTACCGCTTCACCATGCTGAAGAAGCATTGAATCATCCCGATGGGATGGCTGCTTTATTCCATAGCCGTCGTTGTTTGCTGCATCGTGTGATGACTCAGGCGGGGTTTGTGCGTCACCCGAATGAGTGGTGGCATTTCAGTTTTGGTGATCAGCTTTGGGCTTGGAGCGTTCAAGCGGATCGTGCCATCTATGGAAGAGACCCAGACTTATTCAGCTTGGAACCTTGAGCATCTCTTGAACGGTGGCATCACCAAGTTTGGTGATGTGTTCGCCAAAGCCACGCCGTCCGCCAGCCTCTTTCCAACTTTGAAGCAAAGGTTCGATTGTTGTTTCAAGGTCTTCAAGAGGCATCTTCTGTAGGAACGGACGAGCTAATTGCTGCAAATTAGCGCTGCCACCAAGCCAGAGTTGATATTGGTTAACGCCGCTTCCTACAAGACCAAGTTCGGCCATGTAAGGACGGGCGCACCCATTCGGGCACCCGGTCATGCGGACAAGAATGGATTTTTTGATTTCCAAATGATTGAGCTGGGAATCAAGTCTTTCGAGAACATCGGGAAGCACTCTTTCCGATTCGGTAACGGCCAGTCCGCAGGTGGGTAAGGCTGGACAGGCGAGGGCATGGCGGACCAGGGGAGAGACATCTGCTGGCAGTTCAAACCCCAATTCGGCCAACTCATTTTTAATGGATGACTTCTGGCTAGAACCGATATTGCAAAGCAGTAAGTCTTGGTTAGGAGTGAGACGTATTTCTAATTGATATCTTTCAACAATCGAGCGGATTCCTTCCTTAACAGCTCCTTCAAGTCGGCCGCACATGAAGGGGAGTCCCACAAACCACAGCCCTGGCTTTTGGCGGTGCCATCCCAGGTAATCCATTAATTTTGCAGGTGGTTCATGGATCAAGCTTTTAATATCTTTTTTAAAATAATCCTTGATCAAGGTTTTGCGGAACCACTGAATACCACGACTATGTAAAAGATATTTCATGCGAGCATGCTTTCTGACTTCGCGATCTCCATGGTCTCTTTGTAACGCCATGATTGATTGCAGAAGGTCAAAAATGTCTTCGGCCTCTACATAACCTAAGGGGTCAGCAATTCGTGCAAAAGTATCTTCTTGATTATGGGTTCTTCCTAGACCTCCACCCACATAAACATTGCATCCGCGCATACTTCCGTTCTTGTTTGTAAATAGAACAAGCCCAATGTCTTGTGTTAGTAAGTCGACAGAATTATCTCCGGGGACAGTAACAGCCACTTTGAATTTCCTGGGAAGGTACGTATCGCCGTAAATTGGTTCATCCTGACTTCCTGAAAATATTCCATCTTTGAACTGTCGTTCGCGGGCTTGTTTCACAGGCTTTGCTGGCTTAAATCGATAGCTAAGGTCGCCATCAACCCACATGTCTAAGTAAGAACCTTCCGCCGCTTTCGGGCTCAGTAGATCAGCAATCTCGTCAGCAAGTTTTCTGGCAGCAGGGTATCCATTGTTTTCAAATGGTGCTGCTGGTGCCATTACGTTTCTATTAATATCACCACAGGCGGCCAAAGTAGATCCCAAGTTTTTAACTATTGTGCCAATAACTGTTTTAAGGTCTGCTTTCGGGATGCCATGCATTTGAAAGGCTTGGCGTGTTGTGATCCGTAGTGTTCCGTTTCCGTATTGATTGGAAAGGTCGTCGAGAGCAGAAAAAAGTTGTGCTGGTACTTTTCCGCCTGGATTTCTAAGGCGAAGCATCATTTGCCAACATTTAACTTTATCCGTTTTTCTTAATTCTCGATGATTCTGTTGGTAACTCCCATGAAACTTCAGTAGTTGAACTGCATCCTCACTAAAGCGAATCTCTTCATTGCTCAGCTCTGTCAACAACGGTTCTCGAAGATGCCCGCTGTATAGCTTTCGCTTTTCAGCTTTAGACAGAGCTGTGTCGATCGATTCTGTAGGTATTGAAGGGCCATCAAGCATCCGATCGCGCCCTGCTTCTTGCGTCCCTGAGCTTGTCGTCAAACCTTCGTTCACGGATTCAAGGGATAGGTCTTTTGAAGCTAGCGAAGCGGCTTCCAATACAGTCAATTCCTACATATCCAATCGGCGTGTCCTCAACATTCCTCCTTGAAATCGGTACCGAGGAACTGCCCGCAGAGTTTGTGCACTCGGCTCTGCAGCAGCTTCAGCAAATGGTGATGTCCGACCTCAAGGACCTTCGCGTAAGTCATGGCCAAGTCAGGGTGTCGGGGACACCTAGACGCCTTGCTGTGGTGGTTGAGTCGTTGATTGATCAACAGCCTGACTTAGAAGAAGAACGCAAGGGACCTCCCGTGAAGCAGGCTTTGGTGGATGGCCAACCGGGTCCTGCCGCTTTGGGTTTTGCCAAGCGTTGCGGTGTGGATCCTGCAGAACTCCAAGCGCGTGACACGCCGAAGGGTCCTTGTTTATTTGCCCGTGTTTGTACCCCAGGTGAAACGACTACATCCCTCCTTAATGAGCGCATTCCTGCCTGGATCAATGGCTTGCAAGGCAGGCGCTTCATGCGTTGGGGCGATGGCGATCAACGCTTCAGCCGGCCTGTGCGTTGGCTGGTATCGCTGTATGGATCTGAGCTGATTCCTGTCACCCTTTCGGCGGCGCAGCCACCTGTCCAAAGCGGTCGCTTGAGTCGCTCTCATCGTCTTCTCGACAAAACATTAGAGATCGAGCATGCGGATGATTATTTCGGTGAATTAGCGAAGGCTGGTGTGATGGTGGATCGTACCCAACGGGAACAATTGATTCGCTCAGCCTTGGATACGGAGGCCGCAGCTTGTTCTGCCTCTGTTGATTGCCCTGAAGGTTTATTTGAAGAGTTGGTTGATCTTGTGGAGGCACCCAGGGTGCTGAGTGGGGAGATTGCTGATTGTTATCTCGATTTGCCTCCTGAGGTGATTGTCACTGTGATGCAATCCCATCAGCGCTATGTCCCGTTGAAACGGGAGAACGCTCAATACGATCCACTGGCTCTTCAGGCACGCGACGTCCTGCTGTCCAAGTTTTTGCTAGTGAGCAATGGCCTCGATCGTGCCGACGGTGCCGACGCAACCATCGTGCGGGGCAATGAGCGGGTGTTGGGGGCCCGCTTGGCGGATGCTGAATTTTTCCTCAATGTGGATCGGAAAAGTCCGAGCGAGGCGCGCCGCGATGCTCTGGATCGCGTCACCTTCGCGAAGGGGCTCGGAAGTCTGCGCGATCGATGTGAGCGGATGTCTTGGATGACAGAGCGTTTGATCGAATCGCTGACTATTTCTTCTGATATTTCTATTCATGCCAAGCGAGCAGCTCACTTCTGCAAGCATGACTTGGTGAGCCAGATGGTGGGCGAGTTCCCTGAGCTGCAGGGTTTGATCGGTGGTAAATACTTGCTTGAGGAGGGCGAAGATCGCCAGGTAGCCCTTGCAGTGGCTGAGCACTACCAGCCCCGTGGTGCTGGAGATGCTCTCCCTAGCAGTGATGCAGGAGCGCTGTTGGCCCTAGCGGATCGCTTGGAATTGCTACTAAGCATCTTCTCCAAGGGCGACCGCCCCAGTGGTTCATCCGATCCTTACGCCTTGCGTCGGGCTGGAAATGGCATTGTTCAGATCCTTTGGGATCGAGGTTGGCGTCTTTCTTTGCAGAGCCTGCTCTCGGATGCAGCCTGTTACTGGGCAGAACGATTCCCATCCTTTGCGGTGCAACCTGAGGCCTTAGTAGCTGATCTGTCTCATTTATTGCGGCAGAGGATGGTCTCTCAGTTTGAAGAGGATGGTTTCCCTGCTGATTTGGTTCAAGCCGTAGCCGGAGAGACTCTCGCCGATGCGCGTTTGCTTAGTGATCCAGTGGATGCTCGTGAACGTCTTGTTTTGCTGCATCAGCTTCGTCGCGATCAGCGCCTACAGGCGGTCCAGGCTGTGGTGCAACGCGCTTCAAAACTTGCCGATAAAGGAGATCTTGGCGTCGATCAGCTCACACCTTCGGGGGTGGTTGCATCCGATTTGTTCGAATCCGCAAGCGAAGCGTCCTTATTGCAATCGTTGAACGAGCTGGCTCCGCTTGCTCAATCTCGCGATTACGACCAACTTGCGGAAGGGTTGCAGGGAGCTGCAAAAGCATTGGAGGCCTTTTTCGATGGACCGCAAAGCGTGATGGTGATGGCGGACAATCTCGATGTCCGTCGCAATCGCCTCAATCTTCTTGGTGTTTTGAAGAATCAGGCATCAGTCCTGGCGCAATTTGATTGCATCCAGTCCTGATGCCTCAGCAAGGTTTCAGCTTGCTGTGACCTTGGAACGCTCCTCCTCGATCTCCGGTTTACCTTTTTTGGCTGCATGACCAGAGGTTTGCGCTTTGATCGCTTGGGCAGCTTCGTCGGCAAGGAAGTCACCATCGGACCGACCCACTGCTGAAGGAACGCAGTCGTAGGACGAGGGAGCTAACGCTTGACCGCGAAGAAGACTTCCAAGGGTGCGAGCGGTGAGTTTTACTTGCTGCCAAGGATTCATCATCACCACCTTTTTGTATAGATAGCTGTCGAACGTCAGCTTCTGAACGTCTTGGTCATCGCACATTTCGACGAACGCTTCACGGGCAGCATCGGTGCGATAGAAGATCCGTTGAAGAATATCAAGCACAATGTATGTTGCTCCGTACTTGCGGTCCCAACGTTTCAGGTAGGTGTTCTTGATCTCCTTTTCGGTAGGCGTCTGGGTGCCGTTTTTGGAGATTTCAACGATCGCTTCCGCACACATGCGACCACTTTTTGCTGCGAAGTAGATGCCTTCACCAGAACTTTTGGTCACGTAACCAGCTGCATCTCCCACCAAAGCCATGCGACCGACCACTCGGCGAGGACGGGGATGCTCTGGGATCGGATGCGCTTCAACCTTGATGACTTCGCCCTTGAACAGGCGCTTACGGGCGCGTTCGCGAATGCCTTTCTGAAGACCCTTGATCAGGGATTGGTTTTCTTGCATGGTCCCTGTGCCCACGGCGACGTGGTCGTATTTAGGGAACACCCAGGCATAAAAGTCTGGTGAGACATCTGTTCCTACGTACATCTCGGCGAGATCTTCGTAGTAGGCCATCTCTTCAGCTGGGAGCTTGATGCGCTCTTGGAACGCAATCGCCACTTTGTAATCACCGGCGTCCATCGCTTTCGCGACGCGGGAGTTAGCTCCATCGGCGCCAATGATTAAATCCACATCCAGGCTCTTCATCTCGCCGGTGGGACCGCCTGCGCTGTAGTCGGCGTAGTGAATGGTGTAAGGACCTTGGCGTTTGTCACCTGTGTCGATCTTTTGCACCAACCCATTAATCAGAGTTGTGCCTAAGTCGGCAGCGCGATTGCGAAGGAAAGAGTCGAACACCTCGCGTCGACACATACCTATATAGGCATTGTCGTCGTAACCGAGTGGGTCCAACTTGATATCAACCTCCCGATTGGAGGGTGAAATCATCTTCATGTTCCGAACTTTGCGGTCGATGATCGAATCCGGAAGATCGAATTCTTCAACCATGCAAAGCGGAATCGCTCCCCCGCAAGGCTTGGCGTTATCGAGTTTTCTCTCGAATAACCAGGTCTTGATGCCGGCCTGTGCAAGCACTTCTGCGGCACAGGATCCGCTCGGTCCACCACCGACAACGGCAACTCTCAGCATCTCAGCAAACTCCGCCGGGTCTTTGATTTCAAACTAATCACGCATCTTGAAAAGGGCTACTAGGCCCTGGCGGACCCCCTTACGATTGAAACAACACTGCATGATTCCTCTGGGAAGGGTCGTCGCCGCTCGCCGAAGCACCCGGGATGACATTCCTGTCGCCCGTCGCTCGAAACCTGCTCCTCGTAAGCGTGGCAGCGGGTTTGCTGTGGTTTTGGCGTGTCTCCTTGTGGGAGGAGGCAGTTTGGCTGCTGTTTGGTTAGGGCCAGGATTGCTGGCGCGTCGTTCCTTTTTGTTTCCCTTGGCCCCAGTTCCAGTGGTGGATGGGATCGAAGCGCCGCCAGATCAAGACGGTCGTCTGCTTGGACACTTCCCTTATGAGGAGGCGATTGTCAGCCAACTTGTGCCCGTTGAGGCTGGAATTGAGTTGCATCAAGATGCAGCACTTGCGCTGGATTCGATGCGCCGTGCCGCAGCCTCAGATGGAATCGATCTGAGGTTGATCAGTGGCTATCGCTCTCATAACTTGCAGCAGGGAATTTTCTTTGATGTGAAATCAGAAAGAAATCAAACGGCCGAAGAACGGGCAAAGGTTTCAGCTCCGCCCGGCTATTCCGAACACAGCACTGGCTATGCGATTGATCTTGGTGATGGCAGCCGCCCAGATACCAATCTTTCAGTTTCTTTTGAGATGACTCCGGCATTTCGCTGGTTACAGGATTACGCCGCCAGCTATCACTTCACTCTGTCCTTTCCTGAAGTGAACCCACAGGGTGTGAGCTATGAGCCATGGCATTGGCGTTTTGAAGGGTCAGCCGATGCTTTGCGTCAATTTGAACCAGCACGTCAGCTAGCTCTTGGACGTTAGAGACACCATCTTTTCCAGAGTTGCTTTTCCCTGCTGCAAGAGCGTTCCCGTGCCATGCCTTTAGAGGTGTTTGTGCGAGGGGACTTATGTGTGGCCTATTCCTATCAGTGCCTCAGCAGTGATCCGTAATGGCAAAGCACCTAGCAGTGTCGATCAGAACGAGTGGTGACTCCGCTTGATCTGGGGCTTCAGCCCGTTTTGGCAGATGGAGAGCGCGGTAGCACCAGGAGTCAGGCCGTTTTGGAGACAACCCGGGACCACGGTTTGGATCGTGAGCGTTTGGGCGGTACGGGCTGGTCTCTTGCGCTGGTGACTTCTCGTTGGATGTCGCGAACCCGCTGAGCTTGATTTGGATCTTCGAAACCTGGGGGCTCGATCGTCTGAGAGCCAGTTGTGATTTGAACCTCAGCTAATTGCTTGACTTGGTGAAGGATTCTCCACCGGAATGGATCGAGCTTTTGTGGAGCATCCACTGAAAGCAGATCATGGCTGTCGCAATACTCTTTTCAACAGCAAGCCGCAAACAGGAGTCGAGGCTCTATGTGCCCTGCTTCATGCGGGAATCAAAAGCTATCGCCTGAATCTTTTCGATGAAGACGCCGAGGCAACTCGACTCTGGATTCAGCTTTACAGCGATGCTCTTTTGGGTCACCCCCTCTCAGCCGACGTATGGAAGAGGGAGCAAAACGATCTCAGGCTCGGCGTCACGCGTGGCAGTTTGCGCATCGGCAACGAAAATCAAGCGTTACAAGTCTCACTTTGAGATAGCATGTCGCGGCTGCGCCTGCGGGCGTTCCCAAGTTTCCCTTAATAACGTTACGGACCTCATGAGCGCCCCGAATAAGGCGATTCGCAATATAGCGATCATCGCCCACGTGGATCACGGCAAAACCACTCTTGTGGATGCTCTGCTCAGCCAGTCCGGAATCTTTCGCGACAACGAGGCCGTTCCAACCTGCGTCCTTGATTCCAATGATTTGGAGCGTGAACGCGGAATCACCATCCTTTCGAAGAATACTGCGGTTACTTATAACGACACGAGAATCAATATTGTTGATACACCTGGTCACGCCGATTTTGGTGGAGAAGTTGAGCGTGTGCTCGGAATGGTGGATGGATGTTTATTGATCGTTGATGCCAATGAGGGGCCTATGCCCCAAACACGATTTGTTCTCAAAAAAGCCCTCGAGCAGGGTTTGAGGCCGATTGTTTTCGTGAATAAGATTGACCGTGCGCGTGTTGATCCAGAAACGGCTGTTGATAAAGTTCTAGACCTTTTTATAGAACTTGGTGCTGATGATGATCAGTGTGACTTCCCCTACTTGTTTGGTAGTGGTTTAGGTGGTTTCGCTAAGCCCGACATGAAAACAGAGAGCGATAATGTGCGTCCTCTTTTTGATGCCATTTTGCGTCATGTTCCACCTCCTGTTGGGGACCCTGAAAAGCCACTTCAACTTCAAATTACTACCCTTGATTATTCAGACTTTCTCGGTCGAATCATTATTGGACGTGTTCATAATGGTGTTATTAGACAGGGTCAAAAAGCCTCTCTTATTAAGGATGATGGCAGCGTAAAGAAAGGTCGTATTAGCAAGCTTTTAGGATTTGAAGGTCTGCAAAGAGTTGACATCGCAGAAGCTTCTGCTGGCGATCTAGTTGCAGTTGCTGGTTTCGATGATGTCAACATCGGCGAAACGATTGCTTGCCCGGATGAACCAAAAGCATTACCTCTTATCAAGGTTGATGAGCCCACGCTTCAGATGACCTTTGTGGTTAACGATTCGCCTTTCGCAGGAAAAGAGGGCAAGTTTGTCACCAGTCGCCAGCTTCGAGATCGTTTGCAGCGCGAATTGCTCACGAACGTTGCTCTAAGGGTTGAAGATACAGATTCTCCAGATAGTTTCTCTGTTTGTGGTCGCGGTGAACTTCATCTTGGAATTTTGATTGAAACGATGCGCCGTGAGGGATTTGAATTTCAGGTGTCTCAGCCACAGGTTATTTTTCGCACCATTGACGGCACCCCTTGTGAGCCTGTGGAAACACTGGTGATGGACGTTCCTGAAGCTGCTGTTGGTAGCTGTATTGAGAAGCTGGGAACGCGTAAGGGCGAGATGCAAAATATGGAAACCGGCGCTGACAACCGCACGCAGCTTGAATTTGTGGTTCCGTCTCGGGGACTCATTGGTTTCCGAGGTGAATTCATTCGCGCTACTCGCGGAGAAGGAATTATGAGCCATTCATTTTTCGAATATCGTCCGATGCTGGGTGATTTTGAGAACAGAAGGAATGGAGTGTTGATTGCTTTTGAAGAAGGCACAGCTACTTTCTATGCTCTAAAAGGAGCTGAAGACCGTGGACAATTCTTTATTACTCCAGGAACAAAAGTTTATAAAGGAATGATTATTGGTGAGAATACTCGCCAACAAGATATGGAAATCAATATCTGCAAAGCCAAGCAAGTTACTAACATTCGTTCTGCTGGAGCTGATGTTTTAGATTCGCTGCAGTCACCGATTCAGATGACTTTAGAGCGTGCCTTAGAATATATAGGACCTGGTGAAATGCTTGAAGTTACTCCAGAATCTATGCGGTTAAGAAAATTACCTGCCAAAAAAATGGCTAAGCGTTGAGCGTTCACCTCGATCCTCGATTCCGGGAGGCTGTCGTTCTCTTTAATCGACATGCCTGGTATGAAGCTCACGATGCTTTTGAGGAAATTTGGCATGAAACTGCTGGAGCTGATCGGCGTTTGTTACAGGGAATACTCCAAATCGCAGTTGCTCATGTTCATTTAGAACGTGGTAATCTCAGAGGTGCAACAATTCTGTTGGGTGAAGGAGTTGGTCGACTTTCTTCTGCAAAAACAGGAGATCTTGGCCTCGATTTACCTTCGGTTCGAGATCAGGCTCGTTTGAGACTGGAAGCGCTTCAACGGGAGACCGATCCTGTCGCACTTCCAGTTCCTGAGTTGCGTGAACACTCCTGAATTTCTAGGTACATTGGCTGAGATAATGAGGGTGACCTGATGTTTGTTCGTTCCCTCTCTTTTGCGATGACCACTTGGACTGCCAAACTCTCATCTGTTGCTGCCCTGTTAGTTTTTACTGGTTCTGTTTTTCCAGTGACTGCCCAGACGGCTACAGGCGAAGACAGTTTGATCACGATTGAATCGGATACGCAAAGCGTTGACAACATCACAGGTGTGGTGACAGCAGTGGGCAATGTCAGGATCGTTTATCCCTCTCGTGGAATGGTGACAACATCGCGTCAGGCGCAGTACTTCAGCAGGGAAGCGATGCTTGTTTTAAGCGGAGATGTGGATGCGGTGCAGGAAGATGGAAACAGTATTCGCGCTGAGCGCGTGACTTACAACCTTGATGAAGAACGTGCTCTGGCAAATCCAATACCAGGTCAGCAAGTTCAATCCACCCTGTTGTTAAAGCACAGTCTCGATTCGCAGACTCCCTTAACGCCATGAGTCTGAGTCTTGATCAGGTCACTCTGACCCTCGGTGGTCGGACCTTGGTTCGCTCCCTTTCACTCACCCTGAAGCCAGGTGAAGTCATTGGTTTGCTTGGACCCAATGGGGCAGGCAAAACCACCAGCTTTAATTTGGTGATTGGGTTGTTGCGACCTGACAGTGGTCAAGTTCTTCTGGACGGGCATCCCGTCGCTGACCTGTCGATGCCTCAAAGAGCGCGTCTTGGAATTGGCTACTTGCCGCAGGAACCCAGTGTGTTTCGCCAATTGACCGTGCAAGAAAATCTTGAACTTGTGTTAGTTCAAAGTGGACTTTCCAAGGTTGATAGTCATCAACGTCTGCATCAACTAATAGAAGACTTTCATCTCGAGCCTTTTATTCATCGTTGTGGCTATCAACTCTCTGGTGGTGAACGTAGGCGCTGTGAAGTGGCCAGAGCTCTTGCTGTTGGTTTAGAGGGTCCTCGCTACCTACTTCTTGATGAACCCTTCGCGGGGGTAGATCCATTGGCTGTGGCGGATCTACAGCAAATGATCGATGGATTACGCCAGCGCGGAATGGGCATCCTTATTACTGACCATAACGTTCGAGAAACGCTTGCCATTACTGATCGGGCTTACATTCTTACGGATGGCAGCATCCTTGCTTCTGGTCGTTCCGATGAAGTAGCCCATGATCCACTTGTGCGTCGTCATTATCTAGGGGAGGGGTTCCAGTTGTGATAAACGATCTTTGGATTAGAGCTCAACGAGAGCTACGCAAACTTGTTTATCGAGTTCCATTAATAGATCGTTGGCTTCTTGGTGAACTTATCGGCCCGTTGTTGTTTGCGCTTACAGCATTCACTGTGGTGTCCCTATCCGTAGGGGTGATGTTTGATTTGGTTCGTAAGATTGTTGAATCGAACCTTCCTTGGACAATCGCCGTTCAAGTGTTGTTGCTGAAGTTGCCAAGCTTTTTGGTGATTTCTTTCCCAATGGCGACCTTGATGGCATCACTGCTTGCCTACAGCCGTCTTTCTGCCAATAGTGAGCTCACCGCGCTTCGCAGTGTTGGCGTGACTGCGAGTCGGATGGTTGCACCTGCAATCGCCTTGGCATTGTTGATGACGAGTCTTTCGTTTCTTTTCAACGACGTCATTGTGCCACGAACAAACCGGTCAGCAGAATTTACATTGCAACGTGCTTTGGGTAAAGCTATTGCTGCTGAGAAGGGTGAAGATATTGTGTATTCTCGTTTTGGAAGAGTCACGGGTCCTAATGGAGTCGTCGGGAATGGTTTAACGCAATTATTTTATGCCACTAAGTTTAAGGATGGAGAGATGATTGGTGTTACTGTTTTGGATTTTTCAAGATCTGGCTTTACTCAGATGCTCGTAGCTGATAATGCAGTTTGGAATGAATCCCAAGTTAAATGGGAATTTAATGATGGTAAAATTCTTACGCTAACTCCATCTGGCAGTACTACATCAGCTGATTTTGATCGATACCTTTATCCGCTTAGTTCTGGGCCTTTACGGATAGCAGAATTACCAAAAGATGCCAACAATATGACCGTATCTGAAGCCATAGAGGCCGAACAACTTTTGTCTGATGCTGGTGACCGCAAGGAAGCACGCAGACTCAGAGTCCGAATCCAAGAAAAATTCACCGTCCCGATGGCCTGCTTGGTGTTTGGTTTGATCGGTTCGAGTCTTGGTGCAAAGCCAAACAGCAGAACGAGTCGTAGTCAGGGCTTTGGCATTAGTGTGGTTCTTATTTTTGTTTACTACGTGTTGAGCTTCAGCTTCAGTTCTCTTGGCGTCAAAGGGACATTGGCTCCCCTTTTGGCCGCTTGGGGGCCTGTACTGATTTCTCTTGCAGGTGGTGGAGTGTTGTTGCGGCAGGCCAGCCGGTAACCAAACACGTCAGAATCAAGTAGTAAATCGGCGAAGTTGTTCATGGAGATGGCTGGGATGGATCCGGTTCTTGGACTGGGATTGTTTGCATTCGCACTTTTGCTTTTGGCCTTACCGCTCGCCTTCTGGAAGGTGAGCTCAGACAAGACGTCTGGCCTTGTGACGCTGTTGATTGCAACAGCGAACCTTGCCTTGACGGCCCAACTCGTTCTTCGTTGGTGGCAGTCGGGGCATTTCCCGATCAGCAACCTCTATGAATCGCTGTGTTTCCTGGCCTGGGCATGCACGCTTACTCAGCTGTTAGTGGAAAGATCCTGGCCAACACCAATCGTTGCTGCTTCGGCAACCCCGATGGGTTTGGGATGCATCGCTTTTGCAAGCTTTGCGCTTCCTGGCCAGCTGCAAGAAGCTTCTCCGCTTGTTCCGGCGCTGCGATCCAGCTGGCTCGTGATGCATGTGAGCGTGATCATGGTGAGTTATGCAGCCCTGTTAGTGGGCTCTCTGTTGTCAGTGGCTGTTTTGGTGACGGATCGTGGTCATGCCTTAGAACTGCGCAGCAGCTCGATTGGAAGTGGAGGTTATCGGCGTGCTGCGCTTGCGACTCCCCTCGGAAGTGTGGGGGAGCCTGAGGTTCAGTTGTCTTCAGTGCAGTTCACTCGGAACGAACTGTTGGACAGCCTTAGCTATCGCACCATTACGGTTGGCTTTTTGCTGCTCACCGTTGGGATTATTAGCGGCGCGGTTTGGGCCAATGAGGCCTGGGGCAGTTACTGGAGTTGGGATCCCAAAGAAACTTGGGCTCTGATTTGCTGGCTGGTTTATGCCGCCTATTTGCATACGCGCTTGAGTAGAGGATGGCAGGGTCGGCGTCCTGCTTTAGTGGCGAGCGTCGGTTTGGTTGTGATTGGTGTTTGTTATATCGGTGTGAACCTTCTTGGTATTGGTCTCCATAGCTATGGCTGGTTCTTCGGATAACTAGGTTTTTGTTGGCTATTTAATTGTTGCATTCAAAAAGACTATTTGGCAAACGTCAAGCACGGTGTTAAAGGCAAGTTTTTTTCTGTAAGTCAATCATCTCTCTAATGAACTGAGGCCAAATCCCACATTCGAGTTAATCCCTGGTCACCTGTCTCACCCCATTTGGGTGATGCATTAAATAACACCACTTGTGGTGGGGTGGTGGATGGTGAGGGTAACTCAGACTTCTGCGCGTTATCCAACGATTTCTTGCTGTGGTCCTGGTCCCCTGCGGTTAACGCCAGCTATATCGCCATTAGCAAAGTAACTGTAAGCACTGCCAAGCATGCGCATCAAACCTCCTCTGCAGACACGCCCCCAGGCTCTTTTGAAGCATCGCTCGAAAGAGCTCCAGTGATGGCCAAATTGATTCCTATCGCTCCGTCACGATCGCGGCACAGCCTGCCTCATGGGTTCAATCCAAGATGCGTTCACGGGTATTGGTAGCGAATCGATCTGATTAGAGGAACGAATAAATTGTTCTAAAAGATGGTCTGGATCGCGGGCGGTTTCGAGTAACCCAACCGCAACCTTGAAAGCAATTGCTGTAACTCAGCTCGTTTCTTATGCCATCTTCTAAGACCACTTGAGCACCCTGGCCTTAAAAATTGAATTTGGCAATGCTTAGACGATTAATAGCACGAGTGTCCTTTTTTGACATACAGGCACTGCCACCAAAATTGGCCCCTAAGGCAAGTTTGTGATTGTGAATCATAAATTCTATCTCTCCTGTTGATTCACTACTTGAGAACATCTTTTTATTAGGTCGTTTCAAAGCTCACTTACCTGAGCCGGAAGTTTAAAATGAACTGATTGACTTCAGCTAACTGTCAATAAAGAAAATTCGCAAAGCAGAAGATCTATGAGCATTGCCGTATGATTGTTTACTCACCTAGCATTCTATTTGGTAAATAGTTTTCATCCTCATCTGTAGATAAGTAGTCTTTTATGTCATGTAGCTGTTGCTTTAGCTGCTTGTTCTCTAGCCTGAACTGGTTATTGCTAGATAGAATTTCAATATTTAAGTCTTTCATGTCTTGGAATAATTGGTATTGTCTAGCGATGCTTGACCCATCTTTATAGGTGTCAAAGATCTCCCAAATCATTTTTTTAATTTCATCAATACGCTGGTCTGATACTGTATCTTTTGCGTTTAACATTAGATCGAAAGTGAATTATCCAAGTCCTCTATGAAAGGATGCAGAGGCAGGATTAAAAATGAATTACGTGAAGCTAAAGCTTGAAGCGTGGTGACTTAGAACTCCTTCATTGTAGCCTTTGATTCGTCCATGGCTGTATACCACACTTCATGGCTTGATCGGACCGTTGTACTTCTTGATTGTTTATTAGGATCTTTAAGTCATTGGTCATATGTTTGATATGTAAGTGAAATGGAAGAATCTGTTTTTTACCTTTTGTATACCATACTTGTTTCTCGAGTTAATTGATGGCCTTGTTTTTTATCTCTGTGATTTTTTCATGGGTATTAAACTAATAATAAGCTATATTTTTGTTTTGCTTGCGATATTTTCCACCATTTCCTTAGGGGATTGAAGAAATTTGTTTAACTCTGATGCTTGGTACAGCACCACCATTCAGTAACGGCTACATCTTTAAAAATCTAGATCCACCTCCTTCAATATGGATCGTTTTTATTTTGTTGTGCTCTATAGCACCTATGTGCCATATTGGCGCATTTTATTCGATCAGTGACTGTAACTTACTTGTTTATTGATTAGACTGTTTGAGTGTTCTTCTCCATTCCCTGATTTGATCACTTTGTAATTAATGTCTTGTTGTGCCTGCTGTTTTGAGACTTGAATAATGAGTAGGTTCCGTTAGAGCACTCTCCAAAATAAGGCTTGCTCTTTTCAGTAACTTGGATGTGAGGCAGAGATTCCGTGGCCATTCTTTGCTTATTGTTCAATCTTTTCAGAGCAGATGCAGCAGAAAGCGTGCCCTTGGGTCTCCAGAATTAGTTAGGAAGTACTTAGCAATTCTTCGATTGTCATTCTGTCAAATATCCTGATGCCATCATAAGCAGAGTTTGATTATAGAAATATGGCTTAGTTGTATAACTAATGAAGCTGCAATTATTTAGCGATCAATTTCTATATAGTATGGCAGCTCTTTTTCTTGATTTTTATTGTAATTCGAATATATTCAATTTTGTTTCTGATCAAGCTGCCTTTCATGCAGATTTTAGACTTCTATCTGGTTCAAAAGTAGTCAGCGATTATTGTCAAGGTATTGAGATGAAATCAAAATGTTTCCACTTCCACACCAATCTCATTGTGATAGTTGATACTGAGAGGCTTAACCCACACATTAATTTAACGCATTGGACAGTGGTGCTCGTTATAGTGAATATGTTGTTGAACGTCCATCATGACAGACATCACTGATAAGTACGAAAAGTTCAAAGTGCCTTACAGCACGAATGAAAAGCACGCCTCAGAAGAGTTTGATCCTAAAGAGAATGGTGGCTTGGATAATCCAGCTAACCGTCATAAGGACAAAGTCCTTGACGATATCTGCGATACCCACCCTGGCTCACCCATGTGCAAAGTTTTTGATTGCTGATCTTAAACTGTAGATTAATCTTTTTAGGATATTTAATTAGCTGTGAGTCTGCATCTTTTTGATGCTTTTTCGCAGTATTTTTTTGTTTAATTTCTTGGATATTTTGTGTAAGAAAATATTTTACAAAAATATCTGCTTGCTGTAGTTTTTGGATGACATTTGCTCATCATCTTTCTTGGCTTTCCAAAATTTTGGTTACGCTGTTTGTATATATAGGTCCTATGTTTTTTGCCTTCTGCTCATTGATTATTCTTGTGCATTCGGTTTACTTCTGTAAGTTCGTCTGCAAGCGAGTATTTCTGTTTGTAAGTGTGATGGCAGTTTTGTGAGCCTGATTCTCTTTTGCTTCACCTCTCGTTTTTCAGCCTTTAGCCATCAAGCCACTAGTTGCAGCAAGAGGCGGACCACGTATTTTAGATTTCCTTTACATTCCGCCATCTAAGTTGGCATTCTTTTTTCGAGTGGGTTAGAGCTGTAGTAGTTAGGGCTGAATCTATGAGTTATGAAGCTAAGGAGCGAATGCCATTTCCCTATGGACAGGTTGCTTATCCTGCCTTTCTTGGTGTGAAACCCGGTGACTACATCATTGTGAAAGGGGAAAATCAAGTAACACTCAAGAAAGACCACAGCTGGTGGATGGGGCAGGTTGTGTCCTGTAAGAAGGAAGCTAGAGACGCCAGCGGCCAACACGTGATTCAAGTTGTTGATGTTGATGACGAAAAGACTAGTTGGGTCAATGTGGATGAAATATCACATGTGCTTTATGGGCTGGATGGATTGACAAATGATTAACTCTGATTCTTTCTCATGTCCTACTGATTGATTTTTATCAAGCTCAAAATGCTTTGTATTGCTTATCATTCCTGTTAGTCTTTAACTGGCTAGTTTATTGGTGGTCTAAGTATTCTTTAAGCTGAGTGCTTTCTGTTGAGTTTTAGTAAAATCTCACTTATACGTATAGCGCCATAAATTCTGTTAGTGTAAGGCCTTCATTTTCTGCAGAATTACAGCAATCCTTGAAAAGTTCATCGTCAGTCTCGGTGCGAGCCAAGTCCCGAAATTGTTCAGAACTTAGTTGATTTTGATCATTGCTTTTGTTGCACATTGAATTCCATTTGGCGCAGAGTGAGTCAACCATTTCTTTTCGTGAATAAGGAAGACTAGTTGTTTTCTCTTTTGCCAAATTGCTGAGCCTCCAGTCCGTCATCAAACTCTAGAGACTCACCATTTTTTTACACTATATCTTCGTGGTTATACATTTTATGTTTAGGATGTGACATTATTAATGCTTCTTTGCTCATTATCGCGAAGATATTTTGTTTCGATGACTTTCATAATCTACTAATTAGGGGAACGCTTGATTCATTGTAGATTCATGAGTTGGTTCGTTTTGGCTTATCAGCAAATATTTACTAACCTTCTCATTTAGGTTTTAGTCTCAACTTGCCAGTGTCTGGAAAGAAGCAAAGTCATTATTCATTCGTGATCGCCATCTTCTAAGTTCATAATGATCCAGCATGGTTCGGCGAGATTTTTCAGCATTAGCGAGACGTTTGATCAATGCATCGGTGTCATGGGTTGAAAGCTCTCCATCCGAATCCCATTTCATGCAGAAAACAGCTTTTCTGGGAGTTTTGACCATTGGATTGACCTGCCCTGTTCTGTCACGGTATGCGCACACAAGTCCTTCGCTATGGAGCAAACCTTAAGAAGTCTTGGGTGCGACTCTTGCGACGGTTAATCATTCTCTTGATTTGTATTGTTGGCTTTAAATTTCCCAGACCGTCAGGAGGCCCGGCACAAAATGCTGACTTTCCTGAATGGCTCTTCCTTCTATCTACGGAGAGGGTCAACCCAAGTTTGATGGTGGGTGACCCGAAAAACTCTTTATTGATTTGTTTGAGTTCGTTTTTTACGATTATCTATATCTTTTATGTTTGCATTTAATTATTCTTTGCTGTTCAATGCTTTGCTGCTCCCAGATAGGGTTAAATTCTTGATATCTACGTTATTTTTACTATCAACTGCTCTTTCGTTAGTGAAAGGTTCAGTTACTTGCTAGATTTCAGCGTATCTCTACAATTCGCGCGAAAATAAGCACGTTAATATAGTAGGAACGCTTATGGTTGTCCCAGGTAGCTCTTAAGGACCTTCATCTGCGTCATTGTGTTGGTTTGGATGGATCATCTCATTGTGAGGTTCTTGCTGATCACAGCGTTATCAATAGTCACTTCTGGTGGGCCGGCATTGTCTGATTGTGTCTCGCGTTACAAAGCCAACGAGTGCAATAGCCGCGGCGGAGACGCTGATGATTAACGCGGATGCAGTGTTGAGGCCACCGATTCCTGGTACAACATCAGAATCTGGAATGGGAAGCTTGAAAGTGACAAGGTCTGTGACAAGAACCCGCCCAGTGGCTACTGCGCCTGTGCTGTCTATGGGATTTATTGACTGTTTGAAGTTTCAGCAAGCCTTGACAATTTGCGCCCAATAATGTATGCAAAATTGTTCATATTTGCTTCAGATTGCCTTACGTGCATGCAAACTGCCTATGCCTGAACGAAGCGTGAAAGATAGATTTAAACTATTCTTTTGGAGACAACATATTGTCATGTTGCAACTTTCATGGTTTGCTCTTCCAGAAACATATTGAATTCCAATAATTGTTCATCACTAAGGTGTTGACGTGATGTTGCCCCTAGTTTTGATTGAAGGAAGCTTTTTGCTCGTTCTTGATCCCATTTCAGCGTTGTGAGCATTTCGTCTCCTTGAGTGATTAAGTCGCTTCTGCGTAGTGGAGTCTGTACTGCACCGGCTTCAGCTCCCACTTCGAGGCTTTTAAGCTTATTGAGATAGGAAACTAAATCGCTGTATCTCGTTAATTTGTGCCTGCTTCCATGTCCGTACGCTCGTTCTAAATACATGTGTTCATGTTCACGGGTCCATCCGATGCGTTTGAGCTGTAGATCGATGGCGGTGAGCTCTTCACTCCAATCGTCTGGGTCTGTGGGTGCTTCGCTCGGTTCTTGGATCTGTTCTGCGTTCGGTTCTGAGATCTGTTCTGTGAATTGTCCTGAGACTGCTTTTGGTTGAGATGTCTGATCTTCAGACAGTGGAATTGAGGATGTTTTTGATTGGTTTTGCTCCTTATTGGTTGCACCTTTTTGGCCTTTGAGCGGATTGACCACGCCCTGCTCTTGCTTTTTTATGGGTCCTTCAGTGGTTTTCTTTCGTTCTGGGTGCGAATTTGTCTTAGACACTCGTTCCATCAGCCGCTCTCGTGCACGGTCTTCTGCTTGTTCTGCATCAGCAGCCTCTCCTAGTGAGCTGCCTAGAACCTGATCGCCTTCGATGCCGCTGACACGCACCACACATCGGTTGCTATCGATGTGGCAAATCTCGACCTTTGTCTTCATGCCTCTGGAGGGGGGTAACCATTTCTAAGCTGTTGGGATGGATTCAGCAGCCTTACCATCTCTAACTCCTTTTCTCGATGGTGTTGATCGATGGGCTGAGCTTTTACCACTGCTTCCAGTGCTTGTGGCCTTGGAGCTGGTGCTCTCTGCCGACAACGCTATTGCTTTAGCTGCTGTTGCTCGAAAGCAAAAAGACCCGGTTAAGGAAAAAAAAGCTCTCAACTACGGAATTGCAATTGCTTTTTTTCT
>Ga0257106_1000197_pt1 | contig 38245 bp, 30 predicted proteins | sample LP_taG_3_FD_190177 | JGI IMG/M metagenome (GOLD analysis project Ga0257106, IMG submission 190177) | Marine microbial communities from Northeast Subartic Pacific Ocean, Canada - LP_J_2011_P26_10m | ecosystem: Environmental > Aquatic > Marine > Oceanic | place: Canada: Northeast Subartic Pacific...
GTCCCCTTGGCCTCGACGATCTTATCGACATCCGCCGTCTTGGCCGCCTTTTGGACAATCTTGTTCACGTCGCCCACCGCCGCGTGTGTGGCCACGATGGCCTGGTTATGCGTCGCCGTCTCCGCCCCGACCTTCATGCCCTGGCTGTAGAACTTCAAGTCCTCGATGTTCACCCTGTCCTCCAGCAGCTTGAACTCCCGCCCGTCGAATTGCGAGATGTCGGCCCACTCGAAAGTTTCGTTCGGGGTGTTGATCTCGTAGGTGAGGCAGTGCTCGTTGGTGGTTGGGCGGTAGTCGGTGATGATGGCGTCGAACCAGCCGCCCTCGTCCGGCCAGAACCGTTGGACGCGGCGGCAGATGAGCTCGTTGACGACGATGGGAGCCGCGGCGGGTCCTTTGGGGGTTTTCGCCTTGGGCGCCGCCTTCGTTTTGGGCGCGGGCGCGGGCTTGGGGGTCTTGGCGCCGGTGTAGCCGCCGGCGTCGATGCGCGCCTTCTTGGCCGCCTGGTTAATCTCCCTCTGTTTCCAGTTCTCCCTGTGTGAATGATACGAACGGTGGACACGACCGTTCAGCTTTGAGGGAGGGATCAACCCTAGGGATTTGGCTGTACGGGAATCTGGGAATCGTGCGATCGGGGTGGAGGATGGAGTGGGCGCGCGCTCACCTGATGGTCTTGATGCGCTCGTCGTCGGAGAGCTTCTCCCTGATGCGGGTGTGATCATCGTTGGAGATGTTCAGCTCCTGCCTGAGCTTGGTCGCGAGGTCGTCTCGCTCCTGAGAGGGGTGGGTGGGAATGCGTGAGCGGGACGCGTCACCGCGAATCGTCGGGGAGATGGGGGGTCGTTCGGGGGTACGGTGGGGGCGGACAAGGGCGCGGCGCTCGTTGCACTCACCCACGACATGCCGGTGACCGCCGTGACCTTCAGGAAGGCCTGGTAGGCGTCAAGCTCCAGCTTGCGAACCTGCTCGCCGACTCCCGCTCCCATAGTTGCCGACTTCTGAAGATTCCTTGGAAGATCGGTCGATCCGGGTGTGTTGTCCGGTAGCCTTTGAGACTCGCCGGCCTGTTCTCTTTTGCGTACGGCGCCTGGTGAGAAGGCTGCCGGTGCGTTCCTCGTTCGGCAAGGGGCCGAGACGGAGGGCGAGCGAGGTCTGGCGACTCACGCGAAGCTTCCGCCACGAAATTAAGGGGAATTCCAGGAAAAAAGCGAATAGAATTTAATTAAGACTTATACGAGTTACTCGTTTTCAGTCTACTGTTAACTGGTGTGATAACATTAAAAAGTCCCTATTTGTCAATTAGATATCACATCTGACCACGCTGTCTGTCAAGCTCGGACCGCCCTTGATTTAGGGTTTCTTCCCTCGCGTGTAAATCGGCTAAAAACTCCACCTCGCGCCCCGCTGTCGCCCTCTTATAGCCGCGCATAAGTCCCCAGGGCAGCGTGACAATCCGTTTCTAAGGAGAACAAGATGGTGAGCGACGCGTCCCCACCCACCATCGCGCCGCGCTCTCCGTCGCCGCGCGCCCGAGCGCCTCGACGAGGCGTTCCAGTGGCGACCTTTTTTCGCGGCTTTCCCTCGCCTCACGAGGAATTTCCCGGCTGCGGTTCGCGCGCGGCGGACCGCGCCCGGGGATGCGCGACGACCGCGGGACGCCCAGACTCGCGCGGCGATGACGCCGCGTGATGCTCACCGGTCGTTTCGCGGCGTTCGATGACGTTTCCCCGCGCGTCTCACCGTCCCCCGCCACCCCTCGCTGACCTCCTCTCTCCATCTTTTTCCTCCACTACAGCCCGCTGTTCCCGAGACCACTCTTAAGCGTCGCAAGCGCGACGAGGCGTGGGCCTCCAAGAAGGCCGCCGCCGCCGCGGAGGCTGAGGCCAAGAAGGCCGCCAACAAGAAGGAGATCTTCAACCGCGCGGAGAAGTACGTCAAGGAGTACCGTGATCAGGTGAGCGCGCGGATCCCGGCATCGCGGAGGTCGCTTGGCGGCTTTTTCCCTAGGGTCTGGCTCGAGTCAAGATTCCTGATTTTCACTCGCGCGCGTGGCGGGGGGCGGGCGCGATTACGTTCGCGCGCCGTCTCCTTTCCGCCGCGTCGCGTCCTCCAGTGTACCCCACACGCGATGTACTCGACGATCGACAAAACGCTGACCATTCGTCCCCTTTCCATTCCCCTCTCTTTAACGAACAGGAGGCTGACCTGGTTCGCCTCAAGCGCGAGGCTCGCGCCAAGGGCGGCTTTTACGTCGAGCCCGAGGCTAAGGTGATGTTCGTCATGCGCCTCCGCGGTATCAACGACATGCACCCCAAGACCCGCAAGATCATGCAGCTCCTTCGCCTGCGCCAGATCCACAACGGTGTCTTTATGCGCGTGAACAAGGCGACGATCAACATGCTGAGGAAGGTTGAGCCCTACGTCATGTTCGGCTACCCCAACCTCAAGTCGGTGAAGGAGCTCATCTACAAGCGCGGGTACGGCAAGGTGAACAAGCAGCGCATCCCCCTCACCGACAACTCCATCATCGAGAAGGCGCTCGGCGACAAGGGTATCATCTGCATCGAGGATCTCATCCACGAGATCTACACCTGCGGCCCCCACTTCACCGCGTGCTCCAACTTCCTCTGGCCCGTCAAGCTGTCCGCCCCTCTCGGCGGCATGACCAAGAAGCGCCTGCACTACATCGAGGGTGGCGAGGCTGGTAACCGCGAGGACAAGATCAACGCGCTCATCCGCCGCATGAACTAGGAGGTTTCTTGGTTCGTGGTGTTGGTGTAACTGGGGTTCAGTCGCTGCTCGACGACAGAGCGTCGGGAGCCGCGGCTGGATATTATACGGGGTTTCTTTGTTTCAGGGTGGAGCCAACTCCATCGAGCGCGCGTTCGTTCATTAGTATGATGTAATCGCATTCGTGGGGCGTTTTGCCTGTTGAAAATCATCGTCTCGTCGTCTCTCGCCTTCAATCTGGCCTTTGTCTCACACCCTTGGAAAACCAAGCTCGGAAAACCAGTCTCGTTTCTCACCTTTTTTTCCTCGTTTCTCCAAACGCGGAGGCGTGCCCACCGTCTCTCGACTCCGTTGCCATTGCGGTCCCGCGCGCGTCACCATGCCTCGCGGCGGACGGACTAAATCGCGCCTTTCCCCGCGGCGCCCCCCCCGCTGGCACAGCACCCTGGAGGACGCCCTCAGACGAGGGGAGGACGTCCTGACACTGGGCGACGAGGAGGAGGACCTGTACGAGTACAAGGTGGTCAAGTTGCGCAGGGTGAGACCGGAGCGGCCGCCGGAGGGCTGCCTTTCCGGGCTCCTCTGCGGATGGAACGGCGGCGGGCATCGCACGCGACGAAAGGAGCGATGGCCGGAACAGGAAGAAGAAGAAGAGGAGGCGGAAGAGGAGGAGGAGGAGGAAGAGGAGGAAGAAGAGGAGGAGGTGGGGCACAGGGTGGTCTGCCGTTGCGACTGCCACCGGCCGCCTCCGCGTCCTCTTCGACCCACCCCACCTGTCCTCGGACGGAGGCCCGAGGCGGTGACGTTGAGCAACCTGAGCGACACCATAGGCACGATGCTTCGACCGGTAGACACCTTCTGCGGCGATCGCCTGCGCGGGCTCGACAGCCAAGCTTGGCAAGCTCGGCTGTCGCCTTGGCAAGCTCGAGCGCCCGACTAACACAGTTCTCGGTCAAACGTAAACTAGCATGCGAAATTGTATTACACGCGTCCATACCGACAGTATCATCACACGTCGATGGTATCGAGCTTGGGCCCCTCCGTCTCGATGAACTCCCTCCTGGGCGCCACTTTGTCCGACATTAGCAGCTGGAACGTCTTATTCGCCATCGCCGCGTCGTCAACCGTCAGCCTCTTCAGCAGCCGAGTCTCCGGGTTGAGCGTCGTGTTCCACAGCTGCACGGGCATCATCTCTCCCAAACCCTTGAACCTCTGGATGGACTTGGACGCCCCCTCCGGAAGCGTCGCGAGGTGCGCCTGGAGCTGCGACTCGTCGTAGCAGTACGTCGGCTTGTTGTTCTTGCCGGCTCGGCCGGATTCAACCTTGTACAAGGGCGGCACGGCGACGAAAATCTTACCCCGTTCGAACAGCCCGCGCTGGTACCTGAAGAGGAAGGTGAGCAGGAGCGTGCGGATGTGCGCGCCGTCGACGTCGGCGTCGGTGAGGATGACGATCTTGCTGTACCTCAGCGCGGACTCGTCGAATTCGTCACCCTTCAAACCGAGCCCGAGCGCGGTGACCATGGCGGTGATCTCCGTGTTCTTGTACATGCTCGCATCGTCCTTGCGCTCCACGTTGAGGATCTTACCCCGCAGCGGGAGCACCGCCTGGAAGCGCCTGTCGCGTCCTTGCTTGGCGCTGCCGCCCGCGGAGTCACCCTCGACGAGGAAAATCTCCGTGCTCTCCGGGTCGCTGCTGCTGCAGTCGGAGAGCTTGCCCGGGAGGGATCCGCTGCGCAGCACGCTCTTGCGCCGGACCAGCTCCCTCGCGCGCTTCGCCGCCTCCGCAGCCTTCTGCGCCTGGCTCGCCTTGCTGAAGATGCTGCCGAGCGTGTTGGGGTAAAACTCTAGGTGCTCCGAGACCTGCTCGCCGATCACGCTCTCGACGACCCTTCGAACCTCGGGGTTACCAAGCCGGGTTTTGGTCTGGCCCTCAAACTCGGGCTGCGGAACCCACACCGCGATGACCGCGCTGAGACCCTCGCGGATGTGCTCGCCGCCCAGGTTACCGTCCGCCTCCTTCAGCAGCTTCGCCTTCCTCGCCTGCGTGTTGACCGCGCGAGTCAGCGACGTCTTCAAGCCGTCCAGGTGCGTGCCGCCGTCGCTGGTGCGAATGCTGTTGGCGTACCCGAGCAGCGTATCGGTGTACGCCTCCTTGGTCCACTGCAGCGCACCCTCCACTTGGACGCCGTCCACTTCCGCGCGGAATGTGATGGGGTCGTGAAGCGACTCGGCGCCCTCGTTGAGATCCGCGACGTAGTCCCGCAAACCGCCTGGGAAGGAGAGAACCTCTTCGTAATACGTCGCTCCGTCGATCGTCACCGCACCGTCGTCCGTCTTCTCACCGCCTTTCACGACGTCGCCGCCTTTCACGACGTCGCCCTCGTCCATCGACGCCTCATCCTTGGACTTCTTCTTTTTCGATTTGAGCTTGGACGTCAACTCGGACGCGAGCCTGAAGGTGAACGTCGCCGTCGAGTTGAGAAACGCCAGCTCCTTCATCCGACTTAAGATGATGTTGGGATCGAAATCCAGCCTCTCCTTGAAGATCGTGGGATCGGGCTTGAACCGAACCCGCGTACCTTTCTTCCGCGTCGCGCCTTTCGTCTGCGATCCTTCCGTCATGGGCGCGAGCGCGGCGCCGCGGCTGAACTCCTGCCGGAACTCGCGATCTCCCCTCCACACCGTCACCTCCGTGGAGTCGCTCAGCGCGTTCACCACGGAGATGCCCACGCCGTGCAGGCCGCCGGAGACGTGATACCCGCTCTCATCGCCGCCGAACTTACCGCCCGCGTGCAGCACCGTGAGAACGGTCTCCAGGGAGGAGGTACCGGTTGCCGGGTGGACGTCCGTCGGGATGCCTCGGCCGTCGTCCTCGACGGAGACGCTGCCGTCCGCCTCGACGGTGACGGTGATGAAGGACGCGTGTCCCGCCTGGACCTCGTCCACGCCGTTGTCGAGGACCTCCCAGACCATGTGGTGCAGGCCTTTGGTGCTGGTGTTGCCGATGTACATGCCCGGTCTCTTTCGGACGGGTTCGAGGCCCTTGAGGACCTGGATGGAGGAGGCTCCGTAGGCGTCGGATCCCCCCGTGGCGGCCGCCGCGGCGACCTTGGCGGCAGCCTTGGCGGCGATGATGTCGCTGGTGTTGTCGCGGGGCGCGCCGCCGGCCTCCTCGTCGCCGACCGCGATGGCCTCGCGCGACGTGACGGAGGATGACGCGCGGCGCGAGGGCACCGACGTGGCGAACGGCGCGAGGTGGAGGCCGCCTCGGCCGTCGCACGCGCGCGCGAGTCGACGCGATCCCCACGACGGGAGCGCCCTGGGCGCGACGGGATTGGATGTGGACGCGACGGGGGCCATCGCGGCCATCAGCGCGCGTCCTCCACGCGCCGCCGCGCGTCGAAACGAACCCATGCCGCCGGTGGTGCCTCCCAACCGCCTGGCGAGTGTTGCTAGATGTGCCCGCGGCGCCCTCTCGCCGGTGGCCCTGTGTGACGTCCTGACTCCTCCGCAAACGTCAACGTGTGCGCTCAGGTTCATGCCCTCACTCAGAAACGCCTCTGGAGAAGGTGACGACCCCGCCGCGGTTCGCTTGTGGCAGCCGGCGGTTTGTTTGAAAAGGGTTTCAAACACCGTTGAGAAAAGTGCACGTGGAGAGAAGAAAAAAGCCACGGCCGATCCGAGGCTGCAGCGAACACGACGAGAGATGGGCGAGACACTCGCGCGGTGTTAAGCAGTTCTCTGCTGATATAATCTGGGCTACCGTTTCTCACTCAAGCTAAACAAACGCCCGCGACGCGTTGCAACAACGCGCCGCGCCGTGAGACCCTATTAAATGCGGCTCAGAGCCGGCTGTTACTCATCACCCCCAAACCGACGCCGGCGCCGTCGAAAAGAAACGGCAGCCGACGTCGTCAACCTCCTCCGGGTCTAGTCCCTCTCGCTGGTCTAGTGTTTCATTTTTTTGTGTTTTTTATCGTCATCACGTCCGTGGTGTCCTGGACGTAGATGAAGGTGTGTCGGGCCAATCGGCGACGGGACGCGAACGGCGAAGTCGGATCCGACGTCATCTGATGATGTCGGATCCGTCCCCGCCGCTGGGTAATAAAATCGCCCCCGTCGCTTCACAAACGCCGCCGACGATTGAGTTACGTCAATCGTCGACGGCGGACCCTGTGTGCCCCCTATTCGGGAAACCTCGGCGCTTACTTGCCGCCGAGGGTGGGGAAGGCGGAGGTGTCCGCGGTGTCAATCTTGGCGCCGCCGCGTCCGCCGGCGGGGCGGTCGCCGCGACCGCCGCCGCGGCCCTCGCCGCGACCGCCTCGGCCGCCTTCGCGCCTGTCGCCGCGTCCGCCGCGTCCACCGCGTCCTCCGGGGCCGGAGCGTGCGGGGCGGTCCTCGGCGGGGGCGGAGGGCGCGGTCTTGAAGCCGAGCTCGATCTTGGCAGCCTCCTTGGCCGCCTTGCGCTCGCGCTCGCGCTTCGCCTTGGGTCCCGGCCCGTCGAGGGAGAACTCGTTGACGTCCTCGTTCTTGGCGGCGAGGGTCATGGAGGCGAAGGCGGAGGAGTCAACCTCCTTGGCCTTGGCGCCCTTGGACATGGCGGCGTTGATGGCAGCCTTCTTGGCAGCCTTGGCAGCCTCGAAGTCCTCGATGGAGATCTCGTTGTCGGGCTCCTCGGGCTCGGGCTCGGCTTCGGCTTCGTCGCCCTCCTTGGGGGCGTTGAGCTCGTCGCCGGGCTTGCCCCAGCCGCCCTTGCCGGCGCCGCCGCGGTGGGGGCCCTCGTGGCTGTCGAGTCGAAAAGGTGACGGGGGCGATGGGTCAGTTCGTGGTCGGATCGAGCGGTAAGTCGGGCGCTGGTTGAACAAAGAATCCAACAGCTGGCACGGCAGCTCTTCGCTTTTACGGTTCGTTGTTTCTTTTCGTCGCGGGTGCGCCGGGGGAAACGGCGCGCCGGGGCGCACGCGAGCGCCCGGGGAGGGATTCGAGACCGCGATAGATCTCCCCACACACCCCCGGGATCGCCCCGGCATCGAAAACGGAAATTCGGGCGAAGATCGGGCGGTGACTCACCCGCGACCGGAGCGGTCAGCGCGGTCGTTGCGGCGACCGCCCTCGCCGTCCTTGGGCTTGCGGCGATCGCCGTTGCGGGGGCGGGCGCGGCCGCCCTCGGTGCCCTCGACGGAGCCCTCGAACTCGCGAGGAGCGCGGGGAGCGCGCTTGGCGTTGCCGTTGTTGCGGTTGCCGGCTGTGAACGCGATCGGGAAGGTGGGGAATGGATGGTAAGCGACGGTGGAAGGGTGAGGGTTTGGCGTCGATCGCGGGGAGTGCCTCACAAGCGGTGTTATCTCGCGGGCGGGGTAAAAAAATCGCGGAAGCGCCGGGAATCCGCGACGGCGCCGCGCGCGACCGCGTCGAACGAACGCGGGTTTCGATGGGGAACAGGAAGGATGACTAGGTTCCGAATCAAACGATCACTCACCGGGCTTGTCGCCGGACTTCGCGGGCGCCTTCCTGGCGGGGGCAGCCGCAGCGGCAGGCTTGTTCTCCTTGGCAGGGGCAGCCTTGGGAGCGTCCTCGTCGAGGAGGGCGAACATGTTGGCCATACCAGCCATGGTTGCTGCGCGACCTTTGGTTGTGGGGTCCGGGAAGGTTAACGCTCTTTACGCGTTGGTCTCGTGGGAGACTGTAAAGGCCTCAGCACATACAGTCCCGGCCCGCACTGGTTGTTGCGACGTTGCCGGCGATGCGACAAGCGTTCCGCACTTTACAGAGAAAACTGTAAAAAGAGAGAGGCGAACGGAACCCGGGGGTTGCGACTCGACCGGCGCTTTGAACTTTCGGACGACGACGGTCTCGAAAGCGGACGCGAACGAACGGTTTGGTTCGATACGCGAGGGCGTGAAGTGTTCGGCGGGCGCGAATACCCACGCGCTTTCACCGAACCCGAAATCGGACGAGGGTTTACTGAAAAGTTGGATCTGGGACCGGCTGACTCGGCGCGAAAGAGTAACAATACCCATACGCGAATCCTTCGGCATATCCAAATTCTCAACGCGAATCTCCGAAATTGGCGTACGTCGAGTCAGCTGTGGAGCCCGAAACGTCGTTGTTTCCCAATTTAGGAGGCGGACTCATACTATTTGCTCGTAGCGCGTCTCGTTGCCCGAACCGAAAGAGCTTTTTGGGTGCAGGAGCAGGCTGTGTCCTGTCTCAACTCGCTCAATCTGAAACTTTGGAGATCGGGCCGTAGCTTCAGGACGACGCACAAACCCGGCTGCACCGCGGACTCATCGTAGTCACGCACCTCGAAACCAAAGCGTAGGTTTCTTCACCACATGGAAATCCAGCCCGCCGCCGAGCCCAACAGCAGCTCCAAGCCCTTCTCCCTCGCCGACTCGTTCCAGGTGTCCAAGAAGCTCGCGTGGCACACCGGCAAGGCTGCGTGGCAGTTCGGCACCTCCTTCCTCATCCTCGTGGTGCCCCTCGTGATCCAGCTGCACAGGGAGGAACAGATGATGGCCCTCGAGCAGGAACAGATGGGCGTGCTCTCCCAGCCCACCACCGGTAACGCCGAGCCCACGCCCACCGCGTGAACGTCAAGACTCGACGATCCGAAGCACCAACCCTAGTTTTAGAAGCCACACTAAACCACTTAGAAGACCTAAGAGACGATGATCGAGGCGGCGAAGCCGATCGTCAGCCTCTACAGGCAGATCCTCCGGGCGCACGCCAGGAACCTGCCACCGCCCATGCGCGTCCTCGGCGACGGGTACGCCCGCGAGGAGTTCAGGCGACACCTGGACGCGAAGAGCGTGACGAACGATCAGTGGATCGAATTCGCCACCGAATGGTCGCGATACCTGTCCAACATCGCGCCGCGAGATGAAACCTCCGGTCCGTCGTTCACGGGAACGCTGTCGAAGGAGACCATCGAGTCGATGACGGAGGAGCAGCGGATGATGCTCCGGAAGCTCAAGGAGGAGGCGCAGTCCTTCGGAGAAGCGGCCAAGGAGGACAAGGACAAGGACTGAGGCTCCGTCGCTAACTCTTAGCGCGAAAAGAAGCCTCGCGCTTCTTCGCGTGTTGAACACTAGCTTATTGTTTTAAATTCGAAAGAATGTAACTTTAACCCGACGACGACGGTTCTCACACCACGGGCGAGACCCTGTTGACGAGCGGACACGCCTCGTTGTAATCGAGGAACTGCTTCCTGCGCTCCCGATCCTCCACCCCTTTGCGAGTCACCACCCGCGGCAACGCGTCCCGTCCTTGCAAGTCAATCTCCACCCACGGCACGGACGCACCGTCACCCTCCAGCGCCGCGACGACGCGCGTGAAGTCCATGAAAACGTCCGTGGGATGTGCGACGTTGTCCGGCGGAAAGTCATCGCCGAGCACCCAACTCCGATCGGCAAAATCGACGACTTCCCCTTTGCCGACGACCAACGCCGCCGCGTCGATGAGCGCGTCCAGCCGCACCGTCCGCCCCGGCCGGTACCCCGGATCCTCCCCCGTCATCTCACCGCCCCACGCCGCGAAGTTCTCCGCGCAGTCATCCCCCGGGGGAACGAAGTAGCAACAAGGTGAGCCGACCGTCCCTTCAGCGTTTTCCCCCCCGGGGAAACTGGCATCGGGGCCCTGGAACTGTCGCAACGCGGTGACCGGGCATGTCCCGGCCAAAACGTTGATCCGCTCGAGCACACCCGCGTAGCACCGCTCGCACGTGTACTCCTTCAGCCACGGGGACGCGCACGGGATCATGGGAAGCACCGGGATCCGACCCGTCGCGGCGGCTAACGCCGCGAGCCTATGCGTTTGCATGGCGAAGTCACCGCGCTTGGTGAAGTTCCCGAACGACGCGGCCGCCAGGCTCAGGTACTTCCCTTCCTTGACCCGTATCCCGCGCCCCGCGCCGAGTCGATCCCAATCCCACATGTGGTACGCGCGGAGCATGCGGGGTTTGATACCCTGGTTCTGGGACATGCAGTGGAAAACGACTCCCGGACGAGGGGTCAGCGCGAACCACCCGTCGCCGTCGCCGTGGTTGGCGAACATCCACTTCGGCGCCGCGAGCATCGTCACGTTGGTCCAGGTCTCGTGTCCCGGGATCTTCATCACGGCGTACTTCTCCTCCGATTCGTTTAGATTCGCCGCGAGGGCTTCGATGAGCGGGTGGGATTCGTACGGCCGCCGCGTCGTTTCGCCCGACTTCACCCACTCTTTGGTCTCCGGATGCTTGTCTTTAATCACCGCCCTCGCCGCCTCCCGCTGCTTCCACCCGTCCTTGAACAGACACACGTGGTGCGTGTACGACCACCACATCGGCACTCCCGCCACCGCGCTCTCCGCCGCGTCGCGCAGGATATCCTGGTCCATCATGGCGCCGGTGGCGACCTGCGTCCCGACGCCTTGCTCCTTGTGACACTTTGGCGGGGATTCATCCGCCAGTAAGTCATCCACGTGATCGTTGAACAGCGCCAGGAGATATTCGCCGCCCGCACCGGGTAAGTCCGCTCGGAAGTACACCAGCCCGCCGTTCACGGAAGGGAACGTCACGCCCTCCACGTTGGCCACGACTGAGTGCTTTCCCAATCCCGTGGCTTCGTCTCGAAGTAAATCGAACGGGTTCCGGGCGTACCACATGTCGCTGTCCGATACCAACACGCTGACATTACCCGCGCGCATGACGTCGAGCGCGAACCTGTACCGTATGAGCCACAGGACGTACGCGTGCGTCTCGGATAGCGTCCATCGCTTGAGAGATTCGTGCCCGTCGAGCCAGGTGCTGTAGACGCAGCATCGGATCGCATCTGGGTGGTCGCGTTTGGCCGTCTCGCACGTGCGCTTATCTCTGCCCACGGTGATGACGGCGGTGACGTTGACGGAGGCGAGGTTGAGGATGACGTTGACGAGGAACTCGGCGCGCCAGTGCTCGACGTCCTGCGTGGCGAAGACCACGACGTCGGAGGCGCCGTCCAACGATTTCGCCACAGCGGCGACGTTCGTCGGGTCGGCGACGTCCACCGTCGGACACTCCATCAAGCCTTTCGCACCGCCGTCATCGGCCGCCTTGTCATCCTTCGGGCTGGCTATCGGTGACATCGGCGGTGGACTCGCCGGTGGCTCGGGATGGGGCTCCTGCGACTCCTCGGACGCGAGGATGGGCGCCGGAGACGAAGGGTTCGAGGCTATCCGCGCCGGGACGTCCATCTCCACCGGCGACGGGGTCGTCACCGCGACGCCCTCGGACGCCTGATACGCGCTAAATACGCCGCTGACGTACGCGAGATACGCGAACGTGGCTAATGTGAGGGCGATCAGAGCGGCGACGAGGCCTCGTGACCGCCTCATGACGCCCCCCCCCCGCGCTGCGTCCCCGCGCTGTCGGCACTGACAAGATTCCCGATTGTCGCGCGACTCCTCGTTTAGAAATTCATGGAAGGCGGTTGACCACTGATCGTGGCGCGAGAGCACGCTCCCTTCGACCACCCGGAGCCATGGACCTCTCCGGCGGCCCCAACATCCTGGAGCACGTCCAGAAACCTGTGAACATCACCACCTACGACACCAAATGGATCCCCACGAGCGCGCGGTTCGTCGTCCTCGGCTCGTACGCGCGAGCCACGGGATGCCTCCAGATCTATTCGCTGGACATGGAGAACAACGGCGTCAAGCTGGACAAGGAGGTGGAGAAGAAGGCGGCGTTCAAGTGCGGAACCTTCGGCGCATCCTCCCTCCGCGAGCGCCACCTCGCGACCGGCAACTTCGAGGGGTACCTACAGCTGTGGGACCTCGAGCGCCCGGAGAAGCCGCTGGTGGACGTCAAGGCGCACACCTCCATCGTCAACGCCATCGACGGCGCGGGGGGGCAGCGGAGCGGCTACGGCCCGCCGGAACTCGTCACCGCGGGACGCGACGGGTGCGTGCGCGTGTGGGACGTCCGCCAGAAGGACGCCCCAGTCGCCGTCTTCGAACCGAGCGAAGGCGTCAAGGCGCGTGATTGCTGGAGCGTCGCCTTTGGAAATTCCTTCAACGACGAAGAGAGATGCGTACTCGCGGGGTACGATAACGGCGACGTTAAGATGTTCGACCTGCGAACCGGGACGGTCCGCGCGGAGCACAACGTCAAGAACGGCGTGTGCGGCGTGGAGTTCGACCGCCGGGAGATCGCGATGAACAAGTTCGTGGTGACTTGTTTGGAATCGGCGTTTACAACCTTCGACGCTCGGACGCAGCACCCGCAGAAAGGCTTCAGCAGCGTGACGGAGAAGGTGCCGGTGAGCGCGACGGTGTGGGGCGCGAAGCATCTGCCGCAGAACCGCGAGGTGAGCATGGTGCTGGGCGGGGACGGGACGCTGATGTTGTACAAGTATCAGTACCCGGACCAGAGGGTGGTGAAGGACAAGGACGGGGTGAAGATGGGCGTGGCGGGGACGATGAACTTACTCAACTCGAAGAACGTGAGCACGCAGCCGATCAGCAGCTGGGACTGGTCGCCGGATAAGGAAGGGCTGGCGGTGTGCGGGTCGTTCGATCAGACCGTACGCGTCGTCATCGTGACGCGACTCAACAAGGTGTAGTCGTAAGTAGCGAGTGAGAGTCTTTTGTTCAGAAAGAATCATTTGTCGATTGATGAAAGAGAGAAACTCAGTTTTCGCTCGCGCTCCCGTTTGCCTCGGATCCCTTACCCTGAGCCGCCATGTGCGCCTTGAGCTGCTCGATGAGCTCCGGCGTGATCTCGACGTCACCGGACGTGGATCCCGCGCCGCTACCCCCCGGCGTGTTCGCGCCGGTTCCCCCGTTCGACCCACCCGCCCCGGACATCATCGCCGCGAGAATGTCATTCATCGCCTTCATCGGATCAACCGCTCCGTTGGAGTTCCCGCCGAATCCGCCGCCGCCGCCGCCGCCAGCCTGTCGCCTGGCACCCCGAACGTCCCGGTCCATCGCACGCTCCTGCTCCGCGTACTTGTACATCGCGGCGGCGTCCGCGCTCGTGCCCGTCTTGGAGAGAACCTCTTCAAAGTCTTTAAACCGCATAGCGCGCTTGGCGGGTCGCGGGCCGATGGGCTCGGACCAATCGTCCAGCGCGTCTTCAAACTCGTCCAACGAGACGATCCGGCCGCTTCCATCGAGCCGCGGGCCCGCGTTCGAATGGAACCGTTGCCGCTGGCGCACCACGCGCTCCCGTGCCTCGTTCGCGAGCAGGTCCCGGACCGGCGCCATGGCGGCTGCTTTGCAAAGCTCCTTCAGGTCCGATCCGCTGTACGACTCGGTCGCTTTGGCGATCTTACGCACGGGCGGATCACTCCCGGGGCCGAAGAAACCATCTTCCAATACCTCATCCTTCAGGATAACCTTCAGGATATCGACGCGCTGCTCGATGTTTGGCAGGCCGATCTCGAATGACCGCGGCAGTCGCCTCAAGATGGCCTCGTCCACGTCCCAAGGCCTGTTGGTCGCGGCTAGCACCATGACCATTGCGTTTTCGTTCGTCTGGAATCCGTCCCACATGGTCATGAACTCCGTCTTCATCGACGTGTTCGCCTCGTGCTCGTTGCCTTTGCCTCGTCGGCCTAAGAACGAGTCCACCTCGTCGATGAATATGATGGACGGCTGGAGTTTCCACGCGAGGGAGAACACCGCGGAGACGAGTTTGTTGGCGTCTCCGAACCATTTGGACTGCAGCGTGGACGTTCGCACGTTGATGAAGCAGGCGTGGCACTCTTTCGCGAGAGCCTTGGCGAGGAGGGTCTTGCCGGTGCCCGGGGGGCCGTATAAGAGGCACCCTTTGACGGGCTTCAAGAGGGAGCCGCCGGAGAAGAGCTCGGGCCTGAGCAAGGGGAGTATGACGATCTCCTGCAGCGCGCGCTTGGTGTCGCCCAGGCCGCCGATCTCGTCGAAGGTGGTGGAGATGGTGTTGGGGTTGGCGACGTCGCCCGCGATCATGTCCTCGTAAGGGGTGGTGACGATGTTGGGCCTGCCGAGGCGCTGTGCGATGGCGCGCTTCACCGCCTCCGCCTTCTTCTTCGTGCCCTTGTTGGGATCCAGCGCCTTGACGGCGACCGTGGCTGCGAGGAGGCCGACGGCGGAGACGACGAGCGAGGCGAGAACCTCGATCATGATATCGGGGGGCGGGCCCCGCGGGCCGCCCATGCCGCTCTGTCTCGCGCCCATCAGGTGTCTCAACTAGCTGCTAAGGAGACGGCGCGCTCTCTAAGTGGATCTGGTGGCGGAGGATGCGCCAACTTTATTGCCCAGGACGTGACGCGTCGGTGGCTGGCTCAGGAAATAATTAGATCATCGGCGCTCCGCCAACCACAGACTGGGCGCTCATCCTTCAGGATACGCGCGAGCTTTAGGTCGAGGTCGACGGCGACGAAGACCGCGTAGTGACGTGGTGACCGCGCGGGGCGGAAGGGTGCGTCAGCGAGCGACGAAATACGAGCTCCAGACGCGCGTCTCTTCAGCGCGTTTCAGGGTTTAGGGAGACGGAGATCGGTCGGAATCGGACGTCGTCATGGGTCTTCGCGATCTCCTCGGCCTGAGGCGCGGTGACAAGGGAAACAACGCGGCGGCGGCCGGGCGGGACGCGTACCCCTCGGAGATCATCTCCGAGGCGGTGCCGGAGCAGGGCGCGAGCGGCAGCTCCATCCCCGACGAGCCCGTCACGAGCGGCTTCAGCACCCCATCCGGAATGGTCAGCCGCGCCGACCTCGCGAAGATGGGCGGCGGCGCCGACGGCGTGGCCTACAACCCGTACACCGGGCTGGGCGGACCCTTCGACCCGCAGATGTCCAAGGCGATGTACTCCATAACCGACTCACCCGAGCTCCTCTTCGACGAGGAACGCCGAGCGAAGACCAGGTCGTGGTCCGAGAATCTCACCTTTCTCACCGGCGTCGGCTACCTCGGCGGCATCATCGCGGGCGGCGGCCTGGGTGCCTACAAGGGCCTGAGCTCCGTCCCGGACGCTGGGCTCATCGATACCCAGAAGCTCAAGCTCAACCGGGTGTTGAACGCGGCCGGTAGCAGGGGCACGAGCATGGGCAACGCGTGGGGATGCCTCGGCTTGTACTACGCCGCCATCGATTCTCTCGTCGGGCATTACACCGCTCACGAGTATCCGAGCCTCGGCGCGGTGGTGGCGGGCGCCGGGGCGGGCTCTTTGTACAAGAGTATGAACGGCGTGAGGGCGGCGGCGGTGTACGGGGTGGTGGGCGCGGGGCTGAGCGCGGCGAACCAGGCTGGGCAATACATGGTGGGTTTCGGAGCCGCGTCGAGGCCCAGGTGGTGAGTGAATTCGAGTCGGCCCGGGTGGTGAAAGTAGATCGTATTCGTTGGTGAATGTTAGTCGAGGATATTCCTCCCGTCGTGTGTGTGCGTGTGTGTGTGTGTGTGTGTGTCATCGCATGCGCGTGTGTGTCACGCTGTGTCGCCCGTGCAAGTCTCGGTTCGTCTCGTCCGTCTCAGTTTCCGATGCTGAAAGTGCGGTGCGAGCGCGTGGGCGAGTGCGGGGGCCTGTATCCGCCCCTCGACGCCCTCGGCGCGCCTCCCCTGTTCCCACCGCGGTCCGTTCCCGCTCCCCCGCCCCTGCGCCACTCGCGTTCGTCGTCCTCGCGCTCGCCGGCCCGTCGCCAGTCCCGCGGCGGGCTCATCTGGTCCCCGGAGTAGGGCGAGATGGGCCTGGTCTGCGCCCGCGACGGGCCCGCGGCCGGCGCCGCCGCGGGGAAACCGGAGAGCAGCGGTCGGTTGCCGCCGCCGAAGTTGGCCATGGACGGGCGGGACTGAAGGGTGCCCGGTCGGCGGTCCACGGGCGGGCTGCCGAGGTGCATGGGCGGGCTGGCCATCTGCTGGTACGCGTGGCGGGAGGGCGGGGGCATGGCGACGGCGTGGGAGTGAGCGCGAGGGAGGGCGTGGGTGGGCGCGGGAGCTCCGGCTCCGGCGACGGCTCGGCTCTGGAGCTCGCGGAAGGATGCCTCGATGCGGCGCTTCTCGCCGCTCTTCTGCTCGTACTTGCTCTGGAGCTCCTTCTTGTCGAGCTCGAGCTGCTGCATCTGCTGCCAGAGCGCCTCCGCCTTGGCCTTGGCGCGTTTGTACGCGGAGTGGACCTCCAGGAGTTTGTTCTTGTATCCCTGCGCCGCCGCGTCGCCCTCGGAAGCGACCCGCCTCGTCGTCAATTCCTGGACGTAAAACGCCTGCTCGCACCAGTAGTTGATGCCGTTGAACGCGGCGGTCATGATAGTGCCCGGGTCGTACCCGCGGAGGGCGTCGGAGACCTCGTCGCCGGGGCGCGCGGGGAATACCTGCGCGCGGAGGGGGCGGTCAAGATATGCACAGCTGTGTTTTCGCGCGGTCGGGGCGGGCGGCGCACCTGAATATCCTTCTCCCCGTGGACCTGCGCGCCGCACATCGTGCACTCTCCCGACTCACACATCCTTCTCGCGTCGTCGTAGCCTGCGCATCGCGAGTGGGTGGGGCGCTCGGCGTCAGTCTTCCGCGCGTCAAAAGGGGGCGGGGGGCGGAAGAAAAAAGGGGGGGCCGAAGAACGTCGTGGTCGCGCGGGCGCTCACAGAACCGGTGGCCGCATCCCGTGATGTACACGTCGCCCTCGCAGATGGGCTTCAAGCACGCGTTGCACGTGTGCTGGAAGTGCGCCATGGCCCGCGAAGATACGCGCGCGCGCGCGTCTCTGACGCTCGGCGGCGACCTCGTGAGTTTTGACTCAAGTCCAGGTGTCACACAAAGTACAGCAGTCCAGCTGGCGCTGCTGGACAGCTGGAGGAAACTTCAGGCGTTTACGAGATTTTTTGGGTCCATTTTGACACTTTTTGCAGACTACTGTTCATACAAACGAATCTCGAGATGCTCGGTTGGCCAGAAGTGGAGATTGCGAATCTTCTCTCGGACGTTTCACCGAACCACCATGGTGCCAGTTGGACGCGAGCGATGGCGCTTCATGCCCCCGCGTTCGTCGCCCCTGGACGGGCGACGCTCTCGAGAACACGCCGAGGGCCATATTCCAACCGCGGTAGGGCGTCGACGCTGGTGAGAAACTGCGGCGGATGCAGCAGGCGCGAGCTCATCACCGGCGTGGTCTCGGGCACCGGCCTCAACACCGCCCGGGAGCTTGAAGAGGCGGTGAGTACAAAGGCCCGAACGGCGTACGACCAGAATTTCGCCCGCACCATGGAGAACGGCATGGCGGACTACGAGCTCCACATGCGCGCGGTCAAGGACGAGCTCTTCGGCAACCTATCCAAGTTCCACGACCCGCGAGGCACGCTCGTGGAGATCGGCATGGGCACCGGTCCGAACATGAGGTACTACGAGGGACTCAACGTCGTGGGCGTGGAACCGAACGAGGAATCCCACGTGTACGCGTACGAGAACGCGACCAAGGCCGGGGTCAAGTCGCTGGAATGCGTGAAAGGGTTCGGGGAAGCCCTGCCGCTTCCCGACGCGAGCGTGGACACGGTGGTGAGCACCTTAGTGATGTGTACCGTGGACGACATCGAGGCGACGCTGGCGGAGGTGCGACGGGTGCTGAAACCGGGCGGCGCGTACATCTTCCTGGACCACGTCGCCGCGCCCCAGGGGACGCCGCTGCGGACGATGCAGGAGGTGCTGTCCCCGCTGAACAGGGTGGCGTACGAGGGGTGCAGGCTCACGCGGGACCCGGAGGCGGCGGTGAAAGCTGAGTTTGGTTTCGAGAATTGCGAAGTAAATCGGTTCGTCGCGGGGAGCACGGCGCAGAGTTGGCTCGTGGGTGCGAGCCCGGTGGATGTGGCGGAGCGGTGGAAAGAGACCGGCGGTGGGCTGCAGCCGCATTTCCTGCTCGCCCCGAGCGTGTACGGCGTGGCGAGGGCTTAACTACCGTTGTAATTCCCAATTACGTATCGCGCTGGTCACTCTATGTACTCAAACTCCTCGGCCTCCGCCTCCAACGCCTCGGCCTCAACCCCGTACGCCCGCTTGCACTCGCTGACAAAGTCCCGCAGGATCCGCTTGACGCTCATCCTGTACCTCAGCGCCGCCACGTACTCGAGGTGCCCCTCCGGGTCGGTATCCGCCTCTTCCGGGGAGAGGCTCCGGATAGCTTCCTCGATCTCGTTCAACATCTCGGCATCCTCCTCGAGCGTCGTGGCGAAATCATCGGCGAGGATCTCCTCGCACCGCGCGCACGCCTGCGCCAGCGCCGCGCGATCGGTCACGTCCCGGTCCCTCGCGTCGTCGTCGTCCCAGAGCCACTCGTCGCTGTCGCACGACTCGTCGAAGAAGCACGAGAGGAACCGATCGGGGTCCCACATCCCGCACGGCTCGTCGCCCTCGGTCCACACAAAGGTGCTGTGTCCGATCCGTGGGACGTCATCGTCCTTTATCGCGGCGAGCTGCTTGGCGCGCGCGTGCACCACGCGCAGTGCGCTCAACAGGTGCGCGGACTCGCGCACACCTCCCGGCCTGATGGCCAGCGGCGCCTCCACCGCGAGCATCGACCACATGAACTGTTCCTTCTCCATCTGCGACTTGGGCGAATTGATCGCCGCGTCGACGAACCTGTCGTCGTCGATCAGGTCCTGGACGTCCTCGTACAGCTTGACGAACTCGCCGTCGTTGGGCTCGGGGAAGAACCCGTACGACGTGAGCAGCTCCGCGGAGGTTTCGTGGCCGTAGGTTATGAAAACCTCCTCGCCGGGTTCGTACGCCCAGATGCTCCGCATCTGAAAAACCGCGGAATCCTCAGATTCGTCGTCCAAGGGGTCCAGTCCGACCACCTGCCACGGCTCCGCGCCCGCCCACTCGCCGTCGTGCACGCCCTCTTCGCTGCCTTTGGTGAACGCCTTTCGTAACGCCCGTTGCAGGAGCTCGTCGGTGTGTCTTGCGTCCTTCGGGGACTCCGGTCTGTGGTTGAAGAGGTCGACGTAAGGGACCAAGCATCGCGCCCGCCCCCGCGGGGTCATCACGCTGAAGCTCCTGCTGTGCACCTGCTGCAGCGCCCACATGATCTTCTCCTTGGTGCGAGAGTCGTTGCTGTGGCGCATGGCGCCGGCGTTGAACTGCGCGCGTTGCGCAAGGGTCTTCTCGACAGCCTCCGGAAACTGCAGCTCGCGGATGTTATCGACGCACCAGAACGCGGCTGCTCCGGTGGATACCGGGAGCATCGGGCGGTACGTTCTCCAAGTCTTGACCCTCGAGTCGTACTGTCGAATCGTACCGTCGATGAATCCGTCGTCGTCGCCGTCGTCCAGCACGTGAAGCAGCTCCATCGCCAGCCGCAGGTCGTCGCCGTCGGCGTAGCCATCCTCCAGCACGTGAATGGCCTCGCGCCAAGGGACGGTGATGAGGACGTCGCCGGGCGCGACGGGCGCGGTGGCGACGAGGCCCCGGCCGGTGGCGGTCTCCCGGAGCTCCAGGTGGACCCCGCTGCCCTTGCAGAATCGCTTGGAAAACAACGCCCGCGCATCCTCCAGCGATATGCCGTGCTGCTCGGCGACGACCCTGAGGCGTCGGGAGCCACGAGTTTTCCCTCGGGACGTCTGACTAGGATTGTTGCCGGTGCGGGCGAAGGATCTCACGCGCCGCGGACCGGGGTACCTTCGGAGCGCCGTCCTCCGCGCGATACCATGCCGCGCACTCAGGGCGATACCCCCCAACGACACGGCGCTCGCGGACGACATCATACGCCCTCGTATACGCGTCGCTTCTGTGTGGGTCCGACGAGGTGCCGAGGGCATTCTTTCACGCGCTCTGCAGCTTTATCGGTCCAGCTAGGGTAAAATTAAGAGGCGCGACTCCACCGGGGAGATCTCTTTGTGTGTTCTCAAGACATGTATAAACGACAAGTTATCAATCGCTAAGAGATCGCGGCGGCTCACTGGTCGCCGTGGTCGCTGGCCATGATGCCCGCCCCCTTGCCCGGGGACTTGGCCTCCTCGTCCACGTCCATCGCGTCCTTCCCCGCGTCCGCCGCCTCGGTTTCGGCATCCTCCGGATCTTTAGCGTCAGCCGCGTCGCCGAGCTCCGCCTTGACCGCCTCAGCTCCCTCCACCTTCTCCTCCTTGACCTTCTTCTCACCGTCCGCCTCCTCCTTCGCCGACGCGTCGTGCCTGGACGGCTTGTCGTCGCGGTCCCCGTCCTCGGGCTCGAGCTCGCGGGGATCCGACCGCCGCGCCGCCTCAGCCTCCGCGCCGCCACCCTTCTGGTCGGGGTCCTCCTTCACGCGTCCGATGGAGTCCGGGTCGATGGCGTCGGGCGGGACGTCGTGGAACGGCACGGAGGGCTTGGGCGGGATCTTGCTCAGGTTTTCCAGAATCTTGTTAAGGACGCCTTGGAGGTACTCGGGGGTGTTCTGGTTCTCCATGTTGCTCGGCGCGATCTGAAGCTCGTGCGTGGGGCCAAAGTATTCGGAATAGTCGTTCACGGGGAGCTTGTTCTCGAGGTCGTGGCCCAACAGGCAGCCGGTCTCGTACGTCCAGCACCTGGCGACGTTGCGGATGGTGTACCCACCGCCGCCGAGCACGAGGAGCGGCACGCCGAAGGTCTGCATGTACTTGAGGCACTCGCCGTGGCCGCGGATGGAGAGGTTGAAGCACCCGAGCCTGTCGCCGGTGAGCGAGTCCGCGCCCGACTGGAACACCACCGCGTCGGGCTGGTACATCTCCATGACCTTCGCCATCACCGGCTTGAACAGCGCCACGTAGGCCTCGTCGTCGATGCCGTCCTTGAGGGGAACGTTGACGGAGTAGTACTTGCCGCGGTGCTGGCCCACGTCTTGGAGGTGCCCGGTGCCCGGGAAGTACTCGCCAAACTTGTGGAAGGAAACCGTCATGACGCGATCGGTGGTGTAGAAAGCCTCCTCGACGCCGTCTCCGTGGTGGATGTCGATGTCGATGTAGAGCACGCGCTGGTGCGCCTTGAGGAGCTCGAGGATCGCGAGGACGATGTCGTTGACGTAGCAAAAGCCCGAGGCTTCGTTCTTCTTCGCGTGGTGCAAGCCCCCCGCCCAGTTGATGACGGTGTCCGTCTTCTTGTGGTTGAGCTGGACCGCGCCGCCCACGGACCCGCCGGTGTAGATCTGGCAGAAGTTGAAGAGGCCGTCGAAGACGGGGCAATCCTCGGCGCAGTTGAAGCGCTTGAGCTGCCTCATGTGCTCGTGCTGGTTATCGGGGGTGATGAGGCGGAGGAACTCGATGTACTCGTCGCTGTGGAACTTGGTCATGTCCTCGGCGGACGCGAGCGCCGGGCGGAACACCTTCATTCGGGGATAGATGATAGGGTAAGGACGTCAGCGGTGGGTTCATGTCTCGTCGATCGCGCGCGTATCGTGGGGAGGGTGTCGGGGTGGTCCAAAATTAGGTCTGGGGAAATTGAGCGGGTGGGTTTTGCGTTGATATAAATCCAACCGCCAATCTTGGACACCGGGCGCGACGTTCGGGGCGCTCACCTCCATCTCCTTGTATATGCCGTAGTGCAGGAGGAGGTTGTGGGTCATGCGGACACGATGGGGCTTCATCGGGTGACCCTGCCCGTAGTAGAAGTTGCCCACGTCGGGGTCGTAAAAGTACGAGATCTTAGGCTTGCCGCTCATGGTGCACGATGCTGCGCTTGATGCTCTGCCACGGAGGAATGGGGAGAGATGGGTCGGGGCGGTGAGCGGTGGACCCTCGGTGCGACGCGGGGAGATACACGCGACGCGATCGAAGTCGTGGGATGCCGCGCGGGTGGGGCCTGGAATCGGACGTCGGGATCGGCTCCCGTCGTTCGCCCGCAGCGATCACGCGCGCGTCGGTCCCGGAGGTGTTGGCCAGCCAACCCTGACAGTGCGCCAGTTCGGGCGGAAAAATCAGCGGTGCCAAGCGGCTGCTTCGCCGAGCGGGGGGCGGTATCGGGGTTCGGTCGCGTCGGCGGTATCGCCGCGGCGGCGCGGGGATCTCGCGAAAACTCACCTCTCGTCGCGTTCGTCTCGACCGAGCGGGACCACCCGGGACGCAGTGCGCGCGCGGGTCTCTGGCTCTCGAGCGCGCGACAATCCCTACATCAGGAAAACGACCCGTCGCCAGTGACCTGACTGGCCTCATACAAAATCGAGTTTGCGCGATCTCAATCTCAAAATTGACAATGGGTTTCGGGTTGGACTCGGTCGTTTTCTTTCGCGATTGGTTTGACCGCGAGGTGCCCACAGAAGGCGCCACCGCACACGGGCTCGCGACCGACGAGGCCGAGTGTACGGAGGCGGGATATCCCCGGAGCGTCCGCGTGATACCGGAGCGCGTCGGCCGGGAGACATGACGAAGGTCACGCCGGTGAGTACCCTCCCATGCCGGACGGCGGTCGACCCGGATTTTGTGTCCAGCGTTCCAACCAACGAGCACCCTCTCCCCGTCGTCAACCGTCAGCGCGGTTCCGATTGGCGCCGTGTCCGAGTGTTTAGAGATGGTCGAGGCGACACCGTCGCCGGAAATCGATCGTGAACCCCATGAATCGAGCGTCCGCGTCGTTCTCGTCGCGATCCCACCGTCGTCGCCGCGTCGACTCCGCGTTTCCGGCGCGCGACTCGACGCGCAGGCCGAAAAATCTCAAACCCCGGCAACGGCGATTCTCAACTTTTTCGGTCGGGGGGCGCCCACCCCCGACCCCTTCGCGACGATCCCCCCCCGAGCGTGTCTGACCCGAACGCCCTCGCTCCTTACCATCGACAGATAAAGGGCGGCGCCCCACCCGGTGACGAGGAACCGGAGATGACGGAGGAGGAGCGCCAGCTGGCGGACGGCGTCGCCAAGCTCGCCGAGCTGACCGCCAAGTACGAGGTCTCACCGTTCCTACTCGACCCGCGGTCCCGGTGGATGAAGCGCTGGGACATCATCATCGGGATGGCGCTGGTGTACACCGCCACGATCACGCCGTACGAGGTGGCGTTCCTGGACAGCAAGGGCGGCGGCGCCACACACGCCGGACTGCCCACGTTTCCAATCTACATCATCAACGTGATCATCGATCTCTTGTTCTTCGCCGACGTCATCGCACACTTTAACCTCATATACTACGACGAGGAGTCGGCGAACGGGATGTACGTCACGGACAGGCAGAAGATCGTGAGGCGGTACGTGCGGGGGTTCTTCGTGGTGGACGTGGTGTCCATCATCCCGTTCCACGAGATGGAATCCGCGGGTGGCCTCAAGGCGCTCAAGCTGCTGCGTCTGCTGAGGCTCGTGAAGCTGCTCCGCATCTTGCGATCGGGGCGCATCTTGAAGAGGATGGAGGACTCAATGAACGTGAACTACAACGTGCTGTCGCTGGTGAAGTTCATCTTGGGCACGCTGATGATCGCGCACTGGCTGGCGTGCTTCTGGAAGCTCACGGGGAGGACCGTCGCGGAGAAGGACGACTGGGTGACGAATTACTACAGCAACTTTGTCGACTCTGATCTCTTCGCGACGTGCTACGCGGAGACGGAGCTCCCAAACGAGCTGCACGCGTGCATGAACCTGTCGCCGTGGAACATGTACATCGCGGCGCTGTACTGGGCGCTGGTGACGATGAGCACCATCGGCTACGGTGACGTGACGCCCACGAACACGGAGGAGCGATTTTTCGTCATCCTCGCCATGCTCATCGGAACCTCCGTGTTTGCCTACGTCGTCGGCAGCGTGTGCGGCATCGTGGCGAGCATGGACAAGAAGAGCAACGAGCACCACGAGCGCATGGACACCCTCAACGCGATGTCCCGGGAGATGCAGGTTGGCGACGAGCTCCAGATGCGACTGCGCGACTACTTTCGGTACCGACACACCAGCACCAACATCGAGGAGTGGTTCGAGCTGCTCGAGCTCATGTCCCCGTCGCTGCGCGGTGAGGTTGCGCTCAAACAGTGCGGCAGCTGGATCAACAACGTCCCGTTCTTCCACGGCGCCCCCGACGGCTTCATCGTCGACATCGCCCTCAAGCTCAAGACTGAGACGTTTCCGCAAGGGGAGGAAATCGTACACGCCGGGCAAATCTCCACCAAGATGTACATCGTGGAGAGGGGCGTCGTGGGAGGTAAAGGGCGGGTGTTCACCAGCGGGAAGGTGTTCGGGGAGGAGGTGTTGGGCGGCGGATCCCAGGCGGCGTTCACGGCGAGGGCCATGACCTACTGCGACGTATTCGGCCTCCCCGGGACGGATCTCGAGGATACAGCGACAAACTACCCAGCCATGCGGAAGCGCCTGCGGGTGGCGGGGTGCAGGGGGATGATCAAGGACTCGCTCATCGCGTTCGCCCAGGCGTGGGGTCACATCGAGAAGGGAGTCAAGGAGAACCCCAACGGAAGCGTCGAGGAGGCGCAGGTGGATCCGATGGTGTCCGTTCCCGAGCTCGCGGTTGTGCGAAGGAAGGATGACATTTTCAAATTCGCCCTCTCCGTCGCCAGCGGCGGCGGGGCGAAACCCGCGCTGCCGTCGGATCCGGCCGGGGCGTTCAAGGCGATTAACCGGACGGTGATCGAGGAGACGGTGGATCCGGGCGGGGATAAGGTGGACAGGGTGCTGAGCGCGGTGGAGCGACTGGAACGGAAGCTCGCGGCGCTGGAGGCCAAGCTGAAATGAAGCGAAGCTGAAATAAAGCTTCGAGGTGTCGTAGGTGACCTCGTGTTTGAGTATTGTGACAAGAGAAGTTTAGCCACTCGTTCTTCCCTCGGAACTCGTGACAAGACTGTTTCTCGGAACTCGTGATAAGGCGCGTGCCAAACACACGATACGACCTCTGTTCCGGGCGGTGGCCGTCGCTCACTCTTCGCACGCGCCACGCAGACGCATCCAACACCGTTTTCTTCCCCCAACCCTCCTCCTCAGGTATCATGCCGTACATGAAGCGCCCCCTTCTCCTCGCCGCGCTCGCGCTCATCGCGTTCGCCGCTCTGCTCAACCCCGCCGCCGCCGGGGAAGCAGCCGCCATGGACCCCGCCGCCGTGGACCCCGCCGCCGCGGACCCCGCCGCCGCGAAGTCCATGGACCCCGAAGCCGAGGCTGACGCGCTTCTGATGCCCACGGACGCCGAGGCCGACCCCGCCGCGACCGACGCCGCCGCGACCGAGATGGACATGGAGCCCGATACAGCGGCCGCCGAGGAAGACGGCGAGCCCAAACTCATCGGCGAGACGCTTCAGGCCGAACCCGAGTTCTCCACCCTCGTGGCGCTCGTCACGGCCGCCAAGGACGAGACCAGCGCCACCAAGGACGACCTCGCCGCCGAGGGCCCCTTCACCCTGTTCGCGCCCGTCAACCAGGCGTTCACCGACTTCCTCACGACCTCCGGGCTCACCGTCGACGAGGTCCTCGCCAACCCCGACCTCAAGGAAATCCTCGCGCACCACGTGGTCGAAGGTACGCCCCCGATACGACCCATCGGCAACCCCCTTCCAGTTGAACCCTCCGAGGACTTTTTTTTGGCTTTTTTGGTTCTGACAACAAGATTTCTCTCTCTTTCCCTTCGCAGGTAAATACACCGCCGCCGACGTTCTCGCCATGGAGCTCCCCGCCGAGGTCCCCACCCTCGACGGGCACACCATCAAGATCGACAAGACCACCGACGGCGATGTTCTCGTCGCCGGGAACAAGGTTGTCATGCCCGACATCGAGGCGTCCAACGGCGTGATCCACGGCATCGACGGCGTCATCACCGAGACCACCCCGGAGCCGGAGGCGTGAATCGAAGAACCCCAGGACCAGTGCGATGACGACGAACCCACACCACGAACGGATACCGAACAACGACACGCGACGACGAATGACGACGAAGTGACCAGCACGGCGCTGCTTAGCACGCTCTACGCCGCGGTGCTCGTCATGTGAGAGAAGAACGAACGAACCTGTTTGAGAAAGAACGCGAAGAAACACAAAGAGAGGATGGATATACCACCGATGCTTTCGACGGAAACTGATGTGAGCTGTGTCAAGAACGGTTCTACGCATGCCCTTCCATCTTGCGCGGTTGTTGTTGTCCGCAGATCCTCCACGTACGACAAATCCTCGCCGTTCGACATCAACGATGATGATTGACGCTGCATCGTGAAGTCGCACGTGAGGATTCTCTCGTTGATGACGTATAATCGGAGAACAACCGCGCGAGCAGAAGGGACACAACTCACATCTTTTGAAATCTAAGCACAGAACGTTCTCTCCACTACACTCGTCGTCTCACCACCGCGTCTACGCTCACGTACGAAATAATAAGAGTCTTAACCGAATCGGTCTTCACATTCACAAGCCTAAACGCTTTAGATCCCCGGCGCGGACTGGTGGTCCAGCCGAAACTCGTACGTCCCCGCCTTGGTGATGTACCTCACCCACGGCAGCGCCTGGTACCCGCTCTTCTCGATCACCTTCAGGAACCGCACCTGCACTCCCGACACCGTGAAGTACGGCACCTCGAACTTGACCATCACCGGCGGCTTCTTCTGCCGCGGGCCGTCGTCCTCCAGAGCGCTCACGCTGGGAAGCGAAAACTTCGCCCGCATCTCGACAACCTTCTCACCCGGCACGCTCTTGATCTTCCACAGCATCGCCTCCTGCTCCGGCGCGTACGTCACGCTCCCGAGCGCAGCCTTCACCTCCGGCGTGGTCGCGTCCCCCGGCACCGGGAGCTTCACCTCGACGCCCGTCGCGTTGAGCCGGGATTTGAACTGCGTTCGGAGTTTAACGCTGTATTCGACCCGCGACCGCGACGGCCGCGTCACCTTCGCCTCCACCCATATCAGCGGCTTGACCGGCGTGGTGATCCTGTAGTTCATCAGGTCGAACTGGCCGTCGGGCGGGATGAACGAGATGGTCCGGTCGCTCTCGAACCGCGCCAGCCGTACGCACTGGTGAAACTTGATATCCTCGAGCTCAACGCTCTTACCCCTCGTGCTCTTGTTCTGCGCCTGGAGCATAACCTTATCGTTCAGCCCGAGCTTGCACTCGGGCATCCCGCTCAGCTGCGTGCGCATCCGCAGCGCTCCGTTCACCTCGGAGTTCACCACCGCCCCGTTCGCGTTGACCACGCAGACGCAGCTCTCGACGACGTCCAGGAAAACCTCGTTCTTTTGGTACCGGAGTCCTTCCGATCGCCACGACACCGCGTTGGTGACCGCCATCGGAGCCTTTGGCGCGTGCAGCTCGTGCGCGCCGACGGTGATGAACTCGCTCAGGATCTTAGCCTCGGTGAACTGCGGGTACCCGTTGTCCATGACCTCGTCCAGGAGCTCGTAGATGATCACGAAGTTGTCTCGAATGGACTCCTCCTCGAGCTCTTTGAAGTAGTGCGTGAAGATGTCCACGAGTCTGTGGAGGAATGTCACGAGCGCCACCGCGTTGGCGTTCGTGCGCGACAAGGCCAGGAAGTAGAGGTTGCGGTGCTGTATGTACACGAAGGACGTCTGGATGTCTGCGTCGTAGATTATCGGCTTGAGGTCCGCCTCGGACTCGGCGTTGTTCACGATGGAGACGAACCGCTCCACCATGGACGGGTCGGTGTCGCCGCGCCAGTCCCGCATGAGCAGTGTCTTGAGGTTGCTGTCCAGAATGTACAGCGAGGAGCACACCGCGGGGTGCTGGGGCTTTCCGAACGACGACATCCTCGCCTCGTCTCTCTAAACCCGTCCGCGCTAATAATTGCTCGACCTAAAGACGACGACCACCCCGTGAACCCCGCCGTGATGCCGCCGTGATGCCGGTGCCGAGCTCACGTCGTCGACGCCCCGTTTCCTACTGAGCCGTGCGACGCCGCGCGAGCGGTCCTGATCCGAGGTCGCGACCGCGGAAGTGCCCTTCGCTCAGATCCTGGGGTGCAAACGACCCTCGATTGGCAAACTTCTGCTCGCTGGCGCGAGGCGCCAGAAATTCGCGGCGCCTCCGGTAAAATTTTGAACCACTTCTTGCACAGGTGGATTCAAATGGCCACTCGCCACTTCCGAGGGAGAGGGAGCTGGCGCGTGAACCATGAGCGCCGGTACGGCGGACCCCGAGAGCGTTCGGACGAGCATCACGTCCATGAACGCTCTCCTCGATCCGCTCAAGCATCTCTACCTCAACCTGGCGGACGCCGACGGCAAGACGACGAGGGCCCGGTGCCTCTTCGCGCTCGCCGATACCGGCATCCTGGATGACCTGCCCTGCGCCGACGTCAGTGCCGACCTCGGCCGCGGCTTCTGCGACGATGCCGAGGTGGAGTGGACGTACGAGGACTTCGTGAACGTCCTAGGCGCCGCGATCGCGCACCGCACCGCGCATCGCAAGCCCCTCCCGTCGGCGCCCAGGGGCGTCCCGCAGAGGCAGCTGCGAGATCTCTTCCACCTCTGCTGCAACGACTTCGACCGCGCGCGGCCCAAGAGCAACGCGTCCCGGCTCACCCTACACCAGTGGCGCGTCATGTGCGACGACGCGGACTTGCTCACCCGACGGTTCACCGCCGACGCATCCGCGGTGGTCTTCGCGCGGTGCAGGAAGGGACCCGAGCGCGACCTCGGCCTCGATCAGTTCATCGCGTGCCTCGCGGCCGCGGCGGCGGAGACCGGCCGGACCTTCGAGTCAGTCGTATCCGCGGTGTCCACCTCGCCGCTCATGACGGGCGGCGCCGAGAACGTACCGCCGGCGAAGGAAATCGGCCCGGCGGCGACGAAGGACACGTACAAGACGCCCGGGAAGGTGAGGGTGCCAACCGTCTTCGGGGGTGCCAAGCCAAAGACTCCAGGAGCCTCGTTGAAGACCCCGGGAGCCTCGTTGAAGACCCCGGGCGGCGCGATGAAGACCCCAGGAGCCTCGTTGAAGACCCCGGCGGCAGGGTTAGCAGCAGAGGCGCAGTACACGTCCGCGCTCGAAGCCGCCGTCGGCTCGCCCGACCCCGAAACCTTCACCCAACACGACACCGACGGCGACGGCCTCCTCCACCGCACCGAGCTCGTCACGCTCCTGTCCTCCGGTGACTCTGCGTCGATGGACGGCGCGCTGGAGCTCGTCACGAAGCTCTTCGACGACGTGGACCTCGACCGTGACGGCCGTGTTTGCCTCGCGGAGTACGAAGCCTTTTGTAAAAAGGCACAGCGGACGCTTCGCAGGCGGACGATGTCGTCCGCGCACGGGCCCACCGCCGCCGCGCCCGTCCCTCCCGTATACGTCAACGACGTGCAGTTGGAGGAGATGTTCGTGGCGTACTGCGTCGTGGGTGCCGCCAAGACCCCCGCCAAGGACAGGCCCAACAGCGCGGGCGACGCGTCCAAGCCACCGGCCATCGACGAGCGCCGGTTCCTCCGAGCGCTCAAGGATGCAAAGCTCCTCGGCCCGAACTTCGTTCAGCAGCAGGCGCAGCTGTGCTTCCACAGCGCGTGCGCCAAGAACGAGCGCAAGCTGGAGTACCGCGGGTTCTTAAAGGCGTTGGGCGCGGTCGTGGCGCACGCGGGGCTTGGCGTCACCTTCGACTCCGTCGCGACCGCGGTGAAATCGCTGCCGATCCCGGACAAGCTCTCCCAGCCGGTCATCGAGCCGACGGTGGCGCCGCAGCCGGCGGCGAAAACGCCCGGTGCGCGGCCGTTCAGCGCGCGCGCCTCCATCGGTTCCTTATGGACGTCGTCGTCATCCGGCGATTCCAGCTTTGGGTCGAATCGGGGCGGATCGGGCAAGACTCCCGGTTTTGGGTTCAAGAGCGCCAAACCCAGGCCCAAGAGCGCCAAACCCCGCGTCAGCGTGTCCTTCGCGGACGACGACGACGTCGGCGGATCGGATGCCAAGTCGGTGAAGAAGCCCGCGCCGCCGCCCGCGGCCAAGACGCCCGACGGGGATGACGCCCCGCCGGCGCTCCTCGCCGCGTTTGACCGCCGCGAAGCGGAGGCGCACCCCGAGGCCAAGACCGGATCCATCCCGTACCACCTCGCGCAGCTGGCGCTCGCGGACGTCGCGGGGCTCAACGGCGCGGACGCCGCCGCCGTCGGCGCGGCGTTCCGCGAAACATTCGAGGGGTTCGCGGTTAAATCCAGGCTCCGCCGCGAGAAGCTGGGCGAATTCGTTCGCAAATTCAACCTCCGCGTCGCCGCCGCCGCCGCCGCGGGCGCGACCCTCGTTCCACCCGTGGAGGTCCCGACGATGTCACAGCCACAGTCGGACGCCATCTCGGGCGTCTTCGACTCCACCGTCGGTGACTCGATCAGTGCGCCGGAGTTTATGACCCGCGAAGAGTTCACCGCGCTGCTCGCGTCGGCGCGACTCTGCGGCCAAGGCGACGACGCCGAGGACCAAGCCGCGCAGATTACATTTTGCAGATGCGTCAGCGGTAAACCCAGGGGCGAGATGGACTTTGCCGCCTTCGTCACCGCGCTCGCGGCGATCGCGGGGGAGCGCGAGCTCACGTTCTTCCAGGTGGCGGCGCCGGTGGTGGACGCGGCGATGAAGGCGAGGGCGGAGCGGGAGTTGAAAAAAAAGGGCGCCGAGGGAGTTGCAGAGCGGGACACGGCGGCGCCCGATTCCGTCGCGGATGCCGAGCCGACGGAGCCCGAGCCCGAGGCGATGAAACCCGAGGAGGTTGAAGAACCGACGAAGCCCGAGGAGGTTGAAGAACCGACGAAGCCCGAGGAGCCGACGCCCGTCGCGGCTCCCCCGCTGACGGCGGACGAACGCGCCGTCTGGGCCCAGGAGTTCAAGTCGCACGACGTCGCCCTCGCCGGCGTCATCGACCGCGAGCGCGTCTCCTTCGCGCTCGCCAAGCTCCGGCTGCTCGAGGACGTCGACATCTCCCTCGCCGCGGACGATCTGGAGGCGAGCGTCGGGATCGTGGACCCGAACCGGTTAAACGAGTTTGATTTCGACGCGTTCGTCGCCATCGGGTCGAAAATGCGAGCGCTCAAGCTCGGCGGCTGCGCCGGGAGCGCCAAGCCCGTGCCCGTGCAGCGCGAGTACGTCTTCGACGAACACCACGTGTTCGCGGCCAAGTTCGCGCGCATCGCGGACGCCAACGGCGAGATTGACGGGGATTCGTACGCCAAGCTGCTGGAAGTCGCGGGTCTGTGCGGCGGCGGCGTCGCGCTGAGTCTCGGCGGCGCGGGCGTGGTGTTCGCTCGGGCGAGGGCGAGGCACCCGGGGAGTGGACGGCGGGTGCCGTACAGGATTTTCCTCGGCGCGTTGTCGCTGAGCGCGGGGCATTTGGGTCTGAGCTTCGCGGAGGTGGTGGAACGGATCATGGCCACCGAGCTGTAGCGTCGATTTTGAGTTTGAAGTAACAGTCGTCAAAACGTTCAAGTACACTGAATCGCGTCGTTCGCCCCCACAGCTGTGCGCGCGACACCTCTGGGCGCGGAGGTCCCGTCTGGGTTCTTCCGCCCGGAGGTCCTTCCGTGACAGCCGGTCCTTCGGATGGGCGTCAGGGTCTCCAACGACGTGCTCGTGGTGCCGCCGTTCGACTGCGCGTGGCTCTCGAGCCCCGACGTGGAGCACCTGACCACCGCATCCGCGCAGGGCGGCGAGGGCATCGTCGTGTCCTTCGACGCCAAGGCTGACAGCGACGTCACCGTGATCCTCAAAGGCCGCCCGGACGTGGCCAAGCGGGACGTCGACGACCGGCCCGCGCGGCGGCTCGACCACTGGTCGGGGCGGCAGGACGAAGGGCGGCATGACTCCACGTCCACGTACGTCATCATCGTCGGCTCCCATCGCAACTCGCGACTTTGCATCGAGAAGAACGGGGTGGTCGTCGAGCTCGCGAAGGGACCCGGCGTCCCGACGCTTCCCACGCGCGGGCGCGATGCGTTCACCAGGTGCTTCGTCAGCTGGCACCCCAGCCGCGGCGCGCTCGTCGTGGGCGCCGGGGAGCACGCGAGGCACGCGTGGGTCGACCCCGCGCCCCACACGGAGGCCATCTGCGAGGTCGGCCTGTCCACGTGGGACGACTACGCGCAGTATCGGGACATCGAGATACGTGCGATTGACCCAAACGGTGGATCCGTGGGCAACTCATGGTCCGCGACGCCGATGGACTCGCCGCGCCGGGGCCGCTGGACCACCTCGCCCGTCGGTAACTTCGGCGGAAAGCTAACAACGAGCGACGATTCATCCAAAGTTCCGACTTTGGCGCCGAGCAGCCTGCTCGCGTTGTGCATCGACACGCTCGCGCGACACCTCCCGGCGGCGGCGGCACACGACCCACGCGGAATGCGTGCCATGCCTCCCGAGCACGTCGCCGCTTTGCTGACGCACGATGCGTTGGGCGACTGCGTCGGTTCGGAGGATGAGCTGTGGACTCGCGTTTCCGCTTGGTGCGTGGGACGGCGGGGCGACGAGGTTCGCGAGGTGTTACCGCACGTTCGGTTCCCCCAGCTCGAGACGGAGACGCTGGACGGGGTTGAGGAGTGGGCGACGGAGATTCAGATGGACCCAGACGCGTTCGAGATGCTTCGAGAGCTCGTCACGGAGGCTCGGCTGCGGAGCCTTCCGCCGGAGGAATACCGGCACGAGGATTTCGCCTCGCCCCCCGGCTCGCCCCTCGCGGCGCGGCGCATGCAGGTATCGCCGCACGGTTCCTCCGTGCGAATAGCCGCCGCCGCCGCCGAGGGCACATCGCGCCGCGACCGGAGGCTCCGCGCGCGACTCAACGAGCTCGCGTCCGTTCGATCCAAACCACGGCGCGGCCACGGGTCCGTGCTCTCCTTCATATGCGCCGGCGATTCCAACGGGCTGTTCCAGTACCTCGGGAGGACCGGCGCTAAGGGTGAGGGCGGGCGGGTGACCGACTTCATGAACCCCGCGCGGTTGGGAGCGGTGGAGGTGACCGCCTCGTCGCCCGCGTCGCGCGGAGGGACGTCGCCGCACGACGTCTGCGCCGAGGTTAGTTTATTTTTATTTTTGAACGGGCCATTCGACTGACGCCGTGTTTTGTTTACAGACGTTTAACCGGGTAAACTTCGCGGGCCCGTCGCGGAACTCGGAGACTGGGAAGACGGAGGGCGGTTGGTGGCGCGTGGATTTGGGCGCAAACAAAACTCTTCGGTGCGATTACTACGCGGCGAGACGTAACGGGGAGTTGGAGGGGCAGCCGCGGTGTTGGGAGTTGGGTGGGTCGGCGGACGGCGTCGAGTGGTGGTGCCTGAGGCGTCACGAGAACGACGGCGACCTCTCGACGCCGGGGGTTTGGGGCGCGTGGCCCGTGCCTCCGCCGGGGAGCGGACGCGCGTGTCGGTACCTGCGCGTGAGGCTGACGGAAAACACGCACGGGACGGACGGGGACGTGTCGGGGTGGAGGCTGCGGATGTCGAACCTCGAATTCTACGGCAGGCTCTCCACGAGACGGTTGCTTTAACCACCACGGTGGCGTGAAACGACGTCACGAAACGGCTCACGATCACGCTTGTACTCATACATTTCAAACTGAATTTACTCATACATCTTCCGCCGCCGATCGCCGCCGCGACCCCGACGCCGCCTCACGCGTCCACTTTCCCACCTCCCTCATACATCTTCCGCCGCCCCACTCCGGGGCGTCGTGATCCAGCTCTCCCTCCGGATAAGACGAATTAAAAAACAAAACCAATTGGACTCGACTTAAATCTCATCCATGGTCGCCGCCGTTCCGTCCCACGCCGCCATGCGATGCTTGATGTACCTCAGCGTCAAACCGCCGCCGCCGCCGAAGCCGTCCACGACGCACGCCACGTCGGTGATCTGCGAATCCGCCTGGTGCGCCGTCCTCGCGAGCACGTTGAAGACACCCGCGGCGCCGGCTTCCGCGCACGTCGTCCGCGAAGCCCCGACGAAGATGGCGCGCTCCTTTTGGAACCCCTTCGCCTCGAGCATGCCCCGCATAGCCTCCGCGCTGATCACGCTCCTCGTGCTGGTGCAAAAGACGCCGCTGTCGACGACCATGTCGCTGTTGAACGATTGGCGCTGCAAGTCGCCGCCGACCTCCTCGGCCAGCAGCTCGCCCTTGCGCTGCTTCATCATCGCCTGCATCTGCTTCTGAACGTCGAGGTCCGTCGCCCCTTCCGGTTTACCCACCGGCTGCATCTGCTCCTCGCGGCTCGATCGACGATCACGATCGTTGTTGTTGACCTCTGTGCCGTTGGCGGTGACGTCCCGGACGATGTTATTCGTCGCGCGGTAGTTCTCGAACGCCTCGAACGCGCACCCCTCGATCTGCTCGTGTCCCGCGCATTGCGTCACCGCGGCGGCGCGTAGGGGTCCGATGGCTCGTAAAACCGCGTCGAGCACGCCCTCCTCCGGCGCGGAAGCCGTGGCGCCCACGAAGACAACCTGCGCGCCATCCTCGAGGAGGCACTCGTCGAGGAAGTCGAGCGCACCTTTGCGGAGCTTCAAGCGGCCCTCGGAGACGATGGATGCGAGTGCTTCGTTTTTCTTCGCGACGACCTGGTCGATCCACTCTGTCCGTCGCCGCGCGAGGAGTTCGCGGTTTAGGGGATCGCGCGACGCGGCGGCCTGGATCGCGGCAGCCTGCGCGGCGACGGACGCGGCGTCGGCGTCACGATCCCCTTCGGAGCCTGTGCTCGAGGGAGGGACGCCGATGGAGAGCGCGGCTCGGCCGACTTCGTCGGGGATGTGCGCGGTCGGGTCGCGGAGCTCGGGGGTTGGGTACCCGTAGAAGTGAAAGTACCGCTCGACCATCCCTTCCGCGGTGCCCCCGCCGGTGCGGAGCAGCGAGAGGTACCGATCCTCCGACCAGGACGCGCCCTCCATGCCGAGCTCGACGAAGGCTTCGTTGAACGCCAGTCTGTGAAGGTCGCAGTGGACGTCGCAGAGCACGCCGTCCACCTCGACGACCACGAGCAAGGGCTCGGCCGCCGCGGGGGGGTCGTGCTCGTTCGAGGCGCGGGACGAGACGACCCGGTGCCCGCGATCGGGGCGTCCGATCGCACGGGTGTTGAGCCCGGGGTTTCGAAACGCGCGGGAAGACGGGCCGTTCGATCGCGTCGAAGACGACGATCCGCGCGCCATCGCGCGGCACGGCGCGAACGACGACGCGACCGCGGCCATCATTTGCGCGTCGCTCGTGTGTGGGATTAATTCGTCGACGCAAAGTCAAAAGTGAAGCGTCGATGGGGACGCGTTCGCGGTGGCGCGATGCGGCGTGTTTCACGTGCGCCAAGTCTCGAACGGACGCGTGTCGCCGCGAGGTACACCTCGGGCTCTGGTGTTCACGCGCGCGATGAGGCGATGAAGCCGTTCGCGTGTACGCACAGTGGCCGCGATGCCGCGTCACCAAGCCGTTGCACTCCCAACGCTTTATTTTCCCTTTCCCGCGAGTTCAAAAAAATCAACGACGCGAGGGGCGTTTGAGGGACACTCGCTGATGCCACGTCCGCACCCATCCCGCGCGAAATTTCTTGAGTCATTCTTGAGTCATAGACCCCCGATTGACCTCCAGTGAATTGGCGAATTGCCAATTTTCGTGGAACCTCCTCTCTGCTCGGCAACCTTTTTCGTTGTTGGTTGGCTCTGGAGAGAGATCCTACTTTTCACTGCAGGCCTTTTGCCAAACGGCGCGCCCCAACCGGCGGGGGCAGGGCCACCCCCCGGCGGCTGAACCAACATCTTCGATCGATGTCGGACGGGTTCGCCGCCGCGCAGGCTCGGAAGGAAGCCTACCTCGCGTCGCTCATCTTGCAGGACGTGGAGCGGCGCGGCGAGGCGGTGAAAGAGCGCGGGGTGTCCGCGTGGGCGCATCGCCCAAAGAACAGGGAGCAGGTGAACGAGCGCTTCCTGCGGAACACGCTACGGGGCGTGAGCTCCAACAACAGGCGCGCGGAGAGAAGCGCGGCGGGGCCCCGCACGGGAAGCCCGGTGCGGAGCCAAGGAGCCAAGCGGGGTCGCGATACACACGACGGGGTGGCGGACCGAGGGCGCGGTGACAGATCAGGTGCCCATGGGAAGGGGTCATTAGAAGTAGAAGAGGGCACCTCTGCTGGGTCCTCATCCTCGGACGCGTCCTCGTCCTCCGAGCGCGATACCCGGCCGGACGATACGGGAAAAGGACGAGGGATGAAGGACGACGAACTCGCCGCGTTCCTGTCCAGGCCGCGGGTCAAGCGCGGCAGGGGCGCCGTCGGATCGCGAGCGGACGAACCCGGCCCGTTTCTGCCGAGGTCGTCGAGTGCGCACTCTGGACGTCATCACGCGTCGTCGTCGCATACGGTGCGGGGGTACTCGCTCGTGCTGCCCGACGAAGCTACCCGACGCGACGACGCGACGATCGTGGCGATGCGCGAGAAGGCTGAGAAGAAGACGCGGAAGAAGGCGGAGAAGAAGGAACGGAAGGAGCGCAAACGGACGCGAAAGGAGGGCGTCAAGGCCGGGAAAGCGAGTCCGAAGAAGCGAAAGAGGTGAGAGTTAGTCATCACTCACGAGGTGCACTTCTCTCAATTAGAAAACTTGCGTACGCGCCCGCTACTGGGCCCGGCGAGCCGGTGGCTCAGATATAATACATTCGTAGCGGTCGCACTCGTCCCAGTGTCAAATCACAAATACAAGAACTGAAGCAGTTACATCGGCGCAGGGAGTCCGCGTCCGTAATATCGGCGGAGCTTCAAGCGCCGGGGGGGGTCATCAGTCGACGGAAACCATCCACAAAAGCGAACCGAACCGTCGTCCATCACAGCGGACCCTCCGCGCCGAATTGGGGTGGCGTATCGTATCCCAGGTTCCCCGGCGTTGGATACCCGAGCCTGCCACGCATGGTGGCCCACATGCTCTCGCCCATCACGTCGCCCGCTCGAGCCGATGCGTTGACGAGCGCCAGTGTATTCGCCGCGGAAGCCGCCGCGACGGTCCATCCCCCGGCCGCCACCTCCGCGTTCAGCTGCCCGGACATCCAGCCGCAGTACCCCACGAACACCATCAAGCTGGGCTCGTGCTCTGTTGACGTGGATCAAGGTGGGAGGTCAGGTGGAGTCCCAGGGGGGGAATGAATGATCACGAGATGAGAAAAAAGTTGGACCAAAAAGCGAAGGGGGGTTTCAAGGATGATGCCACGCACCCGGCTTGACTGCGCTGAAGTCGCTGACGTGCCAGAGCCCCGGGAAGACCTCTGAGGTGGCCCCGTCCAACCTCGTGTGCGACAGCGCGACGAGGCACCTCGCGCCCTTCTCCGTGCCCATCGGGCCGCCCATGCTCACGTGCCTGTTGGCCAGCACTCGGTGGTGCGGCGCGCTGTAGTCAATCTCGGGCACGACGTTTTTGAGCTGCGCGTTGGTTGGCCTGTTCAGGATGACCCCGGTGCTCCCTTCCGAGTCGTGGTTCAGGACGAGGACGACGGAGTGCCTCCACCAGCCTTCCTCGGTATCGGGCGCCAGCAGCAGGCAGCCGGTCTCAGCCTCCGGGAGGACGTGCGCCCAGTCCCCTGGGGTGATCTTCGAAGCTTGCCTGCGTGTGTAGGCTGTGGATGCGGCGGTGAGGTTCGTGACGACGTGGTTCGCCTGTTGCTGCTGTTGGTTGACGCGCTGGCGGTGCGCGTGCTCCTGGTTGACCAGCGCCGCTCTGTGAATTTAGGATGAGGGGTCATCGACGTC
>Ga0257106_1000198_pt1 | contig 38188 bp, 27 predicted proteins | sample LP_taG_3_FD_190177 | JGI IMG/M metagenome (GOLD analysis project Ga0257106, IMG submission 190177) | Marine microbial communities from Northeast Subartic Pacific Ocean, Canada - LP_J_2011_P26_10m | ecosystem: Environmental > Aquatic > Marine > Oceanic | place: Canada: Northeast Subartic Pacific...
GAAAGATTTTCTTTTGTGTTGCTGTTGTTGTTTATGTCTGCTGAAACTGCTGCTTGTGCGAGAAAAGTGTCGTCTCGACGATGTGAGAAACGAAGAAGTAGATTTCGTGAGCGAGGATTGCATTTGTTGTTTTGTGGCAATTCTTTTCTCTTTAATGCGCGCGAGATGAGTGAAGATATTCTTTGGTGACGTCAGGATATTTTTTTATAAATTAACAACCACGCAGAACCGGATGACGAGAGACGAGTCGTGCACTCGCGAAGAAGCGACTCTCTCTCTCTCTTTCTCTCTCTCTCTCTCTCTCTCTCTCTCTCTTTCATCATCGATCGTGTTTATATATATATGATTCTCTAAAACATTCTTTAATCTCTTTCTCGAGAAATACCGCGCAAGCGATAGCTCACATTTTTTCCAACGCTTCTTTAATTTTCTCGTTGACATTGGCGTTGGCGTCCGTGTTGGATTGCAACTCCGGGATTTGGAATTTTTCGCCGGTGATCATCTCGAAGAGCAGCGCGTACTTCGCGCTCAATTCACACTTTAAATCAGTCGGTGCTTCTGGCAACGGTTTGGACGTGTCGTACGGATCGCATCTGTCCGCGAACCACAAGCGCAAAAACTCTTTATCAATCATATCCGGTTCTTGTTTGTTCTTCAACACGCGCTCTTCGTACGTGTTTTGAATCCAATACCGACTGGAATCCGGGGTGTTGATTTCATCGATTAAATAGATTTTCCCAGTCTTTGGGTCTTTCCCGAACTCGTACTTCGTGTCCACTAAGATCAAGTTTCTTTCCTTTGCCACTCGTTGCGAAAAGTTGAAAATCTCCAAAGTCTTCTCCACGCAGTAGTCTAAATCCTCTTTATTCATCCAGTTTTCTTTCACGATGTCTTCTAAACTGATTGGCCGGTCGTGCTCCTTTTCCTTCGTCGTCGGCGTGACGATATTTTTCGGCAACTTCACGTTCTTCTCCATCCCGTCCTCCAACGGGTTCCCGCAATAGTTCCGGCCTCCGTTTTTATAGTGCGTCCATAAACTCGTGCTCGTGGATCCGGTCAAATACCCTCTCACGACAAACTCAATCGGAAAGACCTCGCACTTGCGCATAATCGAAACGTTCGGGTGCACCGGCGGTTTCACTAAAATCGCGTTCGGACATATCTTCTCCGTCTGTTCGAACCACCAAAACGCCGTCATGTTCAACACGGCGCCTTTAAACGGGATGTTCGTCAAGTGTCGATCAAACGCGGATTGACGATCCGTCGTCACCGCGACTAATATATCATCGTTCACGTACGTATCTCTGACTTTTCCTTCGTACCTTTTGAATTTTTTCGTTTCCAAGATTGGCAACGCCGTCGAGGTCACGCACGAACTCACCGCCAATACAGCCGCTTTCCTGATCTCTTCCGACGGCGTGATGCCTTTCACATCTTCCGATTTTGATGCAGATGATGATGCTGATGCTACGAATAAAACGCCTCCTCTTTTTCCTCCTCTTAATCCTCCTCTCGAAGACGTAAAAACTACCTCCTCCCGACAAAGAGTCTTCTTATTCCTCTTTTTCCACTCCCCGATACTACTACTACGACGACTACTACTCATTCTGCTGTTGTTCTTGTCGTTCTTGTTGTTGTATGATGATGATGATGATGCGACAGTAGTGGAAAACATCATCTTCAACATCGTGTTGTTGTTAAGGAAGAAGAAGAAGAACTAACAGAGGGAAAGATAACAAAAAGGTCTCTCAAATGCGCTCTCGTCAAAAACGATCTCAATCTCTCGTCTGAATCGTCTGAATAATCGTCCTTTTGCGTGATAAAGAGGAGACTTTAATAAGTACTCGTAGTGTGTTTAAAATGCAGTTTTTCTTTGTGTTTTTTGAATTTTTTTAATGCATTTAATGCACTTATTACTCTCCAGTAAGATGGTTGATGATGATGATAGTATTACATATTACAAGCGCTCGAGCTCTCGACTAATTTCCGTCGCGAATGGCGCTCGACCTAACCGACGTTTCATTCGTACGCTCAATTCTTTCACGACGTTGCTGCTATCTTCTTCTTCTTCATCTTTTGTTCTTCCTCCTTTTTTTTCGCTATCGCTATCTCGATCTTCTTCCCCGGAGAGACCTCTCCCGACGTAACCGCGTTCTAGATAATACAACATCGACTCGACGTTTTTCGCGAAGATATCGAACCGATGTTTCCCGTCTCTCTCTAACGCTTCTTTGCCGTATTTGAGGAGCTCGTTTTTCGGCCAGAATAATCGCATTTCGAGTTGGATGTATTTTTTATCCTCGGAGAGGGACGCGCGAAACGCAAACGGCCACCCGTCGTTGCTTTCCAGGTTGCACTCGGCTTCTTTTTCCTCTTTCGCGCGTTCTTTGCGTTGGAAGGAAATCGGATGCCAGATGATTTTTTCTTCGTTTCGTTTGGTTTTTAGGAATCGGTAGCAGACGTCGCCTCTGAAGCAGGCCTCTTTGTCCTCGTCGTTGGAATCGTAGGATTGAGACACGGCTGATCGAAAATCGCCGAATTGTAACCCGAGAGGTACGCACTGCGGGAGGAGCTCCACGGAGTCTCGGAGGAAGGTTTTCACGGTCAAATCAGAAATACGAATCGTTTGTTCTCCGCCGCCGCCGTTGGAGGGATCTTCGACGACGATGGAATCGATCGGAAACCGTTGCCCAAAATCGCTGCACTCGGACGCCGAGTACGAAATCTTCCTCCTTTGTCGAATGGTGGTGGTACTTTTCGTCGTTTTTGTTTTCGAAGACGAAGACGAAGAAGAAGCGCTTCTGCTCTTCGTCTTTTTCTCCTTCGTCGTCCCGTCGCGCTTTTGCGTTTTCGGCGCGTCTTCATCCTTCTCTTCTCCTTCTTCTTCTTCTTCTTCCTCCTCATCCTCTTCCTCTTCTCCAAACCTTTCTATCCGCGACGACGAAATCATCCCTGGAACTTTCACTCGTCGCATCCCGAACAATTCCGAGGGCATGCGTATCGACCCGACTTCGCTCGCGTTCAGGACAACTTTTTTCTTCCTTTTTTCCAACTGTTCTTTTAATTGTTGTTCTTCCGCTCTCGATCTTGTTAACGCTTGGCCTTCGTGGAGTAAGAGTTTACGGAGCAACTGCTTTTCTTTCGTACTGTATGACGTTTTCGTCGTTGAAATCGCGTCGTTAGTATTCGAGGAAGAGTCGTTCTCGTCGTCGTGAACGGAGGAAAAGGCGACGTAAACCTTCTTCTTCTTCTGCGTCATCATCCGCCGCCAGAATTGGTGATTTTGTCTTTTGGAGGAGGTATTTTGCCGAGCACTGCTGCGCGTTTTTCGAGCGAGATGCGCGGCGGTGGTAACACCAGCATCAGCAGGAGTACTAGTACAAAACAAAGAAGGAGAATTTGAGGAAAACATGTGTGTGAGTGTGGTGTATCTGTGGGTAAAATGAGGAATTTGTGATTTTTTTCCCTACTTGACAATAAGACTAAAACTGCTAAAATTCAACTACTACTACACGACTACCGCACAGGAGTACGACAGTATCACTAAGTTCTAAAGAAAGCGTTGAACAGACGAACCCCAGATCCTGCACTTCTCGTGGGCGTGTTTGGTTGGCTCCCACCCGAAGAGGATGACGATGGTTTCATGTTCACTCGAGCGGCGATGACTTTCGCTCGCTCTTCGTCCGAACACTTTAATAAAGTGGTCACGACTGGAACGAGACGCTCGTGGACGAGACGCTCGTTGGTGGTGAGGTATTGCAAGAGGATGTTTTTGAGGTAGAGGAAATCGCTTTCGCTGCTCGAAGAAGAGAATGTTGTTGCGGTCACCTCTCTCGGTGGTGGTTTTGAAGACGAATTCTTCTTCTTCTCCGTTTGCTCCTGGTCGTCGTCTTCTTCGAGGAACGTGAGACTGCTGCTCGCCGCTTTTCGACCGATCGATGATATTTTTCCATCTTCTGTTGTAGCTTTGCCGTCGTTAAACAGTGCCCTCTCTAGTTCTTCTTCTTTCTCCACGAGCATTTCTCGCGCTCGTTTCCGAACTACATCGGTTTCATCTCTCGCTTTCTCGCACTTTCTCTTCCACTCGTTTCGATCTTCCTCGAGGTCGGCGATTTCTTCCTTCAGCAATCCGGTTTCTTTCGCGTGCGTCTCCGCGGAGCGTTTGAAATCGGTTTGAATCGATTCGAGTTTCTCTTTGATTAGTTTTGCGGCGGTTTTCTTTGCCTCTTCGAGTTGTCGCTGTAACTGAGCGCGGTCAGAATCGATGACGGCGATTTTGTCGTCTTTCTCTCGCGAGAGCGTTTCGAGTTGGTTCTTTAAAGCGGCAATTTCGGATTTGAGATCCGCGATGGTGGATGACGATTCGTGGCTACCCTGCGAAGTCTTGTTCTTATCTCGGTCCGTTTCTTCGCTCTTGATACTACTACTAATACTGCTGAATGGAGTCGTCTTACCCTTGCCATCGTCTTGCTTTGGCGTCGCACTCGCACTCTCCGGATCGTCGTGATTCCTCGTATTCTTCTTCTTCTTGTTGTTGTTGTGGCTATCTCTATTACTACTATTATTATTCGCCTTTTCCTCGCTCAATTCTCTCAACTTTCTCTCCAAATCGATCGTTTTCTTGGACTCTTCCACCAAAGCTTTTTCCGCTACTTCTCTAGCTTCATTCACCAACCGTAAATCTTCCGCGTTGTTCTCGTACGCGCTCTTCTCGTGCTTCAAATCTACAATCTCCTCTCTCACTTCGCTCAGTTTTTGCAACGCGTTGTCGCGTTCTTTTCTACAGTGTTTGAAATCCTCTAACTCTAACTTTGTTTGCAACAACTGCTCCTCCAACGTTTCAATCTTTTCCGTCTTGACCTCTTCGCTCTTTTGCAATCTCAACAACTCTTTCTTATCGTTCGCTTGATTCGTGGTTACATCTAACCAATCCTCGTGTGCTTTTTCGTACTTTTTTTGAACCACCTCCTTCATCTTCTTCTCTCGCTCCAACTCTTTCTCTTGCTTTTCTTTCATTCGTTTCAAATCTTTTAACTCGCTCGTCTCTAACATGTCCCGATCCTTCGCCGCGTCGTTTTCTTTCTGCTTTTTTCTCAAAACCTCCAAGGACGTTTGCATTTGCGAGTTCTTCTGCGTTAAACTCTCATTTAGCTCTTTCGCTTCCTTCTCTTTCTCTAGCATTTTTGCTATTCGTTCGTCTCTTTCCTTCAACTGATTCTTTAACGTTTGCGTGACGTTCTTAATTGCCTTCATTTCGATTTCCAGCGACGACGGAGACTGCGCCGCCGCCGCCGCCGCGAGAACAACCGGAGAAGCGGGAGCGGCGGCATTATCGTCATCATCACCATCATCATCCGTTTTCTTCTTACTCGTGCCTTTCTTCGTCGGCGTCGTCGTCGGTGTCGTCACACTCTCCTTCCTCTTCGTCTTTTCCTTCTCCAATTTCCTCTCCATCTCTCGCATCTTCGCTTCGAACTCTTCTCGTTCTCTTTGCATCATCTCTTTGAACTCTTTTTCCAACTTTTGTTTTTCCTCGAACATATCCGCGGTTTCGAACACGTTCACGACTAAGGTCACCGCCTTCTTTTCCGACAAAAAAACGTCTCGTTCCTCGTCTCCTTCCTCGATGAACGAGGATTGAGAGTTCGACTGAGAGGAGGCCCCTCGTAACGCGGCGAATCGGTTGTCGTTCACGGTGTTCGTGAATTGCCCTTTTCCGTTGCCTTTGCGAGGCTGATGAGAATACTGACGATGTTGTCCTCCTCCTCCACCTCCGTCGTCGTTAAACTCAACCTCTAAAGCCTCCGCGGTTTCTTTAATTTTCGTCCCGACTTTCTTCGTCCACTCGGCGAGTTTCGTCGTCGTCGTGTCCACGAAACGGCCTTTCTTCATTTTGTCTCCAATTTGTTCTTCTTTTCCCCAGCCGGAGTCAAAAATGTGAGGAAAAGCTTTTTACGACGACGAAGAAGAGTATACGCAGAACATTATATATTACTCTACCAAAACAACTCGCTACCTGCTACTCGCTACCACCAATACTACTGTAGTGCTACTGCTATTATTATTATATATTATTATTATTATTCTTTTCGACTCGCCTCTTTGTTCTTCTCTTTCTTGCTCAACAACATGAGTTTGGCTTCGCCCATCGTCGTGGGTAACACGACGGATTTCCGAACGTCTCCGGTCGCCGCTATGGTCGCGACGACGTCGTGCGTGCTCAAACCAGAGACGATGACGACGCCGAAAAGGATGAGCCACCAACTGAAGGCCCACACGAGGAATTTGAACGCGTTGTGGAAGAAACCAAACTCCGAACCACCGTTTGAACCGAAGAGGAAGCCGATACCGGGGAGGCTTTCGCCGAGGCACAAGACGCCGAACGGGATGGCGGTGACCATTTGGGCGACGTTACCAGAACAGACGACGACGACCGCGTTACCTTCTTTTAAACCTTTGGTTTGCGAGAAGAGACCTAAAGCAGTCAACGAAACCGAGGCAGCGAGGCCTATTAAGGCCCATATAAACGCCAATCGTCGAGAGAGTTGGAAACCTAATTTCACCGAGGACGCGGAAAGCGAAAATAACGCACCCGCGCGCGCACCGGCGAGGATATCTCTGATCCGTTGTTGTTTGAACTCAACGCTATTCGCGTTCTCGCTCTTATCTTTCTTGTCGTTTTTATCTTTTTTCGGTGGCGGAGTCATCATCATCGACGCGTTCATGCTCTCTTTCGTCGGCGGCGATTTCAAAAAGTGGTCGTTCTTGTTCCCATGTCCGGATCCTTTCTGCGGCGTGGTTCCGGGCGTTACGTCGGACTTCGTCGCCATCGTCGTCGTCGTCGCCGTCGACGACGACGACGACGACGTGGCATTCGACGCGGCGTTGGAACCACCCGCCTTCCCGGACCCAGCCGGGGCCAACAACCCCCCGCTTCCTACATTACTTCCCGCGGACGAAGGCGCGCACAAATACGTGCTCCCTAAAACCACAAAAACACCCAACACGTACCTCCACGTGCTCACTATAATTTCTTCTCCTTTCCCATCTTTTTTCATCACGACGTTTCCACCCGTCGTCCACCCGATCCCAATCGTCCCTAACACCGCGCACCACACTCCAATCCACTCTTTTTCTTTCAGCTTCTCGTCTAAAAACATATGACTAAACCCGGCGAGAATGGCGACTCCACCCGCCGAAACGGGTTGCACCACCGACACCGGTGCAATCGCCAACGCGACAATCATCATCAAACCGCCAACGATGTCTAATCCTAACCCTAGCTTCCACGTTTCGTTTGAGAAATACGTTTTCAAGACGTCTTTTTTAAACGTCAACTTCGGTAACGATTTCGTGCCTTTTTTCTGCAACGCTTTGCCGATGTTTATGGACGTGGAGGCGAAAATAGTCACCAAAACGGCGAAGGATCCTGAAAAAAACATTTATTTTCTTGGTCGTGGTGTTGTTGTTTCAGAGCAGTAATAGTAATCGTCTGTCGTTGTTGTTGTCGTTGTTGTGTGATAGAATTCAAAAGTGAATTGATGAGAAATTTTTAGTGAAGGAATGTGTCTGATTTATTTGAATAACAACAACAACAAATAATAATAATAGTAATAATAATATGGTAACAATGACAATACACGGGTACTACTATATATCTTTTTATTATTATCTGCTGGCGAACCATCCGTAGGAGTGCAACCCGGTGCCGAACAAGTTCACGCCGACGTAACAGATCCACACGACGATGAACCCGAACGCGCCGATTTTCGCGCTTTCGTCTTTGGGTTTTTCGGCGACCAAGCGCGAGTGCAAATAGGTGGCGTAGGTGAACCAGGTGACTAAAGCCCAGGTTTCTTTCGGGTCCCAGGACCAGTAGGAACCCCAGGCTTCGTTCGCCCAAACCGCGCCGGAAATTAAACCCGCGGTTAAGAGGACGAAGCCTAAACCCAAGCATCGGTAGGAGAGGTTGTCGAGTTCGGTTTGCGTTCTCGCGCCAACCGGTAAGGAGGAGGAGACGGAGGAAGGAGATTGCGGTGGATTCATCGTAGCCGTCGTGCTGCTGCTACTACTTTCCATCGCGTACGCGACTTGTTCGCCTGTTTTTGAATCAATCTTCGGCCGATTCGAACGTTGTCTCGATGTCGCCACGACTAACATTTCGTCTTCGTCTTCGTTACTAGTATTGCTATTATTATTATCATTGTTGTCTTTAAACATCGCTTTTTCCATCTTCTCCGTCAACTTACCGACGGTTTCGTTATCCTTTCCAAGTTCCAACGCCAAGAAACCCATACACGCTAAACTCCCAGCCAACAGCGTGGCGTACGACATCATCATCACGCTCACGTGCATCATCAACCAGTTTGATTTCAACGCTGGCACCAACGCGGACGCTCTTTGCAACTCTTTCGGTAAACCTAACGTCGCCCCAGCGACGGTAAACAAAGCCACCGGCGAGACTAACGCCCCGAAAACTTTACTGTTCGAGTTCACGTAAATCGCCGTCGCGGTTGTCCCCCACGCTAAAAACAGTAAACTCTCGTACATGTTCGACAACGGAAAATGGCCGGATTCCGCCCACCGACTCGCGAGCGCGAAGATCAAAGCGACGTTGGAGAGTTGCAACGCCGTCCGCTCCACGTTCAATTTTACTTCTTTGTCTTTGTTGTCTTCTTTCTTCTCATCTTCATCCTCGCCGGATGGAAAAAAGACCGCTTTGGTTCCGTACACCGTCGACGCGACGAACAAGGATAAAAACGCCCCGTTCGCGCATAAAGTCGTGACGTCGTTCAAGTCCAAATTATTCAACTCGTCGAGAGAAAACGCGTTCGTCGTGCACGTTTTCCTTCTCGTCCTTTTCAGTTTCGTTGTTAATACTGTTCTTGTTTTGTTAAAACTGCTGCGCGAGAAAGTCGTTTTAGTCGTCGTCGTTTGCTTCATCCCTCTTAATCCTCGAGCGGAGAAGATCGCCGTTTGCGTCGCCGTCTGCGTTGCCATTTTTATCCCAAAATGTAATCACGAAGAAGACAAAGACAAAGAAGAAGACGCTGCTCGTGTGGTCTCGTTTTTACGCGAAGCCTTTAGTATTACGACGCAACAACGCGCGAGAGTAAGAGAGAGAGTGAGAGAGAACGAAAGAGAGCAGACTTGGTCTTCTTCTTAGTATTAGTATTGTTTATGAGATGTGCTTTTGTGCCTCTTTGAACAATGGGGAAAAACGTACGAGAGAGATCAGGTTCTACTAAGTGCCTCAACACTAAGCGCAGTCACAGCACACGGCACCGTCTCGAGAGCGATACTGTTGCTACTACGAACACGTGTTATGGTGCAATTGCAGGTTCTGATGCTCTGAGTGCTTCTCACGGAAGGAGAGAGATGTATATATGTTTACTCTAATATACTCTTGTATTACTCTCTGCGCTATACAAACTACTGCTATGACTAAAGTACTCCTTTACGCGCTATCGCGTGACTCCCACGCGCAAAACACACCACTACTCGTTACATACTACTTTAGCTTACTCTCCACGAACAAGCAGTGTTTCCTCGCTCTCGGATCGTACTTCCGAAACTCCAACTTGTTCGGCATCTTCTTCGGGTTTTTCCGCTTCACGTAAAAAAAACCGGTGTCTAAAGTTGAGACCAAGCGGACCAGGATCGCCCCGGCTTTCGTCGCGCCTTTTGCCATTTAATTATTATAATTTCAATGCTACTGTGTATCTGTTGTTAGTATTATGCGCGTTGTTGTTGTCGCCGTCTTGTGTGTAGTATTCTTTCGTCGTTGTTGTGTTGTTTGCGCTTGATGTGTAGACCCTTTTTAGGGGGAATGAAATGGAGGAAAAATGGAACATTTTACTGCACAAAAACACATATACTAAAGCGCTTTGGAAAGAGAGCACACGAGAAAGAAAGAGCAGTGCGACGACCACTAAGTAACGAGGAGTCGTGGTATATATACATATGTTTGGATTTGGTCTTCGGGAAAAGAGCAGCACGAGCAGCGGGAACAACAACAACAACAACAACAACATCACGAATCCTTCGAGACATCGAGAGAGTAACGAGAACAGAATTCATAAACATAAACATAAACCCAACATCATGGTGGCGAGCAAAACGGATGTAGTAGCAGCAGCAGGAACATCTAATACTGCGACGAATAATACGAGTATAAAAAAGAAACCAACGACAACCTCTGCGTCGCAAAAATTGCGCTCGACGATTATTCAGTTAACGTGTGTTGCTCTCGTAGTGTCTGCGATAACTCTGATTGTGAACTCCATCGCCCATCACGGAATACCGGACATCGATCCTCAAAAGGTACACAAAGCGATTAAAAAAGCGGGATATTTAGGCATCGTGATTTACATCCTCGGGTTCGGTCTAGCGGAGTTGTTACACTTACCCGGCTTAGTTTTCGTCACCGCCGGGGTCATGTGCTGGGGACACTTCAACGGGTGGATGTTAGCGCTGTGCATGGCGCCGTTGAGTTGCACGATTAGTTTCTTAGTCGTCAGAAGGGTCGGAGGACAGGCGTTGGCGGATGTGCAGTTTACCATCGTGAAAAGAATGATGAGCCATTTGGACGATCGGCCGGTTCTCACCGTCGTTGGTTTACGAACGGTGTTTTTCCTCGCGCCGGCGATTAATTACATATTAGCTTTGAGTACGATTCGTGCGCGAGATTTCGTTCTCGGGACGGCGTTGGGGTTAGTTTTGCCGCTCACGGTGGCGGTGTATTTTATAGATAATTTGATCAATTACATGGGGTGGGGGAGAGAACGTAACGTCGGAGACGCGCAAGGTGGTGTCAGCGGCGTTTAGAGAGCAGAGAGAGAGAGAGAAAGAGATGATTAACAATAATACACGTTGTAATCCGATTTGCGTTTACTTTTCCTCACAAAAGTGACTCACCTCACACTCAAACAAACTTGGAGAAGGACGACCGATGCGTCGTAAAACGCCGAACACAAAACTCAAAGTCGCCTTCGACGACGCGAACATTCAACTCACGACAGGAAAAGGAGTTAAGAAGACGGAAACCCCGTGGACGGATGAAAATGCGACCGAAACGCTCAACGCGCGACGAAGACGTTTGTTGCTCGAATTGCAAAACAGTTTTTTCCCGATGAAGAGAACTGCAAACGCGTTAGCCGTGGTTCTCGTTTCCGGGGACGAAAGGACCAGTGAACACGATTGGGCCGCGATATGTTTAGATATTGGGGAGCATAAAGACGCAAAGGTAATATTAACGAGAGAGTTCTTAAGAAGGAGTTCGTGGTCAAGCAGAGAGATCACATGTGATTTGAATTTAAACGAACGAATTTTTCTCTCGTCCGTGTATTTTTAAATGTGACAAGACTGACATTTTTTATCTCACACACACACAAACACGCAGGTGCTCGCGCTGAACGAAGAGATTGGCAAAGAGGGAGAAGAAAAAGAAACACCACTGACGATCGACCGAAACGCGAAAGTGGAAGAGATCGACAGTCGCGCGATCATGGACTATTTGATCTTCGATCGCGGAAGCGTTCTCGATCTCGAGGAAGAAGGCCAGGAAGAGAAGGAAGATATCGGCGAGTGCGCGTTCGGTCCGGGGAGCGCGTCGGCGCTGAAGAAGAAGTACAGGATGAACGAAGAGAAGGTGAAGAGAGCGGTGATGAGCGTCCAAGATTGGGGGTTGCAAGAAGGAGTGGAGAGCCGGAAATTTTATCCGATCGTTGGAAGCGAAGAAGAAGAAGACGAGGAGGACGAGGAGGAAATTACGCCTCAGTTTATCGGGAACGACGACGTTAATAACGAGTATCATTCGGACGAGGAGGATATTATTGGGACGACGATGTGCGCGAAGAGAAGACGAGGTTACACTCCTGGGTCGACGCTCGTAAGAGTGATCGATAAAGATCAAGTGCCGACGTCGGACGGGAGACGCGCGACGATTCCCTTTGATCTTCACGGCGGAATGGACGACGACGATAAAACGTTATCACCGTTCCACATTCACGGAAAAAGACACAGTGAAGATGAGTGGCGCGGAGGAGAATCGTATCTCTGCGATAAGTTGCGTCGTAATCCAACCATGGCTCGGTTGAATATTTCGAGGTTCGCGGCGGAGATGATATGCCGCGAGCTTTCCAATAAGGAGAACAACAACAGTAAGGTCGTGTCGCCGATAGACGAAGAAGAAGAAGAAGAAGAAGAAAACGAAGTTCAGAAAACACCACGAGGAGGAATTGGCGAGAAAAAGAAGAGAAAGCTTGGCGGGAATTTCTCTCTCGTGCGCACGGTTGAAAGAGGTTGATCTTCGCGGCCCAATCACGGAAGAAGAGAGAGTTGTTATTTTTGAATCATAGAGAAAATAAGAGAGAGAAAAGACGACTGCAGTTAGACATTGATGTGTACTATTCCATGAAGCTCTGCTGCGATAATATCAAATCTATTTGGGTGCTACCACCTACTACGCATGTACATAAAATCACTTGCTTTTTCTTCTCTTCTTTTGCTTCTTCTCGGCGGAGGAAAAATATTCTGGATCGACGGGAACGTTCTTCGTGAAATCGCTCTCAATCTTCTCCTCGTAATCCTCCGCGCTGGCAAATACATCGTCGTCGCCGCCGTTGAATTCGTCGTCATCATCGCTCTCATCTAGAAGCATGCCGTTCAGTTCATCCTCATCCTCGTCGGACTCTTCTTCCTCTTCTTCTTCTTCTTCTTCTTCTTCTTCTTCTTCTTCTTCTTCTTCTTCTTCTTCTTCTTCTTTGATGAAATCTTCGTATTCATCTCTCGACGCCTTTCGTTTCTTCTTTGAAAGCAAATACCCGGGTTTTTCACCGTAAGCAGCAGCGAGCGCATCGTAGTTGAACTTATCCGTGTCAATTTTCTCTTCTTTGTTTTCAGCTTTGGCGACGATGTCGTCTTCGTCGGTGTCGTCGTCGTCGTCCTCCTCCGCGGCGAAATCTTTCATAATCTTTTTCCGAGCGTCTTTAGAATCAGACTCTGAATCAGAATCTTCATCTTCGTCGTTCTCTTCAGAGTCCGAATCGTCGTCACTTTCGCTGTGACCGAAATCGCTCTTCTTTTTCTTACCTTCGTCGCTATCGCTTTCCTCTTCTTCGCTCTCGCTTCCGTCGTCGTCGTCGTCTTTCTTCTCCTTCATTTTCAACTTTACCAATTTTTCGCTCTGTTTCACCGAGTAATACCTGTGGAAGAAAATTTCCGACGGGTCAACTTCGCTTTCCTTCATCGCCGCAAACTCTAAAGTGCCAGGAACGAACGAGGATTGCGCGATAGCCGCGGACGTATCAAAGACGCTACTCTTCGCCTTCTTCGCGATTTTACTTCCAACTTTCTTCATCAGCCATTTATCAAGGAAGGACATTAAAGTCATTTCCGTCAACGGATCACCGTCGTAGGAAACTTCGTCGCCGTTTAGTAAGCTTTTAGCCATCGCGGCGACGGATGGGTGGACGTTCGAAGCTAACGCGGTGAGTTCCCACAGACACGTGAGATGCGCGTTGGCGTAGAGCGGTTCGCGCTTATACGGATCGTACGACGAAGAGTTTGAAGTTTTGCCGCCGTGCTTGCTTTCCTTCATGTTTTCTTTTCCCTCCTCATCATCGTTGTTGTCTCCTTCACTTTCGCTTTCGCTATCTTCTCCTCGCGATGAAACGCCGTTCGGCGCACTTTTCTTAATCTTCCCTTCCTCTTTTTCAACCATCTTCCAATGCGCGGGACGAATACGGAAAAACTCAGACGTCGCCATCAAAGAACCGCACGCGAACGTCGCCGGCGCGTGCATGGCAACTTGCAACAAACGCTTTACGATGGCTAACGATCGGGCAATGCGTTCATTACTTTTAGTTTTATCTTTTTTGTCGTCGTCGTCGTCGTCGTCGTCGTTATCATCATCGTGTTGTTGTTTCTTGTGCTTTTTTATGTCTCCGCTTTTGTTGTTGTTGTTGTTGTTGTTGTTGTTATTGTTATCCGCTTTCAGAGATTTAAACACGAGGGACAAAAACGGCGCCGCGTGCGCCGCTTTAGGCACTTGCGGATGATTGCACACCTCGTACAACGCTCGATAATACCGATCTGTAATAGGGGAAGATTTCTTTGACGAGTGCAGTTGAAAAATCAACGTCAACGCTTGAATCGAGGCGGCTAAATTCGGCGAGTGCGCCGTGGTGAAAAGCGCCGGGGCGATTTTCTCAACCATGGATTCTCTTTCAGATTGAGCGACGTACGGGAACGCGCGGTTGATGCCAGTTAAAAGCGCGGAAACGACTCGTGCGTCGACGCCGGAACCGATCTGTTCGTTTGCAGAGTTCGAAGTCGTTGGCGTCGCGGCGCCTTTTTTACCTCTTCCTCGACCTCGGCCTCGACCTCCGCCACCTCCTCGTCCGCCTTTCGGATGAAACCTTTTCTTTTTCCCACCGTTCGCGGCGGGACTGTCGTTGCTATCTTCTTTTCTATCTCCGTCGTTATTGCTATTTTCGGTGGTATACCTCGACTTGTCGTACAAAAACTGAAACAAACTGAAATACGTCTCCACCAACTGCTTGGCGAGTTTCGGCCCTTCGCCTTTGTGCGACAGCGGCATTTGGTTTAACAAAACCGCACCGTAATACTGCGCTTTCAAACTGACGCCCCGTCGAAACATGAACTGTTCCACCTCTCTCGCGACGATTGATTTCATCATCGGGTGTTTCACCGTCACCTCTAACAAAAGATGGCTCGCGTTTGAGGCCATCTTCCTTTGCGGATCGCCTAATTTGTTCGTCAACAATCTCAACAACTGTAACTCCGCTTCCGGTTTATTCACCAACAAACCAAACGCGCACTTCATAGATTTCTCTTTTAAAATAACCAAAGGGTCTTTCGACAGAGCCTCTAACGATTGCACGAACCGGTGGTAACATCGTTTGATGTAATCCTCCACGTACCAATACATCAACCGTTTGCGTTCGTGAGGAAACTTATCGCTGTCTTTTAAATTTTGGTCCGCGAAATACTTCAGTTTCCTATCTGAAGGCAACAAAGCTGATTTAAAAAGCTCCTCCAGAGCTTGTATGGCTTGCGCGGCGCCTCTCTTCCCGCCTTTCAGTCTCGCTTTCTCGCACAGCTCCAACAAACTTTCCAACTGTTTCAAGTTCGCCGCCGCGTCGTCTTGCACCGCGATCGTGTTGCTCGCAATCTTATCGGACGCGGTCCCCGTAGATCGAACTAAATTCTGAAACCCATCTCCACTTTTCCTCGACTTTATCTTCTCGTTTTGCTTTTCTCTCTCTCGAATCGCTTCTTTGGCGACGAGTTCTTTTGAAAGCAGAAGTTTCGAGAAATTTTCCTCTTCTTCGTCGTCTTCCTCTTTTTTCTTCTTTGTCTTCTTCTTCTCATCGTTTGTTTTCGTCATCATCATCTCTTTCGTCGATAAACTCTTCGCGGCTTCGTGCCATATCTTCGAGTACCCCTCGAACTCTTTCGTCGTCGTCTTCTGTTGTGTTATCGTGGTCGTTTTTTCTGCGTTTTTATTATCATCGTCGTCGTCATCATCTTTCTTCTTCTTCATCTTCATCGTTCGCTTTCAACGCGACGAACGAAGCCGCCACACGCGACCACTTTTTTCTCCAATCGAATATGAAGGAAAGAAAACAAAGAAGAAGAAGACAGAGAAAAGAAGAACGATCAGAGAGGTCTCTCTTTTCAAAGAGTATGCCAGTCTTTCGCGGTAGTATTAGTATTAGAGTATTAGTGTGACTTTTTAATACTAATAAAGCCTTCAAAGCCGCTCTTTCTTCTGACACGCGTATTCTTCCTCTTCGTCTTCTTCTTCAAAGTGCTTTACAGTGCAGTGGTTTTTTGTTTAGGGTCTCTCTTAAAACCCTAAAACTAGGTGAACTCAAAATTTCTGTTTCTTTGCATTCAACACTTTTACGACGAAGAAGAGAAGAAAGGATGAGACGATCTGGTGTAGCGTCGTTAAAACGCGAGATCAAGAAGACAATCGTCGGGGAAACCTCCTCTTCGTCGTCATCATCCGCGACGACTTCTTTTTCTTCCTCTCTTTCCTCCAAATCGTTTTTATCGTCGCGTTCCCCGTCATTTTTCAATAGGAGTACTCCCATCATCATCACTTCGAACGATGGGGGAAAAAGTGTCGTCGTCGATGACGTGATCAAATTCGCATCATCATCATCATCATCAACAACAACACGCGAAGAACAACAACAAGCGCGGAAACTTCGCGGTGTGGCGACTTTGACGAACTGTTCTGCCTCAAGTGCTCAATTCTCAAGAAGAAGAAGAGGCATCGCGACATCGACGACGACATCATTTTTTGGGCGGCGAAATTCGTTAAAAAACGACGTTTCAACGACCTCTTCGAGAGGTGGAAGAAAAAGAGCGTTTTCGTCGTCCAATACTAATAACGGAGTAAGTCAACCATTTGGCAAAGAGTACGAAATCATCGACCACGAGTACGACGCCGTGGTCGTCGGCGCTGGCGGTGCGGGTTTACGCGCCGCCATCGGCTTATCCGAACACGGGTACAAAACCGCGTGCGTTACGAAACTCTTCCCGACGCGATCGCACACGGTAGCCGCGCAAGGCGGGATCAACGCGGCGCTCGGGAACATGTCCGAAGACGATTGGAGATGGCACGCGTACGATACCGTGAAAGGTGCGGATTGGTTAGGAGACCAAGATGCTATTCAGTACATGTGCAGAGAAGCGCCGGAAGCGGTGAGAGAGTTGGAACGATACGGATTGCCGTTTTCGAGAACGGAGGAAGGGAAGATTTACCAAAGAGCGTTTGGAGGACAAAGTTTGGAGTACGGGAAAGGCGGTCAGGCGTACAGGTGCGCGTGCGCGGCAGATAGAACTGGGCACGCGATGTTGCACACGCTATACGGGCAAGCGTTGCGACACGAGACGCAGTTTTTCGTGGAGTATTTCGCGCTCGATTTAATCATGGACGAACAAGGCGCGTGCGTCGGCGTTTTGGCGATGTGTTTGGAAGATGGTACTTTGCACAGGTTTAGGTCGCACAAGACGATTTTAGCGACCGGTGGGTATGGACGAGCCTACTTCTCGGCGACGAGCGCGCACACGTGCACGGGAGACGGGAACGCCATGGCTGCCAGGGCTGGGTTGCCGTTGCAAGATTTGGAGTTTGTGCAGTTTCACCCGACGGGTATCTACGGCGCCGGGTGTTTAATTACCGAAGGTTCCAGAGGTGAAGGCGGTATTTTAAGAAACAGCGAAGGTGAAAGATTCATGGAACGATACGCGCCGTCGGCGAAGGATTTAGCGTCCAGAGACGTCGTCTCGAGATCGATGACGATGGAAATTAGAGAAGGACGAGGCGTCGGGAAAGAGAAGGATCACATTTACTTGCACTTGAACCATTTACCGCCGGAATTGTTAGCAGAACGATTGCCGGGTATTTCCGAAACCGCGGCTATTTTTGCCGGCGTAGACGTGACCAAAGAGCCAATTCCCGTCATTCCAACTGTACATTATAACATGGGAGGCATCCCGACGAATTATAAAGGCGAAGTCGTCGCGCCGGCCAAGGACGGAAGCGATCCGGATCGAGTCGTCCCAGGTTTATTGGCCGCCGGCGAAGCCGCGTGCGCTTCTGTCCACGGCGCCAACCGATTAGGCGCGAACTCGTTGTTGGATATCGTCGTCTTTGGCCGCGCGTGCGCGAACACGGTAAAAGAATCCGGTTTGAAACCCGGTCAAAAACATAAACCTTTGAAGAACGAACTGAACGGCGAGCAAAGCGTGAAACGATTAAACGATATTCGATACAACGATAAAGGCGCTCAAAACAATAAATCGACCAGTGAGTTACGAAAACGCATGCAGCGAGTCATGCAAGACGACGCGGCGGTGTTTAGAACGCAAGAAACGTTAGCCGAAGGGTGCGCGAAAATCGACCAAGTCGCGAAAGAGATGGAAAGTTTACACGTCACCGATAAGAGTTTAGTTTGGAACACGGATTTAGTCGAAGCGTTGGAGTTGCACAACTTGATGCCGAACGCGAGAATTACCATGCACGGCGCCGAACAAAGGAAAGAATCGAGAGGCGCGCACGCCAGAGAGGATTTCCCGGATAGATTGGACGATACGTGGATGAAACACACGCTCGGGTACATCGAGGAAAAAGATGACAGCGTGAAAATCGATTACCGACCCGTGCATCACTACACCTTAGATAAAGAAATGGACGTCATTCCTCCGATGAAACGCGTTTATTAAATTGCTCTCTAATAATAATAACTACTACATATAACACACAAAACACACACACACACTCAAAACACGCTACTTTTTTTATCCTCGTATCTATTTTTAAACCATAGCGGTGGTGGTCGTCGCTACTTGCTCCAACTCGCCGTCGCACACCTTGTGATCTTTCGGCAACACGCATTGCTTCTCGCACCCGTTCTCGTGTATGGTGACCAATCTAATAACCCCTCCAGAACTCGCATCTCTCGCAATCGCCAATGAAATCGCCTCCGTCATCCACTTCTCGCACTCCTCTCTTTCCATGTTCTCTTTATACGTGTTGTCTAAATACCCGTAAATATACGCCGAACCGGACCCGCTGACGCTAAACGGCGCTTCCAACATGGACCCGCCCAAAGGAATTCCGTACACCTGCGGTCCTCTCACTCGATCCCACCCGGCGATGATCATCCCGGCTTGTAACTTCTCTTTGTTCTCGTACGCTATTTTCTGCGTCAGTTTCGCCACTACGCGAACGTCCACCATCATCGCGTCGTTTGACTCGTTCTCGCAAAAACCGGTTCCGTTTCTTTCCATGGCGTGTTCTTCCACCATTCGTTTCACGTACGCGGCGACGTTTTGCGTGTCCGCGGCGGACCCGGATCGACACATCCACACGTTGTCGCATATCTGCGTGATTTTATCGCTCGCTCGGTTGGCGACGTACGCGCCCGTGGACGTTCGGGAATCTGCGGCGAGGACGACGCCGGAGCGATACGCGCACGCTAAAATAGTCGTTCCCGTGGACACCGGGATCGTGTAATCGGTTTCCTCCATCATTCCTTCTTTCTTCTTAAGCGTTGTCGTTTTAAATTGTAGTTTAAACGTTATAGTATTAGTACTCTTGGTATTATTATTAGTTAACTTTACGAAGAAGTTACAAACGCTTTCTTTAACAAGTTGTTGTCTTCCGTTCGTTCGTTCGTTCGAACCAGACGGAGGAAGTATATGGCGCTTTTGTCCTTAATTTTTTGCTCCTATAAAAGAGATCTCATCACAACAAACTTTTGATTAAAAACAGAGGAAAGCAACATTCTTAAAGATACGTGTTGTATGTAGTATATATACTGCTAGATTATTAGTATTAATAAGCTATGAATTGAATTGATGATGAGCGAAGAAAACTTTCTTAAAAAGGTCATCTCGAGTCGTCGTCGTCGTCCCGTTGTTCGAGAAGGTCAACTCTAACGTCGATCAAAATTTCTTTTTAATCGAACAAGTCAAAGCCCATGTCTTCTTCTTCTTCTTCTTCGACCGGGGCAGCCGCGGCCGCGGCTGGCTTATCGCCGCCGCCACCGCCGCCGCCACCGCCGCCGGCGCTTTGGAACGCGCTCGGGTCGGCGAGATAGTCCTTGACTTTTTGCGCCAACTCAAAGGTGTACTCGGTGCCGATGGAGATGGCCAACACGTTCTTGTACGAGTTGACGATGTAGTGCGGCACCGCGGCCAAAGTCGGGTACTTGGTCGCCAAAGAGATGGAGGCAATGTTGGAGACACCCGCGGCAAACTTAGCCGCCAACTGCTCGTCGGTGATGTCCAAAACCGCCGCCGGGTACATGGAGCCCTTGTCGTAAATGTGCTTGACGACCAAACCGTATTCAAACGGCGTGATTTTCATCTTACCCAACAAAGCAGCCGCGGAGGAACCGACGCGTTCGCCTTTTGTAACGACAGTAACATCAGACAAAATCTCGATCGCCCCTTTGTTAATCTTCGTCGCGATGTTCAACAATTGGAAAAAGCCGGTTTGGGACGGTTCCAACGGGGTCACGCCCGCCGGGATGGTCACGTCGCACGTCGCCGTAGAGCCAACTTTCGCGGGCGCCGGGACGACAAACTCAGAAACCTTCGTCTTGACTTCCTTGACGTCCTCTTTCGTGAAGATAACGCCGACGTTGCCAACCAACAAGTCGTGCAACACCATCCAATCGTTGTTGCCCTTCTCGGCGCAATAGTTCCCGATGATCTTTCTCATCAGCGTGTTCTTCCCCATCAAGACGACCGAGTTTGGTCTCAACGCCGTGCGAATGTCCATAAATTGCTTGGAGCCGACGTTGTCGCAGTGCACGAGTAATGCAGAGTCATAGTTGTCCAGCAACTCGTACACGCGTTCGCCGTACTTTCTTTTATCCAGGTACGCTTGGTTCACCATTTTTTAGTATTTTAGTCTGTGAAGCAGTGGAGTAATATTTTTATCCAATATGATGATTGATGATATTGATGATATTGTCGGAAGAGAAAGAGAGAGAGAATACTTGTCAGCACACCTAACGAAACAAAAACACGATTCGTTGTTTACGTCGTCGTCCTCCTACGAAGAAGAAGACAAAGAAGACGAAGAAGAAAAGAGTTTAAGAGGATGAGAGATGAGCAAAAAGAAGCCCTAGAAGGAGATCAGAATTTACGAACAACAACGTACGTTTCTTTTTCCTTTTAATAATCAATCGCCTGGGAGCCGCAGTCTTACGAGTGTGCACTGCAGTTAAGAAAGTTGTTCTATCTAACCTTTATTGGCGGAATATATCTGTTCGTTTTTTAAACGCGCAGTTGATGAGAAGTGATTATGAAGACGATGTCTGTGGAAAGAAGACCTCTCTTCTACGTGTTTTTGTTAGGGTTTAAAATCCAAGAAGGCCAAGATGTATAACTCGTGCTATCTCTAACGGGATGGATGCAAATACGTTCGTGATGAGTAACGTCACTTTTTGTTGTTGGCTTTATGTTCATTAGTAGTATTAGTAGTAGTACTATTAGTATTTAAAATCTCTTCAAGTTTAAGTTTCCATGTCCGTTTCGTTGGCTTCGTTGTACACGTATTGCGAGCTGTATTCCATCATGAACTTAGTGCTTCGTTTGACGTCGATGAATAAGTTGTACGCTTTGGAGACGTCGTCGGTTTCGACTTTGGCGGATTTCCGCTTGTTGGCGACCAAAGAGGACGCGGAGATGAGTTGAATGGCGTATCGTAAACTGGTTTCCGAACCGATTTTTGTGAGCAAATCTTTCGCGTCTTCGGACATGTTCACGTCTTCTTCTTCGCACCGGATGTTAACTATTAATTTCATCTCTTTTTCCGTGTACGGTTTCGTTTGGATGATTAAGAGGCGATCTAACAAGTCGATCGGGATGCCGTGAGGGGATCGGTAGTTTGTGCCTCGGATTTTCGTGATGCCTCTGTTCGTAGCCACGACTAACACGGGAGATAAGTCATTTTCCAACGCTCGATTCAAAAACGAAAAGCATTCCACGTCTAACATGTGCACTTCGTCGATGAACAAAACGCCCGGTATGATTTCCGCCTTGCCTTCCTCTCGCCACTCGGCAACTTTCTCGTCGATTTGTTCTCGCACTTCGTCGCGAATTTCACCGGTATCGCCGGAGAACAACGCCATGAAACCTTGCGTGTGCGAATTGATGACGTCGATTTCGTGTAAAGTCACCGTGTGCACAATCTCTTTTCGTTTTTGCAACTCGCCTTCCGGGCAGGAAACAAACTTTGTCGTCGGCCCGGTCGCGTCGTAATCGCGCGATCGCGCGAACGAACGTCCTAACTTTTGCACTCTTCCCGTGCTCTTATCGATGGTGATCACGTCACCACTGGTGACTTTCTCTTTGTTGATCGATTCGATCATCTTCGTTCCTAAATCGTACACCGTCTCCATATCGGTCGTTTTCAAAGTCAACTTTCCAACTTTCGGCGCGACGTTCCCCGCCGTCGGTCGGTCAATCTCAATCTCCACGACTTCACCTTCGATAATTTCCGTTTCCTCCCGTATCCTCACCCCAATCGCTTTCCTAAACGCCTGTCTCAACGCTTCCGTTTTTGAAATTTCTGTGCTAAAAATCTCCGATCCCGCCATCATCGCGAACGGCGTTTCTTCGTTACTTTCCGCGTTTATATTGTTACTACTTTTATCTTGGCCTCTTAAACTCGCTTTCCTGCTCCCCCCGGCTCCTTCTCCGTTCACCCCGTAATCTGAATCTAACAAACTCTTCGCGATCCCCATCGCTAACGCCGTCTTCCCCGTCCCCGGTTGACCGGCTAACAGAACGCCTCTCCCAGCGATCGTCCCGCTTTTAATCATGGACAAAATAACGCCGCACGCTTTACGCGCGTCTTCTTGACCAACCATCCCTTGCGAAACATTCTTCGCGTCTAACGCGTCGTCTAATCCCAGACCGCGTATGTGCGAGTGCGCGCCGATGCGTTCGATGCCTCGTAAAGCGTCCGTTTCTTGCGCGGTCGTTTTAATCGTCGTTTCCCCACCAGTCGCCATTTTATGAGTTGTTTTAATCTTCTTCTTCTTCTTCTTCTTCTTTATTCAGATCGAAAACAACGAACGAAAACAAGAAGAGTCTGCAAAAGTGCTGCTTCAATAGTCTTCTCTCAACGACAACAACAACAACAACAACACTCCTCTTAAACAAACAAACAGTATGTACTGTGTTCTTTTCAATCAATCAATCAATCAATAGAATAATGCAGTCAAATTCAAACGCGAAAAAAAATTCTTCAAAATTTTAGTGAAAAAAAGCTCTCGAGCAAAAGCTTTAAAACGTTCTTGTTCTCGAATTGATGATGTTGGAGCGAAAAACATGACGACCATCGATCGGCGAATATCAGCAAATATACCACTACGTTTTTAATAAAAGTACAATTTTCTTTCCATCTCGTATTTCCTCTAGTATCCTCTCTATTTTCTCTCTCTCTCTCTCTTTCTAATCATCACAGTCGTCGTTTTTTCGCGCTTCGCATGAACGGTCTCAAGGACCACTCGATGTCGGCGTCGTCTTGGTCGACCGTCCCTAACTTCAGCTGGTACAATCGTAACTCAAATCTCGGACCGATTTCGTTCAAGTGTAAGGATTTTGGGCCTTTCGGCATGTCGTAGGTGTGATGACGGACGGAGATGAAATCGACCGAGTTGGCGAAAGTGACCACGCGTTTTGATTTTTCCTTCGGTCTCGGGAATAAGTGTCGCAAGATATTCGCGGTTCGTTTGCCTAATTCCGAGGTGAAGTTTTCGCATATGATGTGCGGGAACTGTTCGGAAACTTTCGGTAAGTTGGCGTCTTTTACGTCGTGTCGCATGACAGCGTCGGAAATGCCAAAATACGCGGTAGGACCAAACGGTAAGTGCGAAACGACTAAACCGTCCGGTTCGCCTCGGTGTTCGTGGACGATGACGACGTCGGTAAACTCGCTCGTTTTTCCCAGTTCCACGAGATCGGGTAAGATTTGCGACCCGCGGTTGATTCTCGACGAGGTCGGGAACAGAAGTTTCAGTTCTTTACAAAACTGAAGCAATCGACTGCTTGCGTCTCTCGACGTCGTCAGTAAGATTTTCGCCTCTGGTGCGTTTTTATACTCGTCGTCGTTGACGCCTTTTTCCAAGTTTCCATACTCTCTCGTGTTTATATCTTCTAATTCCACCTCTTTTCTCAATCGCTCTTCCTCTCTTTTCAGCTCAGTTGGGATCGGTTTCCCTTCCTCCAAGCACTCTCGTATTTTCCTCTTCTTCTCGTATAACAAGCGCTCTTTCCCTTCTAAAGATTTCCTGTAGACGAATTCTTTCCTTAACCGAGCGTTTCGCCGCAACATCTTTTTATGTGATTGTTTTTCTTATTTTCCTCCTTTTTGTGACGACCAATAGACCAAAAGAAGAAAGAAACCTATTATACTCTTTAATATATACTAAAGGATGACGATTCTCTTTTGCGAAAGAAACGAAAGCACTATTTAAAAGTCCGTTATGTAATAAAGGACGACGTGTGTGTTCTATGTGCACTGGTATTAGAATGACCATGAGTTGAGACCAATTTATAAACCCTAAACAGATAAATTCCTTTGTCCCTTCAATAAAACTCCAACCAAACTCTTTACTCTAACTCGTATTAAACTCTTCTTTATCGTTATTCATTGAAGAATCACCTTTACCTAAACGAAGAAAACAAGTATTCGTTGGTGGTGGGAATACTCTCTGTTGTTCGTAAAGAACCTTTTTCCTTTCGATTTTGGGGTTTGTTGTGTTTGGTTGTGCGTAAACTACTAGTAGATATTTTGAGAGCGAGATACGGAGAGACATGACTCGTGCTGCCGAGGAGATTAATAATAATAAGAGTAATACTACTACTACCAATGTTGGTGGTGGTAGTAGTATCGTCGCAAATAACGCGGAGGAGGAGAGTGGGAAAAACATCGTCTTAAACGCTGCTGCGTTCGCGCAGGCCTACGCGTACAGCGCGTACGACGACGCGAAACAATTTTTGGAAATAAAAAAAGATAATCAACTCGTACTGCAAAGGAAGAAGACGAACGAGAAGAAGACAAAGAAGACAAAGACGAAGAAGAAGGGAAGCGAGGAGAGTTTACTCGAGATGAAAGAGAGCGTGGAAGACGTGGATGACGAGGATACCGACGATGACGAGACGACCGAACGACAAAGGGAAGAAGAAGAAGATGAAGATGAAGAAGAAATGTTAAAACGTCGTCGCATGGAAGAAAGTCGTGCGCAGACGACGAGCGCGACGAATGGCGGAGTAGACGGAATGGTAGCAGCAGCGGCGGCTACGGCAACCTTGTATAATCATCATCCGTCGTCGTCGTTTCAAGCGCAGTATCAAATGCCTTCGATGCAACCGCCGCCGCCGAACGTACCGCTTGTTGCGCAACAATATCTTTTACAACCGACTGCGCTTCTCGCAGCCAACAATAATAACAACCAGGCACAAGAGCATCATCAAGAACAACAACAACAACATCTCGTCATGGCGGCTGCTGCAGCTGCGGCAGCCGCTGCTGCTCCTCCAGTGTACGTGAACGCGAAACAGTACGAAGCTATTCTCAGGCGAAGAGCGGCGCGAGCGAAACACGAACTGAAATATAACAAGATCGGGGCGGTATTCTCACCAACCGGAGGTAAGAAGAACGGCACGGGTGAAGAGAAAAGGAAACCGTACATGCACGAAAGCCGACACAATCACGCGCGACGACGCATACGAGGCCCGGGAGGTCGTTTCTTGACGCAAAAAGAGTTACTCGACGGGTTAGGAGGCGAAGAGGCGAAACAACAAGCGATGAAAAGAAAAGAAGAAAACGAAAAGAGAGAGAAAGAGAGAGAGCGAAAGAAAAAGTTGAGACAAAAGAAGAAGGAAGAGCAAAAAGTGATGATGATGGAGAAGAGGAGGAAAGCGGAGAAAAAGGGGGCGACGGTTGTCGACGACGACGTAAACGACGAGAAATAGTATTTAGTCATTTTAGAAATGTTATAGAGATACGCGCGATGAATATTAATAAAGAGCTGCAAAATATGAAGAAGACAAAACGAATTCTTCAATAACAAACAACCAACTTTGCTTTTCGGCAAACTTTATGCACCACACGAAAGAAACGAAGAACGAAACTTTAAGGTGATGATGATGAAATCGTCGCGACGATGTATTAAGTGTCGTTTTCTGAATCGTCTGAATCGTCGGGGTAAATAAAAGATGAAACGCAAAACTTCTTTTAACGAACAACATCGACGAAACGCAAATTTGAAGAAGAAAAACAACAACTATTACTACTACTTGTTCTTCATCTTCTTCGTTTTGAAATGCACGTGCGTTCTCCTCGCACTCCTCGTCCTCCTCGCTGCTTGGATGCGAGCGATTTATTTCAGCGAAAACGAGTGTCAGATGACGTACATGCGTCCCGGATATTCGAAAATTGATTTGAGCGATGGTGATGGATTCTTTGAGAAAGGAGGAGGGCGAAAGTATGATCTCATCCGATACGAGGAGAAGGACGACATTTCGGAGAACGGTGGAGGGAACAAAAACGCGACGGAAGTCACAAAAAGTGTGCTGGCTTTATTCATACCGGGAAACGGCGGCGATTACGCGCAGGTGCGCTCGCTCGCGCACTCGACGCACGCGCTCGGGAAATACTATTCTTCTTCTTCTTCTTCTTCGAGTGAAGAAACGAAGGCAACGACAAAGATTGAATGGTACGCGATGGATTTCAAGGAAGAGTTCTCGGCGTTCGACGCGGATGCGATGGAACGGCAAGTTGAAAGCACGAGATGGGTGTTAGAGGAGTATTTTGGGAGGAAGATTTTTGAAAGCGATGAAGACGACGACGCCGATGACGGCGGTGGAAAATATTTGAAGAACGTTATCGTGGTCGGGCACTCCATGGGCGGGTTAGTCGCGAAGTATGCCGCAGAGCAAGTGATAGTGAATAATAGTAACTTGAACAGAAGAATAGAGCACGTGCACGTGACGACTCTGGCAACGCCGCACGCGTACCATCCCGGAGCGTTTGCGCTTTCGAGTTTCGCCAATCACGCGTGGCGGAAAAGAACATCGAAGAAGATGACGACTAGCGAAGGGAAGAAGGAGTTGATGTCCGTGATGTCCGTGAGTGGGGGGATGCGCGATTGGCAAGTTTCCGGAGTGGATGCTTCGCTTGTTCTTTCTTTGAATGATAGTAATAATAATAGTGGTAATAATAGGAATAGGAATAGCGAAAGAGTGAAGACCGTATCGACGCGAACGTCCTGCGATCATCTCGCGATATGCTGGTGCAAGCAAGTGATTTTATCGCTCGCGGTCGCATTACATCGCGTGGCAAAAGCAGGTGGAAATGAAGGAGTAGGTGATATTTCTCAATACATAAAGAATATACACGTTGATATTCCGCCGCATTTGGGTTGGCATGGCTTTGAAGACGCGTCTTCGACTTTGAAGAAAAAAGACAACCACGGCGTCTTCATCGATGGATTTTTTTCTGGAGTAGACGATATCAATACCGATAGAAATACTCGAGGATGGTACACGTTTGCACCCATCCTCGTCGCGAGAACACCGAACGTTGCGTCTGCTGCAATATCTTGGCACGTTTTGTTCTCGTCGGGCCCGTCGTCGTCGATGGCATTTTCGGGTCTTGCATTTTCCTCGCTCTACGTGCTCTCGGCTTTGAGTGAAAACTTTGCAATCGGCGCGAAAGAGATGCGAGCTTTACGATTAGAAATGTACGTTCTTTTTGCAACGAGCGTTGTTTTAGTCTGCGGTTACGGCATGGCTAAGATTTTGCACCTGATTTTTTGCAAGATGCTCGCGTTATCGAGAAAGAATACCGCTTCAACAAAGCTTGGTTTTCTGCGACGAATGTCGGTGTCGACGCACGTATCGATTTCCGCGGCGTTAGCGGCTGTCGCTCCGGCGCTCGTGCACGCGTACATGATCGTTTTCAAGTGCATTTTTGGTACTAGTACTGATGAAAATACACTCGTGCACTCGTGTTGCGCCTCTGTTTGGGCTTCTTTCTTACTTTTACCCGCGTTCGTGACGAAAGTAAAAGATGGGAACTTACCGGGCGGGATGTGGTCTGCGATAGATTCGGGGGTTGCGCTTTGCACCGCGGTAGGAACGATTTTAGTATATCATTCCAATCATGCGGAGGAAAAGAAGAAGAAGAAGAAGAAAAGTATGACGATAATAATAACGAGTTTGCTCTTCTGCGCTGTATCGAGCGGCGCCGGGATGGCGTCGTTGGCACACCTCGGTCTCCTCTTCTTCTCGTTTTGTTGATTGTTGTGTAAATATAATTGCTATTTAATTTTATATATTAAAACCACACACTTGTGCGTACGCTCAGCTTAAGTTCTCTCACTCTCTCACTCTCTCAGATCAATGTTCTCACACCCTCTCTCTCTCCATTTTTTCTCTCTGTTTTTCTTTTTCTACAAAAGACGCACACGCCGCTTATTGCAATTGCATGTACCACAAACCGGTGATCTTGACATCCTTCGGCGCCTTGGAGCCCAAATCAGTGTCAGACGGTTGGATGGATTCAAACACGCCGGCAATCTCCCCAGTAGTTTCGTCGTACTTCGCGACGTTGAAGACGGCACTACCCTTCAACGCGGCGACGTTCTTGTTGTTTTCCTTTTGTAAGTCATCGGCGTCAGATCTGGCCGGCAACGCGACGGCGTTATCGTAACCAGTGGAGCCACCTCTACCCTTCGGGTCAAGGAAGGACGAACCTCTGTACGAAGCGACGACGAAGTCACCGCCGAATTGGGAGGTGTTACCCTTCGCTTGCAACTCCTTCAAGGTGAACAAGAACGGAACACGTTCGCCACCAGCCAATTGGACCGTGGTCGGCGCGTAGTCGATGCCGTCCTTCTCGACGACGTTGACCGAACCGTCAGAGCCAACCTTGAAGTCGCCAGACATGGCGTCCAAAGTGTAGGTCAAACGAGTCATCAACTTCGTCTTGGCAAACTCGGTGGAACCGTCCGCCTTTTCTTCCTTCACCGTGAACGAAGTCGGTTCGACGCAAAACTTGTCAAACTTGTAGTCGCCAGCCTTCAACGCCTTCGGGCCGGAGCCGCTTTCGACAACCGGGCACGTGTTCGCCAAACCGGTACCTTTGACTTGCAAATACGTCAAGCCTTGCAACTCATCGTACGTGACCGCTTGCGCAGACTGTAAGTATTAATATTTCCGTTTTTATCAAGTTTTGAGAAGAAAGAAGATTAAAGGGAGAAAAAGGGAGGGAAAAAAGGTCAGTTCTCTTATTTTTATGACAATTTTGAGAGAGAAGAGTGTTCTTCTTTCTCTCAAAAAAAATTCTCCTTCTTCTTTTCCTTTTCCTCTCTTTTTGAGATCTTTTTGGACCAAAAAAAAATTTGAGATTAGAGCGAAGCGAGAAGAGATACGATTTTTAGCTTTTTCCCTCCTTGTTCTCTCGTCTCGGATCGCGCTCAAATCTCTCTCATCATCTCATCGTTTTTTCTTCTTCCGTGGTCTCTCAAAAGGAAGAGGAGGAGGAGTGCCTCGAGAGACTTTTAAGGCGCGCGCACGACATAACGACGAGACCTCCTCCGAAAGATGAAGAAGAGAGAGAGAGAGAGAGAGAACCTCTTCTTCTTCAAAAGCGCGAAGTGTTTTTTATCCCCGCGTTTAAAACCACCCTCAAAACAAGACCAAAAAGCAAAGAAAAAAGAAACGTACCGACGCGAACAACGCGGCGGTGGTGGCCGCAGTGACGGCCGCCTTGGAGAGCTTTTCCGACACGTTGGACGCTTGGACGACCGTCTTGTTGACCGAACTGTTGTTTTGATGATAAGAGAGGTGAGTATTAGTACATACACATCAAAGAGGAGGAGAAAAGGAGGAGGATTGCATCATCGACTTTCCCTCAATCTCGCCCAATCATCTATGTAGAGAGAAAAGAGCGTAATATAAAAAAGGACAATCGTAATTCAACACATAACTCCATCACGCGAAGATCACCACAACGTACCGTTTGGAGGAAACCTTGTTTACGCTAATTTGCTTGCCAGCTAAAGCGGATTGCATCGAAAGGGCCATTTTGTAAGTATGTGTATTGGGTGCGTTTATATATGACGAATCGAACGATGAAAAGAAGAGAGTTTCAGAGGCCGATGATGATGTTTTTCGTTCCCACAAAAAAGAAAGAGATGTTTGGTTGATGGAAAAAAAAATCCAACACAAATCTTGATTTTCCTACCACCCAGCTCTTGAATCAGGGTTTAGAAGCCAAACAACAGGGAAGGAAACTTTCCGCCTTTTTTCACACACAAAAAGGAGGAAAAGAGAGGAAAAGAGAAAAGAAAAGAGACAGGAAAAGAGACAAGAAAAGAGACAGGAAAAGAGAAAAGAAAAGAGAAAAGAAAAGAGACGGTTATTTGCTGAGAGCACGACACGCCGCTCCTCAAAAGAGACACACACCGCCACGACGAAACAACGGCGAGAACGCGCGTTACAACAAGAGAAACAGCAACAAGAGAATAAAAACACGATCACAAACGACGAGATCGTCACCACACCGGAAGAGAACAAACACAGATCTCTCGAAAGGAGTTCAGAGAGAAGGAGGAGGAGCATTTCATCGAGCGCGAGAGTTTCGAGAGAAAGAGAAAGAAGTAAGAGCGCGCGCGCGATTTGGACATTCCAAGACGAAGAAGTTTAAAAGAGACGAGAGAAAACGGACAACAGAGATACAAAAATGTCGCATCGAAACTCGTACGACGAGGATCTTTCCCTGAAAGAAATGGGCGATCGAGCGACGACGCCGACGTACTGGAAAACCGAGGAGGAGTGGTTGACGAAACACCACCCGAGCGCTTTGTTACTGAACGAAGATGATGAGAATGATATTGAGGGAAGAGAAGAAAAACAATGCAAACAACGAACGAATCAACAAAACAGTTTGATCGCGAAATTGAAGAAACAACTGAAATCGGAAGGGAAACAGTTGGTGGTTTTTTTGGATTACGACGGGACGTTATCGCCGATTGTATCTCAGCCGGAAAAAGCGTTCATGTCAGAAGAGACGAGGCGAGCGGTGCAAACGGTGGCGAAGAAGTTTCCGACGGCGATCGTTTCCGGACGAGCGAGAGAGAAGGTGTACGATTTTGTAAAGTTGGACGAGTTGTATTACGCGGGATCGCATGGGTTAGATATAGCGGGCCCGAAAGGCTCGCCAGATATCGATTATAAGCCGTGCTTGTGGGCAGAGGATGTCATGCAGAACGTGTTTGAGACGTTGAAGAAAAAGTTAGATTCAATAAAAGGCGCGGTTGTGGAGACCAACGTGTTTTGCGTGAGCGCGCATTATCGCCAATGCGAAAACGAAGAGGACGAAGCAGAGGTGGAAAAAGCGGTAGATGAAATCGTAGCGCAGAATAAAGACAAGTTGCGGAAACACTCCGGGAAGAAAGTGTGGGAAGTGAAACCAAAAGTCGACTGGGATAAAGGGAAAGCTTTGTCTTATTTGTTGGAAGCTTTGAAATTGAACGATCGAAAAGATGTCATTTCCATGTATTTAGGCGACGACGTGACGGATGAAGACGCGTTTGAGGTTTTACGGAAACTCAGCGACGACGAGACGCAAGGCGACGGCGTCGGGATCGTGGTGACTAAAGTTCCCAAGCAAACGAAAGCGAGTTATTCGTTGAGAGATACCGACGAAGTTTTGCAATTTTTAACCAAAGTCGGAAACATAGACGTGTAGGAAGACGAAAGGCAGAAAGCAATTTTTACTACACGGTACGGATTACTGTACATAAAAGCAAAGAAGAAGAAAAGGAATAGAAGTGATAGAGTGCGTGTGTGACTGTGTATGTGTGTGTAATATTATTTTAAAGAACTTTGTGAAAATGCTGTAACGAGTACTACTAAGTAGTACTACGTATGATTAAATAAGATTACGAAAAGAGGAAATACAAACAAAAGAATAGTTATAACACGCCGCGTTTATATACGCACAAAAGCGCAAAAGCGATTTGTTTTTCACGAAGATAAAATGCGACCATCGAACGAGCCGTCTTGCGACAAAAGCAAGGGAGTCGTGCCTGCACTCTTTGGTGCGTACTTTTCCAAAAGTCGGCAAACTTCAAGGCACACGTCTTGTCGCAAATCGTAATACGCGTCACCACCGTCCGCCATCGGGATGAACGCTCGTACTTCCATCTCCAACTTTGCCGAGCCTAAGTTTGTGATCAGTGATTTGGATCCAGCCTTAACATCCACGTGTGGATGTTTAGCCAAAAAGGCATTAATGCCTTCTTTGATTTGAGTCGCCTGGCCGACGTCTTCGTATCGAATTTCAAACGCCGCTCGAACGAATCGATGCGTCGCTCGAGAATGGTTGATGGTCGCGTTGCCTAAGAAGTAGCCATTTGGTACGATCGTTGGTTTCTTATCTCTCGGCATTAACAACGTCGAGTACCAGCCAATCTTCTCGACGCTATATTCACTGATTTTTGGTGAATCTGATCCTCTAAACTTACCACCAGACGCCAACAAGACGATCTTATCGCCTTCGCTAAACGGCGACGTGACGGCGATGATGACGCCGCCGATTAAATTCGCGATGAAATCCTTGGCGGCTAAACCAAAGGCTAAACCTCCGAGACCACCGAAAGAGAATAAAAACGAGGCAGGTAAGCCAAAAGTGACCAGAGTAGCCGCAAATGTGGCGAGTAACGTGATCATGGTGGCAAATCGAACCAAAATTAACTTCTTCCCTTCCTCGGTTTGCGCCGAACTATCCGGGAACATTTTCGTCAACAATTGGCTGCCGTACTTTGATAACCACATCGATACGATAAGCCCAGCGGTAAAAATATACGTCCCTCGATCAAAACCCGCGGCCACGTTCTCGGGAACCGCAAAATTTACATACATCGCGTCCACGAATTCACACGTCACGTCGAAAACGTACCCGGTGATCCACAAAAACATTAAAGCGCCGAGCGGTTTCCCGATCCAATGCGCGAACGTTTCTCGATACGGTGAATCCATAACGTCCGCACTTTCTAACTGCTCGATCATTTTTTCTCTTTTTGATTCGTCTCCTCTTCCTCCGAACGCTCGCATCTTTTGTTTTTCAAACCATAAAAACATCTCCCGTCTTCGTTTTATGACCAACCTCAACGCGAATATCGCCCATACATCTTCCAAGTTCCACGGTTCGTTGATTTTCCGATCGATCGTATCGATGGTCGATTTCGCCATATCTAAAGAACATTTCACCGCTTTTTTCGACTGTTTGCGTAACTCGCGAACGGCCGTGTTCGTTGGTTCTTTCCGTTCGCCTTTGGTCGCAGAAGGAGAAGCAGCAGCACACGCAGACGGAACAAAAAACCCATTTTCAGTTCTGCTACACCCACCAAGAAACCCCCCGAAAGCGGCGGAAAAGAGGAACATCATCGCCGGTGCGACGATCATTTTCTTGATAATTATCACCTTCGTTTTTGGAATAGCCGTCTTCTTTTTTTCATCTTTTGAGGAAGAGGAGGAGGAGGACGAAGAAGAAGAACGAATAGCAGAAGAATGTCGACCTTTTATTATCCGATGTTGACGACGAATTTGACCTTTGAAGACGACGATGGAGGAAGTCTTTGATGATGATGATACTAATAACGCCCCGCGAGGAGGAGGAGGACGACGAGGTCGTTTAAAAGAGGATTGAATCGTCGTCGTCGTCGTCTTCATTGCTGCAGATATCGTCGCTGTTGATGACATTTTTTTTATATGATGTCCTCGACTTTTGACGACTTTTGAGGGCGCTCTCTTCTCGTTGTTTGTCGTGCGTATGTGCGCGGATGTATGTTATACTAGTATTATTATTATTAAGAAAACAAGTTATCGTCGGCGACGAACGAGATGGAAGAATTCGTCGCGTCGCGCTGAAGATGGTGTCGATTGCGATGACGACCGCCTTTTCTCGCCCACTCGTTCAACGCGGTTTCGTCCACCGACCGTAAGAGCTCGCTCCATTCGTCCTCCTCCTCTGTGTTATCGTCGTCATCAAAATCTTCTCGTAAAATATCCACGATGTTTTTCAAAGCGCGAACGTCGATGATATCGTCCGCGGTTCCCGAAAACGAACGCTCGTCCGGGCATGTGAGCAAGGCTATTTTTGTTCTCGTCCTCTCGGCGCTTTCGCCGTCGTTTGCCATCTGGTTCAAGCGGTTGAACAACGCCGCCTCGGCGCCGACGACGGCCCGGCCTACCGATAACGGTTTCTTATTTGTGCTATTTTTACGTGTTTTCGTATTCGAATAAGTAGTGTACGCCTCGTTCCCTACGTATTGCACGGCAAAGCGAGCGCTATTACCGAAACCGTTTTCATCCGCGTCCGTATCGTCGGCGTAGGAGGAAACGAACGACGTGACTACGAACGCCTTTCGCAGCGGCGATGTTTGACGACGCATCATCCTTCCTTCATCATCGTCGTCTGGAAAGAGACTTTTTAAAACTGTTTCCGCCCATCTCGTCGCATTTTCCACGGGAACGTCGTATGTACACTTCACGAGAGCGATCTTCGTTTCTTCCTGGTAATACACATCGCACGTTCTCGTTGTCTCGTTTGTGTTCTCGTCGTCAAAATCATCATCATCAAAATCGTCGCTCAAACAGTCGTTCCGTTCGCTCACGCCTGATAATTTCACGTGGCCAATCTTCTCAAACTTTTTGTTTTTCTTCTTAAACAAGGATAAAATCTCCTCGCACATCGTCAGAGGCACTCGGCTGTTCGAGAAGAACGCGATCGTTTTGATATTTTTTTCTTCGGTTTTTCCTAACGACGACGACGACGATTTGGGTGAGAGAAAAGCAAACGCCACTTTTGCCGCAGAAGACGACGATGATTCTTCCAATAATAATCGTCTCCTCGCTCGATCTTTTTCGCACAATTTCTCCTCGTCTTCGTTTTCGTTGGTTCGTTCGAACACGTCCTCCTCGATCGGGTTCGTCAACAACATTGTATAAGTAGTCCCTTCTGTGAATGGAGAGTTTTTTGTGTCTTGTTTTTTGTGAATAAAATGAATTGGCTTCTTTGTATGTTTTATATATATAGTAATGTAAACCCTAATGGAAAATTAATGTCGTTCGATTAGCTTAGTGGTTAGAGCATCTCGTTTACACCGAGAAGGTCACGCGTTCAACTCGCGTATTGAACAACTTCTTTTTTTTGCATCATTTTTAATATAGTAGTATTATTATAGTATTATATTAAGCTATGAAATCGTTGAATGGATCGTACGTGGAACTCCCGTCCTCGTCCAACAAGTTTAACTGCCTCAAGCGTCGCTCTTGGTAATACTCTAAGCGATCGACAGAGGCGCGAACGGTTTCGAAATATCGCAGCGTGTTTCTGAGCGCTTTTTTTTCGCCCAACAAGACGCGAATGGAGAGGAGCTTTTCGTCGGAAATGTCCTGGATCGATAACATGTCCTCGTCTTGTTCGATGCTCGTTTCGTATTGCAACAGAGCGTCTTTGCATCCCGCAATCATCGTTTCGCAGGCTTGCGTTTCGTTCTCTTTCGAGACGGGTTCGGAAATCAACTCCCACGCGTTGTTTCGAAACAAAGCTTCCAACAAGAACGCGTCCGAGCCTTGGATGTTCAACAATCTGCTGATAACGCGCAAGTTTGGATCTGGATCTTCGTACGCTTTTAAATAAAAGGTTGGATCGTCGCCGCCGCCTATGATTTGTTGACTCATGTCGCAAATGTCGATTTTATCGTCTCTGTTTGGGTCGTTTTCTGGAATGCCTATTCGTAACTCGTAGCCACCATTTCGTTCCACGGGATCGACGAAGCCGTAATCGACGCAGGTTTTCCCATCCAAAGGTCGCTCGTCGAAGTTAATGGAGACGTAGTAATCCATAAAAATTTCCTCGCCCGGTTGAATGGTATCTTGTTGCGATCGAAACGAGGCGAATTTGGTGTTGTTATTCTCGCTTTTTGCGCCGCTACTCTTACCGCTACCGCTGCTCCCCCTGGCGTCCTCCTTCTTCCCACCACCACCGCCGAATAAGTTTGTAATCGCCGCCATTGGTGAACCCATCGCGCCGTCGTCCATACCTGCCTCGTAGACTTGCCAATCTGGCTTTTTCTTCTTCCCGCCAACAAAATCGTTCTCCAAATATCTCGCCTTGTGGTTTAACATGTCCAACCCGGGAACTAAGGTAACTTCCGACCCGTCTCGCATGGGTTGTTGCGCTCGAGACCGTAAAATTCCAAACGCCCACAAGAACATATCCTCCGGTACACCGTCGTTGCTTAAATTCAACGACTCGTACGTCCCTCGAACGTACGAATCGTACCCAGCCGCGTCGTCGAGGAGTTGCGACCCGGCGATTGCGTTCACGTCCTCCGTCGACCAAAATAGCGGCGACTCTAACATCGTCGCTTCGCGTAAATAACTCAAATACGGCGCGTAAAACGAACTTTCGCCTTTCTCGAGTTCGCACACCAAATACACGGAAAGTTCCACCCACGCCGGCGCGGCTTCGCCTTGCGCCGCCAGACGCTTTAAAATCTTCCCGCACTTCCCGTCCGCATCTTCTCTCGCTTTCTCCGCAGTCATCCACACCGAATCGCCAACTTTTAAGATCGACTCGTTCTTTTTAATAATCGTGTTATCATCGCTGCTGATGTTACTCCTACTACTACTTGTACTACTACTCCTACTACCACGATTGAAAATACCGCACGTGTTTTTACGAATCATCAAAGTGTTATCTTCTTCCATCATAGAGCTAAACCCAAACTCGCACTTTTCGTTCATCTCCGACCCGTTCTCTCGAAGCCATCGCTCTAAATTCGACAATAAAACTTTCACTTTCGCTTTCTCGATGTATTTAGAATTGTTGTTAATGTTGTTAATGTCGTCGTTACTCCTCGTCGCTCGTGTTGCAATCGTTGAAGATTGATTCTGATTTTTTCCTCCTCTTCCTCGCGATAAAGTTGAAAACGATTTGGAGGAAAAAGAACGAGAAGAAGAACGACAGTTGTTGTGAGAGACACACAGAGAGGAGGACGACGAGAGAAGAGGGAAGAGCGTCATCGTTTCACTTTTCTTTGTTGATGATGATGATGAAAAAATGACGAACTTTTCCCGCCATTTTCTCCATAATAATACTAATAAGTATCTCTTGTTGTTGAGAAGAAGAAGAAGACAAAGAAGAAGACAAAAGAGAAGAAGTAGACAAATGTCTTCTTCGGCGTATTTCTTGGAAAAGAAGACGACAAAGAAAACGACAGAGGAGGAGTTTGAAGAGGAGGAACACAACGACGGGAAAAACAGATTTTATGACTCGCGGACGAGGAGGACGAGAGAAACGTCTTCTTCTTTGAATTCGTCTTCTTCTGAAAACGGGGCGGATTTCCCTCGCGTGAGAGAGATTTTGTGGGACGCGGAGACGACGACGGAGGAGAAGGAAACGACGACAACAGTGGTTTGGTCCAGCGACGTCGGGCCGACGATATTTCAGTTCGTGGACGACGACTTTGACTCGTTGGCGGGAAAGATACTCGAGAAATTAAAATCAAAATCGGTTTCGCATCATCATCTCTACGCGAGATGCGATTTTAGCAGCAGCGAGGGCAACAACAACACGATTTATAGCCGTAACAGTAATAGCAACGATAGCTTTGGGATAGTGACGATTAGCAGCAGTAGTGGCGTCAAAAGCAACAAAACAGGCGAAAGAAACAAACGCGGATTTAGTCATTGTAGTAGCGAGAGACGCGTACCGCTGGACGTCTCGTTCCGCCGCGGCGAAGGAAGTCAAGAAGGGAAAAAGCGATGCGAGAGAATGGCATCGCGATTGGCGTGGGGGGAGAGTTTTACGAGCGTGAGAGAGTCGTTTTACGCGACGTGCGATGCGATGCCTTTAACGACGATGAAGAGTATCGTCGTCGACGCCGAGGAGAAGGAGGAGGAAGAAGAAGAAGAAGAGATGGACAAAGATAAAGATGAAGACGAGCCGTTGACGCCTCTGGACATGTGGCCGATGCGAATAGGAGCCGTCGTTGAACGGTGCGACGGTGTGAAAACGAAGCGAAACTCGCCGCCTGCGTGGAAAGTACATCTCACCGTAGCCTTGGAGATGCCTTCATGCGCTTTCCGGTTTGCACCGATTCGGCCGTTGAGGGTCTCCAGAGAATTTTCATCATCCTCTCCAGTTATTTCCGCGTTATTCGATGACGACCACTTTTTGAATGGTTACAACGGTAGAATGACGAGGGAAAGTTCTCTTTCTTCATCTTCGACGACGAGGACGAAAATGACGACAGGATTTCTCACGCTCGATCGAGCTCGCCGGTTGTGCTTTCTCAAAACAAACTCATCGAGAGTGCATAATTCTGAAACGCCTTTGGTTGGTGTTTGGATACATCGTCTCGATGATGATGCTCGCGATAGTCACGCATTTTTACAATCGAGCGAAGTGTGGGCGGCGTGTTTGCGCTACGCCTCGAATTCTGTTTTGAGGAAAGTATCTCAAAACGGCAGTTTTCTAGTCTGCGTTGTGAACGGCAAAAGAAAAGATGACGACGGAGATTATGACAAAAAGAATGCCTCCGCG
>Ga0257106_1000199_pt1 | contig 38166 bp, 25 predicted proteins | sample LP_taG_3_FD_190177 | JGI IMG/M metagenome (GOLD analysis project Ga0257106, IMG submission 190177) | Marine microbial communities from Northeast Subartic Pacific Ocean, Canada - LP_J_2011_P26_10m | ecosystem: Environmental > Aquatic > Marine > Oceanic | place: Canada: Northeast Subartic Pacific...
TCATCATGTCGGGCGCGTCGAACGAAAAGGAAGACCCGCTGAAACGGACCATGGCTTTAATCGACGAGCACAAGGATAAGTTCGGCGACGGGTGTTACTTGGAAATCGCGAATAATTTACACAAGGCGTGGTCGGAACGCGCGAGATATTTCCCTCATCCCCCAAGTGCATTCCCAACAGTATCTGGGGAAAGGGAAACGCGCACGACGCGCGGAACGAGCACCAGACGGGAGGACTTTCATCCAGAGACGGGATTGCCGGTGCTCGTCCCTTTTCTTTCGCGTCGACGTCCGATGACTCTAACCGGGACTCAGCCGCAAGCGCGCGGTGTCGTCCCCGGTGGTGTCGGCGCGCCTTCTCCTCCCCCTCCGCCTCCTCCTCCTCCTCCTCCACCGCCCTTCGCGGTGGAACCGTATCTGGTGAAAGGCGAACTTTTTTCCCCGGAGGAAGGACGAATGGAATTAGAGTTTAAGTGTGAAAACGGCTTCTCGACGGGATTTTCCTCTTCGTCGGCGGCGGAAGAATGGTCGACTGAGAACGCGAGCGCGGAAATAGGAATCACCGTAACGGAGTGGGTGGGAACGTTATCGTTCGTGGAAGAGTCCGGCGGCGGCCAGACCTCCGTGGCGGCCGTCATGGAGTGCACGAAGCTTCGTAAACACGACAGCTCGCGAGGCAGGTACGGCGATATCTCGCCCGGCGAGTTGTTGAATTTTTCCATGGACGCGACGTCGCAAATGGTGTCGTTTTTGAGCAATTTACAACGAGAGAATGACGAGTGGACGACGGGCGCGTGTTTGTTCGTCAAGAAAATGACGATTTTGAACTCGAGATTTTTCGGTCTCGGGATTCCTTTGAAGATGATCGACATGGCTGATTACATGGTGAACGACAATCGTTCGTTGTTGGTCATGGATCCGTTGTATGTAGTGAGAGATTTTTGCAACGACGAGATGATCGTTCCAGATGGAACAAACGGGGAGGAGTGTTTGGATTCGCTGGTTCAATACTACAAGAAAATTGGCATTCATCAACCGTGGAGAGAGGAGAAATACATCGGAAGATGGAATGGTATGCCGTATCCCTCGGCGAACGCAGTGTGCCCGCACTTACACGCGTTCAGTTTGCCGTTGTTGAGAGACATCGCGAACATGAATTAAACTATTTATTATTTGATTGATTGATTTGGAACGAAGAAGGATGTCGATATGTATTACGAGAAAAGAAGAGAAGAGAGAACGCACGCGCAGGCAGACACGAGGAAAGGCATGTATAAAAAAACATTACCGGCTGAAAAGCCGTTTGTACTACAAACTGTAAAATGTAACGAAGACGGAAAGAGGAATAAATACATATCTCGAACACACGAGAGAAGGAGGAGGAAGAAGAAGAAGAAGAAGAAGATTATATAACCTTATTTATTATTTGTAAAACTCATTGAAAACACGTACACGACTTCATGCACACGCATTACTTCACTCCTTCTTCGTCCCTCCGAGCGTCTCTTTCACTTTCTTCTCGAGCGAACCATCCGCTTGCATCCGCGCGATAGTCATCATTTTATCCATAACTTCCGGACCGTGCTCGGCAATCAGCTTATCCGCCTGTTCTTTCGTCATCGTCATCACGTTCTTCACCGCGTCGGAATCCTTCACGTTTTGCATGTACTTCTTCGCGTCTTCCGGTAAGTTCGCCAGATGTTTATCGAGCACTTTCTCGTATCTCAAAAAATATGGCTTGACAACTTTATTAAATACCATTGTCGTCTGAATAGGCCCATCGAAAAGTAAGGAAAAATACAGCGCTGCTTTCACTTCTGCCCAAAATGGAATCGGATTGATTGGCACGTAGCTCTCGTACGCGGTGATAATCGCGTGGATGACCCAATACATCAACCTGTGTTATTCGTGCGCGCATCATATTTCGAAGAAGAACATCACGCGTGATGAGTTAGTTAGAATATTCGCGAAATTGGAAATTGTGTTCCCCCTCCAATTTTAAATTGGTGTTTGTTTATATAGCAATACTAATAAAAAGAGAAAGAAGGAAATTGTACCATTTCACGTCATCGTCGGGAGTGACGGACATCAACGCTTTGCACGACGCGTACGGCGCGTACGTGCAATTCAGCGCGTTCAGAAGTCTGTTCGTGATAAATCCAAGCATTTTTTTGTTAATTTTTTTTGAGCACTTTTGTTGCAAAAAACGAGAGAGAGTAGCTTTTCGCTCTTTCTTGTTCTTTGCTTTGAAAGGGATGAAAAATCATCATAAAAAAAGCAATCGTAATCTCGTAAAGGCGCACACACACCACACCATGTTACGAAAAATCGCACAAACGACGGTCTCTAGACACGCGCAAATGCGCAACGCACTCGCGAACGGGTCCATGGTGAGGGTTTCACGTTCGCATGCATCTATCTATTTTTACAATCGTTTTTTTTTTCTCGCTCTAAAAAAAGGCAGCGCGAATTTGAAAGCATCACTCAAAAATGAATGGAAAACTGACCCGAAATACGCTTTATTTTTGCAGAGAAACTTTGCCGCCGCGTCGACCGCGGATGATGCTAAGTACCAGGTACGCGTTTACGACGTTTGATTTGTAATTGTACGATCGCGACGTTTGATCGAGCGGTGATTTCGATTGGCATTTTTTATTTTACGCTCTTTTTTCTCCCTCTCCTTGAAAAAGCAATCGGAAAGAAAGAGAGAAAGAGAGAAGGAGAAATGAGTTTATTTGACTTTTCTTCGCGAGCGCATGAACTGACGATACGAAATAATTCCTTTTTTGATCAACGAACCACAGCCTCCACTGAAATTGTTCGGTACCGCCGCTCGATACGCCTCCGCGTTGTACACCGCCTCGGCGAAGAAATCCGCCTTAGCGGCGGTGGAAACTGAAATCAAGCAAATCGTCTCCCTCGCCAACTCGGACAAAAAGTTCAAAGAGTTCATGGAAGATCCGACGATGGCGAGAAAGAAAAAGTTGGCTGGATTAGACGAGTTTTGCAAGGGTGGGAAGTTTTCAGAGACGACCTCGAATTTTATCATGGTTGTTGGCGAAAACGGTCGATTGAGTGAATTAGAGAAAATCGCAGAGTGCTTCGAGGAGTTGTGCATGGCGTCGAGAGGGGAAGTGAAGTGCGTGGTGACAACGGCGGAACCGTTGGATGCGGCGATGTTAGCGGATGTGACGGATGCGTTGAAGGGACACGTGCCGGCGAACTCGAAGGTGATTGTGAGTACAAAAGTAGATCCGAGAATTGTGGGCGGGATGACGGTTGGCATCGGGGAGAAGTATTTAGACTTGAGTTTGCTCTCGAAGATAAAAAAGGTTGAACATTTGATTGCCAATCCGGTCTAACTGAACCGGACAGAACAAACAAACATAAGCACACTTATATAATCTGTAATAACACAACAAATATAGTAGAATTATTATTATTATTATTATCTTTACACACTAAGCACTCTCCTATGCGACGCGACGCCGCGTCTATTATTGTTTTTCTTCTACGCGCACATCTCATCGTCATCATCTACACTAAGAGCAACAATTCCTGGTCACAATGTTCCCATCCCCTCTCGCTTCACTTAAATTCACACCGACTCCTCCTCTAGCTCCTTTCCTATTCCCGCTCGGTCCGTCTTTCAACAAACTCGGCGTCTCCACGATCGCTTGTAACAACTCGTCGAATATCTCCTTCACGCTCACTCTCGTCTTTGCCGAACACTCTAAAAACAAACACCCGTTGCGACGCGCGAACGCGATCGCGTCTTCTTTCTTCACTTTCCGCTCGTTTTCCTTATCTACTTTGTTCCCGACGACGATTTTAATCGTATCTGGAATCGTCGAGTACATGTCCACCTCTTTCTGCCAGACGTTTTCCACGCTCTCAAAGCTCTCCTTCGAGGAAATATCGTACACGAATACGATGCCTTGCGCGCCTCGATAATAACTCGACGTCAAGGTCCGAAACCGTTCTTGTCCCGCCGTATCCCACACGGTCAGTTTCACCGTCTCGTTCGTGTGTTTCAACTTCACGTACTTCAGTTTAAAATCAACGCCAATCGTCGTACTTATGTCCTCTAAATCTACGTCCGGGTCGATGAATCTCGAAAGTAACGAGCTTTTCCCGACGCCGGAGTCACCAACGAGGAGGATTTTTATCAGGTGCGAATACTCCCGAAACTTTGTTGTTCCCGCGCTCTCGAAACTCATTTTTTTTCTCGAAACCACCGTTTTAGTAGTACTACTCCTACTACTTTTACACCACGACCCGAAAAAAAGCGCTCTATGTAACCGGTGTGTTCGTCGCTTTTGTGTCGCTTTTTGTTCACAGTTCTCCTCTAAAAACCTCCCCAAGACTGCCCAAAAAATCAAGAAAAAAAAAAAGTCAAGCACAAACTCAAAAAAAGTCAAGTCTTTTTTAAGAGAAAAAACCGATCACAAACCGCCACATTTACTAGAACACGAATAAAGAAATAAACACAAAAGATAAACAACATGCCGTACGCGTCCGAATCATTCTTGCGCACCGCCGCTCGCGAAGGGAAGAAAATGTGGCCGTTTTTAGCCGGTTTCGCCTTCGTCGGTGCAGCGGTCACGTATTCGACGACGACGATTACGAGCGAGGATAAAAAAGCGAGCAAGTTTCTCAATCCTGGGGGACATTAAATTCATTCATTATATGCGCGTGTATAAACACAAAGAAAAGAGAGAGACGAAACGATGATGACGACGTTTAGTGGCCGAGATGGAGAAGAGTGAGGAGGAGGAAAGTTATAAAATTGTTGCGCGCGAGTAGCGCGTATTCGTGAGAGAGAGAGAGAGAGATCCGTCTTTTATAGCCCTCGTTTCACACGATGTAAATTAGTAATAGCGAAAGAAAGAAAGAAAGAAAATAGAAAACAGAGTGCATCTGTGTTGCCCCGCGATTTCGTTGTTTCTTGTTTGTTCTCTGCGTTCTATAATGCGTTCGTTCGTTTCTTTGTGGGTGTGAGATTGTGGCTAAAGTTGTTCAAACGTTGAAACTGTCTCTGCTATGCGGTCGCGTGCTATTCGCGCGGTTTCTTTCTCTCTTCTTCGCTTTTTACTACTTGTTCTTTTCGAGATTCTTAATCAGCTTGTTCCGTATCGCCGTCAGCTCCTCCGTGCCTTCGATTTTCGCGCAGTGCTTTAAAATCAACTCCACGCAGCTTAACGGTAAAGAGTGTAACCCAGGTCGTTCTTTTTGCTCTTTCGTTTGCGTCTCTAAATCTCTGCTCAAGTGTAACTTGACGTTCTTCTTCGGGACGATGTCGTTTGGTACCGAACACCCGTGAATACCACCACCTCCACCTAATAAGGACATGCGTCCGTTGTTTCGTCGTCTTCCCGGTGACATGATTGGCGAGTGCAAATGTTTGTATTTGTCGTAGATGATGCCTTTTTGGATTTTCTCGACGATGCGTTTGGATTTTCTCGCTTTGCCTTCCGGCGGCGGCGGCGAGAGTTCTCGGTCTGAATCTTCCGGTAAACCAGCCTCTCGGGAAAGGCGCTCGGCTTCACGACCTCGTTTATTCTCTTTCCTCATCTCTGCCTCCTTCGCTTTCTTCTCTCGCACTGCTTTCGTATCTAACCAACAATACTCCTCGTCTTGCGGTTTCTGCTCTAACGTCAACTTTTCAAATCGACTCAAAATCCTCGGCCCGCTCTTCTCCTCGTCCCATCGATCGGGAATCTGATCGTCCCGTAACGTCCCACTCTCCTTCTCCTTCTTCTCATCCTCCTCCGTGTCCGAACTCTCTTCTTCGTCTGAATCGTAATCCTCGTCCGAGGAATCCATTTGATGTCCATCTAATCGAATCTGTCTTAAATCTGGCGGCTTCCTCCTGTGCTTCATCTCGCACAACAAAAAAGTCTGCACGATCAATCTAAACGCCGGCGATTGGTACGCAAAGTGCTTACTCGGCGCCCAATCGAACCACTGACACTTTTTCGGCTTCGTCGTGTTCTTTGAAATAAAAAACTCCAACGAATCCGGCCCCGTAAACAACTCTGGATGGTCAAAAAACAAAGCCCCTATATTCTTCACCACCTCGTCCGTCGTCGTCTCTTGGTTCCGAAACTTAATCAACATCGTCAATAACGCTTTATACGGTCTCTCGTCTTTGCTATAAATCTCTCGTATTCGCTTCAAAAGGTTGTATCCTCCGTTTATCGTCGGTTGGTTCGGGTTCGTTTCCTCTTTTTTGATTTCGCTATGTTGTTGCTGTTTGTTTTGTTGCTGCGTTTTCGCCGAGTCCTCTCGTTTGAAGTCCGATTTTTCTTTTTTGATCTGTGTTGTTTGGAAAAAGAGTTTGTTTGTTAATAAATGTTTGTTTGTGTGCACACAATTTTGTGCACACACACGCGCGAACGAACGACGCGACGAACACGCAACACACGCGAGAGAGCACAAAAAACAAAGAAAAACAAAAGAACCGTACCTGCGCAGATTTAACCGCGTGTCGTCCGTATTTATACGCCTGTTGATGTTTGCGATGAGAGAGATGGTGAGTTCGCCGCCGTCTTCAAAGCGCGCTCGAGAACAGAGAGAGTCTACACACAAAAGAAGAAGAGAAGAGAGGATAAAAAAGCGCAAATTTTGCTGCTCACATCTGGTAAGAAACAGTTAAACCCGTCCAACAAGTCCTCGTGGCCTTTGAGTAACTTCTTCACTCGTTTCACCACGTCCGTGGTGTCGTATCTGTGTGTTTGTTTTTTAAGAGCAAAAGAAAAGAGAGCGTTTTTTTTTTACGGTGAGTCGTCCAAAAAGTCAACCTAACGAGAGAGCAAGGGCCAGCCTAAATAAATAAAGCAGAAAAGCAGCCTCTAAATAAAAGCAGCAAGCAGTAAAAATAAGACGATTTGAGGGGCTTGTCTCCTCGATTCAAGAGATGTCTCTTCTCTCTTGGGGGACCCCGAGGGGCTATTATCTCTTTGAAACACGAACAAAATAGAAACACACACCTGCCGCTCTTAAAGTCTCTCATGACGTCCAAAAAAGCCTCGTACACGTGGCCTTGGTCGCCATTGAAGCGCAGTTTTACCGTTCGCACGTACACCAACGCGTCGTTGGCGGTTTGCGGGGGTTGTTGTTCGTCCTCGTGCGCGCTCGTCATTGTTTTTTAGCAGAATGCAATTTGAACCGCCTTTTCCCCCGGGGGACCCGATGAGAGATGAATTTTCGAGACGAAAATGCCGAGATTCGAATCGACCTCTTCGCGCGTGCGCGCGTTCGAACTCTGTCTAAAAAATCGCTCGATCGCGAGTCTGTGCGGGACTTGCGACGACTCGATCGTTTCTGGCCGTTCTTCGGCGTTTTAGGTGTCCTGTTTTCGATTCGTTCACACGAGCAGCACTATATTGAAAAACTGGGGAAAAAGAAACCCACCAAAAACACTCTCGTTTTGGGTCCATAAAAACAAGCAACTGCTGCTTCCGAAAATCATCCGAGCGCTCTTTCCCGAGGTCAAATTGAGCGGTTTGACGCGACAAGGAGGGCGAATTTTTATGAAAATATCATTTTCTTACTTAACACGAGTTTTCACTTCACACTCTCGCTTTTGCACACAAGAGATACTTTGTTCTGTGCGGGAGGGCAGAAGAGAGAACACACACACGCGCACAAAAATATGGCACCACCGAAGAACACTTCGAAACGAAGCGCGCAGAACCACGACGCGCGCCCCGGGTCGCCGCAACCGCTCGTCTCCCCGAACTCGCTCTCTTTGAGTGTGAGCAAGAAACACAAACGAAATACCACGATGAACGCCGTCGGGATGATGGAAAATGTGAAACCATCGATTTCCCCGGAGTCGATGATGATGCTCATGGACGACGGAGACGACGAGGACGACGGACAAAATCTGGAAGACGATGAGAACGACGCGTCTCAGAACCAGACGTTCGATGCGGTGGTGAAAGTCTACGCGGTGCACACGGAGCCAAACTATTCTTTGCCGTGGCAAAGAAAAAGGCAGATGCCTTCGACGAGCACAGGTTTCGTCGTCGAAGGGAAACGGATATTGACGAATGCGCACTCGGTCGAGCATTCGACGCAAGTTAAATTGAAAAAGAGAGGGTCGGATAAGAAGTTTATAGCTAAAGTGTTGGCGATTGGAACGGAGTGCGATTTGGCGTTGTTATCGGTGGAAGACGAAAAGTTTTTCGAAAACATCACGCCGTTGAAGTTGGGCGCGTTGCCAAAGTTGCAAGATAGCGTCACCGTGGTCGGGTACCCGATTGGTGGGGTTGCGATATCTGTTACGAGTGGTGTTGTGAGTAGAGTCGAAGTGACTCAATACGCACACGTTCGGACTGAATTGTTGAGTCTACAGATTGACGCGGCGATTAACAGCGGCAACAGCGGAGGACCGGCGTTCAACTCTAAAGGGATGGTATGCGGCGTAGCGTTTCAGAGTTTAAAACACGACGATGCCGAAAATATTGGATACGTTATTCCAACTCCAGTCATTACGCATTTCGTGCGAGACTACGAGTTGAATAAAAGATACACTGGCTTTCCGGCGCTCGGATGTGACTTTCAAAAATTGGAAAACGCCGATTTGAAGAGATCGAAGAAAGTCCCCGAAGGCGAAAGCGGCGTTTTGTTACGAAAATTGGAGCCAATCTCAAATTCTGCAAAATCTGGACTGAAAACAGGCGACGTGCTGCAAAATTTTGACGGCGTTGCCGTTGCGAGCGACGGAACTGTTCCGTTTCGAGCTGGCGAGCGTATCTCGTTTTCGCACTTGGTTTCAAAAAAATTCGTCGGCGAAAACGCAGAAATAGAAATCTTACGAGACGGTAAACCGATGAAATTCTCCGTCCCGATGGAAAACAAGAAACGATTAGTTCCAGTACACATGGAAGGTAAAACGCCGGAATATTTTATCATCGCCGGTCTCGTGTTCACGACTGTTTCGTGTCCGTATTTGAAGTCAGAGTTTGGAAAGGACTGGGAGTACGACGCTCCCGTTCAACTCTTATCGCGAATGTACTTGAAAGATATGACCGAACCAGACCAAGAACTCGTGATATGCTCGCAAGTCTTAGCGCACGAAATCAACATCGGCTACGAGGATTTCTCCAACCTCGCGGTGGAAAAATTCAACGGCAAACCGATTAAAAATCTCAAACAGTTAGTCGACCTCGTCGAATCCTGCTCCGAGGAGTATTTGACGTTTGAGTTAGACATGAAAACGCTCGTCGTTTTAGACAACGAAAAAGCGAAGCAATCCACGAGAGGAATTTTAGACGTGCACGCGATCCCAAGCGACAAGAGTAAGAATTTGTTTTCGTAGCATAGTGTGTTGTATATCAGTCTTTGAGAGTACCTTCTGAAAGCGAATAAAAATGACGACCGAGACAAGAGACAAGAGTGCAAACAGCTCGAAATAAATTCGTCACATTTTCCAGATCTTCCTTTCGTGGTCGTCACTCTTTGATAAGCGCAACCTTTTATTCACCATTTGAAGAACAAACAAAATGTCCGCGAGAAACCCAACCCCTCAAGACGACGACGCGAAAGGAAAAGACATCCCGTCCATCCTCCCTCTCGCCCCTGGAGGAGTGTACGCGGTCAAGTGGGAAACGCGGATGAAACGCGCGGAAAAGTTGGCAATCACGCCGCTTCCTGATTATCGAAATCCGTTCGGGGAGGAAAACGCGGAAAATCCAATCGCGTTTTTCGACATCGTCGCGGGTGGGTATTACTTAGGTCGAGTGGAAATTGAAGTCAAGCGAGACCTGTGTCCAATCACGGCGGAGAATTTCTTGAAGTTAGTCGAGTATAAGTGTTACGCCGGAACGAAGTTCAAAGTGTATCCTGGAAATTGGCTCGTAGGTGGGGACATCTCGGACTTGGACGAAGTCGTCTGGGACGCCAACGATCCGGAGTTTTTCAACTATCCGGAGCTGCTGCCGGAAGTTCGAGCCGGTGGACAGTCGATATACAAGGAGGCATTGTTTAAGGATGAGAATTTTGATCTGAAGCACGACGGGCCGGGGGTGTTGACCATGTATAACGACGACGAACCAGACGCGAACGGGAGCCGGTTTATGATTACGTTCGATACGAAGAATAAAGAATTGGACGGGAAGCACGTGGCGTTCGGGCAAGTCGTGAGTGGATTTGATTTATTGTATGCTTTGCAAAAGTTAGGTGATGCAAGACAAGAGGGGGATACCTTTCAGAGGGTGACGATTGAGAAGTGCGGGATTAAGAGTACCGGTAGCAACGCTGTGGCGGCGATGGCACAACAACAACAACAACAACAACAGCAACAACAACGACAACAAGGGGTGACAACGGCAGCAAGAGCGATGAGTAGAAAAGCAAACGGTAGAAAACACGCGTTACGACGGACTCGTTTCGTCCCATCGCCTTTCATTCGCGCTTGCTCACTCGCCTCGTCGTCTTCCGTGATGCGAATGTTTTGATGCGAAAAAAACATATCACAACATAAAATTAGCAAAGCGTAGCAAAATCTTCTTCCTAGTATATATGTATCAAAATGAAAACACAGTTACATCATTAAAGCCTAAGTATTTTAGTAGTAGTAGTAGTACAAAAGAAGCGGACAAGCGTGAGTATTTCATCGTCACCGCTTCAAAACTTCCCTGACTTCCTCTACCGCGGCCCACCCTCGAGCGAGCTTGGCGTTCACAGCCTCGGGAAAATCTTTCGGACACCCTTCGATGATTTGCATCGCCGCCTCCGCCAACGCTCTCGCCTCTCCAACTTGTAAACAATACATCCCCTCCTTCCTCTTCCTGTACAAACAATCCATCAAAACTTCAAACTCTTTATTTCTTCTCGGCATGGATGAAAAAATCGAATTCCAATGGCTCTTCAACTCCCTCGCGCTTTGCTCGAAACTCCACGGCGGCGGCGTCGACGTCATATCCGCCCACATCTCGTCCCCGAATTCCGCTCGCAAACCACCCTCTAACACCAACGGCAATATCTCCGTCAGAGTCTCAATCACTCTCGTCACGCACTCGGTGACGTTCTCCACGGATAAACTCGTCGGTTGGTTCGCGTACGACGCGTATCTCTGCTCTTTCGCCGAGCCTTCTCTCATCCCACTTCCACTCACGAAATCGTTCCCAATCGTGCTCGGATTCTCCGCTAAACCATACTTCGGTGCGATCACGTTTTGTACCATGTGTGAAGGCACGCCGTATAAGTGCGCGTCTTGCACGAGCATTTGTCCGATGTTTCGCACTTTCCCGCCTCTTCCTTTGCACACTTTCAGATCCGATTTGAAGTACCCCGCGGAGAACCACGATTGCATGGAGGCGTAATCGAACGGGCCTTTTTCTTGCCCGGATTCTGTGCGATAGTAGTATCCCAATTCAGAATTGTTGTTGTTCACGCTCATTGCTCTCGTTGTTATTGTTATTATATTCGTTTACTCGCGTCGTTGTAACTTTTATTATGTACCGCTCAAAGCGCGCTTTACAATGTGGATTTTTCCAATTCAATTCGCCACTTTGTTGATGAGAGACTTCAAGTCATCGAAGAAGATGACCCCTTTTAGATGAAGAGAGAGCGACGAGAGGGAGAGAAACCATGAGCACGACCAAAACCACTCTCATCGCTTCTTCTCCCTCTTCGAATGCGCCTCTCATGCGCCCAACGTCCTCGTTCACCGAATTGGAAAAAAAACTCATGCGAAAAGCGCTCGAGCTCGCGGAAAACGCGTACGAGTGTTGGGAAGTCCCGGTCGGGTGCGTCTTTGCGAACGGGGAGGAGATCATCGCCACGGGGAGGAATAAAACGAACGAGACGAGGAACGGGACGAAACACGCGGAGTTTGTCGCTCTGGAATCTTTAACGATGACTTTGGAGACCAAGAAGGGTGATTATGGTGGTGATGGTGTTGGTGATGGTGACGGTGATGGTCTTCTATATGAACGTCGTCATCCGGAGAAGTTGGACGTGTACGTGACGTGCGAACCGTGCGTGATGTGCGCGTCCATGCTGGGACAACTCCCATTCGAGCGAGTTAAAGTCATATTTGGATGCGCGAACGATAAGTTTGGCGGCGGCGGGACGTGTTTGAGCGTCCACGAGATGCGCGGCTTGCCTTCGTGTTTACAATCAGACACGGCCGACGACGGTTCGTCCTCCTCCTCGAAAGCGTACGAGTGCGTCGGCGGTTTGTTCAAAGACGAAGCCGTGGAATTGTTTCAGAGATTTTACGTCCGAGGGAATCCAAAAGCGCCCGCGCCGCACAGAGAAGTGCGAGAGTATCCCTCGTAGAACAGAACATGAAAACAGAACGCGCTCGTTTGCGCGTAGCGCGTTGTTTCGCAAAAGCCGTTTACGCACGTTCTTTCGAGCGCTTCGCTCTCACAGAATTTCCTTTCCTTTTCCTCTCGAGTATAATCATCATCATCGAGAAGGTTTTGCCAGTTTTATGTAACTTCAAACATGTAAGTGCGCAATCGCGTCATAAGGCCAAAGGCATATTCTTGTTTCCTCTCTTTTCCCCTAAGCTTCATAACTAATTCTCTGCGTGCACGCTTGAACAACAAAGAGAGATGATTCCGACGACATCATCGACGTCATCGACCACCGCGCGATACTCCTCGCACTACTGCTGCTACTGAACGGTATCATCGCAAGATTAATGGGGAATCAAAAGAGGAAGAAAAAGCCGCCCGTGACTGGCGAGGCCGACGGCGAATTCGAAGCCAATTTCCCTTCGTTTCCCTCTTACGCGTCTCGAGAGATTACCACCATTACCACTGCCGAGGATACAGAGGAAACAGAGGAGGAAAAGACGTCCTCGTCGTCGTTCTTTTCTTCCCTCGGGCGACTGAAAAGAAGCGAGGAGATAGGGGCATCGTCATCGCCGATTGTCGATTTCGGTCCGAATCTGACGGCTAATGTTGACGACCGAGACGAAGGAAAAGACGCTTCTTTGGACGTGTTCATCTCGCGAGCGTTTGCGAAAATGAACGGGATTTCAAATTTTGAACGCGTTTTAATCTCCGTGATGGCGGCGACGAGACAAGAAACAACCCCGAGAGGTGATGGTGTTATGACTACTCCGAGTGGTGGCGCAGAGGATGGACTCGGGAATACGATGACGTTTTGTATGCCCGAAGACGCGGATGTCGCTTCCGTCGTCGGCGAGCGGAAAGCAACGCTCGGTACGCCAGTGGCGAAGGCTTTAGGAGGAGAGAGCGCGATGATGAAAAGAGTGAATCAGAGAGGACCGGCGATGCAGCGACCGTGTGTTTTTGCCGAGGACGAAGACGTCGTTCGAGAGCGGTTTCGAGGAGGCGAGTGGAAAGCTTTGGATGCGAGACACGTGGCAGGAGCGATGCTCGATTTGGACGTCGCCGCGCCGGACGATACCGTCAGAGAGGCAGAGGATGGACGGTTTGCCGTTCCAGGGAAATCGGCGGTACATTCGGCTTTGGAGAAATCGCAAGTGTCGTTATCTAGGAGACTGTGGCTTTCGCTCGGGTGTCCTCCGGCAGATGCGCTTGTGTGCGTGCGAAAAGCGACGAGGGGTGGTTTAAGGAAAGTAAAGAAGGTGACGTTGAAATTATACGCCATGGAGGCGGCGTTTGCGGTTCGCGCGGAAGGCGCGTGGTTGCGAGACTCGCTCGCGAGGAATCGACGTACCACTAGAAACGATTTATCGTCGTTGGAGATGTTAGCTTTGCGCGCGCTACGCGATCGCGGATATCGCGTCGGGCAGATTGTGCGTTTACCGCTTTTAGGCGTCTCGGCATTGTTTGAAGTGATTTTGATGACAACGACGGGTGATGAGAATATGAACGCGTTCGTTAGTAATGACGAGATCGGTGAGATCGACGAGGAGACCGAAACGTGTGAACTGCTCGGCCGAGACGCGAATGGAAGTGATACCAATGCAAAGAGCCAAGACGGTAAAAACAACAACAACGAAGAAGAAGAAGAGGATGAAGAAGACCATATCGGCAGTGCTGTTTTCCGCGCTCGTGCCGCAGGCGCTTCGATCAAATCTGAATCATCGTCCTCTCTTAATAAAAGTAGAACCAGAAATGTACTCGCCGGATGTGAATCGCACATCGTCGCGTTAAAAGATATCGTCACGCTCCCGCTGGTCAACGCTGACCTTTTCAAGAAGTGCGGCGTCGCGCCGCCTCGAGGCGCTTTGCTTTGGGGTCCACCCGGGACTGGTAAGACGCTTTTAGCCCGACACGCGGCCGAGACGTCAAACGCGACGCTCTTTGTCGTCGATGGACCTGAGCTTGTCGGCTCTGTCGTCGGTGAAACCGAAGAGGCCATCCGTGAAGTCTTTCGAGCGGCGGCGAAAGCGAAACCGGCGATTGTCTTGATCGACGAACTCGACGCGCTTTGTCCTTCGAGAGGCGAGAACGTCCAAAACTCTGGCGGTAGTTCCGGCGAAGGAGGAGAGGAATCAAATTTGAACACGCGAGCGGTAGCGGCGTTGACGGAGATTTTTGATGGCAACGTCGTTAATCTTGACGGCATTGTCGTTTTGGCGACAACGAATAGACCCGACGCCGTTGATGTTGGACTGAGACGACCGGGAAGGTTTGATCGCGAACTCGAAGTAAACGCTCCGGATCTGCAACAACGATTTGAGATTTTGAAATCACACTTGGGAACGATTAAGCACGATTTGACGGAGGAGATTATTCGCGAAACCGCGTGGACGATGCATGGATTCGTCGGCGCTGATATCGCGCAACTCGTTCGAGATGCCGCCTCAAATGCCATGCGCAGGATAATAGCTGATCAACAACGTAACGGTAACGATATTTCGGGAGCGATGTCCAGTTTGCAACTCGACGAGACTACTGATATAATCACGTCGCCATCTTCGTCCACGAATGATAGCGTCACGATTGAAGATTTTATCGTCGCAAAGAATCGCGCTCGGCCTTCGGCCATGCGCGACATCAACGTCGAGATTTCAAACGTTAATTGGGACGACGTCGGTGGTCAGACCGACACAAAAAACTCGTTGAAAGAACTCGTCGAGTGGGCGGAAACGCATCCAGACGCGATGCAGAAGATTGGCGCGAAACCGCCAAACGGTATTTTGTTATACGGACCTCCCGGATGTTCCAAAACAACTTTAGCTCGCGCTGTCGCTTCACAATCGAAACGAAACTTCTTAGCCGTGAAAGGTCCCGAGTTGTTCTCGAAATACGTCGGCGAGTCCGAAAAAGCCGTCAGAACGCTCTTCAAACGCGCTCGAAGCGTTGCGCCGTCGATAATCTTCATCGACGAAATTGACGGTTTGGCTTCTTCCCGAGGCGGCGGCGAAACAAAGTCGGAAGGAAGTTCCGTCTACGATCGCGTCGTGACGCAGTTGTTGCTTGAAATGGATGGGTTAAACTCTTCTTCGCGAGCAGAAAAAATTGCCATCATTGCGGCGACGAACCGCCCAGATTTAGTCGACGAAGCTTTGCTTCGTCCCGGTCGTTTCGATCGCCTTTTATTCGTAAAAGCGCCCGAGACGAGTAAAGAACGCGCGGAAATCCTCGCGTGCGCTTTTCGTAAAACGCCGTTAGCTCCGGATGTCAACTTAGAACGCGTTGGTGACATGACAGAGAAATTCACCGGCGCAGATTTAGCAAATTTAGCGAGAGAAGCGGCGTTATGCGCGCTTGAAGAGGAAGACGAGAACGAGACGGAAATCGAGGCCGTTTACATGCGACACGTAGAAAAGGCCATCTCGAGTGGAAGTTCCACGGCGTCTCCAGAACCTTCGGCGGAAATGTTACAGATGTATCACGCGTTCTCTAGACGTGGTTATTAGTAAACTCTTTGTATTATACACACTCATAGCAAAGCAAAACTATATGAAATTCTAATTCTATTAATCATAATACCCAACCTCCTCTCTGATTAAATCGTCTCGCCAACGCGAGAGTAAGTATTCCGCCAAGACGCTTCTCTCTGATGACTGCTCTTTATCCCTCGACAACGCGTGATCATCGTTTCCATCCTTCGCTACGCTTCTTTCGTAAACGGAGTTAAAAAATGCATCGATGCTTCCCGTGACTGCAATTTCCATCCCCACGAGCGCAGAAAATACAGCATCGGCTTCACGCTTCGGAATTTTTAAATCGCGAAGCGCGTCTCCCACGTGGTTTTTCAACAACAAACTTGTTCTCGGAAGCGCTTCATTCCCGTCGAGTTTGAAGCGCGATTTTGGACTGAGAGGATCCAAACTCGAGTTACTCGCCGTCGGCGATTTCTGTTTTTGTTGGTCCTGCAACTTCTCCGAGTACCGCCGGCCTAATGCGCCCGAACCGAAATCCCAACTCGAGTTCCCGATCGACGAATCTGGTCTTGACTTTTGACTGCCAGACATCGTGGAATGATTCGAGCTCCGAGGACTACTCGCAAAGTCCTCGTCTGCTTCTTTTTGCGTGCTCGGCGTCGTCGCCGTTTCTTCTGAACCGTTCTCCGACGGTGTCGTTCTCTCTTCTGCGCTGTTCTTCTTCTTATCTACTTCTGCTACTTCTACGTCATTTTCTTCGTTCTCTGCGACCTTCTTGGTGTTCACGCGATCTGGCCGCGGCGGCGAGTGCAACGGAGGCGGCGGTTTTTTTCTCCGCGTTTTACCCTTCTTCTCCTCTTTCGTCGACGCGTCCGGCGGCGGTGCCGTCAACTCTGACGCTAAACTCGACGTCCGTCGTCGGACCTTCTCTGCTGAATTCATCGCGCCATTCTTCGCCTTTGCAATTATCGTCGACACTTCCTCTCGCTCCTCCGCGCTCGCGTTGTTACTTTCCCCGTTACTCGTCTTGTTCCCGACAGTACTAGTGCTCGCGTCGTTACTCGCCGATTCCGCGGCGTTCACACCGCCAACCTCTAAAAACGGATGCTTCAACAAGTCTTCCGCACTCGGCCTCTCCTCAGGGTTCATTTTCACGCACTGTTCCACGAAATCTCTAAACTCCTCCGAAAAATTATACGTCACTCCTCCATCTTCTTCGTTGTCTTCGTTGTTTTCGGTATACGGCAACTCTGGCGGCGCCGATTGCGGAATTACAAACAGAGCTCGCATGGGATGTAAATGCGCGTGTGGTGCCGACCCAGTCGCGGCTTCAATCGCCGTTATCCCTAGACTCCAAATATCCGCTTTCTCGTCATACCCGCTCGGTCCGTCAAACCCGCCGGTTCCGCTCGATTGAATAACCTCCGGAGCCATCCAAAACGGCGTCCCGGCAAACGTCTTCCTTCTCGCCCCGATCGTTTGCGTCATCTGCCCGGACACCCCAAAATCCGCCAATCTCACCTCCCCGTTCTCGTTCAACAAAATGTTCGCGCACTTCACGTCTCGATGAATTTTTCCTTCCTCGTGTAAATACTTCAACGCTTTCACCACGTCTCGCATCAACACTCGAACGATTCGCTCATCCAACGGCGTCTCTCGACATAAATCCTGAACCGATCCCCCGCCCATGTATTCCATCGCAATTGCTAACGTGCTCGTTTTCGGTACCAACCACGAGCCTAAATATTTCGTCACGTGTGGGGAATCGCAGTTCGCCAACACGTTGATTTCTCGCTGAATGTCCAAAACGTCGTCCTCGCACTCTTCCAAATCCACTAACTTTATGGCGACGGTTTCGTTGTTATTGAGAACATCTAACGCGCGATGGACGACGCCAGTCGTCCCTCGACCGACGAGTTCGAGGAGCTGGAAACGGTTGACGAGCAGAGCAGAGGAAGGGAGAGGCGCGCCATCTTCCTCCTCCTCCTCCATTCTTGTTTTAACGTTGGTGTTGTTTTGGGGAGGGTTCTGCGTCGTTTTTTTTGAGAAATTTAGCAAAAAACAGAGAAGACGAACGAATTGATTATATTGACGCGTGGATGTTTGTGTGAGTACTATTAATAATTACAAACGCGTACACGCTGACGTGGTGGTAAAGTTGCTACCAATCGAAACGTTTCAACGTGGTCGTGGCTTCGATCAAATCTTTCTGCGTTTTCCTTCTTCGGTAAAAAATCGGACAGTCTCTCGACGTGCACAAGACGTCTTGGTGCAACGAACCTTGACATCTTTGACATTGCGTCCATAAACGGTTGAAGTCTTTCTCGAGTTCGTTCACCGTGACTAACGCTTTTTGGAGATGTTTAGATTCGTCTTCGACGCAGTGTTTACACAAAGATTTAGAGAGCTTTTCGTCCGTGATTGGCGCGCGGCAACCGACGCAGGACGGGCGGACTTTCGCGAAGCGCATGATGCCGCCGGCCAAGGTGGAAGACGGGGTAGGTAACGCGATCGACCTGGTGTGTTCACCAGAGAGGAGAACAGATGCGGCGTTCTGTAGCATCGGTTCGAACAAACGCAACAAAGGTTTGGTCAAGAAGTTGTCCAAGTAGTGCTTGTGATCGATGGGTAAGTTGTTATCCATGGCGTAAATCGGGCACTCGGATTTCTCGTACCCTTTGGCGTTTTTCGTGGCTTTAATCATGACGTATGCGACGCGGTCGCCAACAACTGGAGCCGTCGCTGGGTCGCGAAGGAACATGCGTTGTGCCAACTCCGCGTGCGCCGCTTTGACCGCGTATTCGTCCGCGGTTTTCGTCAAACCTTTGGTGATGACCAAAAGCGACAAATCCAACTTATTCATCAGTAAATCCGAGATGGTGTTTTGGACGTATTTGACCGCGCCAGGGATGTCTCTATCCATGAGGATTTTCGTCAAGCACGTTTCGACGACCTGGCGCACTAACAGGCAGTTATCGCGACGCACAGTTTCGATACCTTTGGTATCCATTTTTGTCCACTTTTCGCTGTTTTCCCAGAGTAAACCGGCGTATCTTTTCTTGGAGATTAACAAATACGGCCAGTAACACTTTTCAAATTCTAACTTGATGGGTTTCGTAAACGTTGCGGAGACGTAATCGGCGGCTTCTAAACCGTACTCCATGCTCGTTTTTAATTCTTTACAGTTGAATTTAATCATCACGGAATCGGTATCGCCGTATATGACTTCGGCGTCGCCTTCGTACCCGTTGGCGGTGGTGTATTTTTCCTCGACCAATTTCTTCGTGTGGTCAATCATCTGACGACCGTACGCCGTCGTCGAGGCGGAAATCTCCAAACACGGAAGCTGACCGACCGTGGCGCCGGTAAAACCATACACGGAGTTGGCGGATATTTTCAACGCCAACTGACGACCGTCTAAAACCGCCCGTTCTAAAGGATCCGTCGCTTTTTTTAAATCCTGTTTCGCTCGTTTCCGCGCCGATAACAGTTCCTCTAAAATTTCCGGAAGGATACCTTTGAACTGCGTGGATTTGACAAAAACATCTCCGGTTGGCGCTTTCGTGTACGCTTCCGGCGGTAAATCCGCCACGTCGTGTTGCTTGACCAACGTGCAATAGCACAAATTGTGCGCCATCATGATGGAAGGGTACAGAGAGGCGAAATCGAGCGTCGCGATTGGAAGCTCGTAATACCCAGCTTTCGCGTCCAAAACAGTCGCGCCTTCGTACGCGACTTCACCTTCTAATTGCGCGTTCGGACCGTTTCCTCGGTCTCTTCTCGCTGGGATGATCAATCCGCGTTGTCTGGCTTTTCGCAACAGCTGTGACATGACTTTAATCGATTGTCCTCTCGCCAACAAGAAGGACAACGGGACGCCGGTAACTCTGGACATTTCGATGTAGTTGTACGTATACATGAGTTTATCCAACAGACGTTGCGGCAAATACGCGTCCTTCAAACAGTACACCGCCAAACGTCTTCTGGTTTCCGCGGTCCCGGCTTGTAACTCGGAAATCGCCGAGTGATGCACGTCTTCTTTCTGCTCGCCTAAGAAGTGCGCGGACACCGAGTTCAAAGAGTAACTCGAAAGTTTATAATCTCTTTGAATCGCTTGGAGCATATCAAATTGAACTCTTCCTTCGATGGTAATTTCTTTCGACTCTCTCGTCCCGTACGCTTTGGAACTAAACGTCGTGTCTTTAATCGTCAGTTGTTTCCCGATAATTCTCCCCCAATACGGAAAATCTTGCACGCCTAGCGTTTGCGCGCGTTTGATGAGATAAGGGAAATCGAAATTGACAATGTTATAGCCAATGAGCATGTCTGGATCGACGGCGCGCATAAACTTACCCCAGTCTCTCAATAACTCCCGCTCGTCTCGAAAAGATTTCACCTCTGCGCCGACGATTGGCGCGCACGTGTCTAGCGTCCAAATCGCTTTAATAATCGGCGAATCCGAGCCTTGTTCGGTGACGAGCGTGGCGATTTGAATCACCGGATCCTGTTCGGCGTCCGGGAAGAAACCTTTTCTCCCAGCGCACTCGATATCGACGGATAAAATTCTAAACGGCGCCAACTTTGAATATTTCCCTTCCGCGGCGTGCGAGATGAATCGATCGAACATGACATCGCACTCGATTTGACAATAACTCGCTTTCCTTTGTTGCGGACGCACGCGATAATTTTTCGCCGGTAATTCCAACCAGTTCCCACCGACAACTGCTCTGTCTACCATAAACCTTAACGTGTACAAAATGTTACTCTCAAACGTCGGAAACGTTAACGCGCTTTGGTGCAACTCGTCCACGTGTATCCCATTTTCTAAAATCCCTCTCGCTTGCGCCACTTGCGTCGGCAACATCATGATGATGCGTAAAAAACGTCCTTTCTTCCCGTTCGGTTGGAAATTCATGAGCGATTGTTTATCTAAAATCAAATGCGCGTCCAGCGCGAAATGCCTCGCCGAATTTGACGACCTTTGGTGCGCCATCATCTGCGAATTCAAAGACATCAAAAACGCCGGAATGTGTTGCTCCGTGAAAGTTTCCGGCACCGCGCAGTAAAAATACGGGTTGAAACCGTGCACGTGCACGCACACCGAGTGGCCGTCTTCGGTCACGCCAAACATTCGCAAAATCGCCGCCTGGCCCTTCGACCGTCTCTCCTGGCCGAGCATCTCGTGCGGCTGGCCGATGATGTAATCGATGTCCAACTGTTGAAAAACTGTTCGAGAAGTAAAAAAATGTGAGTTATGAAGTTTGAAAATCTCCCAAAGCGCAAAGCGAAGAAGACAAAGAAAAAGAATACGAACGCGCTAAGAAGAGTGAACACAACAAGTTGTTTCAAAACGTACGTATAGAATCCGTTTGACCATCGATCGGTCTCGCCAAAGGCTTCCTGTTCCAACTTTTCTTCTCCGCCTCGACGACTTTCACGTCGTCGGAGACTTTGCCTAAATCTTGGACGTACACCTCTTCCTCCAAGATTTCCTCGTTGGCACTCCAAGGATGTGTTTCTTGCGTCTCCAACTCGTCCTCTTCTAACTCGTCTTTTTTCATGCGCTTGTTGTCCTCCTCGTCCTCGTCCTTTTCGCCGCCTTCTCTCTTGTTGGTGGTGGTATTCATCGTTTCCATCGTCGCGCGCAGAAGAAAGAGATATACAGGTTGTTATGGGGAAAAGAAATGATTGGTTTTCTCTCTCTCGCTCTTTTCTCGTTTTTTTGAATTTTTTTTTCTCGAAAACCAGCTCTCGAGCTCTCGAAAGAGACGAGACGACAAAAGAAGGGGAGAGAGAGTTTTTTTGTTGCTCTTCCGTCGAAACGAAAAAATATCTTCGAGAATGAAAATATCTTGGTGCAAAAAGGAGACAAAAGAAGAAAAAAAGCATCATCCTTTCAAGGAAGAAAATATTCTCTCTCTGTTCTCTCTCTGTGTATAGGGAGGCAGGGCTTCCTCTCTCCTCCATCGTCGCGTCGTCATCATCATCAGCCGTCTTTGTGAAATATAGAGCAGCACGAGAAGTAAAAAAGTAGATAACAGCACGAGGACGCAAAAAACGATATCTGGTGGAGAGAGGAAGTGTTGTTGGGCGTTTTATTGATCGAGAGAAGTGTGTTTGCGCGCGCGTTCCCCCCTATAATTTCCCTTCTGATGGCATATTTATTGGTCTCTCCTTTCGACAATTTTTCTTCTTTTTTGGTGCGAAAACTGCCCTTCTGAAACCTTCCTTTTCTCTCTCTCTGATTTTTTTTCTGTCGTTTCGCGAGAAGGGAACGAAGAGGAGGAAATCAACATAAAAAAAGTACGGCGCGAGTACGTCGAGCGGCGACGACTCTATATATAATACTCCTCTTCAGAAGGAAGGAAGAATAGATTTAGAGAGATTCTTTCCCGTCGAAAACTTCCAGCGCAGAGGCGAAAGGAAATTCGCGTTGAGAAGAGTAGAGCGTAAGAGAGAGAGAGAAGGGGGATTTTAATTTCTTTAGGCGAGAGAAAAAGGCGACTTTCAGGAGCGTCCTTCTGTTTTTTTTATACGGACCTCTCCTTGTGCGCGCATTGAACGTGAGAAAAGAGGGCGAGAAGGTACGTGGATCTGCGTTTACGCTTTTGAATTGAACAGAATTCAGTCTCTTTTATTCGTAAATCGTTTTTTTTTGGGCACGAAGCCGTCGCGTTTAGTCGCACTGGTCGCGATTCGATGCGCGCGCGTGCCCTTCGGAATTCCTCATCGGGCAGTGCCTGAGAGGTGTCGAAATTCCTGCCCTTTGTCCCATTTTCTGAATTCAATCGCGCGCGAGGAGCGCGAATGGTTGAGATATTCGCTCGAAAACGCACGCGATTATACGCCTCATATCGAATACTTACGTTTTGCTTCTTTCTTTTTCAATGCATTCACACAGAAAGTGCTTTTATTCGCTCGAGAGAGAAGAATTGGAACATTGATTAGTGCCCCTCCCCAGTCCTCTGTCCTCTGTGCGCTCGGTTGACGGCGGCGGCGAGAAAAAGAGAAAAAGGAAAGTAAAGATGGCGAATACTCAGTCGCCGACAGGGATTGCAGGGAAAAGGTGCGCGCACTGTAACACGCACACGACGCCTTTATGGCGTAACGGTCCGGACGGACCGAAGACGTTGTGCAACGCGTGCGGCGTCAGAGACAATCGAAGACAAAACAAGACGAGAAACGTGCAGCAAAAACCTCGCGTGAAGAAGGAGCCGAGGCCAGAAAAGGCTGAAAAAGAAATCAAGAAGAAAGGCGATGGCAATCGACCGAAGAGAGGAAGTGCTGATTATAAAGACGGGATAGAAAATGACACGAACGCTACGCCGACGAAGGGGAATAAGAAGAAGGTTTCTCAACGCGAGTTGAACGCGCGCATCCAAGGCTTTAATAAAGATCCGTTTGCGAAAACTGAGAATATTCACGTGCCACAGTTTGGTAAAGCGGAAACTGCGCAGTATTACGCGAGTATGAACGATGGGAAAGCGTACAAGCCGCCGCAGGGGTATCACAAGTCGGATGGCGGAGTCGTCGCGGCGAGGTTTGGTCCGAACACCGCGGCGGCGACGTACGAGTGCGACGACCAAGATTTGCAATGGCTCGAATCCCAAAGAGACGCGTTTGTTGCGGAAAACATGAAAGAAAAGAAGAAAACGAATACTACGATGATGGAAAAGAAAGACCAGAAAAAGCAAGGAGAAGCAGAAGGAGGTAAACAAGCGGAGATGAAAGGTAAAGACGGTGTGACGCAAGAACACGTGGAGAAACTTTTCGACGTCTTTGAAGAAGCGTCCTGGTGCGCGTCGAGTATGGTGTCGTCGAACTCCGCGTGTGATATCGTCTTGGGTAGATGTTATTCGCCGTCGACGGAGGAAGATGCGCTGCACTGGACGTCAGACCAACCGATGCACGAAGCGTTTTTGGTTTCGCCGCCGCACTACAAACGCAACGATAAGAGACATAGTCTACCGAATAAGTACGATACTTGGGGTGTGATTATGAATGGCGGTGAAAATTCCAACGACGCGACGTACGATTGCGTGACTCTCCCTCAAACTCCGAGTACAAACGACGTCACTGCCGGCGACGGAGGTCTCATCGGGAAGAAAATGAAAACTGCAACAACAACAACAACAACAACAACACATGCGAAATCGAAATTGAACAAAAGTGTGATTAATTCTGGTTCTGAAAATTCCTCCGAGTGCTCCGATGATGAGCACTTGGCGAGACTGGAAAAGTTGTCGGATATAAACGATTCTGACGTGGAAAATGTGTCGGGAAACGGGTCCAGCAATGATCTCGTCGTCAAAAGAGTTACAAGAAGTTTAAACAATACGAATAGTAAATCTTTGACGAAAGTCCATTTGGAAGGGCGAGCTGCTTCGGCGAAGCAGTCCGCCGCTGCGCTGAAGTTGCGCAAGGCGCGTCGCGCCGCCGAATGGGTTCCCTCGACTGTGGATGTCGGGGCGGGTGAGCTGAAAACGCCAATCCAACAAAAGACCAAGAAAAACAACACCAACAACAATTCAACGAAATATAAAAATAATATCACAAACAGCGACAAGAAGATCAACACAAACTCGAACGCATTCGATGCATTCGGTGGTGGTGGTGGTGGTGGCAGTCTCAAATTTGGATTAACGAAGCGCGTGACGCGTGGTTCGAAATCTTCCTTGTCCTCCCTCGCGGAGACCGAGGAAGTTTTCGATCGCGCGTTGCTAGAGAAGAAGATGAACTTGACCGTGAAAGTATCCCAAAAAAATACGAGTGCGAGAGCATTTTTTTCTCCAGGCGCTTCTATTCGTCCGAAGCCGTTCGTTATGAAGCATGACGCTAGTATGGATAAAGCTTTCGCAGAGCTGCGAAAAAAGTATCCGCACGCGCCGTCTTGCGAAGTCGTTTTGACTGTTCATCACTACTGGTATCAGAAGAGGATGGTTCATAACAACGGTCGTCCATTGCTCTCGCGATTTTACTGGACGCCTTCAAAAGAACTTCGTGAACGTCCAGAGCTCGCCACTGAAGCTGAGCGCGATCGCTACCTGTTTTGCTTTGATGCCGCGGCGGTGAAACGCCAAAAGGCTGAAAAAGAAGAGCGAAAAAATGCTCTGATGAACAGTGGCGGTGCGCTTGCGCAGAAAAGACGACGACGACGAGCGTGCTTCAATCCGGCAGCATCCAAGAGACGACGCAAAGCGCAGGCGGAGATGGATTTCGCCACGACGCAACCTTTAACGATTTGCTTCGAGCCGTTGGAGGACGTCTTGGAGTACGGTTTGGAGTACGTGGAAGCGGACGACGAACGCTACGTCGAACTCATGGCGCTCGCTGAAAGAAGTGGAACTACAAAGTTCAACGCTAATAAGCGCGCGTCGCGAAGTGCGGCGGCAAGAGCGAATAACGAAGACAGTGAGAAGAACACAATCGTAGGATCCTTGATGAAGAAGATGTTTGGTTGGCGAGGCTCAACCGAATCGGATTCGTTACATCGTCCAGAAACTCCAAAGAAACGTCGCACGCCGAGAGGTGGAAGCGCGCGCGCGTGAGAAGTTCAGTGTCTGTGTGTGTGAAATATTTTTAAAGATGTGAGAAGCGAAAGAGTGAGAGAGAGTGAGAGAGAATAGAAGTTGAGTTGTTTGGGCTTTCGAAAGGAGTGCTATTGTCTTTGACGAACGAGAAATAACTGAAACAAAACCAAAATGAAAACAAAACGAGAAAGAAAAACGAATGATAAACTGAGAAATAAATGAAACGAAACAATTAAAACGAGAAAAGTAATATAATACAACCAAGCAGTAAAGAGAGAGGGCGGGTGAGAGTGAGAAGAGGATGAGGAAGCGACTAGTAGATACAAATATTTTTTAAATGAGAAATCTCAGAGCGTTCATTCTTTACAGTTCCACAAGTGCATGTTTTTAGCTGACTAATATTCTACATCATCGCTACCGGTGTTATTCGCCTTCCAGTCTGCGCCACGCCTTTATTCGTATCTTCGGCGCTACTTTTATTGTTTGCAAACAGAGCGTCCACCGTGGCTTGGTCTGGCTTTTTCGCCGCGGCGGTGCCGTTAATCGTGGCGTTCTCCTTGTTCCCCTCCTCCACTACTTCAGTCTCCGCGGGAAGTTTCGGCATTTCGACTTCTTCGCCAAATTCACCTTCGTCGAATCGAACAAACGAGCAGAAACCATCCTTACTGGACAACACCAGAGTTCTCCCGTCCGCGCTCCAAGTCGCGCACGTGACCGCGGCGTAATGAGCGTTTGAAATGACGGCGACAGGAGAAGCAACTTCGGTATCATACACCATAGCTCCATCAATTTTACACACGCAAAATATACATCGGTGCTTTAATCCTCTAAAAGGATTCGTGGAAGCAACTGATTCGTCATCGTTTTTAACGCCTCTCAGTTTAAACACCTTTGGCGAAAACGCCACGCACGTCGACGGTTTCAGTGACGGAAGGGACGCTTTCGGTTGCGTCAAATCGTCTCGAGAGAACACGTGCGCGCAGTCCGTACTTTCACTCTTCTTCGCGCCGCCGTGTTCGGCCGTATGTTCGGAGACCTTTTCCTTGAGTATACCACTGGGCACGACTAAGAACGAACCACACGGCGAGAAACTTGGTCGTCTAAAGAACGAAGGCAAGGTGTCGTCGTGAAAGAGCATCGATGAACACGCGTCGTTGTTTTCGTTGCCTTGGTTACTGCTATCTATGCTAGACTTTGCGCTCTTCGCGCAGCTGCTGTACTTGAACGAGCTCGTCGTCCAAACTTTCTTCGTCGCACTCGGATTTTCGCCCTTCTTCGCTTTCATCGCAACCTTCTTCGAAGACCAAGCACACATCGTCCTATCCGCGCTCACAGAAACTATCCATTTTGACAACGCGTCAAACGTCACACCTTGGACAAAACTCGTGTGTCCGTTACCACTGCTCGCACCTAACGCACATTTACCTTTTTTGCCTTCGAAGGCAATCAGGGGGACCCCACCATTCGCGACGTCGTAAATAATCGTCCGCCAATCGATGTACGACACCGCGACGAGCTGCGAGTCGGCGGACCACGTCAAATCTAACGCATCCGCCGTTCCGCCACGCAGCGCGCACTTGCACTTAAAAAGAGAAGGCGCTTCTTCCTCGCCTTGTTGTTTAGCATCAGATTCGGTTCTGTTGCCAGAGCCAACCATCATCTGCGCGTTGTTCGTCGTCTCCGTCTTCTTTTCCTCTCCCTCCTTTCTCAAAGTCGTCGTCTTCTCAAACACGAACGCTTCGCCTCGGTCTCCACACGACGCGAGTGCGGCGCCATCCGGAGAAAACTTCACGCAATTCACCACCGCCGCGTGTCGAGTGATCGTTTCTTTATATTCCACGCGACTTTGCGTCTGCTCTTCTCCTACTTTTGCTTCTCTCTCGTCCTCTTTCTCCTCCTCCTCCTCCTCCTCCTCCTCCTCCACTTTGTCGACGATTTCCAAAACGTCCCAAATCTTTATCGTCTTATCGCCTCCAGCGGTCGCGAGACGTTTCGAAGACAAAGACGATGAAGAAGGATCGAACGAACACGCGAGAATCGGTTCGTTGTGCTTCTCGCCTTCCAGGTTGTGCCAGAAGACTGAGATTAAATCCACGCGCATTTTATTCGAATTTTTAAACTTTTGTGTCGATTTTTCTTTGTTTTCTTCGCTTTAAAAGTATCGTGTGTGATGACTTATTATATTAAACAACTCTTCTTTTCGTATACTACTAGATGACCATTCTCGTATTATTATTCGTTATTATAATTATTATTATTCTCAGAGCGCGCTTTTTATCTCTTTCCTTCTTCTCACTCGCTCTCGTTGATTGATTTGATTCGATGATTGCGTAAACATCATCATAAATCCGCTCTCGTGTATTATAATTTCTATAGTAGTTTACAAACGTAAGCCACCCTCCGTGCTTGCAAAATTTCCTCCTCTTTCTTCTCTTCTCTTTGATGCATAACATATAATTACTCCATTTGTTTTCTCCGCTGATTATTAAAATTCTTGGCCATAGGTGTCCATGCGATCCAACATCGCTCTCAGATCCATTTCCGTGATGTGTCTCGGGTTCGGTAACACCAGGCGGAAAAAGTTGACGTAGCCCATGCTGGCGATGGGTTGGAAGCCAATCATGGCGTCGCCGGCTTTTTGCATGGCATTTTTCAACTTTGGAGCGACGTAACCGAGTTCCGCCCAATCTTCTTCAGTCGCAGTTGTTCGGTTGAATGGGCGCAAGCGCGGCGGAACGTACCAGAACCCGACGTTGGAGCATTGCGCCGGTTGGACGAGAACGAACTTGCCGTCCGAGTTTTCAACTTCGAGTTGGACGAATTTCGCCAAGTGAAAGGACCGATCGATGCACTCGGCGAAACCTTCGTCGCCTCGCAATTTCCACGCCAACCATAACTTCACGGCGTCTGCTTTGCGTCCACACTGAATGGTTCGGTCGCCCAAGTCCGCGCCAGAGTTATTCTTGTCCGGTTGGAAGAGATATTCCGCCTTGGCGCCGTTCGCTTTGGATAAAGAGCCGGCGTGCTTGCAGACAAACACCGAGCATTGCAAAGGCATGCCGAGCATTTTGTGCGGGTTCCAAGAGAAAGAATCCGAGCGTTCCGCGCCGTTCATGAGATGATTGTGCTCTTTGGAAAGCATGGCACCACCGCCCCACGCGCCGTCGATGTGGGTCCAAATGCGTTGCGATTTCCCGTTGGCATTTTGAAACTCGTCGACGACGTCAAAGATTTCGCTGAACGGATCAAAAGCGCCTAAAACAGTTGTACCCGCGGTCGTGCCGACGTAGAACGGCGTTTTGCCTGCAGCGATGGCCGATGCAATCGCCGCACGCAAAGCGCCCGGATCCATGGCACCGTTCGGCAGACATTTCACCGCGACCAAGTTTTCTTCGCCTAAACCGGTAACGATGGCGGATTTTTTGTACGAGTAATGCGCGTTTTCGCTGCAAAAAGCTACCAACTTGTTATTTCTGTCCATGCCAGCCTTGCGAATGGAAGAGTCCGCGACGTCTCTGGCTAACAAGATGGAATATAAAATCGATAACGATCCACCTGGGACGAACAAACCGTCGTGTTCGGGAGTCTCGACGCCGTCGTTGGTCTTCAACCAACACCGCGCGACTTTCTCCAAGCATGATTTCTCAATCTCCGTCAACGATGGCGCGACTTCGAACGTGTGCACGTTTGAGTTCAACGCCGCGGAGACCCATTCGCCGGCTAACGCGACCGGGTCGACACCGGCGTATAATTGGTTCAAAAATAACGGCGACGATGAACGCACGGACGTTTGCAAGATGGTCGTCACGGCGTCTCTCAACTGTTGCTCGCTCCACGCCGGTTCTTGGTGCTCAAAGGTCATCCCAACGCCAGCTTCGGAAAACATCGCTCGAATGCTTTCCGGAGTATTCATCAATACTACCGGTTCTTCGCCAATTTTTACGGATTGACGATGGTATTCGACCATTCTCGCCGCCGTCTCTTCCAAAAATCTCAACTCCGCTTCCGTTTGTTCTCTCGGGTTCAACTCGTCGTCGTTGCATTGCTTTCTCGTGTCGTGTTGTAAAGAGCACGCGTTTATCGGAAACATTCTGCTACTCTTTTGGTTCTCACACGGATCGTTCGCGCCCGGTCGCCAATAGATTTCTCCATCCTCGGGACTCTTTTCCTTGCCCGTGAATCCTTTCTCGTTCATCCAATCGTCGTTGAAAATCTTGGACAGGTATTTCACCCCAGAGTCTGGCAAAACGGTCACGATGACGCCGTTGTCGATTTTACCGCTCAAGACCGCGCACGCGTGTAAATTCAACCCGGCGGAGCCTCCAACTAAAACGCCCAAATCCCTCGCGACTTTGCGACACGTGTAAAAACTCGACGCGTCGTCTCCTCTTTGCGCGCCATCGACGACGTCCCAGGACAACACACCCGGAATAGAATCTTTCCCGACGCCTTCAATCTCCCACTTACCAACAATTAACTCGTTTTCTGGAACGTCGTTAACGAAATTATCCCACAATACCGACCCTCGCGGATCCGCCAACACGGACTTGATCTCCGGGTTCACCGCCTTCAAATACCGACTGGTTCCCGTCAGCGTCCCACCCGTACTCGACCCAGCGACAAAGTGCGTGATGAGTCCTTTCGTTTGCGCGATAATTTCCGGCCCTAACGTCGCCTCGTAAGCCAACGCGTTGTTCAAGTTATCGTACTGGTTCACGCCGAAATACTTCCCCGGATTTTCCGCCACCATCGTGTTCTCGATATTTTGATAATGCTCTGGATCGTCCGCAGCTACGCCACTCTTCGCGACAATAACCGTCCCACCATACGCTCTCATGCTATCGATCTTCTCTATCGAACATTTCTTATTCGTAATGACGATGTAATCAAACCCGCGAATGGCGCACGCCGCCGCGATGGCGCTCCCGGTGTTCCCGCTCGTCGCCGCCACGACCGTCATTCCCTCCTTCAAATCCCCAGCATCAATCGCCGCTTGTAAAATATAACTCGCAATTCGATCCTTAATGCTTCCACTCGGATTCATATACTCGCACTTCGCGTAAATCTTCACCTTTGAAGGATTCAAACTCAACACGCTCGTCACGTCAATCAACGGCGTCCCTCCAATCAACGCGTTCGATTGCACCGGCCCAGTCGTCACCGCTCTCCTCACCGCTTGCCAACTCTTCGTCTGTTTCGAAGAGGCGTGTAAAACATCGATCGGTCCATCCGACGGCGTCGCGATCGTTTGTTCCGCGAAGTTTTCTCCGTTCAACTCGTACGTCTGGTCGATCATTTCTTTTTCTTGTCCTCGTGACGACCCCGGCGGCGATGCAGATTTCCCCGCAGCGAGTGCGGCTGCTAACCCTTGTTGTTCTCGCTGCTGCGAGGGATTGTTGATCGCGCGGAGACGAGATTCACCGCTGCTGCTGTTAAAACCACCACCACTTACGATGTTGTTGTTGTTCGAGGACGCAGAAGTGACGAGGGTGTGTCTCCGCTGCTCCGAAACCCTGTCGAATGGAGAGGAAAAGTGACGACGCACACGACGACCAAAATGGCTTCCCATCGAAGCATCATCCGTCGAAGAATCACTAATTACTTTCACGTTTTGATGATTACGAAGGCGCTGCGTTTTTGTTGTTCCTCTCTCTGCGTTGTTTGCCGTGAGACGACAACGCAAAGACGAATGAGTTGATAACGCAACGCCTCGGCGTATCCGCACGAACTTCGGGGTGATGTTTATGCACAGCATCGAAGCGTTGTTCAACGTACTCGAAGTGGACATCATCTTTGTCGTCGTCGAAATGAGGAACGGATATTATACAAACACACACGTGTGTTTATCTCTTTCCTTTTTTTTTATGTTTTAGGGTTTTAGAGTAAGTGCGAAAAGGTAGATTTGACGTACGCGAGTACCCCGTTCGTCTGTAAAGGTTACTCCTCTCTTTTTCATCAAATTTTTTGTTTTTTTTTCATGAAAAATTCGTCCTACATTTCTTCAAACAAAAACAAAGAGAGAGAGAGAGAAAAGAGAGATGACGACGACTTTGGCGGCTTCTTCGAGTGCGACGACGGCTCTGGAACGCGCGATCGCCCGAACGCTGGACGCTTTCACTCGGAGAAGCTCTCAAGGAGGCTCAGGCGCGAGCAGCAGTTCTGGTTCGAAGAGCGGTGTTTATAGCGGCGGCGTGTTCCTCGGGAACTCCCGCTCGGTGTTACGACTCACCGGGAAGGACGGGAAAAAGTTACTCCAAGGATTGCTGACCAACGACGTCGATTTGCTTCTGGAAGATGACGATAATAATACTAATAACATGTACGCGGCGATGTTGACTGCGAAAGGGCGAATCGTGACGGACGTGTTCTTGACGAAAGGAAGAAGCGATAATGGTGGAAGAAGAAATAATGATGAGATTTTGATTGACTCGTGTCAACTTGCCAAAGAGACGTTGTTGACGCAAATAGTGCGGAGGAAGTTACGGTCGGACGTTTCAGTGGAAGACGCGAGCGAGGAGTTGAGCGTACGCGTGATGCCGCCTTCTTTTGATACCGATGATGGTGATGGTGGTCGTGGAAATGTACTCTTACCGGCGGATCCGAGATGGTTTGGATTAGGACGACGCGGGATAGTTTTTGACGCTACGAAGAAAACGGACAAAGACGCAGAGTTGGACGAAAAGGTGTACGCGAACTGGAGACACGCGAATGGCGTGCCGGAAGGGTCTTTGGAACTCGGCGAGCGGTTTCCGGCGGAATCGAGGTTGACGCGTTTACACGCGGTTTCTTTTACCAAGGGTTGTTACGTCGGCCAAGAACCGACGGCGCGGGCGGAGTTTCAAGGCGAAGTGAGGAAAGGCGTCGTTCCGTTCGTTTTTGATGAAAGTAAAGAAGTCAAAATAAATGGGATAGTCATATCGAAAAAAGACGGGAAAGAGATTGGGAAAGTGGTCGCCTCTCGAGGCGGCGGCGTCGGGTTAGCGTTGGTGAGATTTGCAAAGGTGGAAAACGTCAGCGAAGGCGTTTCGATTGAAACAGTCGACGAGAGCGGCGACGGAGGAGAAAAGGAAGAGAAGGCGTTCACCGAGTGCGAATTTGGAACGCCTAACTGGTGGTCGCACCATTGGAATTCAAGAGATTAGTTATTAGAAGGATAGAGTTGTGTATTACTAGTAGGTAGTTTGCTTTGCGCTATGTTGTAAGTATAGAAATCTGCAAATAATGTTGTTTGTCTACGCGAACAGAAAGATTTTTTACGAGGACGTTTCCATTTGCTTTTGTTTCTTCCACGCGTACGCGGCTTCCAACAACTTCAAGTTTGGTTTCGCGCCTGCTTCTTCTGGAAACACGTAATCGTAATACTCTTCCATCCCTGCATCTTCGCCATCTTCGGTGTACATCGGACGTTTTCTCTTGACGCGTTTCGGCATCTTCTTGTCCACGACGTCTATCAATTCTTTCTTTTCGTTCGACGCGCCAGAAGCGTTTTCCTCAAACACTTTCCACGCCTCTAACAACATCACCCGTTCCTCTTTCGCATCGGGTTGGTTCGTTTTCAAAGCCTCCAACGCGCGTTCAAAAACCCTTCTCGCGTTTTGTTCGCGAGCTTCTTTCGATTCCGTCGGTGTTTTCTTCACGTGCGCCTCCTCTCGCTTTCTTCTTTCCGCCTCAGTCTCCTCGTCTTCGTCCCATTCCTCGTCGTCCTCGGGAGGCGGCAAGACGATTTTGTTTTCAAACTTGGCAAAGCTCATCCAAACTTTCACGTGTTCCGTCTTCTCTAACAATCGCTCGTACAACGCTCTCGCTTCGACTCTGTTCCCAATGGAAATTTCAAAGTCAATGTACGCCTTCCACAAGCTTTCGGGCATGTCTAAAGCCGGTTGTTCGATTGCCATTTCAAAAATGGCGCGACCGCGTTCGGTTTCTCCTAAATCCTTCTCCAACTCGGCGTATTTCACCCAACTCTCGCAATCTCTCGGGTTCAACTCTAACGACTTTTCGTACAACGATCGACACCGGTCCACGTTTACTAACTGAGACTCGACCTCTATGTACGCGTCAAAGATTTTTGGTTTCGGAGCTAATCCGATGGCTAATCCCATAATCTTACGAAACGCGTCTAATTTTTTCCTTCTCAATTCAAACTTAGCGGCCATGATCCACACTTTTGAAAACGAAAACTCGTTGTGCGGGACCAACTTCAAGAGTTCTCGCATAACCTCCCTCGCGCGGTCGTAATCTTCCGCGTCCAACTCTTCGAATAAGAAATAATTGATCCATAGGTACACGTATCGTCGCCAATATCTCTTCTCGTTCGCCGGCGGTTTGTTCCCAATCGCGCGTTCGTACACCTCTCGAACTTTATCCCACTCTCCGTTCTCCTCTTCTAATTTCGCAAACGCGAACCAATGGTCGTAGTTCATCGGTTCCTTTTCGACTAAAATTTCGTATTCGTGTCTTCGTTTCTCCACGACTGCATTTTCAATGCCTTTCGAGTCGCCAAACTGTTTCTCAAACGTCATCATCGCTTTCCGGATCGAGTCGTGCATCGATTTCGGCAAAGCCGTCAGCGCGTACTTATAAATCCCTCTCGCGCGTTCATACTCGTGATTTTTCTCCTCAAATTTTGCGTATTGAACGTACAAATCGTCCACGTCTTCCTCTTCGCTCAACATCTCAATCCCAGCCTCGAACACTTTCCTGCAATTTTCGTTGTCGTGTTTCTGATACTGCTCAAATTTCGCCCACTTCCCGAACACTCTCGTCGACGGATGCACCTGCGCGTATCTCTGATACACATCTCGCACGCGATCGTACTCCTTATACCGCATCTCAAAATTCACAAACGCGTTCCACGCTAACTCGCTCGGTTCCCATTTCATCCATTTCTCAAACACGTTTCGACACGCCGCTATTTCGCCCATCGTCTCTTCCATGTGCGTAAACTTATACCACAAAACGTCGTGTCTCGGTAACAAAGAGCACGCGCGGTCCCACACGTTCCTCGCGTGATTCACAAACCCAGCTCGCATTTCCATCTCCGCGTAGTTTATCCACACCGGGACTTCTTTATAATTTTGATCCAGCGCGCGTTCCCAGACGCTTCTCGCTCGTGCGAAATCCCCTTGGCCTTCCTCCCATTGCGCGTATCGCGTCCACACTTTGCTGTCCCAATACGTTCTCCGAATCACGTCTTCGAATTCTTTCCGTTTCTTTAATCGATACTCGTACAGTTCTTCGTTGTTCGTGATCTTTTGTCGCGGCGCGATGTACGTGTCGTCCTGTCTCTCTTTCGCTTCGCGGACGATTTGTTCGGCGGTGATTTGGATCGCAGCGGCGGATTTGTTTTTCACCCGCGTCGCTCGAGGGAGGTTCGACGCGGTGGCCGCTTTGGACATGTTCCGCATCATGGCGTTGGCGTCGTCGTCCGCCATTCCTGAATAATACTGCTTTATTAGAGTTCTTTTCGCGTTGTTGTAAAACGAAGTGCAAAAGTGTGACTCAGAATGAAGAATTCGCCGCCACGAGAAGAACTGAAGAAGAAGAGAAAATCGAAGAAAAGAGGAAAAACATGTTACGTCGCGATGGTATAATAAACGTTTTTATTACAACCTCCTCGCAGACGCTCGGTTTTGAAACTCCTCAACGACGCGTACGAACTGTTCTGGATTTTCGTACGGCCACAAGTGACTGTAATCGCCTTGGATTTGGAGAAACTCGCCTCTCGGCATCGTCTCCGCGTCGGCGCGTTTGTATTCCGGTTTGTGGCCGGCGCGCTCGTCGCCTTTGCAGTGGAGAATAAATGTTGGAATTTCGATGGATTTGATTTCATCGCGCGATAACTCGAACGTTGTCCACGATTTAACTTGGTAGGCGAACCCGTCCAGGGTGTTCGTGTCGCAGGTGTAGTGGGTTAAATCGTCGACGTTCATCTTTTGCGCGTTGAGCGCGTCGTAGTTTGGTCGAATGCCGAGTCGCATGAGACCGATGAAGCCGCGAATGCCGCAAGCGCGGACGAACATTTCCGTAGCGAATGCCTGCGTTAATACTCGATCGATGAAGTTCTTTCGACCGGCGATGACGCCTTTGGACGTAAAGCCGTACAGAGAAATCGAGTCAACTTTCGGCCTTGTCAGTCGTTCGCTTCCTCTTCGATTGGGACTGAGTAAAACTCCTATCCACATCGCCACGCCTGCTCCGATGGAATATCCGACGACGTGCATCTTTGCGCCAATTTTATACCTCTTTTTGTCTTCTTGAACCGTTCGTAGAACGTCCAATACGTCCATCGCGAGTACCCGTAGGGAGTCGTAATCCACGATATCGGTTTCCAAACCTTGACCTCTCATGTCCAACGTCAATACCGAACAGTTCTTTTTCTCGCAGAATCGTTCGACAACACCAGAGGCTCGCCAAGTTTCTTGAGTACCACCAGTACAATTGAGAAGAACTACGGTATTTTCAAGCGACGAAGACGATGCATCCGCAGGAAAAAACACGCTCGCCGACATCGCAAACTCGCTCACCAACTTTGCCTCGAGCTGCTTTGCGTCTTCTTGGTTCTGTTCCTGGAAGAAAATCTCCCTCGCTTTTCCAACAACCGTCGGCGCTCTCGGAATCGCAAACTCCAAAAATATCCACCTCAAACTCGAAGTGTCGACCTCTTCCTCTTCTTCTTTTTCCTTTTCCAACAACCGCTTCTCCTCGTCGCGGATCTCCTCGTATTCTCTCTCTCTCGCTCCCCTCTTAAACACCGGCACAACGTGTGGGGACTTCAGAAGAACAAAACCGATCGATCGCATCGAAAACGCGATCGAGGACGCCACTATCGTCGTCGCCAACGTCAAAACGTCCTCGATCACGCTCAATACGATCGTTGTCGTCGCTTTCACTCGCGATGAAGCCATGTCTTCTTCTTCTTTCGCGAGAGAATAATAGATGATATAAAATACGTAACGCCTTTTTTTTAATTACATGCGAGACACACATGCGACAACAGAAAAAAAGAGAAAAAAATCGAAAAAAATTAAGTCCAGTATTATAGAACAGAGCGAGTGTGTAATATTCCCCGTCCAAGTTACGTCGTAACTTAACGTACCGTTCAAGTTAAGGTATTCCCCGTCCGTAGTATTACCCGTCCAAGTATTCTTACCCGTCCCTGTGAGACAGTTTATTAGAGAGAGAGTCTCGTATTTTTTCAAAAGAAAAGAAGAGAAAAAATTCAAAAAGTCTCCCTGCAGTATTTTTATGGAAAGAAGCAATCACGACGGGTAATACTACGCACTCTCTATGCCGAAGAGTGGAAGCAACAACGGCCGCGCCTTCACCGTCCTCCGTGACGTCTCCCTCCACTCCTCAATCCTTTCCATAAAAATTAACCCCAAAATCGACGTCATCGCCGTCGCCACCAAAGACGGCGCCTTGTCCTTACATCGCATCGACTGGCAACGCTTGTGGCGAACGGTCTCCCCGGGGAACGAGTGCACGTGCTTAACGTGGAGAGAAGACGGGAAGATTTTAGCGGTGGGACGAAGAAACGGAGACGTGGAGTTATTTCACGTGGAGAATGGGAACAACCACGCAGGTGGGGAAGGCGCGGTGTATCCGAGCTGGACCGTGGAACGGATGACGGAGAGATTTTGCGACGATTTAGGAGGAGAGGAAGAAGACGGGAAGAGGAAAATATCCGCGTTGTGTTGGACGAACGTCGTTGGGATAAGCGCTGAGGACAAAGAAACGGACACGCAGTTGACGAAAGAGTTCGAAGCGTTGGCGAGGAGTGGAAGCCACGCGAGTGGGTCGTCCGGGAGTAACAACACCGCCGCGCTGCTTTTCAACGACGACTCGTCGGCGAGCAAATTTCACGCTCGGCCAAAGCTGAGCGTATCGAACGCCGCGTTGGCGATGATGCGAGGTGGGAAGAGCAGCGGTCAAAGTGGGAAGAGTTTTGGGTTTGTGCGACGAAATAAAGGGGTGGACGTGGAGGAGATGATAGAGGACGACGTTTTGCTCGAGGAGGACGAGGACGAAGAGGACGAGGACGAGGAGCGTTGGGAAATCGACGAAGACCAACAGGCTTGGAACAGAGACCAGATTTTAGATCACAAGGCACCACCGAGCCAGATGAACGTTTTGGTGGCTGGAGATGTGAGCGGGAACGTGGCGTGTTTTGGTTTTGGCGCGTTTCCGTTGTTTTGGCAAAAAGTACCGACGACCAACGAAGATGAAGAGAAATCAACGGTGGAAGCGGTGTCGGTATCGAAAGAGAAAAACGCCATTTGCGCTCGCGTAAATGGCAACGCGTACGCGATGTTGTCATTTGATTTGCTCTCACAACATCGCGTGAAAGCGACGTACGATTTCGCGTTACACGCCGCGCACACCAGTCAGCTTTTGAGCGCGTGTTTGAGCTCGGTCGCGATGCTTTCGAAACGATGGAAAGCGGCGCTGAAGACGGCGTTTTACCACACGGTGGTTGATTTTGCCATCTCGTCGATTGACCCAGATTTTCAAAGATTTATAGTTACGGAGAAACCGAAGAGAGTGAGTAAACTAAGCGCCGGGGCGTCGTATTTGCGAGGTGACGACGACGACGACGAGAACGAGAAGAAAACATCCATGAGTGAAATCATCGCGGACGAGAAGTTCCGCGCGCAGTTTTGCGATATTTTTTGTAAAGACGCACTTTCGTTGTACGAAACAGGTATCATAGATCGCGGTATAGAAGATTTTTTCGGTGTGAGGTGTAAATCGGGCGAGTTAAAGAAACGCGCGAGGCGCTTAGACCACGAGACGAATGTCGCGCACGACGTTTTGGTGAAGAAAGTCGCTCCGGCGTTGTCGGTGG
>Ga0257106_1000200_pt1 | contig 38124 bp, 18 predicted proteins | sample LP_taG_3_FD_190177 | JGI IMG/M metagenome (GOLD analysis project Ga0257106, IMG submission 190177) | Marine microbial communities from Northeast Subartic Pacific Ocean, Canada - LP_J_2011_P26_10m | ecosystem: Environmental > Aquatic > Marine > Oceanic | place: Canada: Northeast Subartic Pacific...
ATCTGATTGCGTTGTTATGTTTGCGTCGTGACTGAACGAACGATGGAAAGAAGAAGAGGCGTAAACGAGTGAAGGGGAGAACTTTTTTTTGTTTGCGAGAAAGAAGAGAGAGAGAGAGAGAGAGAGAGAGAGAGAGAGAGGTAGCATCGTATCGTAACGAGAATTAGTTCTTACTCAACACGCTTTACAAATGTCCTCGTCTCCCTTTTGGAAGCCGATAGAGCCGAGCAATTTGCGCGAACTCATGAATTCAGGGTACTGCGTGATAGATAATTTTGTCCAAGACGAAAGTGTGGCGAAGAAAATGCGCGAGGAAATGTGTTCGATGCCGATACGGTATGAAAACGAGGAGGAGGAGGAAAAGGAGGAAAAGATGCCATGCATGCGACCGAACCGGACGCACTTTACGGACGCGAAGAATAACGCAAAAAGGTATTTGTTTTCTAAACCTGGGGTGTTTGAATACGACATGCACATGAATACTGCGACGAACAGTTCTAACAACATAAATGGTAGCATAAATGGTGGTGGTTCGATGGCGACGCTGGATCGATTCTTCGAGGCGACTGGGAAACAGCTGGCGGAGGCGTTCAACAAAGCCGTCAAAGAGGAGGCATTTTCTGCAATCGACGACGACGAAGAAGGAGAAGAAGAAGAAGACAAAGAAAAGCAACAGAAGCATCGCTCGTACGCCCGAGTAATAAAAGTGAAACCGGGCGATGAAAACAGAACGGTAAAACTTCAAATTAACACGTGCGGCGCGTTTCCGTACCATTTCGATAACCCAGGCGGCGCGCGACAGAATAGAAAATTGACGTGTATTTTATATCTCAACGAAGCGTACGAAGACAAATGCGGTGGCGAGATTGTTTTGGTACCTTTTATGGGACCATTTGTTACAATCCGTCCAATATTCAACCGGTTGGTCGTGTTTCAATCGGAAACCGTGTTACACAGAGTGAACAAAGCGGTGAATTTTCCAGGGAAAGGGAGAGCGTGTTTAACCGTTTGGCTCGACGGCGACGATTCAGACGACGACGACGAAAAAAAAAGGAACGCATCAGTGGGAAACAAAAACATCCGCAACGACCTCGTCCAACTCCTCTCCTCCCCTTCCAAAGACCTCATCTCGTACATCCGCCAAACTCCGGACGCGCAACGCTTCCTCTCCCGATGGGCGTACCGAGACGAATACGAAATAAGCCTCCTCGAGTCGCACGAACCGGGAAAAGGTCTCGAGCACATGTTAGAAGCGCACGAGGATGCGATTAAACGAATGAGGAAAATTCAAGACGGCGATTTGCAAAGCGTGTTGGAGAGAGTGAGAGAGATGCGAAGGGAAGAGGAGATGGAAATCGTTCGATTGTAATAATAACTTTTCAGCAGCTTAAGAGTACACATTTTTGAATAATTTCTTCACAAAAACACGAACCATCATGACTGCGTTTTCGAGCGTCCTCCTCTCACCGCTCGCTTCATTCTTCTCCACGACGGAGGACAAAGTTTTCCACGTCGTCAAATGCGTTTTGGCGTTCCTTTTTTTACTTCTTTGCGACCGAATCTTAAAACAACACGAGAAGAATGAGAAAGAAAAAAAAGCCATCGGGGAACCGATGACGACGACTGATGATGTGATGACGATGAAGAAAGGCGATTTGACCAGGAAAGAGTTGAAACAATTCGACGGCAAAAGCGACGACAAAAAACCTTTTCTCCTGTTGGCGTGCAAAGGGACGATTTTTGACGTCACGAAAGGACGCGACTTTTACGGTCCAGGCGGTCCGTATAACTGTTTTTGCGGGAAAGACGCCTCTTTGGCGTTTGCGAAAGTATCCACGAGCGAGGAACACATGAACGCGAACTGTTCGAATTTATTCGCGATGGAAGTAGACGCGTTGAACGATTGGTACAGGAAGTTTGAGGAGAAGTACCCGGTGGTCGGGAAGGTGAGAGACTCGGATTTCAAAGCGCCGAAGAAGAGGAAGAAGACGAAAGCGTCCTCGAAGTAGAGCGCGTTATTACGATGGGGCGATAGCATTTTAGAAAATGTGTTTTATTTATTATTACCATTAGTTGTACATTTAAGTGTGATCATGCGGTGGGTCGCTGACTTTGACGGACTTCCACTGCGGCGCGGTGATGCCGGCGACGTCGTCGTACGGTTGGCAGCAGCATCCTTTTCTTTGGTACACGCCGCATCGATAGCGACGGCAGATGCACAGAACGACGAGGATAACGAAAAGGAGACACGCAAAGCTGATGCCGATAATTGCTGCTAGGATGAGTCTCCTCAACGCATCGTCTTCAACTGGGCACCGTTTGTCGCTCAACGGCCAGCCTTCGTAGGAGGTACATCCGTTGCCGGTAGTGCCGTCTGCTTTCAACTCCAAATCTGAGGAAAGTTGTTGCGTGATGCCTTGCAAATAATGAGAGAAGTATCTGCACGCGTCAAAATTATCGGCCCACGAATCGTCTTGCAGCGGACTCGATGCCCATTTACCGACAACCACAGAAGCTGGGTACCCTACGAATTTAGAGCAATACTTGTACGCTCGAGATTGCGTGACGTCTCCATCCGCGTTGCCGAACAAGCACGTTTCGCCAATATTATATCCGAGCGCAGCCCATGGATCTAAAAAGTGCGCGTAGTCGTACACGTTTTCGTAATACCTCGTCGGATCGACGTATTTCAAATAGTTCGTGCGTCCATCTTCGAACAAATGTCGCGAATAACACCTCGGACCTCCGCCGCTGGCGATGGTGATAACCGGAGGTTTTTTCCCATATTTTTCCTCCACGTACATTCGAGCCAGTTGCGCTCTTCCGCCGCCTTGGGAGTATCCAGAGATAAGTAATTCGACGCTGCTGTCTTCGTCGTAAATTGCATCCATGATTTGCATGGTTGCCGCGAAATACCCCAAATCTTCTGCTTCCCCTTTACTTAAAGAGCCGACTTTCCCGTTACTCGCCGGTCCAATCGATTTATCGTTGACTGCGGAGGCTAAATTGCCTTCAAAATCTTCGCCAATCATTTCCATGCCGCTCAACAAAAATCCAGCTCCAAGGACGATCTTATACTGCAACGACTCAGTCTTCGCTCTGGTATCGAAAGCGTCAAGCCTCGCTAAGCCCACTTTCTCCCAGTTAGATTCGAGAATTTCTTGCATCCCCGCACCGTCTTGGTCGTACAAAATGTTCCCCATGATCAACGCGGCGGCGTTTTGAAAATCCCCTTCCGTTCGACTGCCGCGAAAGACCAACACTTTCTCGTTCGTCCCGGACTTTTTAAACATCATCGCCGCGACGCCTACGCCTGCGGCGCCTCGAGTCGTTCCACCGTTCGCGTTCCCACCAGGCGCGGAATAATCGCCCACGGTTCCAATGTTATCCACTTGCGTTCGAATATACGCCACAATCTGCCTGGTGACGGCCTCATCGCTCAAAGCACCTCCGACGTCTTGCACGTCTCGATTATCGTACATCTGCTCGCCCGTCTCCCTATACGGCTTCCGTTTGGATTCCTCGATCCACGTCATGTTGCCGTATAAGTCCTCGGAAATCCAGTTCAACTTCAAAACCCCTCTCACCTTTGCGCCAGATATGGGGTCGTTCACGTTCACAGTCGTCAACTCGTTCAGAGTATCGCTAAAGTCATCCGAAGACTGGAACCCCGCGCGCGCATTCGACTCCGTCGGGATCCCAGAAGGCTTCTCTGTCGACCCATCTCTGTCGTACAAAATCGACCTCCTTTTCTTTCTGCGTATTTTTTCTCCCGAAACATCTTCTTCTTCTTCTTTCTCATCTGGAACGACTCGGTGCACCATAGTCAGGTCTCCGGAGTGAGACACGTGCTGCGCGAATATCGAATGCAATTGGAACCCGGACATCATGGCATCTTTTTTTTGTGCGTGGTTGTTGTTTAATGGAAACTCGTGTCCCAATTCTCGAACGAATTTCACTCTCTCCGTGGATTGAGGAGGACTCAGTGGTGTTGCTTTCGCGTGCGATACAACGTAATGCGCATAAAGCATCATCGCCAAAAGGAAGTATGAAAGAGTCAACCGCATCGTCGTCTTGTGAAAATAAATATACTAAGAGAGAGAGGAAATTAAATGTGAGGAGAGAATTGTGAATTGATGGAGGGAACTCAATCATCAAATAAAAAAATGGAAGCGACGACGGATCGACGACGCTGGCTACTATAAGAAGAAGAAGAATCCTTCGTTTCAGGATTCTTTTGCATCGTATCCTCCTCGTCGTCGTTGACGACGACGGCGAGACGCACGTTGATTTGGAGTAAAGCGTCTTCTGCTTCTTTTCCTTCTTCGTCCTTTGTCTTCGCGCCCGCTTTGTCGCCGCTGGCGAATTTTTTCTTCGAGTCTTCGAGAATGAAGTCTCGGATTTTTTCGTACCGCGCGAAGGAGGAGTGGATAGTTTTACCACCACCGTTCTTCTCCTCGTTGGTGGTTGTTGATGACGGTAAAAGCGCTCTGCGTATCGCTCTCGTCACCGTTCGACTCAAAGTCGATTTGACCTCTTTGCCACCTTCGATGGCGAATTCGCCTTCAAACTCGGATTCTCGAGCGAGGAAGGATAAAAGCCGGTCGTCCCAGCTTAAAGTGACGTTGACGCGTCGTTTAATCGCGTCCATTTGAGGTAAAGAAGCAACACTGCTTGTTGGTGACTCTCTCGACGACGATGACGATGATAATGTCGTTAACATCGAGGAGACGAACTCGTTCTCGATGAGATAATTCGAGCGATACTCCAAGTGCGCGTTGGCGATTTCCTTCAGAGCGTCTTCGTCCAACGGCTGAAACGGCACGAAATATTCAATCGACGATAAGACTTTGACCGTATCGTGGAAGTCTTCGCAGTGCTCTTTTTCCCATTTCGTGAACATGGCGTTTTTCAACGCTCGCGAGAGCTCCACGTGATGTCTTTCGCGTTCAGAGTTTAAGTAGTTTTTGTCCTTATTCTTGTCGACATCCCCTACTTTGCTCAACGATCGACGTTTCCGATCGGCTTCTGCGGCGCCGTGAATGTGCACGAACCCAGCGTTCGCCTCTAAAATAAATATCGCCTTGTTCCCTAAAACCTCTCTCTTCTCTCCATAAACGTCGTAATCTTCAAACGTATCGTTACCGTCTTCATCTTCGTCGTCTTCATCACCCCCGTTACTCCTCGCCGAATCTTCCTCTTCTTCGCTTCCTCTTCGCCACAATCTAGAAAACGCACCGCCTCTCTTCTTTCTCCTCCTCCTTCTCAAAGACGAGGACGACGATGGCGACGACGGAGTCGATTGCATCACCCTCCCGCTATCAAAAAGCTGCCTCAAAACACTCCTCACTTCGCACGGCAACTTATCGTACTCCTCAATCACGACCACGCTCTCGGGATATCTTCTCAAATGCGCTCTCAAGTTGCTCACAATCATCCGCTTCTGCCGCTCGCGGTCCTTTTCCACGTACTCCGCGCCGAATAGAATCTTATACGCCGGACACAATTCCCCCGGACACGTCTTCTTCTTCCTCCCCGCGGCGTAATAACTACCTCTAACGCCACCCGTAACTACGTTTCGCGCGACGCTCGCCAGCATCTCTCCATAAGCTTTTCCTCCTCCTCCATTCTTCCTCCTCCTCCTCCTTTCACTTACATTCGCACCATACACCGCTCTCGCTAACGCGCGATGAAAATGTGATTTCCCAACCCCTGGACTGCCGTGGATGCTCATCACCAGCGGCGTTTGCCTCTCCTCCTCCACTCCGTCTTCTCTTCTCTCTCCTAAATCTTCTTCTTCTAATTCGGCGCGTTCAATCTCGCGAAACTTATCGCAAATCGCGTCTAAAAGTATATCCGTGCTTTCCGTTTGTCCGAAAATTTGGGATTCTACTTTTGCTCGCGCGTGGACGCACGCGTTGAATAAATTCGGCGCGTCTTCTTCTTCATCATCATCGAATTCATTTCGACGAGAACGACGACAAAACTTCCCGTTCTCCCCGCAATAAAAGTTATTACTATTACTATTACTCGTGATAAACGAAGGACAAAAATTCTTCGTAACACTGTTGTACTGATTGCTATTATTGTTCTCGCAGTAGTGCACGAAATAGGTCGTCGCGATGGCGAGAAACGCCGTCGCCACGTTCCCTAACGCAACATGCTGGACCATTTCTGACGAAGATTTTCATTCATCTCTTTTTAGGGGTTGTGAATAAATGATTTTAGGGTTTTAAGTTAAACCCTAAACATCTGTTTCTTTGAGCGATTTTAACAAACGACTACTCTCTCTCTCTGCTACACAAAAGAACACGACGACGACGAAGACGCGCAGTAAAGAAGAACAAAGAGAGTATTATTATTACTAAGAGCGTAAAGAGTAGAGAGTAAGAGAGTATTAGTAGTAGTAGTACTCGTAGTAGTTTTAAATGGCTCTGTTTGCCCCGTTTCGAGTCCTCGGGGATGTCTCCTCAGACGTTCCATTCTCGACGCACAAACGAGGCATCGAAACGTACGCGACGACTGCCTCTGGGCGAACCTTCCACATCTTCGACTGTAAAAAGCTCACGTTAGCCATGCTCGGCCCGATGCACGAAGCGGACGTTTCACTGGTGTGCGCGAAACGAGATTGGACGTTTACCGCGTGCTCCGGGAGGAAGATTTATTGCAGCCGCCGGGTGAACGTGACGTGCGAACTCGTCGGACACGCGACGGAAGTGAAGCATTTGTTCGCGTTTGGAACTTTACTCGTGAGCATCGATCGATCGGAGTACGTTTTAGTGTGGGACATAAGCGAGAAGGTGATGAAAAGGAGAGAACGAGAGTATCGCGCGTTTACGAGGGAAAGCGAGAGGAAAGCGAGGGAGGAGAGAAGACGGCAAGTGTTGGAGAGGAGGAAAGAGAAGGAGGAACGACGACGAACGAATAGTAAGGAGAGTATTACTACGACTCGCGTGGCGTCGACGAAAGAGATTTTTAACGAGCTGATGAGGAAAGCGCCGTGGTGTTTGCGGAAGATTAAACGTTTGGAGAAGGCGAAGGATATCGGTTCGTTTCCCGGAGACGAAGACGAAGACGACGGCGACGAGGAAGGAAAAGGGAACAATGAGGAAGGAAAAGGGAACAATCTGCAAAGAAAGCGATCGCACAGAGATGAAGAAGATTCCGACGAGGACGAGGACGATACTTTTAAACGCGTCAGAGATATGGATAAGTTGGACCCAGATGCGATTACCGGACGACGGTACGAAGGCGAAGACTCGGATTCCGATGAAGACGAAGGAGAAGAAAATGACTCGGACGACGACGAAGAGGAGGAGGAGGAGGAAGACGAATTGGAAGACTACAAGGAAGAGGGAGAGAAGAAAGATGGTAAAGATGACGATACAAACGCAGAAGAGGAGGAAGAAGACCCGATGGATTTAGCGGCGACTATTATGGTCTTACCTGATTCGTTCGGTGGGAGCATAACGTGTATTGCGCATCCGGATACCTACATTAACAAAGTCGTCCTAGGAAATAAAAGAGGGAAACTATTACTATTGAATATTGTCACCGGACGCATCGTAAAAGTGTTAGGTGGCACTGCGGACGATTTAGAAACGAACGATGCGGAGATTACGTTTGTTCAAAACTCGCCGGCACTCGATGTCATTGCGGTTGGTTTTTCAGACGGACGGTGCGTTTTATACGACATCAATAAAGAGCGAGCGATTATGACGTTACCACACGATTGTAAAGTGACTTGCTGCGCGTTTAACGCGCAAGGAAATCAGGACGATAACGACCCACTCATTGTCGTGTGTGATGTGAATGGCACGATAACCACGTGGGATTTAGAGAAGCGACGACAGAGAGATTTGAACCAGCGAGCGCATGACAGCGAGATTATTTCGTGTTATTTTTTCCCGGGACAACCGTTACTGATGACCTCGGCGAAAGATAACTCCTTGAAGCAGTGGGCGTACGATCAGTCGGATGGTTCGAGCAGATTGATAAAGTTTCGCTGCGGCCACGGGAAACCTCCAAATTTAGTATCATTCTACGCGGACGGAAAGCGCATCTTTGCCAGCGGTAGCGACAAATCTTTGAGAGTGTGGTCGACGATCCAAGATCAGCAGAGCAAAGAACTTTCGCAATCGCGCGTCGCATCTCGAGCCAAGAAACTGAACATACACGAAGAAGAGTTGAAACTACCGACGGTGTCGTACGTGTCGTGGAACGAGTTGCGCGAATACTCGTGGGCAAATATCGCATCCTGCCACGAAAAGGAAAATAAAGTGTACACGTGGCGATTGGGAACCGGAATTTTAGGTGAAAACGTGCTGGAGACGCCACAAAAAGAAGGCGATACTTCTGAGTGCACGTCGTGCGCTATATCGCAATGCGGCAGTTATTGCTTCGTGAGTTACGAATCCGGCGCTGTTCGCCGGTACAACATGCAGAGCGGTCTTCATCGCGGCGACTTGAAGCGCGTCGTTGGCGTCGGCCCAGATAACAGGATCGATAAAAACGCCCTGGCGAAAAGCTTGAAAGGTAACGAAGGGTACAACTTTCCAGGCGGTAAGAAATCCGTGTGGGCGTATTCTGGTCCGCAATTGGGTAGCATCATAGACAGTAGGTACACGACGTCAGCGCACGACGGAAAATGCGCCTTGGTGCAAACGGACGGCATGAACCGTTACGTGTGTACCACCGGCGGAGAAGATGCAAAGGTTCGCGTGTGGAAATATAGCGACATGAAACTTGAAGGCGAGATGGATTTAGGCGCACCTGCGTTACACGGAACAGGCTATTTACACAAAACTGCGGAATTATTCGCCGTTGCTTTGCAAGATGGAACTATTCGATTGTTCGATATTGGAACCAAGAAACGAGTGCGGACGTTTCGCTTGAACAAGGAGAAAAGCAACCAAGACGGCGGCGATGAAAAAGACGTCGACGGAAGTAAAAAGAAAAAGAAAAAGAAAAAGCTGGTCTTGGCGACGAAAGTGGAAATCACCTCCGATCGCGAATGGGTAATTTCCTGCGACACTCTCGGCATGCTTAAAGTCTTCGACATTCCCTCTGCTCGTTTATTACAAACAATGAAAATGGGATCCGATAGAATCACGAGTTTTGCGCTTTCGCCTACGCTCGAGTATCTCGCGACTACGCACGCCGGTAAAAGGGGCGTTTTCCTCTGGAACAATCGATCGCTTCTCTCCACAGACGAAGGCTTGGACGACGTCGTTGAAAGTATCGGTGGTACAGTTGAGCTTGAAGCACCGAAAATGACTGCATTAGCAGACGACGATGGTAACTTATCGTTAGAGAAAGGATCCGACGTAAACGACCAGATGCTTTTAGACGACGACGCGGACGATGAAGACGACATGGTACTCGACGCCGCGGATGAGATGGAAGCGAAAAAAACCGATCCGTGGGAGCAACAAAAGAGAGATTTGATTGCGTCTATCCCTGCGCAGCTCGGCCCTGGCATGGCAACCTTGTCTTTGCTTCCGCAAAAGCAGTTGGAAGATTTGAACAACCTGGACGAAATTCGCGCCAGAAAAGGAAAGGATCCAAACGTGCGAAACATGACGGATGCAGAGAAAGAGGAAGAGCAAGACGATTTTGGACAAGTGAGAGCACCATTCTTTCTACCTACGAAAGCAGATGATACCGATGTTCGGAACTCTGCGTTCATAGTCGAAGAAAACGGCGATGAAGACGATGATGATATGAAAAGGGGCGATAACGCTCAAGTCGCCGTGCGTTCCAGAATCTTAAAACGCAACGACGAGAACGGAAACTCTTTAGATGCCGATTGCGAACTTCTCAGACGATGGAAGCGAGGTGCGCGCGAAATTGCCGAATTCGAACAACTCCGCCTCGTCAATAGCACGAGGAAAAACAAACCAATCGCGCTGAAACAGAAAGCCCGAACATCCGCGTACGACGGCCCGTACCGCGAAGCCCTCCGTCTCCTCCTCGCCTCCACTCCAGAAATCGTCGAATCTGAAATCAAATCCATCGGCCCTTGGGACATCGAAACCGCCACGGAGGAGGAGTTAGAACAAATTGGCATCGGCATAGATTTCTTTCACCACGAAGTTCTCTCCGGAATGAACTACGACGCCATCCAAGCCTTACTGCGCTTGTTTCTCGCCTCGCACGGCGAAACCATCGCCTCGAACGAAGGCTTAAAAGAGCGATGCAGAAAGTTACGCCAAGCCGTCTCGGAGAGCTGGGAACGCTTGGACGGCATGTTTAACGAAATTCGAGCGACGTTCTCGCATTACGCCGGCGCGCGTTGATTCTATATCGAGATGTCGTTGTAAGCGTATACGAGTAGGTTTTTGTCTTCAAAAGTCTTGTTTTTAATTTACCACACTTTTTCCCGCACACATTTTAGAGAAGAAGCCCATCATGCAATCTCTCCCTGGTTTCGCGACGACGTACAAAACGCTCACCCCAGGTTCCGGCGCTTCCGTTTCTAAAGGCGACACCGTCCTCGTCCACGCCACCGGCGTCGTTTCACAAACGAACAAGAAGTTCTGGTCAACTAAAGACGACGGCCAGAAACCTTTCCAGTACCAAGCCGGAGTCGGGGCGGTGATCACCGGGTGGGACCAGGGGTGCTTGGGAATGCAGTTAGGTGAAGTAAGAGCGTTGGAAATCCCCGCGGACGAGGGGTACGGGCAAGGTGGGTTCCCCGCGTGGGGGATACCGCCCGGGGGGACGTTGCAGTTTGAAATCGAAGTGTTGGAAATCAAGGGGAAGTGATTCTGATGAGGATGTTAACAAAGGAGAGAGAGTGTATAGTAAACACACACATAAATATATAAATATATAAATGTATGCATCAATCTTACCCCTGCTCTGCACTCCTAGCGAAAACGAGCGACGCAGAGAGAGAGACCGAACTCCCTCTCTGTATATATTTACAAATTACCTAAAACTCCATTAAAAGCGCACGATATGTCCAACGAAGAACAAGACCAACAAAAGAGATGGCGGAAATACAACATCCACGACGCGCGATCCCTCCCCACGCCTAAACACGCCAACGAGGAGTATTACGTGTACCCGTTCGACGACCGAAACAAAAGCGACGAGTGCACGCAATGCAAAGCGAACTTTTGCAACGCGGAGGATATCGGTACGCATTTGTAGCGGAGATATGTTTACCTAAATTCACACGTTATAACTGTTTTCTTTTGCGCTGACACTTACTCTCTCTCTCTCTCTCTTTCAGCGCCGCACATCCAACAACTGGAACAGTTCATGGCGGGGAACTTCTCGCGAGAAACCAACGGGAAGTACTTCACGCTCGTGGAAGAACATTGCGAGAAGATGAAGTTGAAGAAGGAAAGAAAAAAGAAGGAGGAGAAGGAGGAGGAGGAGGATGACGATGATGATGATAACTCCGAGGAGCTCGCGTTTGAACGAAAAAACCACCGAGAACCACCGGATGTGATTAATCCGTGCGGGAAAGAATGGAACGCGGGGGATCTCGCGTACAGATGTCGAGATTGTCAAAAATCGAGCAGTTCGAGCGTATGCGCACCGTGTTTTAAAGAGAGCGACCACGTCGGGCACGACTTTACGATTTACCGTTCCGAAGCCGGTGGGGTGTGCGATTGCGGAGATTACGAAAGTTGGGCGAGTTCGGGGTGTTGTTTTAGGCACGGTGGGACGTCGCGTGCGAATGATGAGAAGGAGAAGATGAACGACTTCGAGGATGACGGCTTTTTCGAGGAGGACGAAGAAGAGGAGGACGAATTTTGGGATTCGTCGTCGGAGGATAGACTGTTACGGGTTCGTCTAAAACAGAAGAATGTGTCTGGGAAAACGAGACAGAGAAGGATGTCTGGGGAAGAGCTTTTTCATAGGTACTGGTTGAATGATGAGCGACGTAAGTTTCGAACGGCAATTGCGTTGGATATCGCGGTGAGGAGATTAGTTTTAGCCGTGAAAAACACGAGGCGATTAAAGATACGGTACGCCGAGTTGACACAAGCGGTTCGTTTTCGGGAGGATACGAACACGAGTTTTGGAGAATTTGAACCAATCAACCGCGACGATGGTATGGTATACACAGCGAAAGAGAAACAATACGTAGTGAAGAAGGTCGCGCCATTCGTCGTTTCGAACGATAAATTTCCTTTTTGTTTCTACCGTAATGAGAAACGGGCACGATATGAAGAGCATGAACAGCGCTCGCGTCGAGAGGCGTTTCGGAGCGCGAGTAATCGCGCGATGCTGCTGAACGAGCGCGTTCCGCGTGCGGTTTTGGAGCAACTAGAAGAGATTTCCGTCGCTTCTTCAGTTTTGACGGGAGAGCATGCGGACGAAAGCGGATCCAACGCGGACGATGCAGAACTACACGTTCAACTCGATCCAATGAAATATGACGGTTTATCGCCTACTGCGCGCATGCAAAAATTAGAAGCTATGCGTGACGAATATAGGGTTATAGTCGAACGCATCCGAATAGAGCGAACGGCCGCGCTGGTCATCGCACGCTGGTTGATGCATCAATTTGCTGATTCTGACATAGTCGAATGGAAAGAATGTTTGGCGATGGCTTTTATTTCCTCACCGTTCGAGAAATATGCAATGAAGGATAGCCGAATGGTTAATAATCCAGATTTGCAGAATGATCCGAATATGGATTGGAAGACGAGAATGCGCCTCAGTAACGTTCTTCTCAAAAACGGTTGCGAGAACGACCACGGTCATTTATCATCTGTTCAGAAAGAGCTTGAAGATTCGATTGCTGTTCAACATATGTGGCGAGACGTCGCGCACGTGCACGCAGAAATTGAAGATTCGATGGAAGAATGGCTAGAGGATGTATCAATTAGAACGCGGGGGAGGTCCAGTAACACTCACGAAGACGAGGAGAAAGGCGAGAAGTTTCAAGATTGGGGACGCAAAAAGTGGAAAAACTGCTGGTATGAACCCCGTTACGACAAAATTGAACAAAATCAATTAAAAGCGAATTGTATGAACTCGCTATTTGTTATAATGCACGAGATGAGCGAAACTCCCGATGGTGAGGTATATTCTGACATTGTGAGTATTTTTCTGAAACTCATCGTTTCGAGCGCATTTTTGCAAATGTACTACGCGCATGGTAAAAGCGAATCTTACGGGCAAAATCGCTTCAAATGTCACGTCGAATTTGAATCGTTGGGTGAGTTCAGAACACACTTCTTCAAAATATACATGCATATGTATTTTGATCTCTCCCACGTTGGTTTCATGTTCCCGTGGTCGTCTTTGAAACCTTCCGTATCGTCCGAAACCTTCCGGGGACGCCGGAAATACGACCGAATTCGAGCCGATCTTCTCGATCGAATAGGCGTGCAACTCTTCGCTTCTTCTTCGCTTCTTTCTGCGGTTAACGATTCGATTCGTTACGGAACGGTCGAAAATTACTCATCTGCAAACGAGAAGGAAACCTGGTTCGACTTGTTCCGTACGCACCAGCGATTATTATGGTCTGTGAAGGCTTTCGTTGATGAAGATTTGCGTAACCTGCTAAAAAATCCAACGTGGCACGTGGACCATCCATGCACAGAGAGCTGGGAAGAAAATGTGAGATCGTCGTATGTTGGACTCGCTAACAGACCTATATCAGATTTGAGAAACTTCGCGATGAATTCTATTTCGAATGCCATTAACTTTGTAAGCGGCGATCACTTACTCTTTGAATTCTTCGAGGAGATGTTTATGTTTGGGAGCAACCTCGTCGAGCCGGTCATCAGAGCACACGAAAGTCACGTTGGACGCGAGAGCGAGGAGTGGTTCAATATCGTCGCACTCGAGTTTAACTTAGTACAGATGTATAAAGATATATTGCACAAAGCTCTGTTGGATCCTGCATCGGATGAGCACGGGGGTATTGATATTTCTCAGGAGGGCGATGATATCGGCGAAAGAAGAAATGCGTGCGCAGAACATTTGAGACAGCGCCACATTCTGTACTTCTTGAAAGCAAGAGTTGTCAGCTCAGTGCAAAGGATCTATGCATCAGACATAGAAGGATCAAGGAACGAGATTGACGCGCGAAATCCGCACGCGCCGCATTTGCGATGTCTCGATATCACGATACAAGCTTTGTACGATTATTATTCTCGGAATTTGGCCGACTCCGATCCCGAGGTTGATTGGGATTCCCTTGAGTACTACCTTCATAACGTCAGCGTCGGAAAACACAAAACATCGTTGGATCAGTTGAAGAATCTCGTAAACAATCTGGTGAAATCAATGGTTAAAGAAAAACCGGACGCGGAAGGCCCGGCATTCTCAGCTTTGATTACAGATCTGAAGCATTCTAATGAAGCCTTTCAGAAGTTCATTCACCCGAGATCCAATGTGAAAGAAAGTATCGCGCGCATGTGCGAAGAACTTTTCCGGAACGATTCTTCTTTAGACGACAGAAAAGCTTTCGGCAAAGATTTATTACCTACCGGTATGTTCAACCATACAACGGCATTTAATCTGGGCGAATGCTCGGATAAATACGCAATTTTTCAAGAGAACGGCATAAATTGTTCAGAAATAATCGCTCTTCGCGTTTCTGACATATTACATTGGAGCTTCCAAGTCAACGCTCGCGCGTGGATACTCAACGGCGACCAAATGAGACTGTATTCTCACACGTATTCAGTCGGCAACTTTAAGTTCGTGTCCAGGTTTTGCGATATTAGTTTATTGGGAAAAGTATTAACGTTTTCGCCGAGGAAATCTATTCTCTTTGCGGTGGAGATATTTTTGCTCCGCGCCGCGGACGTTCGGTATCGATTTTGCGAACACGAGCACCCATACAGGAGCTATTTTGAACTTATGGAGAGATTAATGGCCGAAGGAAAAGCACTTCCTGCGCGCATCCAAGAACATTTTCCCTTCGCGTGCGCTGGTCCCGGAGCGTTGTTAGAACCAGAGAAGGCGGTAATGTGCTTACGAGACGCCATGAATATCTTGGCTTATTTCGCAACTCGGCAAACCCAGTCTCTTTTCTGTTTCGACACAGAATGTGAACGCGTTGAAAATTCAATCATTCATACCGTCGCATTAAAAGAGTCTGCGAGAACTGGGCCAACGTACTCAAATATTCAATCTAGATTATCAGTATCCCAAGCCACAGAGAAAAGTTTAGACGAGTATCTCGAACGTTTGTGTATCATCAAGAAACCGTCGACATCGGCATTAGAACAACAGTCTGAAACATCCGCATTTTCAATGAAGGTCACGTATGAACTGAAAGAAGAGATCTGGGCAAAATTCAACGCGTTCCACATCGATTACACGGACGAAGAACGCGACGCGGCCAAAGCGAATGCGATTCGAAGAAACTCTGATTGGACGCCTATCAGTGAGTCTTCCGCACCATCCCATGAGTTTGATCGCTCTACTTTCAAGTTTCGATTTAGCGTAAGCCCCGTTATTGCGTATATTTGCTCGTTGTCCATACGGTTGGCTGCGTTTCACGAGGACCAAAATCCGATTTACGATGACGTAGCGCTTGCGGCGTTTGTAATCTTGGACGATGCCATGCGCAATATCTCTTCGCAGTTCACGACATCGTCGAGATTAGACATTTTAAAGAAGTTTGACGAAGCTATCGATGCTCACATTCAGGCTAGAGGATTGTCGAGTGAAGGTGATGAAGACGTCGCGATGAGTGAACTCAAAATATATGCGAAAGCGTGCGACGAGTATTTCAACGAAGATCTCGAAACTTTGAAAGACGGCTTCAATTCTTGCACGCTTGAGCTCTTTTCAAGAATCGAGGATACCGAACCCGCGTTTATAAGTGACTTCGAGCTACATTCTAGCTCTAAATATGGTACAGGTGTGCCCGAAATCCCAGAACAACTCCGCGCGAGTGAAATAGAGGTTGTTCAAAATTGGTCGCAACTGTGGCATGACTACGCTTCAGCTAAGAGAGAATGCATCGAGTTTATCAAGTACCTCACCTACGACAAAAGCTTGAGAAAACCGCGTTGCAGTGAAATAGGTACAGATAGTTTGGATCGCTTAATACGAGAATTAGGAGAAACTATCGATATTTGGAAAGAGAAAAAACGGTCAGCGAGAACACTGAGAGACGACCGATCATCGTTTTGTGAAGCGGTGTACCTTCTCACGACAAGGAAAGAGAGGAAAAATTCGAACGAAGATATTTTACGTCGAACTGCGATAAAAGTAGCGAAGAGCATGCGAAAGAATAATCATCTGTGTCTTATAGATGTGCAAACGTATAACGACATCGCGCATCGAACGGGTGCGTTTGCCAGCGATGGATCCAATCCCTCCTCCTCCTCCTCCAATGAAAGAGAACGCGACGGAAACGACGACGAGGAAAATTTGAAACAAGAAAGGAAGGCGCGACTCAAGGCACGACAGGAGCAAATGATGAAAGAAATGCGCGAACGACAGAGAAAGGCTTCACAGGCGCTCGGTATAAGCGACGACGATGAAAATAGCGCCGAGAAGAATGATTCTACCAATATTTCATCTTCTCCTTCTTCCTCTTTGGTACAACACGACGTATGCGCTGGTTGCGGTAATGCCATAAATAAGGATGAATTTGACGCGTGCCTTATCGCAAAGTTTATGCTGGTGAATCACGCAGATGTATTGAAACGAAATGAATTCGATCGCCGTATAAAGCAGAGTGGTGAGGACTACGACCGTGGTATTTTGAAGGAAAGGATGTCTCGGTTCGATGACGAATTTTCTGATATGGCTAATGAAATCATGCACGACACGTGTTTGTCCGTCGAGACGGGTGGTCTCATCGCTCAATCTTGCGGACATAAAATGCATTTAAAATGTCTTCGAAAACACAAAATCGCCACTGGGGCGCAGGAACCAGGACAAGGTGGGGTATTGGAGAATCATCAAAGGATGGTATTTGTCAAAGGTGCGAACGTGTTCGAAAATACCAACAACCGTACGGAGGATTTTAGTAGGGGGAACCCTGAAGAAAATACTCTCTGGGCAAACGGAGAAGAGCGCAGGAGACAAGTCTTTATCAGGCGCGAAGGCGGTTTGGTCCATGGACAGTTTCACTGTCCTACGTGTCGCCGCGTCTCGGATTGTGCTATTCCAATCCTTGAAGATCAATCAAAATCATCAAGGGGTGCAGTGGACGTGAGCGATATGTGCAATATGGAGCGCGTGTTGTTAGAACGTGAACTCGTCGAATCAATATTTTGCAACCTGGCCTCGGCCGACTACGGAGGCTGGTTACATCTCTCTTCTTTAATCAAGGTTTACGGGCATTATTTTGTTTTTAGGCACCCACACATGCAAAATGCGGCCTTGGACTTCGACGATCCCATGGAAAACGAGTTGACGGGTGTGCAATATCATATTAATAGTATGGGAATGAAAACTGAAATCTACAGAGGTATTGCATTGGAAGATATTACCCGCTTTACGACACGAAGAGATTACAACGCGCTGTGGAAAAGTGCGATTGCCGGTATTTGCTTTTGCGAATTAGCCATGCGCCCGACACTGAGAGATGAAATTACTGTTGCGGGAGATGAAGCGAATAATTTGTCTATCGATGCCACGTGGTTGGCGTCGATTTCGCTTGCAAAATTGGCGTTCGCGTTTATGAATTTCTCCTCGAGAGCTTCTAGCATGATACTACACGATAACGCATTCAACCTCAACTTCCATGAGCCAAATTCCGTGAGTGAAGAGGGTGTTTTCCGTTTCATCAGCCCTTCTAAACGCAGATTATACCTGGTCCTTCGGCGCTTGGATCTTCTTGAAGCATCCGGTTTTTCTTGGCTTTTTTCCAAGGAAGAAAATTCTAATATGGAAGAAGAGTTGAACAACACGGATTGGAAAGTAATCGAGAAAAATACGGGTTACTCTATAGATCGGAATATATGTACTTATGCGCGCGTACTTGAATCAGGTGTTATGGAAGTTATGCATTTCCCCTCGTCTCGTCAGACGATGAGGTATCGGCAAGATACACGTTCATCCTCAGTCAATACCTACCTCGCTGGTGAAAGTGTCTGGATGCTAAAAGCAGAAGAAGGGGAAAGTTATGAAGCGAAGGACAAGAATTTCGAAAAATATGGCATGGATCCGTTTCTCGAGTTTGTACACACGATGTTATGGTGTTTTGAAAGTATTCGCCAGGGATTCTCAAGAAATGACGAAGAAGACGAAGAACTTTGGGACGAGCCGATTTTCGATAAACTCCCCCAGCGCGAATCTTGGCCGCCAAAAAAGTTTCTCGAAGAGGACGACACTGAAGAGTTTTTGACGCGATTGAGAATGGATATCTTGGGAGTTTATGTTAAGGGGGTATTCGTTATTGATGAGAAGAAAGAAAATGTCTTTATTTTGCGCGAAAATTTGGACTATTTATCTTCGTTACACTTTCGAATGGGCGCAGTGATTGACGCTGCCAAAGTTTCGACTAAGAGTGGTGAGGCTGGCGGCGAAAGTTCAGTTCGAATCAAAATGCCAAGAAAGTACGACATTGACGGTATCAATAATATACTTTCGTGGGCGCTAGAAAACGTGTTTGGTTCCAAAACGCACCCAGAAATCACCGTCGCGTCTTACAAAGAAATTGAAGAAATCTGCGAGAAAAAGAAAAGGTACGACTCGAACACCTTAAGAACGCCTTCTCTGGTTAAACCGCCGAAACGTCACGAAGACCTTCTCCTCGCCTCGAAAGAGCCGTGCAAATGTTGTCAACGCGTCCCAGAAGTCGCTGCCATGTGTTTACTCTGCGGTGATATCTTCTGTGCCGCTGACGAGCTCTGCAACCCGGAATTGTGCACACAGCGTGAGGGCGACCCAAACACCAACGAACGCAACCTCACGCCCTTCGATGTCATAGCGCGCAACAACAACCGTAATCTACGCGGCAAAGGTGAATGGGGTCTCTACAAACACGCGCGCCTCTGCGGCCAACGCACGTGCGTCTTCGTCCTCCCGCATCTCACCAAAACGTTGATCCTGGACGATCAATACGCGCGAATGTGCTCGTCCTTATACGTCGACGCGCACGGCGAAGAGGACGAAAACGGCCAGAGAGGCGTCCGACTCTTTCTCGTTGAACAGAGATTCAACGTAATAAATAACGCCTGGAGAACCGGCGCGTTGGTTTTCCAAGGCGGGTCTTCGCCCGTGTTGAAAGGACAACGGTCCATGGCAAAGCAGTGGTAATAAATTTGTTGACAAAAATCCACACTTTTCCCGCCAAAAGAAACATGAAATTCTAAAGAAAAGAATATCAAACATCATCATCAAACAACGACATGGCCTCCTCGTTCCCTCCTCCTCCCTCAAAGTCGTTGTCCTCGTCGTTGCCCGAAAAAGTCGACAGTACCACCAATAAAACGTTTTATTCCTTCCCGTATTCTCCTCCGTACGAGCAACAAATCCAATTCATGTCGAAAGCGTACGAGTGCTGCCGGAACGGAATTCCAATCGGCGCGTTCGAGTCACCCACGGGGACGGGGAAAACGCTGTCGATTTTATGCTCCGCGTTGACGTGGATGGAAGATCGGAACAGGCTTTTACGCGCGGGGAAAGTGGAGGAGGCGGACGGGAGAGTGAACGAGAGATTAGTTTTATCGAAAGAAGGTGTCGTTGGTGAAGAGACTCCTCAAGTTTTAGGGGAGGAGGAGGAACCGGATTGGATGAAAAATTTCATCGACGAGAAGGAATCGAAAGAGGCGATGAACACGTTCGAGAAACGGATGAAGAAACGAGAGGAGACTATCAAGCGGATAAAATTAAGAGAGCAGAGAAAGTTGACCAGATTATCCGGGGAAGGGAGAGGAATGGAAGAGGAGGAAGAGAAGAGGAGGACGACGACGGTGAAGTATCGAAGCGAGAAGAAGCAAAAGAGGGATCATTTGAGAGAACATTTGTTTAGCGATGTTGGGAGTACTAACGAGGAAAGAAAGAGTCGCGGGAAAGAAGAGACGGAAGAAAAAGAGCGGCTTAAAGACCCCGAGCAGTATAAATTATACGAAGAATTGGAGTTTTTACCGTCCGATGTGGAGAACGAGGATGCGGAGAAGGACGATTTGGACGTGTTTTCGTCGGACGACGAGAACGATAAGGATTCAGATTCAGATTCGGAGAGCATGTTGCCGATAACGAGGATTATTTTTTGCTCGAGAACGCACTCGCAGTTATCGCAGTGTGTGTCGGAGCTGAAGAGGACGCGGTTTCGGGAGAGCGTGTCGTCCGCGGCGATCGCGTCGAGGAAACAGTTGTGCGTGAATCCGAAAGTGAACAACGGATTGATGTCTGCGCAAAGGATCAACGAGACGTGTTTGGATTTACGAAAATCATCAGCGAGTACTTCGGTGTCGACTACGAAAGATAAAGAGAAGAAGAAGAAGAAGAAGGGAGAGAAGAAGGAAAAAGGGTGTCCATACTTGGTGTCGCGGTCGAAAGCTACGCGGGCGTTGGCCGATCGCGCGTTAGTCCAGCCGCTCGATATAGAGGAATTATCTTCCATGGCAACAAAAACGAAATCGTGTGCGTACTACGCTGCGAGGCAAGCGTCGAAAAATGCGGATATCATATTCATGCCGTACGCGAGTCTTCTCGCGCCGGACACTCGAGACGCCTTAGGTATTGAGTTAGATCCGAAGAACACGGTGGTCATTTTCGACGAGGCGCATAACGTAGCCGATGCCGTGAGAAGCTCATCGAGCGCTTCGATGACGAGACGAGATGCGAATCGTGCGATTAGTATGATTAAAAACTACATCAATCGTTTCAAAGAGCGCTTGACGGCTGATAATTTACGCGTTTTGAAGGTTCTTTTGAGCGTGGCGAAAAGATTGGTGTCCGTTCTCACAATGAGTTCGACAGAGAAAGAAAAGAAGACGAATCATAAAAAACTCTCGTCTTTGAATGATTTCTTATTCAGCGCGAAACTGGACGACGTGAACCCGCTTGAACTGGTTCGTTTCTTGAAGCAAACGAAAATTGCGCAGAAAATTGCCGGATACGGCGAATACGTCGCGCAAATGAAGGAAAACGGCGTCGACGCCTATGGCACGATTGGTTCTGACAATCGTGATTGGAGCGGCACTTGGGAAGGTGCAAAGACGGTCATCACGGATGTGCGAATGGAAATGCTCGATACCGACGCAGGTTTGGAAGCAAGAGTTGTTACAACAAAGAAGAATCAACACAGCGCAAACGTAGCCTCCGTTCACGCTATGGCAAATTTTGTCCACGCGTTAGGATCGGAAGATGCCGATGGGCGCGTATTGGTCGAGAAAATATACGGAACCGAAGAGGAAGAAAGCAGCGTCAAGTTTGTATTACTCGATGTCGCGTCGCGGTTCCGGGAGGATATCGTGAAGAAGTGCCGAGCAACGCTTCTTGTCGGCGGTACGTTAGCGCCGTTTGAAGAGTTGTTGACGCAACTCGTCGGGTATAAGGAAAGTGGTATGCTATCATCGAATGATGCAGAGATTACATCTTCTTCGTCACCTCTCTCTCCGTTATCTCCGAAACCGATGTTGTTTTCTTGCGATCACGTGGTGGATAAGTCGAACGTGCTCCCTCTTGCAATCGCAAAAGGACCGTCCGGGAAGACGTTTGATTTCACCTCAAAAAATTTGAAGCTTTGCGAAAACGATTTACTCGACGATCTCGGTCGATGCGTATTGAACCTCTCGAAAGTGTGCGTGAAAACAGGTGGTGTTATCGTGTTCTTTCCAAGTTTCTCGCTGATGGACCGATGCTTTCAGAGATGGCAGAGTAATAGCAGCAACGCGAATACTGCCGACGCTTCTTCGATGTTGCAAATGATGCGCAAAGTCGGGAAAACTGTGTTGAAGGAACCTCGCGATAACGCGCAACTCGAACGCACGTTATTTCAGTTTTCGAGCGCGTGCGGAGGAGAAAATCCTACGTATGAGCTCGCCTCGAAGACGGGCGCTATTTTATTATGCGTCGTCAACGGAAAGCTCTCGGAAGGCATAAACTTCAAAGACAATCTCGGACGCATGGTGATCGTAGTCGGTTTACCGTTTGCCAACGTGAAGGACGAAGAGTTGAGCGCTAGGATGGAGTACCTGGATTATCAACAAAAGCAAGCCGCCAACAATTCTTCTTCTTCATTGACGGCTGGTCGAGCGTATTACGAAGCCTTGTGCGCCCGGGGCGTGAACCAAAGCGTCGGTCGCGCCATTCGTCACAAGGATGATTACGCGACTATGATTTTCTTGGATCAAAGATGGTGCGAGAAGGATAAGAGAAATACGACGACGACGACGACGACGACAACACAGAATACAGCGTTAGGAAAATATCAACAAACTCTTCCCGGGTGGATTTCGAGAGAATTAAAAGTTGTGGATGGAAATTTCGGTGAGGCGGTTAGACACGTCGCGCAGTTCTTCAAAGCGAAATGTAAAGTAAGTAGAGGCCCATAAAGTCAATAGAAGGATGTATTTTTTTAAGTAGAGATGTACAGTAGAATAGTTTGTGGAAATTAGCGTATCAATATATGTGCGATTAAGTTTACTTACACATGCTAAGACATTTATATAGTTCTTATCAAGACTGGATCTTCTCTCCTTCTCCTCCTCCTCCTTCTTCTTCTTCTTCTTCTAAATACAAAATTTTTAATTCGCTCTCCGCGGAATTCTTCAAATTCGTTCGAGTGTATTCCTCACTCTTCTTCTTTATGTTTAAAATTATTATTCACCTTCCTCGTCCGCTAACTCGCTCGTCCACAGGGTCAAGTTATCTCTCAACAATTGCATGATCAAAGTCGAATCCTTGTACGATTCGTCGTCCAACGTGTCCAAATCCGTAATCGCTTCGTCAAACGCCGTTCGCGCTAAAGCGCACGCTTTCGTCGGATCGTTTGAAATCTCGTAATGGAACACGGAATAGTTCAAAGCTAATCCCAATCTGGTCGGATGGGTCGGGTGTAACCCATTCTTCCCGCTCGCAATCTCCAACGCTTTCTCGTAACTCTCACACGCCTTCTCCCCCGCTTCCTCTCTCCCCGGCGACGCTCGAAACTCGCTCAAATATCGATAATAATCGCCCGACATTTTATGGTAAAACACCGAAGTCTCCGCCGCGTCCGCGCTTTCCGACTTTTCCATTCTCGGAATCAAACTCTCTTTCAACGTATCGATAATCTCCGCGCATATCTTCTCCAACTCCTCCTCAACTTTCGAGCGGTAATCGGTTATCTTCGCCGCGTTTTCGTCTCGTCCTTTCGTCTTCTCTTTGTCTTCCAACGCCGAGAGGATGCGCCAGGACGCTCGGCGAGAGCCGACGAAATTTTTGTACCCCACCGAGAGTAAGTTACGCTCTTCAACCTAAAACCACGTAAAAAAAGAGAACAACAACGCGTGAGTATATGCCCACATATACGCGATAAAAAGTCGTTCGCGAAGCGAGAGAGAAAGGGATTGAAAAAAGAGAGAAAAATGCCCCAAAGCGAAGAAAAAACGGAGTTTTAGAAGAGTCGTGTGCCCTTCAAAAGTGTCTGCAATTTTTGCAATTTTTAACGTACCGTCAACTCAATATCCGCTATCCCGCACAGTTTCTTCAGCGCCACGATCATCTCTGCATCGTGTGAGTATTATTGTAAGTATTGTGAGAGCACAGTGTTAGTTTCTTTGCACGTATAAACGCAACCAAACGAAGCATGTTTAAACGAGAAAATGATGGAACAAAACGACCCGATCTGATGGTTCCAATTGAGCACAAATATATACACACGCGCACGCGTAAAGAGTTTATATACACATATAAAACGAAAGGTAATGGTGGTCGTACCATCGTATCTTTCCGCTTGTTCCGCCAACTTGGCTTGGAACACGCACTTCGATCGCTCCGTGAGTTCGCTCATGGTATCAAAAAAAAAGGCGTTGTACTGAGGAATAAAAAGGGAGAAAAACAGGGCAAAATGAGTTTAGGGTATTAGAGGTTGTAGGAGCAGGAGAACATATTAGGGGTATTGCTATAGAGCTATCTTTTGGACGTCGTTTGTCACTCGGTGGTATCATCTCTGTCGGCTTTCGCCGAGGGTTTTGCGTTTTCGATCGCGACTAAGTTTCTCGCTCGTCGTTCTAAAGCTTCCAAGCGCGAGTTCAGAACGACGGATCGGTCGAGGAGTTCGTCGATGGAGGAATAACTGGTGTTGTTGGTGGCGTCGCGTTGGTATTCTTCTTCTTCGTCATCGTATTCTTCTGATGATGATGATGATGATGATTCTGATGACGACGACGATGATGATTTTTCCTCCGAGGAGGTGTCCTCGTCCGAGTAGAAGTCGTCGTCATCATCGGAGTCAGAATCATCGTCGTCGTCATCCGAAAACTGAAGCGGATGATGGTGCACCTTATTTTCCTCGTGCAATCGTCTCCTCTCGTCGTTTCTATAGCTCCAAAACTGCTTCGCGAATGGTGGCGTTTCCGGCAAAGGCGTCGTCGTCCGAAGACGCTCTCTTCTTCGCCGCTTTTGCTCGGTCTCTTTCTTCTTTGTCTTCTTCTTCTTCGTCGTCGTCGTCTTCAAAGTTTTCTCTTCTTTCAGCTTCGCGCGTAACGACTCGTTCTCTGTCTTCGCCAACTCCAACGCGCTCGTCGCTTTCTCCAGCAAACGTAAACTTTCCTCAAAAGTCGTCTTCTTCGCTTTCTTCATCTTCTTTAACTTCTTCGTCATCTCGCGTAACAAAGCTTTCCTCTCCTCCTCCTTTCGAATGGTGTTGGAGCAAGACGTTTCCAATTCCATCTTCAACCGCTCAATAACCGCATCTCTTTCTACTCGCTCTCGCATAAAATGCTCCAGTTCAATCGACATCGCGTTTTCCTTTGATTGTGCGACTGTGAGTGTCTGTTCGAGAGCTTCGTTCCGGACTTTGAGCGCGTAGAATTCCGCTTCCAGATGTTGATGATGTTGGTCTCCAATTTTGAATTTTTTCTCCTCTTTGTCTTCATCTTTTGTTGTCGTCGTTGGACGCTCCTCCTCTCTCTCGTCGTCCGAAGTATATAAAGCGTCGGTGTTGCTGTTGTTATTCTTAAAGTTCTCCAAATATTCGCCTATCCCGACCGGTTCGAAGACCACGTTCATATCTTTTATATAAGTGTCTTTTCCCCGAAATTCTTATGAGGTATTTCCCCAGAAAAACTCCATTACTAAGAGCGGGTTTACGAAGCTTACGACGATGGGCAAAAAGAAGAAGACCAGTGGTGGTGGTACTGGTAACGATGATGGTTTTTTCCAATGCGTGCCAACCGACGCGAACGGGACACCGATCGATGTAGAGAAAGAAACGCTCGAGGAAATGAGACAAAGACACGCGAGAGAAATACAAAGCGTTCGGAAGTATTGCCAGAAGTTTTTCCAAAGCGGGATGAAGCAAGCGAAGACGAAAGCGATGATAGAGGAAGGGAAAGTCACGGACAGACACTTGGAGGAGGAAGATAAGTTGGAGAGGAGGGTGTTTGGGACGCCAGACGCTCTTAGCAGTGGTGGCGAGGAGGAGGAAGAAGACAAGAGCAAAACGGATAAAGAGGAAGCGAGCGAGGAAAGGAAACAGCATCAAGGTGGTCCGACGAAAGCGCAGAAGCGACGGGAAAAGAAAGCGGCGGAGGAGAAAGCGAGAGAATTAACGATCGAGATGGAACGCGCTCGACTTCGCGAGTCTGGACCGTCCAAGAAAGAAATCGAAGATGAAGCGATGCGGCGAGCACTGAAGGCGTTGGATTTGACGCTGAGGGAGGTGAAAGCGGACGGACACTGTTTGTATCGCGCGGTAGCGGAACAAGTGGATGAGATGAAAGAGGAGAGTAGGTACGGGGAAGTGAGGACGATGTGCAAGGACGAGATGTTGAAGAACAGAGAAGAGTACGAAGCGTTCGTGGAGATGGAAGAGGCTGGATCGTACGAAAAGTATTGCGAAAAGGTGGGATCGACAGCCGAGTGGGGCGGGCACGTGGAGATGTTAGCCATTGCGAGAGCGTTGCGGAGGAACGTGGAGGTTTTTGAAGTCAGGCCAGGTGGAGAGGTGGAGAAGATGGTCGTCGAAGATGTTGGTAGCGGTGGGGAAGGAGAAGAGGAAAAAGGCGGATCGTCGTTTCCGTTGCGCGTGGCGTTTATGAAAGAATCGTACACGCTAGGGGAGCATTATGACGCTGTCGTTAGTTTATGATGATGATAGAAGAAATAGAAGAAATACACGTTGGCCTGATATTGCCAGTACATCATTACTATTAGCAAGACGATACACATCATCCCTACTACTACTGCTATTACTACTTGACTTTAATCGCATCCAGTCGCCCAAGCGAGTATCCCCAGCAGACCTCCGAAAGCGACGACGAGAGGCGCTTGTAAAACGACCAACTTTGGATTTGGCATTTTCACGTACCTCGTTCCGAATAAGGTCAACATACCGATGACTACGGCAAATTTCGGAAACGGCGAGTTTTCCCTGACTTTCAAAAACATCTGCACCGCTGCGGCGACGACTAAACCAACCGCGCTGGCGTTCAAACCCGGTAGCATTTTTTGGTACGCTTGAAACGTTCGAATGTAACCCCAAAACGGCAAGACGCCGAAAATTAACGTCACACCCGGGGCGAATAAGCCTGTCCAACACGTCAACGCTCCAGCGACGACACTTTTACCGGCTCTTTGCGCCATCACGGCACCTAAATACGCGGCAAAGTTAAACATCGGCCCCGGAGACGCTTGCACGAGCGCCAATCCGGCGAAAAACTGGTCCTCGGTAACCCAACTGTTCGTAGCGATGTTATCCGGCTGACTCGAATCGTACGAAACGACATCGTCTAACAGCAGAGGTAACACAACCTGTCCGCCACCGAAGATTATGCTCCCAGTTCTAAAAAACGCCGCAAACCAGTGCGAATACTGATTCGAATCGTAATTCGTTTGACTCGCGACGGTGACCATGAGCACCAACACGATCGCCCAGGAAAGAATCAAGAAACCGCCAACGATTTTAGTAGCCCCGTAACTCGCCACCTCGTCGTCTTGTTCGTTTCTTTCCGCGATATCTTTATCCGCGCCGAAGAAATAACTCACCAAACCGCCAAAAACAATCAGCAACGGAAACAGCCACGCGGTTTTGTAATAATACGCGAAACACGCGCTCGTGAGTCCCAACAGTCTCGTCATGTTATTCTTATTACACTGCCCGTTGGACAAATTCACCGCCGCGTCCACTACTAACGCCACGCCAGCCACGGAGAGACCACTGACTAACCCTTTCAAAAAGCTCGACGGGTTCGTCAGCGCCTCCGCCGCGCCCGCCCCGGCTAAAGTCATCAAAATCAATCCGGGGTATTGAAACAAGCCTCCCGATAAGAGGCCACCGAGAACGCCTCTCTGCGTCACACCTAAAGCAAAACTGACTTGAGTACTCGTCGGTCCGGGCATGCACTGGCCTAAACTCAGCAATTCCGCGAAAATGGTGCTCGAAATCCATTTTTTACCATCGACGAAGACTTTTTGGAAAATGCCAATGTGTGCAGCTGGCCCACCGAATGCTGTCCAGCCCATCAAGATGAACGCTCGAAAAATGTCTCCGTACGACGCCCGAGAAACACCCGTGGAGGCGTGTTTCTCCACGTCGTCGTCGTTACTATTATCATTATTAGTAGTATTATTATCCGTTGCTTTTGCCATGCTTATCGTCGTGCTCATAAACAACTACTTTAAAATGGAATAATTCAAAAATGGAATATTATTATCTCTCGGCGGCCAACCTTTCCGCTCTTTTATGATATACACGTACTACTACCAAAACAACGCGACGCAGAAACCCAAAAACAAAACACTTTTACTGCGCGTGTTATAAAAACGAGAGGACGTTCTTCTCTCTCCGTGTCTGTCTCGCTGCGTAAGTGTTTGAGTGAAAATTTAGAAAGTGGGAAAAAAAGAGGCTGAAAAACGCTTGATTTTCAGAAGAAAAAAAAACGTCGAGTCAAAATCTGCATTTTACACCCACTGATCAAGAACAACAAAACAACAACAACAGTTTATAAAACATTATGGTGGAGCAAAACAGAAGAACAGCGGAGGAAGAGGACGAGTGTCCGGATCTGTACGGCGCTTTGAACGTGGAGAACACGGCGACGTCGATCGAGGTATACCTCTTTCTTTCTTTTTTAATATCTTCTAAATCTCGCATGTGTCTTCTTTCTGATCTCTCTTTCGTTTTTTTTCTCGCGAGAAACTTTTCATCATCATCGCGCGGTGAAAATGATGACGCGCGGGAGGCGCGAATCCGATCCTGACGACGACGACGAGAGAGAGAGAGAGAAAGAAATCTTTTAATATGCTTCTTTTCTGCAAAGACGACGCGGTATTATGAGAGGAGGAGCGCACTCCAAAATTGGATTTTTGAGAATCCGAAAAGTCTCTTGAGCGTTTTTTTAAATCTCGCGATGAAACCGATGGACGCGCTCGTCTGTTTCTCTCTCTTCTCACAGACGCACACTGACACACTTTCTCCTCCCTTTCTATTCTATTCCATTGAAAAATGAACAGATTCGCCGAGCGTACCGGAACTTAATCACCAAAGCGCACCCGGATAAAGGCGGCGATGCGAAGACGTTTGCGTTGATCCAACGCGCCTACGACGTTCTCTCGGATACCGACAAGCGCAAACAATACGACTCGACCGGGACGTACTCGAAATCGGTCGAGGAGGAGTTGTTAGATTCTTTCGGTGGCGGGGTATTTCGCGATAAACTGAACGAGGAGAACCAGCGGAAAGAGTCCGTCGCGGAAGCGATTCAAACCGTGGAGAAGAACAAAGGGTCGCACACGTCTGGATTCGAAGCGTTTATGCGAGCCAGGGGCGATTCGGTCGCCTCGTTTGGCGTGGACGATATCATCAATCAGTTCGGCGTCGTGAAAGGATCGTACGATGAAGTGAAGTTGCCGAAGATTAAAGCGTACGAGGTGAATCAACCCGCCGGGAAGAAAGTCGTCGCCGGGCACGAGAAGGAGGCTTTGAGAGTTGAAACGACGAAAATCGCCTCGACTTTACAGTGGGGCGAAGTTTTAGTGAGCGTTCGCGTGGCGCCGATGAACGCGCACGATATTTACGAAGACCACATGTCGTTCATTACGTCCAATTATGGAAACAACGCATCCGATGCGAACGTACATAAAGATTCGATGTTGAACCCGCGAAAAGGCGCTTTCGAGAACAACATGAACGAATCGAACGAACGCAAGATCCCAGGCTCGGATTGTTTAGCCACCGTGGTGAAAGTTGGCGCCGGCGTCAAGTCCTTAGCCGAAGGCGATTGGGTCATTCCGTACGTTCCAAATCTTGGCACGTGGAGAACCTTGGCTGTCTGGAAAGAAAAAGATTTGATCAAGATTCCGAAAGAAATGACGTCGGAAAACCATTGCGCGATGATGCGAGAGATGTGCGTCGCGTATCGTTTGTTGGAAGATTTCGGGGCATTGAAACCAGGCGATGCGGTTATTCTGAACGCCGGTACCTCGTTAATCGCCACGGTGGTCTGTCAACTCGCGAGTATGCTCAAATTACGTCCGATTTTAGTCTGTCGCGCGCATCCAGGCTTCGAGAAAACCGTGAAGTGGCTCAAAAGTTTAGGCGCGATTGAAGTCTTCAAAGACGAGGGCGATTTGGGCGCCGAGTTGGAAGAAAAACGTCTCTTCGCGAAACCGAGATTGGCGTTAGACGGCGTCGGGGGTATTTCTGCCGTGCGCTTGGCGGAAACCTTGCACCAAGGGTGTCCTCTCATCGTCTACGCGTGCGCATCTGGTCGCGCGGCGACGTTTCCGTGGCATCATTGGGTCGGTAAAGGTTTGATCGTGCGCGGGTTTTCGCTGAGAAACTGGATGAAGGAAAACAAGAAGAAGACGCCGAAAATGATGGAAACTTTGGCAAAGTTGGTCAACGCGAACAAAATCGCGGTCGAGTACACCGAGTACGAATTATCGACTGAGTTTGACGAAGCTTTGGAGCACGCGTGCGAGAAGCACAGAAAGACGAAAATTTTGTTGAAAATAACCGATATCGGAAGCACCGTGGACGAAAACGACAAGTAATAAAATACGGATTTCTTTTTGCATCGGTCGGTCTTCCGACTTACCACTTTAAGAGAAAGAGAAAAGATGAGCGTTCTTTGTAACAATCACACGAACAACGACAATTAAAAGAGGTATCTTAGGCATACACTGTATTTCCTTTCAGCACAACGCAGACGTCGTATTTTTATTTTATTTTAATAACTCCCTCTTAGCTATAAAAAACTACCCGTTAGTTTTTTACTTGAATGTTAATTTAATAGAGTTCTTCTTCCATGTGCGTCTTGATGGTGCAGTCCGAGGTCGGGTACGCAACGCAAGTCAACACAAAGCCGTTACCGGTTTGGTCGTCGTCCAAGAAGGATTGGTCGGATTGGTCGATGGTACCCGCGACAACCTTACCCGCGCACGAAGAGCACGCGCCCGCTCTGCAGGAGTACGGCAAGTCAATGCCAGCTTCTTCAGCCGCGTCGAGAATGTAGGTGTCGTCCGCGCATTCAATCTTTTGGGCGCCTTCCGGGGTTTCCAAAGTGACCGTGAAGTTCATGATGGTCATGCCTCTTTGCACTTTCTGTTTGTTTTTTAAGAATAATAGAAGAAGAAGAAGAAGGTTAATTGAAATTTTTGCAACCGACCCATTTAGGGTTAAACCCTAATCGTCGTCGTCGTCTTTCTCTCCTCGTTGTTCTCTCCTCCTCGTTGAGATAGACAAGGCCGGAACACGACGAAACCGAAAATGGTGGTTCGAAATTCGTTTCCTCTCGCACGCGCGCGAAACGAAACGCGCGAAACGAATGTCCGCGAAAGTATCATTGCGCGTTTACTATTCGCGATTCGCGGTGCTTCGCGCGGCGCAAACGCTCTGTGGTCACACACTTTTGCGCACGCGAAAAGTTCTTTCTTTCTCACAGGAGCGGAAGAGCGCAAGGAAAGCAATCGGGAAGAAAGAATCCATCGTCCAAAAAAAAAGGAAAAATCCACGGAAATCCGCGCGCTCTAAACTCCGGAAAGAAAGCATTAAACGATGACGCGAATATATCCACCGACTGATTCGTAACGTACCATGGTGCGAGTCTTCATCGCGACGGCTTTGCCGACGAAGGCGGTTTGTTGGACGTTAGTGGCAGCGAACATGGTGTGTGATATAGAATACGTGTTTATGTTTTGGCGTAAAAACGTGGTGGGGAAAGAGGGTGAAAAAAAGAGGGTAGCCTTTCACCCTCTTCTCTGTCTGCTCTCGGCGCAAAGGAATAATAAAATAATCCAGAGAGTCCAGTTGGCAGTGGACGACACCACGAATTGTTTGTGACGATTTGAGTCGCATCCATACAACGTCAGCACGAAGTAGTTCTTTGAGCGAGTTCTTCACACCACTTCCAAAGAGAAAAAGGAGAGACAGACAGACACACACACACACACACACACTTTTAACGCGGAAATAGAATAGAGAGAGATGTTGGCGACGACGACGTCGACGAGCAGAGCGACCACCACCCTTTGCGGCAGGTTTCCTTCCGCGTCGTCGAGGACGCGAATCAGACGAATGCAGATGACGACGACGGCGACGAGCAGCAGCAGCGAAGAAGAAGAGAAAGAAGCAGAACCAATTCCTCCGAAGAAATCAGACCCGTTCGGGTTTGATTCCGGACGAAACGAAGGCCCAGTACCGATTGTTCCCGGGTTTGATACCGCGGAAGGCGGGAAGGTTGGCCCGCTCGGCACCGCTGGGATCTCGTTGTTGTTGTTCGTCTTGTTCGGTGGGAGTTTGTTTTTCACGTCCGTGCCGCGAGGCGCGGTGGAAGACATGGCGAAGATGGCGTTGGAAAACGATCCAGACGCGCCGACGAACGTGTTGAGACGTTAGAGGAAATTGTTGTTATTGTGCTTATTAGACTAATGATACTTGTGTACACTTGCACTAAAAACTAATCTTCTTCGCCTCTATATTCGCGCGTGTGTTCTAAAATTTTGACACATCGAACGTCGCCGAGAAGAAATCGCGTAAGGACTTGTTCAAAGGATATCGTCCCAAGGCGACGAGCGAGGACAATTGAGGAGTGAACAACTCTAAAACTTCTTTCTTTTGTTTTGCCAACGACGAGATGCTGCATTTGCTTTCCTCTTCTTCCGTTTTTGAATGGCTTCTCCCGTCGCCGTCGTCGTCGTCGTTGTTCTTCTTCTTCTTTCGTTTTATCATATTCGTCAACGCGTCGACGACTGAAGCCAACATCGCGATCGTACGAGTAGAGACGTCGAAAGAGGATATCTCCTTCCCCTTATTTGAGATGTGGTATCGCAAGACGATCTCGCATGCGGTGAGCGTACCGCTCGCGTCGTTTGTCGTCGTCGCGAGCACCGCTCGCGTGGAGTTATATAAAAGCTCTTCGTGTTCCTCTTCTCCTCGCTTATCCATCGCAGAGGTGAAAGCGTCGATGTGAATGGTCCTTGCGACGTTCGCTATGCGATTTTTTGAAGCCGTAACAGCACACGACGAGTACAACTCTGGAATAAAATCACAAACGAGCGATTTTGAAATCACTTCGTCCCTTTCGCTCTTCTTTTTCCGCGCGCGTATCGCATTCTCCAGGAAGTCGCACGCAAAACTCCAAAAAATTTGAGAGGGAGAGGAAGTGCTCTCGGTGCCAAACGCTGCAATGCACGACAACGCGTGAGTTAACGAAGTCGACGCGACGTCTGCATTTGCAAACGCATTTGCACAACCGATCGATACGATATCGTACCCTACATTTTTCGAAGACGTTACGTTTGAAACCAAGCGAGGAAAGAACGTCGCCAACGAAAATACTTTCGCCTCTGAGAATCCCTCGTTCTTCGGAGCACTTTTGTGCGCGTGATTCCCGTAATACTCTTCACGAGTGAACGAAACGATAGGGTCTATGGCATCTTCGCACACGTCTTGCCAGAATGCTTTTTCCTCGTTTTTGTTTTGAGACGCGGCGGTAAAGTTGAGCGCGGACGCAAAGACGCTTTCAAACGCCCTCACGGTTGTCGCCCGCGTGTTTTCAATAGAGAACGTCGCGGATATCAAACATCTCGTCGTAACTTTCCACAGATTTCGTCCACGAGCTGAACTTCGATCTGCGCGAAGGATAATCTCTTGTAAAGATAGCAAAGCTTCAGAAACGACGATGAAATCGCCTTTGTCGTTTTTCGTTTGCTTTTCAACGTCGCGAAATTTGGCTAAAACATCCACAATGTCCGGTAAAACGTCGTCGGTGAGTTCTCCATCCGCGATAGATGGAGTCGTTGTTGATACTTCTTCTTTCATTGATCTACCTTTGAGCACACTTTCGACGATGACGTTGCGAAAACTCACAAACGCGCGAATTTTTGCCGAGTCCGCGAATAAAACTTTCACTTGATCCTCCGGGTTGCCGTCGTACTCCTCGGTGTTGCCGTGATATTCCGACAGAGTGGCGTTTGAAGCGACAACTTCGAGCGTCTGAGCGACTCTTCGCCAGGAATTCCCAAACTTTTTGCTCGAAGTTTCCGCCAGTCGTCTCAACGCATCGACGATAAATTCGGCTTTTCTCGTCTTCATTTCGAAAAAGACGGTTTCGTTACCCAAGCCGGAGTTTCGAAAGCTCGAGTTTGCAACCGTTCGAATGGCTTCGTAGAATGGTAACAAAGCGTCTTCTCTCGCCGCGTCTGCGTTGCTGCTGTTGATATCTTCGTCCGTCTCCAAATTCGTCAACGTGGTTTTACGTTTTGTGGGCGTAATGTTGCCATCTTTGTCTTTGGACTCCGCGGATCCCGCGCTTCCTCTTTTCAAGAGCACAGCCTCGGCAACGACGCGAAGGCACTCCGAAGCTTCTTTGCACGCGTTGCGATTTACAAGCGTTTCAATTTGTACGCACGAAGTTGCTGTCATCGCTAAATGCAAGGACGCTGGTCCCCAGATGACGTTTCGCCAGGCTGCTAAAGATCTTCCGTTCAAGTTTGCCCGCGCGACATCCGCCAAACGTTTCATCGCGATTCTGGTATTTGGAGATTTTGTGATTTCGCTTTGCTCGGCGGCGCATAAATCGCGCTCGGAACGTTGTATTAACGCGTCGACGACGTGCGAGAGTTCGCTCGCGTCCATTGTGGACGAGTTGACGAAACACGCGTCGATGGCTGCCTTGGCGTCTGGATTTATCTCGGTTTCCAAACCGGCCTCCCTCGAAAACGGTCGGAGCCACGCCATGACGTTTTTGAACCCGAGAAGGCGTTGGATGTTCTTCTCCACTTTCGTTTTGTCCGGTAGAACTCCGTCCGTCGATTCTTGCGCGGTTCCGTTTGAACTGTTGTTCACATTCGCAACACCTCTCAACGCCGTCGAGTCATTTTCCAACATGGCAATCTCCAAACTGACGCAAATATCAATACACGACTTCCAAAAAATTTGACCGAGCTTGATGAAATCGCCGTCGGATTTTGCGCAGTCGAGAAGCGTTTTTGTCGCCTCGGCGCGTTGCATGGCTCTCAAATCGACTCGCGTCGCGTCGTCGTCGTTATCATTGTCATCAGCGTTGCTGTTTCTCCGATCATTGTCGGATGCACTCACGCCCGTGGCGTTGCACAAAAATTGTCCAAACAAATCTCGCAAAGTATACAGCTTCGTCTCAAAAGCGAGTCGCATGGCAGAACGAGCGCACTCCAAAGCCATAGCGGCACGCCCTGGATCATTTGCAAGGCCAAACGCAATCGATAGCGCGCGACAGAGCGCTTCGCCGATGACTTCAAACATTGGTCGCGCCAGTCCGGCTTCGGCAGCCGCGTGGAAGGCGGATTCGCCGACGAATACATTGTCGTTATTGTTTTTCGCGCTTTCGTCGAGCTCGGAATTACTACCTTGTCCATTTTTGAGCTGCGGCGGGGAAAGTGCGGCTGCAGGAGCTATTGTCGATCTCGTCGTGACGGCAGAGAACGCTCGAGCAGTTTCTCTCAGCAAAGCTTTCGCTTCTTCCGAGGCAATTTTTTCCTCCATTTCCAGAATTTTCTGTTTCTTCTTGAACGCACCAAATATGCCAAAGTCGCTCATGAGACCGCTATTCGCTGCTGCAGTGGTAGTACTACTACTATCAGCGGCAGTGGAAGACGACGCCGTTTCCGCAATGGCGCGTTTATCCGCGGATAATATAATTTCTTCTTTCGTCACGCGATCGTAAACGCCTCGAATCATTTCTTCGTCCAAACCTCTCGTTTCTGGCGTATCCAAAGCCATATTCAAGAAATCCTCTCTCGACATCCGCATTTTCACATCCACCATGGGATTGTGCGCGTCGGTATTCAACATTATTATCGCAAACGCGATAATTGTCACGCAATCTACTTTCTTCTCTATTTTTTGGCCACCAAAGTTTGGATTTAATTCAATAAATCTTTTCGCGAAGCATTCGGTGAGTCTATCGATTTGTTGCGCTTCGCCGGGAATTCGAAACGTCGACATGAACTTCCTCAACGCTTCATCCACGTATTCGTTCGTGAAATCAAAGTTTTCCAGGTACGCTCGAATAACAGCAACGCCATCAGCATCGCTAGATCCCAGCAAGTGTCCAATTGCTGACGGGTCGACACCCGGCGCCGACCGTAAAAACTTGGCGGCGTCTGACGCCGACACGACTGAATTACTCGGCGCGTGCTCGCGCAGAACTGCCATAGTCGGCGTCTTGTTGAACTTTTTCACCGCAATCTCCACCGATTTTTTCTCTTTCTTAAGATTTGCAAACGTTTTCGTTTGCGATGGCTTTGCTTTTGACGATGATGATGACGTCGTAGGCACGTTTTCTAGCGGAACGGAAGAGAGCAATCCGCCGCCGATGACGCCTTCTGATTCGCTTCCCGGGGTTGTTCTCGTCGTCCTCGTCGTCGTCGTCGAGTTGTTCGATTCTGCTTGATTCTTGTTATCTTGTTTAGCCGTGGCGGTACTCGAAGATACGACGACGTTTTGGGACGGTATCAACTCAAACGAGGTCGAAACACTCCCTGACCGGCGCAAAGTGGAGGAGGCTTTTCTTTCGACTTCGTCAATGGAATCCTCATCGTGAAATAAATCTTCCCCTAATTCCTTGTTTCTCGCGCGCCACACGCGCAACGAACGCACGATAGCGACTAAACACTGCGTCGCTGCATCTCTAACCGCAACTGAATCGATATCGATCGAGGAACCACTGCTAATTTTTACAAGAATGCGCTCCTTTTCCCGTTCAACTTTAAGAGTCTCTAAAATCGCCTTGGCGCTTCTTTCGAAGCAGTTTGTCGAACATCTCGGATCGCAATCGTAATTCACAAAAACATCCGCCGCTGTCGAAGGATCGTCGTATATTTGTCGTAACGTTTTTAACGCAGCAATCTTTGCCTTCACGTGCGTTGACTTTGATCGTTCCAACGGGTGTAAAAGCATCGTTGGGAACATCAAAGCGATTTCAGATTTCCACGAATCTCTTGCGCGAGAGACAATCGCGGCATACGTCGCTCGGGCTAAACTCGATGACGCTAACGCCATAGGATGAAACCTCGTCGCGTTACTAAATCCATGCAAGATGGTGTTGCTGTTATTACTCGTGCTCGTGGTGATTGTTGTTCTGTTCGTCGACGCATTCAGCGTCTTTTCGATGCCTTCGAAACTCAATCTTTTCGCGTTATTGTTGCTATTGTTGTTGATCGCGCCAGACGCGGTAGCCGCGGCGGCCGCAGCCACTCCAGCGACGCCGCCTTTTTGAAGCGTGGACTTTGGATTTAACATCGCGTTCATCAACAACGCCTCGCTCAAAGGTTTCTTCAATTCGTTTCTATACGCCGCTAACCACGCTCTCGCGTTTGGTCCTTCGCACAGCTGTCGAAGTAAATCTATGGCTAAAAACCGACTCGCCAGGATGTACTCGTCCGCGTCTAACGCATTCGCCGCAGAAAAATACGTAGTTGGTTTCTTATTAGCATTATTGGCATCTGCATTCTCTTCCGCAATCATCGTCGAAGTCGTCGCGCTCGTACCATCTGAATCTCTCGATGCGATTTTACACAATGCCTTCAAACACGTCAACGCTGATTGGTCGCTAAAAAAACTATCACCATTAGTATTGATATTTCCCGCAGCGCTCGCGCTACGAAACTCCCCCTCCGAGCACCTTTTGAAACAATTATTTATGTGTTGCACCAACGCCGTCTTCGCCACTCTTCTCTCCACGTCCCCATCGCTCGCGACTGCTGAATGCGCCAATCGCAAAGTCAAAATCTCCAACGCCTCCTCCCCTTCTTCGCCTTGAAATATCCCCGAGTTTACGATGTGTTCGCTCGTCGCCAACGCCAACAACATCTTCACTACCATCCTCGTAATTTCCAACGAGCTATCATCCTTCCCGCAAAACGCGACTGCTTTACACACATCTCTCAACATCGTCGCGCTACATGTCATCATCATCTCTACATTTTCCGTCGTCGCCGAATTCGTTCCGCTCACTCTCACTTTCTCCTTCTCCACGAAATTCATCACCAAAAACAAACACTCGAGCGCTTTCACCGCGACTTTCTGCCTCCCTCCTTGCGAATACACCTCTTGGTTGCTCAAAATCTCTTTACACGCGTCCGTGACTTCTCGTAAAATTTTCGTCTTCTTCTCAAAGTGCAAAAAATCCGACTTCTTTTCCTCTTCTCTCGTTTGCGTCCAGAACTGTTTCATCAGTTCGTCGTTGGTGTTGGTGTTGGTGTCTTTTAAAAACTCCAAAATCTTTCCTCGCGCCTCTTTCGCCTTCTTCGGGAGGAGTAAAACGAAGGCACCTCCGCCGAACTCTTTTAAAGATTGGGAGAAGAGCACCTCGGTCGCTCGCAAGAACGACGCAAAGGCACCGAGATTTTGATTTTTTTCTTCGTTCGTTTGTTTCTTCTTCGTCTTCTCCTCGACATCATTTTCATCACCATCATCCTCGGTCGTCGTCCTCGTCGGCGTCTTCGTTTTAGACGAAGAAGAAGGCAGCATCTGAGAGACAAAAAGCAATCGCTCGCCTTTTTCTCAAGCAGAGAGAGAGAGAGAGAGAGAGAGAGAGAGAAAGA
>Ga0257106_1000201_pt1 | contig 37975 bp, 28 predicted proteins | sample LP_taG_3_FD_190177 | JGI IMG/M metagenome (GOLD analysis project Ga0257106, IMG submission 190177) | Marine microbial communities from Northeast Subartic Pacific Ocean, Canada - LP_J_2011_P26_10m | ecosystem: Environmental > Aquatic > Marine > Oceanic | place: Canada: Northeast Subartic Pacific...
ACATTTAAATGTACGCCCAAAGAAAAAAAGATGCCATCGAGTGTTCAGATCTCGGTTGAAATGAGAGAGAAGAAGGGAGGAGGAGACACGTTTCCAATCGCGCCTCCTCTTATTTTCAACAATCCGAGAGCGAAGCGAAGAAGTTCTAAGCATCGCGAACGATGCATACATCTCTGAAGAACGCATTCATTCCGAAAAGATACGCTTGAATGCAATTCTTTTGATGATGCACTCCAAAGAGCTTCTGCAATCCTCGCGAGACCGGGTGTTCGAGACGTTGCGCGTTCTTCAAAACCTTTTTGGATTAAGGGAATTTTGAAGACGCTGACTCAAAAGTGGATAAAAACGACCCGGAAAGATTATTTGAAAAGACGCGCGTGACGGACGTGTATCTTTCTTGAATACCAAGAAAAGCACATCAAAACGTGCATCGATACTCGTTTCATTCGTTCTCATCGAATATCCGCGCGTAAATTGCTCGCAAGTATATATGCTTTGGACAAATATATATCCCATTTTTCGAGCGCGAAGCAATCTCTTCAAAATCCACAACCGCGCGAAAGGTTGAAAAGAAAATTTCGGAATCGGTACTTACTTGTTGCCGTGCGGTCTCCAGACCATCATGGACTTTTCGTTGACGACCTTACCGGTGGAGACGGCGTTGATCTTTTGGACGTTTTGGACTTGGGCAATGGATTGCATGATTATTTATTTATGTATGTGCGTTTATAAAGTGAAGAAAGAGAGAAGAAGAGCAGGGGATTATTTTATATCTCTACTCGTAACCTCGAATCGTTCTTCTTCTTGCTTTGCTGGACGCCCGAGAAAAAAAAAACAATCACCAAAAAAAGAAGCTTTGTCGCCAAAACAAAAATTGAAGAGAGATGAAAAACGAGGCGGAGGAGGAGGAGGACTCGTTGGACGCGCGTCGGCGGCGGCGGCGATCATCATCCTCGTATTCAACGTCATCATCAGCATCTTCTTCTTCTTCTTCTTCTTCTCATCAACAACAACGTCAACATCTTCAAGGTGGTGGCGTTGAGGCCGTTCCGTCCTTGCCACAGCGCTGCGTCGCGGCTGGCATAGCTGCGTGCGTTTCCGTGCTCGTCACCAATCCTTTGGACGTCATAAAGACGCGAATGCAAACGACGACGACGACGACGACGACGACGTATAGCGCAAACGGTATGAGCAATAGTAGTATAGGAGGTATAGGAAAAGAAGGAGTAGGAAAACCATTAACAGTACAGAGCTGTCCGCCAAAGTGTCCAACCAACGCGAATGGCGTCACGAACTGTGTTTCCACGCAGTGCACGACGTACGATGGAAACGCGTGGACCGTGATGCGAAAAGTAGTGCGGAGGGAAGGCGTATCTGCGTTATGGCGAGGGACGAAAACGGCGTTGGTTATGGCGGGACCCGCCGTGGGGGTCTATTTACCGTGTTACGATTTCATACGAGACTATTGCGTGACGCACGCGTTAGTCCAAAACGAAGACATGGCGCCTCTCGTGGCTGGAGCAGGAGCGCGAACGATAGCGGTGTTTGCGGTAGCGCCTTTAGAGTTGATGCGAACGAGACAACTCGCGGCGCAAGAGAGCGGCGGCAGTTTTATGAATACAGTTAGTAATAGTAGTGGTATTCAGCGTCGATCGTTACTGTTTACCGGCGTATCTTCTACGCTGATACGGGACGTACCGTTTTCGATGATGTACTGGTACTCGGTTGAAAAGTTACGCTCGGCGTTAGCCGGTCAGTTTTCGAACGATAATCCAAAGATGGATAGTTTAGCTGCGGCTTTCGTGAGCGGCAACATCGCCGGCGCGGCGATTTCCGCAGTGACGACGCCAGTTGACGTTTTGAAGACGCGGATACAGGTGGATGTAGCGCATAGCAATAAAACGGGAGTAGGGACGGGAGGAAGAGGAGGACTTTTACGTGAGTTGACAAGCCTCGTGAAACACGAAGGCGCTTCGTCTTTGTTCAAAGGCGTCGTTCCTCGCGCCTTGCGCGGTGGCCCAACGTGCGGGATCGTCCTCGTCGCGTACGAGTTAGTGAAAAGTTTAGACTATTAGAAGGTGACTAGTATGAGCGTATTATTAGATGTTTAGAGTCGTATCATAGTACCCGTAGCAAAGGCAAAAATTTTGGGCGTCTCCCTTCCCCCCCTTTTTTTCTCTTCACGTTTTTTTTTGCTCCTCTTTCAAAACGATTTTGAGCCGCGAATTGGCTCTCACGAAGAGCGTTTTCTCCTCAAAACATCTCGTCAGATTTTGGATAATCGTCCGCACTAAAAAAAAGGAAAAGAACGAAGATGCAAACGAGGTCGTCAGCGGCAGCCAACGCTGAGAAACCGTACGGAGACGTATCGTTCACGCTCGAGTCTGGTTTGTCCACGGATGAAATTTTGAGGAAATCTGATTCGTCCTCGGCGATTGTTTGGGACGAGTTTGAATCGGAGAAAATCAACTCGACGTCCGATTTATCCAAACAACGACGACGACGACGAGAAGATGGAGAAGGAAACCACGACGACGACGACGACGACGAAAAAGTTATCAAAGCGCCGGGTGCCGTCTTGAACGTAAAATCGAGCAAGAATTTAGACGTGCTCTCCACGTCGGAAAATATCGGCGTCATGATTGCCGTCGCCAGTCAAACGACAACCGCGCAAGACGTTTTGGACTTTTATTCTCCCTTGGCGAAATCCCACGTCGACGTCGGCAACGGCACGAGCGCTGCTGCCGCTGACGCCACGGGTGGCGAGACACAAGAAAACCGCCGATGGTCAATCGGGAACAACACGGAGATGACGAACAAAGAGAGAACGGACTTGTTGAGAAAGTTCCTGTGCGAGTGCGCGAAGAAAGGTAGTTTCAGTTTGATCATTTACGACGCGCACAGCGGGAGAGTGTGCGCGGCGCGCACGGCAGCGTCACCCAAATTGTTTTTCGGCTTTGATACCATAAAAAATAAAAATCCGTCGAACGCAAACGAGGAATGCAAGAGAGGCTTGTGCGTCTCGACGGACGAGAAGAGTTTAATAAACGTCGACCTTTCTATCTTACCTTCGGGTAGATTCATTTACGGCAGACAATACGTGAAGCCGATGGAGTTTACGGAGTTTTGGTCGACGGCGAGAGCGAACCGACCAGCGGTGCCGGCGAAGCAAAACTCGCCGGAACCGCGTTTGTCCGGAGATTCAATGAACTCTGCATTATCGAAGGAGGAGAAGATAATGAGTACAAGCAATAGTGTTCAAACAACGCCTAGATCGAAAGGTGGTGCGAGGTCAGACAATCCATACACGCCAGATTCTGGAATGAAGGACGACTACATGAAAGCCATGCGATACGCGCCGACGGGCTCGAGAGGAGATTTAAGAGACGTTTGGAACGCTGGCCGAGGCTCTTCGGCAGACATTAACCCAGAAGAAGCGAAGAAAATTCAAAAGCAAGTGGAAGAAATTTCGAAAATGTCGAGTGCGATGAAGAGAGAACTCATCAATAACAAGAACAAAGAAGATGAAAATACTACGCCGAAAACACGCATGGCGGAAAATGATACGGATAATACTCACGGACCTCCACTGAAGAAGATTTCAATCGATCGCGCGTATAGACCTCCATCGATGCGCAAAGAAATGGAGGAGAAAAAGCAAAAGAATTCTGAGATAAAACTCCAAGAGAGACAGTTGGCGGAATCTCTCGGATATTCCTTGACACACGCGCTTATGCGAATGAGCGAAGACCGTTTGAGCGGGGAAACGATGCGAAGCTTGACGGAATTTCACACTGCTATTGCGAGTAAGAAAAAGGAATCCGAAGTTCAAAAGATGAGCAGTTTCTTTGCCTCTTCATCTATCCCTGAAAACAAGAGCACGTAATTTTATCTTTGTGTGCGTGTGTGTGTGTGTGTGTGTGGAGAGAGAATGTGTGATAGAGTGAAAGTGAGAGTATGTATTTTTTCTATTAGAGTGGCGCGGTGTTGTTTTTATTAAGTTTGTGTGTGTATTATTTATGAATCATTAGAAGAATTCCTTCTTCTTCGCTTTACTCTCGACTGGAATTCGAAAATCCTCGCAATAATCTCTCAGCATTTTCAAAAACTCACTCGAGGCTGGTGCGTCCGACTTTGGAATTTTCTCACGGTCTTCTTCGCAAACTTCGCCCGCGTAAAAGTGCTTGAGATACAAGAAGGATTCTTTGCTACTGTGGTACAATTCGAAATGCGTGCTTGCATCCTTGTTCAAAGACTGTGCCGGAATAATCATATCACCCCCTGGATGCTCCGGTAACCAATTCTTCACGTCTAGCACCATGTAGTCTATAACTAACAAAACGGCCTGCTCTTGGTTATTTTTTTGTACGATTTCCTCCCACGTATACTCGCGCAAACGCGATATGTACGACCCAAGCCTAGCGTCGCAGTAATCGATCAGTGGAGCGCATTGAAGCGTCTTTGCAGCTCCCGAGAGTGATTCAGTCATGCGCAAATCATAATTCGGTGGTTTTTCTCCATCACGGATACAAGTTAAAAAGAGTAAGACTCGATCGAAAAGCACCGTATCGATATTAACAGAGCACGAGACATTCGATTCATTCGCAGCACTGCGAATAAATTTTGTCAAAGCCACACACGGTCTTAAGACGTTCATGTGAACGGGGAAAATCTCCTCGTCGTTCGTGTGGACGTGTACGAAGCCTTTTAAGAACATGTCTTCCTCGTTCGGAGGTGCTCTCGCGTTCATAATCTTAAGAATCTCCATATCTCTCGGCGCAGTTTGAGTGTAAAACATAGTCGTCTCCGCCACGTCCACAATTCCACGAAAACAATGGTACTTAATATCCATTCGCTCTTCTAATGGAAGCGAATTGGTTTCCACTATTCGTACTTTCAAATTCAACGCTTCGAATGCAAATACTTCACCGACTGAAACGAAACGTCCGGCGAAACGCGTCTGTGCAGTTTTCTCAATATCTTTGGCGTCTATGATTGCGCGAGCGACACTCTCGCTGTTGTTATTGTCCAGAGGACGCACTTCAACAATAACGTCGTGTAAGATGTCTTTCTTTTCGATTGCAGTTGAGACAAAAGGAAGAAACATGTGCACGACGTCTTCTCCCACGTGTGCGTTGATTCTCACGTCTTTGATAATTGCTACTTCGTTCTCTTGCAGTGTAACATTAAAATCTACAGCACGTGCGCCTCTTAGAACAACGTCGCTGTGCTTTTCCAGCGTGAAGAAACAAAATGCCTTACTTTTCATCGTGGCGATGGTATTCTCATTTGAGGCAACAGAAAGCAACGCAAATGCACTTGCTGGTAGCAAACAATCATACGTCGTACTCGCTAAGCCCAGTTTTTCTAGAGCAACAACTTTCAACGATACTTTCCCGTCTTCGTTTTCCTTCAGCGTCTTTTTATTCACGTATTTTCCATCTTTCGAAACTTCCGGAGCTGCCCCGTTCCCGGAAAGAGAATTCGCCCCTCGCGAAACTTTAAAGTTCACCATGGTGTCTCAAATATTAAACACAAACGGTGGACGGAGCGTTGATGATGATGATTTGGGGGGCACCGAAGCGCTTCTCTCGATGTGTTCAATGAGTGGCTTCACGCAAAGCGTATTGAACTCAGTCTCCAACGACGCCAAGATCTTTCGGTCCCGCAGGATTTTTTTGCTGCTCAATCGAGAATGTATTTTCGCTCGCGAATCGTAATAACTCACTAAGTTATTCAACACTACGTATTCTGTGCTCTTGTTGTCCTCGTTCGCGCGATGACAGAACGTCCAGATCGATATCGTTCGCGCCAAGTTTGCTATTTTTTCGTTTTCGTTTACTTTGGTTTTCGCCTCGTCGTCGTCTCTGGCGGCACGAAACGCTTCTCGAAGATTATTCGCGAGCAACGCGCGGACGCGAAATGGAATCGCTCCCTTGGTGTTGGTCTCTTTTGTTGTTGGTGATGGTGATGGTGGTAAATTCAAGTGCGGAGATAACGGGTTTACCGCTGCTACTTTACTTCTTGCTCGTTGTTTTCCAGCGCACTCGCGCAAAATTTCCCGGTATAACGATTTTGCAATCTTCTCTAAAGTCGTCGAAGAAAAACTACTACTTCGTCGCAGAGTAGTGCGTTGTTGTGTGTAGATAATACGCGGAGCAGATGTCGTGGACGGGATGCGAGCAGCAAAGAGTGGCGTCGCCACGCGGTGTCGCATGTATTATAGTACGAATAGCGACGACTGAAGTGAAGAAGAAGGTTGTTGAAAAAATCAAAGAAGAGAGACAATTCTCTTTTTTTTCTTTTTTTCTTTTTTTTTTCTTTCAGCTTGTTTTTCTTTGCATGATGTGCGCCCGCGGGGCGCCCAAAATTGATTGTTACGCGAAAAATTCACTCAATTCAACTCAATTCTCTCTCAATTTTCACAAAATTCACTCACGTTGTTAAAGCGAAAAGTGAATACGCACATCATCAAACGAACAACGGAACGAACAAAATCAATACAGAGAGACAGAAAGAAAAGTAATTTATTTAAACATCGACGAGAACACATGGCGGCGGAAGCGGCGAAGAACACAAAAAAAGAAGAGGAGAAGAAAAAGAAGAAGAAGAAGAACAAAGAAAGAGGAGGAGGAGGATGTTTTGGAGGAGGCAAGAAAAAAAATGGAGGACAACAGCAGGGACAGCCGCAAGCCAAGGAAACGACGGCGGAGAAAAAGAAGAATGCGACGCAACAACAGCAACAAGAACAAGAGCAGAAGTTGGAAGGAGGTGATACCGAAAGTGACTATGACAGCACGGAAGGCTCTGAGGAGGATGACGGATTGCACTCGAATGGTTGGATTAGATATTACGACGAAACGAGTGGAAACTTTTATTACGTTCGAGAAGACGAGACGGGCGAAGCGCAGTGGAACAAACCGGCTGAATTTATTGTTCCCGTGGAAGAGGAGAGAGAGAACGAAGCTGCACTTCGTAAGCAAGAGGAAGAAAGGAGAATCCAGGAGCAACAGGAACGGAAAAAAGAACTGGAGGCGAAGCGAAAAGAAAACGAAAAGCAGTTGAAAGAGGACGAGAAGAAACGCGCGAAAAAATTGGAACAAGAGGCGAAGCAACGCGCCATCGCGGACGAGAAAATGAAGACAGAGTTGTTGAAGCAAGAAAGACTGAGAGAGAAGGAAAATTTGCGGTTGAAAATGGAAGAAGAGGAAGCGTTGAGAGAAAAAATGCTCGCGGCAAAGTTATCGGCGAAAGCGAAAGAGCGAGAGACGGAAAGGCAACGGAAAGAGCAAGAAGCGGTGGCTTTGAAACATAGACAAATGGAAGAGGAAAACAAAGTAGCTCAGACAACTTATAGAAGAGGAATTGAGGAACAAAGAGCGAAAGAACGCGAGCGACTGGAACAAAATAAACTCAATCGCGAAGCTTTGGAGCGAACGCAACGGGAGGAGGAGATGGTTCGAAAACAGCAGCAACAACAGCGAGAACGAATGACACGAAGTACGAGTTCGCGCGCAGATCGGTCGTCATCTCAAAACCCGGACGGAAATAAAACACACGACAAGAGTCAATCGACGTTGCGTAAGCACCTGGACAGAATTTTTCTCGTCTTCGATAAAGATAGTTCCGACGATGAAGACTAGTGTCTGTTTTACCTTGAGTGATGATCCATGAACCTTTCTGTATTTATTTATATTTTGATGAACCATAAAATTACTTGTACGTACGCCACTTTAAAAAACGCGCTGCTGCTGCTGCTGAATTTTCTTCTTCTTCCGGAGTTGGTGGTTTATCGAACGCAAAATGAAGATAACGGTTCGCACGATGCAACACAACTCGGAGACGAAAGTCATCGAAGTTTCCTCAGGTTTGATGACAGTTGGAGAGTTGAGAAAAAAAATTGCTTCGGCTTTCTTCTCCGCCTCGGAATCTTCTTCGTCGTCCTCGTCGGCGTCGTTGAACATGTTTCTGAGAGGAGCTGCGCTGAACGACGACGACGAGCGAGCGAATATTAAACCAGGCGATACGGTTTTAGTGAATTTCCAACCGGTGGTGTCTTCTTCGGCACGAAGCCAACAACAGACAAAGTTGAACAAAGGGAAACAATCTTCTTCTTTGAACTTTCTTCAACGAACTCTCATTCGGAATCGGAACAAAAAAGGGAGAGGATTTTTCAGCCTTTTCTCGCCCAACGCTGCTCGATTTTTCATCGTCATTTGCAGCACGGCGGTGATTCGGTTTATATTGGGAACATTCTTCTGGTGTTGTGTCGCGAACATGGCGTATAGTTACGACTTGGGACCTGTTTTTGCTTTGTGTTCTCTGTTCTATTTGATGTTTTCGAACTTGTCCAATGCGCCGACGACGACGAACAAAGATGGGAAACTCTCAGCGTACAGTTTATTCAATAAAAATTTCGAGACATTACCTGGTACTTTTGATGCGATGGCAGTCGAACGCAACGTGAGACAAAATCACGATAACGATAATACTACTTGATGATGAAACGTATTTTTGTTTGAAGCGACATGTCATAATATTCAGGAAACGCAAAAGTAACTGACGCGGCTGGAAAAAAAAAATCTTCACACACTTGTATACTTCTTCCAAACGGAAATAGAACAATATGAATGCACTCTTCTCTATCTTTACGATTTCAATAACGATGGGGTGCGTCTTTGGTATGCAAATCATGCAACCGTTTCATGTAATTGATGAGAGAATCAGTGATATTACCGTTTGGTCTTCCATTCGAGAAAAACAGATGGCAACGACTGCCGTGGGTGCCTTCAATGAAAACAGAATACCGACGATTCAATTCTTAACGTTTTGCCAGAACGGCGGAGAAGTCTATAACGACGGTATTTTCTCCTTCCCAGAGTTGAAAAATGGTTCGCAATTTCGTGCCATATCTTCTATGGACGGCTACGTGTTACTAGGAACGTCAAAGTCGGAAGTCATTCCTGCTGGGAAGATCACACAAAAATCGGGCGCTGTGATGACATTAAAGCAAATCGAAAATTTCCCAATAACTGCTATAACGAGCTTTTCAAATGAAGGGAAACCGTCTTTTCTTGTCGCGACGTGGGCGATTCCTTCAAAACTTGTTCGATTTGATGTAACCTTAGAAGATCTGATTGAACAAGGTCCGTCTCTTGAACTTACGATTGGAAGCGTTCGCTCGGGAGTTTCGACTGGTCAAAACTTTTCGTATTTCGTTTCAGACGCTGTTCCCTCCGAGCTTGTTACCATTGATAACAACAACTTCGTCCAGATGCAGTCGATTACTTTACCGTGTCGTTCGATTCGGAACGGACACTTCGTACGTGGAGATCAATCGTCTGATTATGAATTTTCGTTTTGGGTGTCACATTCCTCTCCGTTATCAATATGTAAGGTGAGGCACAATAAGGATGATGGAATGGCGAGCGTTGTATCATTTTTTCAAATTGATGGTACAGATGATTTAGCAGGGACGAGTATTATTGCAAACACGCATGATGGGCAAATTATCGTTGGTACGAAAAGTTATCACAAAGCTACGCCAGCGACTGTATTTCTTTTAAGAGATGATGGAGTGATTTCTCTCGAAAAGTCTTGGAAGTTTGATGGAAGTAGTACGATTAATTGCATTCGCTTCGACGATGATATCGCATATCTCGTCAATCGTAAAAGTCCAGGGGAGATAATGAGTATAAATGTCACGGAAGGAAAATTGCACGAACAAATTTCTCGCGATTTTTCGGAGCACAACGCGTCGTATTGTCCGATTTACGTCTACGGAGGTGGTACTCGTACATCGAAAATCTCGATTGGCGCTCCCCTCGTATTTGAAATAAAAATTCCAACGAGAAATGTAACCAACTCGAGTAACGTTCAGTGGATGCAAATCGGGCTTACGGTGGAAACTGACGAGTTATCATCCTTAGAAATCTTCTTTGAAATCGATTTAGAAGAGGGAAAGGACCATTTCTTTCCCATATTTCTGGGTGCATCGCAACTTTCCTCCTCCTCTTCCTCCACGATTCTCCGGGCAAAGTTTTCGAGCGCGTCTTCGATTCCACAGCCGGGAATCACAAACTTCATAGAGAGCCGCGTGGCCGCGAGAGACATCAAATCGTTCAAGCTCGTCGTTCGTAATTTGAAGTCAATTTTTCTTCCTGATGATGTGAAGCACTTCAGCGTCCAGACTTGTACATCGTTGTAGTATGAAAAATATCTTAAAATCCTTCACTTCAGCACACAAAAAGAGTTTAGCATGCAAGCCTCCTCGACGACGACGACGACGACGACGTCTCACATCCACGCTTCTGCATCTTCTCGTTGTCGTCCACCTTGGCTGCGCAATTCGAGTCAACGCGCATCGCGTTCGTTTTCGTTGAAAGCGTCGTCTTCCAAACAACAACAACAACAACATCGTGATGACTTTGAGTCTTTCCTTTTTGAGTGGCAAAGCGAGTTGTGCGACAAGTTGTCTCGATTAGATGGGAGCAACGAGAAGAACAACCGCGAGGGATTTTGCGACGACCCGTGGGAAAGAGAAGACGGATCGTTCGGACGAACGAGAGTCTTTTCGGACGGTGATTTATTCGAGAAAGCTGCCTGCAATGTTTCGGTCATTCGAGGCACTTTAACGGAAACGCGCGCGAAAACAATGTCCTCGAGAGGGAGAAAAGGTATCAACCCGAAGGGAGGACAAAAATACAACGCGTGCGCGTTATCATTAGTGTGGCATCCCCGAAGCCCACACGTACCAACTTTTAGGGCAGACATCAGGCGCTTCGCGGTTGAACCAGACTCTGCATCCGTAGGGACAGAAACAAATGCCTGGTATGGTGGCGGCATGGATTTGACGCCCTATTATTTAGATGAGGAAGACGTGAAACATTTTCACGGTAAGTGCAGAGATGTTTGCGACGAGTACCAAACAAGAGAAAGCGTGGAAAAATTCGGCAAACACTCGCTCTATCGCAAGTACAAAGAATTCTGCGACAGTTATTTTTACATTCCAGCGAGGCTCGAGCATCGCGGCGTCGGTGGATTATTTTTCGATGACGTCGCAACAAGGGGGGGAGAAGACGGCGACGCCTTTGTCGCGCCGTCTGATGCAAAGGCGTTTACGAAAGCAGTCGCTTTGAGCTGGCTCGATGTTTGGGAGCCAATCGCGAAGCAAAAAAGAAACATAGCAATAACCGAACAAGAATCTATATGGCATCAACAACGAAGAGGTCGATATTTGGAATTCAACCTTCTCTACGATCGAGGAGTCAAGTTTGGATTAGACGGCGTGACTCCCGACAGATTTGAATCGATCATGGTGTCAGCTCCCCCAAGGATAAGATGGGATTACAAAGCTACTCCGCCAGAAGGGTCGAAGGAGGCGCGGTTGCTGGAAGTTTTACGCGAGCCAGTCGATTGGGTCGATTAAGAAAAGATTATAATAAATATTGATTTAGATACTAGTACTTAAAAGTTCATAGAGCAGTAAGTCACCCAAAGTTTACCAAGTACGCGTAATCAAGTCTATCCACTTTGACAAAAAAAATTCTTTCCCTTCGTGTGTCCTTCACTTTAAGAAGCCAGACAACCATGCACCGCAGCGGCATCGTATCCACCTCTGCCGCGGCTCTCTCGCCGAAGCAGAAGCAGCAACCCCCACCCAGAGCGTCCTCGCCGAGTGGCTTTTTGCATCATCATCACCATCATCTTCATCAACAACAACAACTACACCCAACATTTCGGTTCCACTTTCTTTCGCATCATCACCAACACAAGAGAGCTGTTTCTTCTTCCGTCGTCAAAGGCGCGCGTTCGTCTCCGTCACCATCAGAGCACGTCATCGTTCCAGCTGGCGTAGAATTCCCTGGCTCCTATTTAGCCACAGGAAAGTTTGGTCGAGGTTTGTTCTCGAATGGAAGCTCCCAAGATGTCCCGCTGACGTCCACGCCTTTAAACGTGTGCGCGTGCGTTCCCGAGGACGTTCTTAGCAGTAGCGGCGGCGGAGGCGCAAACATGTCATCCGCGTTAACGCAGCCGCAACAGGACCGCGTAAGAGAATTCTACACGGAGTGGATGAATGGGTTAGGTATTCCTTCAATTCCAGAGACTTTGGTCAAATTTGTCACTGAGTGTCAAATGCCAAAAGATATGCGCATAGCCGTTGTCGTCGCGTGGTTGACCAAGAACAGCGAAGAATGGAAAACGTATAAGCGTGAGACGTTGCCAAAGTCGTACGACTCGTTGTATTTAGCGAACGAAAAAGAGTTGGAGGAGTTACAAGACGTGAGCGTGATGAACATGGCGAAAGGGTCGGCTAAAATGTACGAGGCACAGCTTGAGCAGTTATTGAAAGAGCCACTATTTAATAAGGAAGGGGTGAAGGATATGATTGACTTGGAGGATTTGAGGTGGGCGAGATCGGTCGCGCATACGAGAGCGATGAGTGGAAAACTGAATGTGGCCGGAGAAGGGTCTTTTCCGTGCGCGTTTGTCGTACCTGGCGCAGATTTGACGAATCATAGGACAGTGCCGAACTCAATATATGGTGTCAGCGAGGATGGATTACGGTACGAGTTGAAATGGAGAGCGAAAAACTCCTTAGAGGAGGACAAGAAGGAAGGATTACCGCCGCCACTAGAAGAGGAGAAAGAACCGAAAGAAGGATTGGAGATGTTTATTTGTTACGGGGCGAGACATCCCAACGCTTTATTAGCGTTGCATTACGGGTTCGTTGACGATACGAATCCGAACGATAGGATACCCATGGAGTGCGTGATGCCCGGTATGAGGAAGGCACCGTTCAAGGTGGTGAAGAAAGCAGTGCAAGAGCTGAAAGAAAAAGGAGACGATAGAGCGGCGTGGGCTGGGTCCCAGTTGTTAGCAGTCTCGAAGAGAACTCCTGAAGGCGTACCAGATGAAATCGCGGATCAAGAAAAGGTTCATCCGGAGATTGTGCAGCAAATGAAAAAAGCTACAGTGGCGGCGCTTTGGCAGTTTCCGACGACGTTAGAAGACGACGAGAAGATTGTGTTTGATGAGATTGAAAGTTCGCGCATGCAAGTCGCGATTAGCTATAGAATAGCGCAGAAGAGGCATTTGCACGCCTACCAAAGATTTTTAGACACGCTCTGATTCATACTATTTTGATTTCACATTTTTTACGCCGTGGCTAATGAGCGCTTTTGCCATGCCTCGAATGGCAACTGGAATACCGAAGCTCATGATTTCACCAAATACTTCCAACTGCGCGAGCGAAGGATACATCTTATTCGCTCTCACACCTAACACGTCGCACCGTTTTGCTCCAATTAACTTTCTCATCGCTTTTTCGATCGACACAGCACCAATCCACGCTACCTTTTTATGATCTACCACGTCTGGATGTTCCCGAAACCGAACCATCAACGCGAAGACAATATTCAACACGCCGAGCAGAATGAGCACAGAAGACAGACTCAAAACTCTTTTTTCCTTCGATGGCACTTGCCTGGACGCGTGCGCGCAGAGCAAAACGATTAAAAACTGCATTCCATTCGTCGCTAAGATTGGTACATTGTGTATGTCGTACTGAACTGCGTTTCCGACAATCTTTTTCGGAAGGAAAACCGAAAGTAAAACTAAAGGGTGATACACCATCGCCGTCGCGACGACGCCGTTTAAATAACTTCTCGCTTTCGCCGCCGCTTTGTATCGATCCACGATTTTCTGCCTGTACGCGTGATCGGAACCGTCTGTACCCATTGGCCTCGCGACGCTTTTGTTCCGCATGTCCATTTTTGTCCTGAACCGCAGTGGTGGGTTGGTGTTTGTTTATGTGTTGGTTTCGTGGTGAATATATTTTTATAACGACTTGTCTTTTGAGAAATACGAACGTCGGAGAAAAATTTTGTTCTTCAAACTCTTTTTCTGCTTCAAAATAAAAAAAGAGAAAGACTATAATCCGCACGACGATATCCTCCTTCCTCCCTTGGTCGTCGTCGTGGTGTCGTCGTCTTTAATCTCATTCTCTTTTTCTTTCTCTTTCTCTTTCTCTCTCGCTCTCTCGCTCTCTCCCGTTGTATTGCTCGCGGTTTTGTCGTCGAAAAAAGAAGAAGAACATGACGACGAACTGTTTCAGTTTAAACAACGAGGTTTTTTGTCCTCTTCCCCAACGTATTGGTCGACAACAACGATTAGAGAACAACAACAGAGCAAGCGCGGGGGATAGAAGAAGACGCAAAGGAGGAGGATGCGTTGTTTTCGGGTCTATGAATCCGAACGGACGACGCACCGCGGCGGGAGGTGTGGAAGAGACTATCGCGCACAGGAGATTTTCTGCCGGTGGAAATCAACAAAGAAAAAGTGTCTCTTCTGCGAATACGAACAAAGACAATACGAACAGCACTATCAACAGTAATAATTCCGGTGCTCCATCACCGCCGCAAGCGAAGCAGGTGGAAAATACCGAAAATACGAGTAACAGTAACAACAAGGTGAAGATTGTGAACGGCGACAAGTCCAAAGGTGAACTAGAACTACCCAGACAATCGGACTACGACAGTAAAAACAACGCAAAAAATCGAACGAGAACAAACGGGGCGCCGATGACGAAGCTCTTACGAACACCTATGGCTGGAGGCGTCGTTACAGCGGGGTCGAGGGATAAAGAACTTCCACCGCTTTCAATTGCCGCTAGGAATTTGATGGAACAAGCCGATTATGCCGATTTGAGCACGACGATGAATGCGTTGCACCACAGGAGAGCTGGGTATCCTTTCTGTTCGACAGTTGATTTCGCCACGGATTCCACTGGTCACCCGATCTTTTGCCTATCTCCTTTAGCAATACACACGAGAAATATTGCCGGGGATCCAAAATGTTCTTTGACGGTAAAAATGAACGGTTGGGGTGGTTTAGCGAACGCCCGAGTCACCTTATTCGGGGACGTCTACAAACTACCGAAAGGAGAGTACTCGGCGGCGGCGAATGAAATATTTAAAAACAAATATAGCACGCGAAAAGAGAGCACGGAATTAGAGGACTTATGGGGTGATTACTCGTTTTTTAGAATGAACAGACTGATTGACGCGTATTTTGTCGGTGGATTTGGATCTTTGAATTGGATCAACATGGAAGAGTATAAGAACGCCGCTCCGGATGCAATCGTCACGCCTTCGCACGATCGTAACGTCCTCGATACATTGGCACAATTGAATACGCGCTACTCGGGTGAGCTAATGAAGTTGGTTGAAAACGGTTGCGATGACTTATGGGTCATTTCAATAGATAAATTTGGCATGGAAGTTCGCGTTCGCGTCGGCGGAAGTTCGTACATCACCCGAGTGAAGTTTCCGGATGCGGTGACGACGTACGAAGAGGCATGCCGAGCTTGCGAAGAGATTATTGAACTCAAGTCGTATTTAGACTCTTGATTGTTGCACTTACACATCGGGAATTGATTTTTTAAATAAACACGGTTTAGAAAGAAACACATACAAGCACACTTGGCACTTGGGCCATTTTTTTGGATTTTACGATTTCTTCTTCTTTTCTTCTTCTTTTCTTCTCTTCTCTTTCTCCTCTTCATTTCTTTTCTAATCAACGCAACCACGCACGGGAAAGACCTTTTACTATATTTTAAATATGATGATGATGATGACGACGACGATGGCCTCTACATCCGTGTCAACGCGCTCTTCGCCTTTCCTTCGATTCAGTAACAATAATCAGCGACGAGTCTCCTATTCTTCTTTCGTCGTCGATGGTGACGACAGACACAAAAACAAAAACAACAACAAAAATATTATGAGTAGCAGCGGCAGTAGAAGAAGAGGAACGAATATAAATAGAGACAGACAACGCGGCGGTGTAATGATCATGCACGCAGCTGGTCACGGACACGGACACGGCTCAACATCTTCCACGGAGAGACGCCCGGGAGAAAATAAAGGTTTCGTCGAGGAGATGCGTTTTGTGGCCATGAAGCTCCACACACGAGAGCAAGCGCCAAAGGAAGGCGAAAAAAAAGCGGAAAAAGTTCCCGAACAAAAGCCCATGGCGCAATGGCAGCCGACGAAAGAGGGTTATTTGAATTTTCTCGTAGAGTCGAAAGCTGTGTACGATGCCATGGAAGCTATTGTCGCCTCGAATGCGGATCCTATGTATAAGGCGTTCATCGACTGCGGTCTCGAACGTTCCGAAGCTTTGGAGAAAGACATTGAGTGGTTTCGGGAAACTTTGGAAATGGAGGTTCCCGAGGCGAAAGGGGCAGGTAAAGAATACGCTGAATTTCTCAAGAACTTGGCGAAAGAGTCACCGCCTCGTTTCTTGTGTCATTTTTACAACGTCTACTTTGCGCACTCGGCCGGCGGGAAGATGATAGGAAGAAAGGTTTCGGAGATGATTTTAGACGGAAAAGAGTTGGAATTTTACGTTTGGAACAAGAACGGAGGGTTAGAAAAGTCTCTCGCGGAGGTCAAGGAGAAACTTAACGAAGCTGCCGAAAAATGGAGCCGGGAAGAAAAAGATGTTTGCTTAGAAGAGACGTCAAAATCATTTCAACTTTCCGGAGCACTCTTGCGGCTAATAGCGTAAAAAAGAATTGTTGGCCTTCCTTCTAAGAAGCATTTTTTTGGTACATAATCACTTACAAAACAATCGTAAACGTGACCGCGCGATGCGAGCGCTTTGAGACAAACTCTCCTTTTACGCTCTGCGGATTCACTTTCACTCTATTCAGCGCTCCTTTTACTATTTGACTGGCGAAGTACAACGCGTGTTCTTCTACGCCGTCCTCGTGACTATTGTTCTCTTCATGTTGTTGTCCCCCATCTGATGATGTTGCTGTCAGCATCGCCGCGCTACTATTATTGCTACTATCGCTGCTTCTACCAGAACTACATTTGTCGGCGAAAGTTTTCGTCAAGGCGAAGTCATTATCTAAGAGGACAAACGTTCCTCGATTATTTGTCTTCAAAGAGTCAATTCGTTTTCCAAACGTCTTTGTCCAAAAGTTCTTGCACATCCACACGATAATCTCGTCTACTTTATCCTCACCGAACGGTTTCACGTCGAGCAGGTGCTTTTCGCAGAGCGATTGTCCTACAGACTGGCCCATTGTATCGATGTTATTTTTGCCTCTCGAATTTCTCTCTCCTCGTTCTTGTTCTTGTTCTCGTTCCTGCGCTTTTCGGTCGGTGGTCGTTGTTGCGGAGGAGTAAAACTCGTGAACGAACTCGAGAAGCAAATGGTGAAAAGCAAGAAGAGAGACGAGCATTTTTTGCGAACCATCGTCACTACTGACGATGGTGTTGATCCTAGCGGTGGCAGTGGATAAAGATGGCGCGTTAGTGGGAGGAGGAGGAGGAGGAGGAGGAGGAGCGGGAGCATTGCCAAAAGTTCGGGAAGAGTCCATTTCCTCTCTTCTTTTTTTTTGTGGAGAAGCTCTTGTGAAGTAGTTTTGAAGTACTTTTACGTTCTGTATGCTTTTTCTACTACTAATCTACCACTACTAACACTACTATTATCGCCACTACGTTGCGTTTGTCTAATGTTTACTCGACGCGTTCGTAGTTTTGCGTGGGTCGCAAACGAGTCGCTGGTCTTCGAAAGTTTGCTTGCGCTCTGTACCGCATCTCCGGGTTCAGAGTGAGCTCTCTCGCTTTGAGCCAAGTGCCGACGACGAATATAAACGCACATGTCAAATAAAAACAAAACCACCACAGCTTACCAGCTCCATCGTTCCCTCCCACGCCTGTCGAACGCTTCTCGCTTTCTTTCTGTTCTTCTACGAATTTCCTTTCGTCTGGTGGTGAGAAAGGCGCGAAAGGCGGGTACGGCGGATACGGCGGAAGAGGTGGAGGCGGCATTTCTGGAGGGGAAGGAGGGAAAGGCATCTCAGGAGACGGTGGTGGTGGTAGAGCTGGTGTCGGCGGTAGTTCACTACCGTCATCAGTCTCGTTCGTTTCCATACTAGCTTGGTGTTGTTGTTTTGAGGGGATGGATGATGAATGGGACGGAGGAGAAGAAGTAGGAGAAGAAGAAGAAGAAGAATCGTCGTCGCCTCCTCCTTGTTTTTGCAAAGCAAACGGATTTCGTTTTGATGCGACTCCGCCACGTGGGAACACGAGAGCGACAATACAGCAACACAGAAGAAAGCAATTCAACAAACCTTGACATATACGTAATCGTTGTTGTCGTCGTCGTCGTCGTCGTCGTCGTCTTTTTAGCTTGACGTATTCGTTTTGTTGGAGCGTCATTATCATCTCTCTCTCCTCTCTTCTTTTGCGGAGAGGAAGGGGTGAAATCTGCAGCAAAAAATACTCTCCTACCTACTACCAATGACTACTGTAGAATTTTTTCCTTGGAATCTGATATGGACTCAAGTTGCTTGAGTCCATAGCAGGTCGGGAAAAGTAATGTATCAAACAAGTCTTAATCACAACATAGCACCGAAGCAGCATTATAACAATCGTTTATATGTACGTCATCATCGATCGCGTCCACTGCGCTGCCGATATTCTTCGGAAACAACACCTCGCGGCGGCGAAAACGACGACGCAATTAGGATAACATCATCTTCTGATTGGGAGGATTACCAAGTGGAGGATCTTATTCAACTGGTCGCGGCCAACGATGGAGAAGAAGAAGAAGAAGAAGAAGGAGGAGAGAAATACTATTTTGAAATCGTGGAAAAGATCGATAATTCTGGCGACGTTTCATTCATCGGTTATATCGACGGAATTGAGTACCAACTGGACGTCTCGAAAACGGTCAAAGAAGCAAGACTCCACACTCGTGGTGGTGGTGGTGATGGACGAGAAGAAAGACGGGGAAATTTTTCGTCTTCTTCCGTGCCGGAAGAGCTCCTCGCTTTCTGTCCCGAGTTTGAGAGTCTGCACAAAGAGCTAGTGACGGCAGGAAAGTATCCGGTGTTGGAAGAGATTCGACACAAACAAACGATACAGGTAGACTGGGTCAAACACGAGAAGATAACAGACTTGACAGCATTGAAAACGAAAGCGTCTGAGAATCCGGATTTTTGGTCGTTGGGTACGATGCCATCTCAACCACCGTTGACGGCAGTTGAGCGATTAACATTAAACGCGGGCGAAATATACGCGCTGCTTGCGGGTAATCGTCCACTAGCGTTGATTCAACTGTACGCACCGTTCGTCGAAGACGGGCAAGTGCAACCAATCGACTGTCCTTTCGTTAAGCGGGCTTTAAAAGAGTTGGTGACAACGACGCCGCAGATTTTCTCGTGCGTAGCGTGTCGCATTGAAGGTTCAACAGCTTTAAGCGCCGTATTCTATCCAAACATATCACCAAACAGGGAAAGAGCCGCACTTTTAGCTTCATTTGGTGCGCAAGGCGCTTTGGTTGCGCAATCGCCCTATTACGGCGTCTTGATAGGCGAGTGTCTTGGATACACCCGAGAGAACATATATCATCACGTGAAAAAAACGTGTAACTTGCGCAGCGATATTTCTAAAGCCGTAGTAGACCAAGTTGTACATGATTTACGCGAATGTTCGCCGGTTGATCCTCTTCAACGCTGGAGAAACGGATACGATGACGACGACGCGCTGAAATTAGTTGCGAATGGAAATCCAAGAAAGCGCGGCAGGAAGAAGAAGAGATTATCTTCCTCGGTTGAAGCGTTAGAAGCATTCCTCGGGAAGAAAGAATGATGTGCTCACATGACCGCGTGTGTGCTTACAAGTTTGTATTGTATATGAAAAAAAAAAGTGTACGTCCGTAAAGTTTATTTCCATTTTATGTAATCCACTGTTTCCATAGTTGCAATCGTTTTACGCTTTTGGGGTGTGACTTCTATTACAAACTATTTCTTCTTATATCAACTTACAACATCCTAAAATTTTCTTCTTGAAGGACCACCAGAAGAAGAAGAAGAAGGCGATTGTCGCGAAAAACGCGCTCGCGATCTATTCTTCCTTCTTTCACGTTCGTCAACTATTCGGAGCATCTGAGCGATGGCATCCACGATTTCCTCCGAGGACTCTGGCGGTGGCTTACGAGGATACATTACTCTCCAATTGAGCGCCATATTTAACTCTTCCCTGGCGTCTCGGAGTAAATCCATGGTATCTTCGCAATTCGAATCTAAAAATACCCACTCGTCTAAGAGAAACTTAGCTCTGCCTGCAGCGCTGCGGTCGAAACGCGACGACGGGACCATGTCGTCTCCGTCAAACGACATATCGATATCCATGGAGGCGTTGACCGATCCGTCCGCATTTAGTAAACCATCATCACTTTCGGTACTATCGTTTTGAGCTTCCTCTACTTTAGGTGCAAACGAGATTTGATGACCAGCAAACATGGCAACCTGCTCGGGCGAAAGTGCAGTTGAATCTCGAAGGAAAACGGAGGAAGAGAGCACCATTTCACGGTAAACGAACCACTTCGGCAAAGGAGCGACACCTCGTGGAGGTTTCCGGTGGAAGGCAACTCCAGAGGGGTGCAATCCTGCGTGGCTTTCTGTGCGCGTACGCAAAGTACCAAATGCGCCCAAAGATCTTCGTGCGGCAAGATTCGAAGGAAGACCAGTCGCCAATATGCCTTTAAAAAGCGCCTCGTTATTGGCGTGCGTGTTTATTCCAGAATCGTAACGCAACACTCTCCTTTGACCATATCCCTCGCAGTCTCGCTCAGAAACAAAACCTAATTTCACTAAATCGCTCAGTAATTGCGATCGGACAGAAGTCAAATTACTCATAGCTGCGATTGAGATAAAGTTGTCAGAGCCCCAACGGCGAGCGGTGTCGTAATCCCGGTTGTTGAACAGATCGTTGCACTGATCCCACGCCCGGCACACCGAGAGTAAATCTGAAGAGTCGTGGAACGATTTGCGAATAGCTCTCGCTTCATCTCGCATGCCTGGAGGCGTGTAAAATGGATCGCGAGATGAATACGAAGCCGCCGCCGTCAAAACGGGATCTAAGCACTTTGTGACGCAACCCAAAAGAAGCATTCGCGCGATGGCTGGATCAATCGGTAGATTGGAAATCGTTCTACCTAAGGCTGTCAACTTTTCGCCACTTTCAATGGTTTGAATCGCACCCAGCTTGGTCAATCGATCAACGGCATACATTACCGTATCTTCGCTCGGAGGATCTAAAGCTCTCGATAAGAATCTCTGAATACCACTTTCCGTCATCGCTGCCGTCTGCAAGCACGTCGCTTCCAATGCCGTTCTCTGTATTTCAGGAGTGGGGCGTTCAGCCATAGAAGCGTGCACACCTCTAGAGTAGAGACGAAAGCACGATCCAGGAGCGACCCTGCCGGCTCTTCCAGATCTCTGAGTTGCCGAAGCACTTGATATCAATACCGTTTCCATGGAAGACATGGCGCTTTCCGCGTTGTAGGACATTTCTCGTACCAGACCAGCGTCAATCACAGATAGTACATCATCGATAGTCACCGACGATTCAGCGATATTCGTAGACAAAATTATCTTCATCGTACCTTCTTTCGCAGGCGTAAACACTGCTTGCTGCTCTTCTTGCGGGACGGACGAATGAAGCGGCATGATTTTCATAGTGTCTTCGTTATATGTGGTAGATTTTCGTATGAGCTCTGTTGCAGCTTTAATCTCGTCCCAACCTGGAAGAAAGCAAAGCACGGTACCTTTTCTATTGTTTTCGATTTCTTTGTTCGCAATGTGGGTTGCAATTTCGGCCACTAAGTTCACGGCAACTTCGGACTGATCGCGATCACCAAGTTTGGTATTCTTATTTACTCGCATTTTACCACCACCAAACCCAGAGACTCCTGGTTTCCCCAACTCCGATCGATCGTTCTTCAGCGCGACGGCTTTACGCAAAGCTTGTAGTCTCGGTCGACCGTGCGAGTGTTTGCGACCATCGTTTTTCATCCGATCTTCCCAAGCGTTCAAACTGTCATCGTCGTCGTCGACACTGTCATCCTCATCGTCATCCTCATATTCATCTTCCGAAAACTCTGGCTGTTCACCAGCATCTTCGGCATCAGCGATGCGCTCAATCTGCATGGAGGCTCTCGATTCCGCTTCAACTTCTTCGAGCTCACGAGCGAGCGAGATATCTTGCACGTGCAATAGTTCAGCCGCGAGACGACGAACGATTGGTGGCCAATCGTCGTCTTGGCCAATCTTCGTTATTTCATTTTCATTGTTTTGAACTATAATATCGTCACCATCGTCGTTTACATTTGAATTTGCACTCGGTATTCCTAAACCATCGCCATTTCTGCCGTTGTCTGATTGCGTTTGCTCTAGTATATCTTCTAGGTAATGAAGTTCGACTGGATGTCGTGGCTTCGGTGGCACAGATAGCAACGGCGTTTGCCGAGCAATGTCGGTATCCATTGTGAAATATTTTGAGAATGATTCAGCATCTAGAGTTGCAGACATCAAGATTACTTTTAGATCTCTTCTGGTTTGAATCAACTCCTTCAAAAGTACGAGTAAAAAATCCGTGTTTATGTCCCTTTCGTGTACCTCATCGATAATCACGTGGGAAACGTCCGATATTTCTGGATCGCGAACTAATCGTCTCAACAAAACACCCGTGGTGACGAACTGGACAGTACCACCAATACTTCTAGGTTCGGACCCATGTAAACGGACGCGGTAACCAACGGAATTTCCAATCGGTTCACAGCGTTCCGCGGCGACGCGCTCGGCAACTGAGATTGCCGCAATTCGGCGCGGCTGCGTGACAATAATCTTGGTTTCTGCACCTCTACCTTTCCTTAGGGCATCTTCTAAAATATACTGCGGGCATTGCGTAGATTTACCCGTACCAGTTCCACCAGAAACAACTACGACTGATTGGGTCTCTAACGCTTTCAACATATCCTCTTTCAATTCAATAATTGGCAACTTTTCTCGGAAACGTGCCATTTTAGCTTCTTCTGAATCTTTATCCTCATTCGCTCGTCTTTCGCGCTCGATTTCTTCCTGTAAAATCTCTTGCGACGTCTTTGCTTGCTCTTCTCGGTACTTACTGACCAAAATCTCCTCCGCTTTGGATAAATCTTCTGCATTTTTGGATTTAAAGAGGTACTCGTTCAAGTTTTCACCTTTCTTCCTCCAACTGGTATTTCCTCCACTTTCGGCGTTGCGCGCCGCCTTCTCTTCTCTGCGTCGTTCGAGTTCTCGGCATTCGGTTTTCAAAGCCATCACTCTCGCGTCATGCTCATCAGGAGACCCCATAGCATTGACGAGGACTTCTACTGCTTCATCCGGTAAGGCTTGAATTCTCAGCGTCGCAACGTGGCCCCCAGGAGAGTCCGCGATAACTTTTTGCAATCTTTTCATCACGTTCTCGCCAAGTAACTCCTTCAAAGGTTCCTCCGACGCGTTCAGAAGTGCGTTTCCTTCAGCTTCGGACTTTGATTTACCGTATCCAACACCTTCGAGCTTCTGTCCTCCGTCGACAAAGCAAGATAACACCGCCTCAAAACCAGCTTTTCCATCTCGTCTCTTTGATATGTCGATAGAAGGCCTCGAGCTATCAACTAACTCCAGTAAAGCTTGCGCATTTTGAATTCTTTCTTTCATTTCTTTTTCTTTCATCTTGGCAACGCTTGGAGGTGCTTTTGGGTCAATGCCAGACTCTAAAAGCTGTTTCAATATATCCAAAGCGGCGAGTGATGAGGACTCTCTTTTGGTGAACGCAATGCCGCCTCCCATAAAAGTTACCACATCGCCGTTAACTGTTGCCGAAGATGGTAACACATCTAACGATTGGAATGCAGCAGTTTGTATCGGAACTTCTAGAGTAGAGACAAAACGCCTACTGTGCGGTGGTCCACTAGTCTGATACGAAATTTTCTGTTTAAACAACATCTTTTGTTGCACAAAATGCAACACGTTCTTTGAATCGTCCACAGATTTGCACAACGCCGTGCCTCCAGTTTGCTCTTTAAAGAGATCTAAAAACTCCTTTGCCTCTTTGCGTTTCAATCGCTCGCGTCCGTTTGGACACGTCAAGACGTTGGCATTTAAGCTTTCGTTTTGATTTGCGCCGCTCGCAGCGGTTTCCTTCTTGAAGTTTTTCTGTTGTTGATTTCCTCGACCACCGCCGTTTCTGTTGCGACCGGTCTTGTTGTTATTATTATTCCTTCCGTTTGACGGTGGACTACTCTTGTCGCCGGCGCCGGCGCCGCCGCCGTTTGCGCCGTTTGCTGGCCCTTTCTTCTTTTTCGGCGCTCGCGGAGCTTTTGGTAAAGTCGCAGTTTTCGCAGAGGAGGCTGAAGAGGAAGCCGTGCTCGCAGACGATGGTTTCGGTTTGCTTGCAGCACCAGGACCAGGGGATGCTGCGCTCGCATTTCCTCGGGCACCATTCGTCGCGTTGCTTCTTGTATTTCTCGAGCCACCCGATGCCGATTGTTTAGAAACTGCAGCAAGCTGAAAGCTTCTTCGTACCCTATTAGTTCCCGCTTTTCGCTGTTGTCGCTCCGTGAGCAAGAAGCTTTGCTGGCGGCCAAAGTTTGTCGTCGTCGTCGTCATCGTTCGAGGATAAAAGAACGCACGACGAAGACAGACGCCACCGTTCGCGAACGTCGAGGATCCTACTCGCGTACCTGACGAATGACTTTGCATAGACACTGTCGAGGAAGACGACACATTAGATGGTACAACCCGACAAAACATTCTCCTGCTGCTAGAATGAATAGTAAGAGCAGTAAGAGTAAGAGCAGACGGGGCTGTTGGCTTCGTCGCCGTCACTTTTAGTCGAAGAATTGGAGGAGTGGGGAACGAGGTAAAGCTTTTTTGCGCCGTGCGTGAGAGTATGTTTCGCGCAACAGTAGAGGATGTGATAGAACGAATTCGTCTCACCGACATTCAATTTGTCCCGAGAGTGACAAAATGAGGATGTTCTTGCTGTATGTGTGCACTGTACACAACAACGCGCGCTTTATTTTCGCGATTTTACTAGTTCGCGATTTTTCTGCTGCAGTAGTAAAAAGAGTTGGGGCAAAATTTTTAGACGAGTACTCACTCGTACGCGCGTACGTCGTACGCAAACTGTGTGTTTTGGCGTGATGAAAAATGTATACATAAATATACGTATACGTAAGCAGACATCCACAATGATAAATTATAAACATCACGGTTGAGTCGTATTCGCGCGAGCAATCTAAACCCTGACCCACAGCTTGTCCCTATCTCGACAACCCGTTCCCCTGCAATCTTTGCATATGGCAATTTTTTTTCCTCGACACAACCAACACGGCGTGGACTCTCCTAAAGTCGATTTGATCAAGTTCCACTGTTCCGCCGTTGAACCGACTATGTATACGTCTGATTCGAAGTCGTCTGTAATGTCGTGATCATTCGTTCCCCTGCCTTTGCACGCGCTGCAAAAATCCTTGCCTGTTCCGTTGCACCTCGTACAGTTGTGATAATCGGGAAGGATGACTTTACCTTCCTTTTTGCCTTGTTCTTTTCGCGAAAGAAACGCGAGCTGATCTATGGTGTACTTCTCCACGTCCACATTTTTCCCGAACGTCTTTTCCTTCGAACTTTCTGACGCTTCATTCTGCGACGACGACGACGGGTTCAACGACGGGTCCGACGACGCGCGCGTGAAAAAGGAATCTCTTCCTGGCGATGATGACGACGACAAAAACTTCTTGTTAGAAAAACTCGTCGCGGGGCGGTTGTTCGTCTTTCTCCAAGAGGAGGAGTGAGCAGAGGAGGAAGAGGAGGCGCTGGACGAGCGAGATGCGATAGAAGTGACGCGAGTGTCTGAGGACACGTTGCCGTTCGTTATATTGGTCGTCGTCGTCGTAAACATTATTTGTTGTCTCCTTGTCTCGCTTTTAAAAAACTGAGGGGGGCGAGAGATATGTTGGCAGAGTTTGTTTGATGTTTTGGATTTATGCCTTGTCATCAGGTCATGCTTGTGCAAAAAAAGCAGATAATCCACTTCTCATTCTGCTTCCTCGTCTTCGATATCACGTCACTTTTTGTTACGCACACGAGCGGTGCACATAATACATATACACAACGCATAAAACGTAACATGTCCAGTTTAACTTCATCTTTGACCGCGGCGACTGCGCTTTCGTCCACCTCTTCTTCTTCTTCCTCTCTGAAAAGATCGAACGGAAGAGGAAAAATGACCATCGTCAACGTGGGTGCTTCGGAGAAGGACGACGTTCCTGTGGGAGCGAAAGTCAGAGTGAACAAATCGGTCGTAGTGTATCACGTGCCGAAAACCAAAGGGGCGGCGACTGATTTAAACGGTATGGAGGGAGAAGTTGCACAGAGAGCGGATGATCTCGACGGCACGTACATTTCAGCCAATCTTCCGGTGAAAGTTGCTTTGCCGAATCCGGATGGAAGTGGCAAAACGTTCTTGGTACACGTGACAGCAGACGAGATCGAAATCCTGTAATTTAAATAAACAACTCTAATTCACTCTAAACACGCTTCACACGTGCTTAATAGTGCTTGATTAGGTTAGGCTACACACTGGAGTACTCAGTTCTATTTCATGCTACCACTACTACCTCCTCTTCTTTTACTTCTGCGCACTTTCGATACGCGCGTGTTCTCCTCGTCGTCGGCATCGTTGTCGTCGTCGTCATAGCTATTCCCGCCGTCGTCAGAAACGATTTCGATTTCAACCTTCTTGATACATTTGCCGGTATCGCAAAGTACACGTTTAAACCATCCTTTTTCACCCTCGTACGTATCGAAAATATCACCGCCGACTGTTGGTAAAGAGCACCCTATGTGCTTTTCAATTTGTGGAGGAATCAAATCGAAGCGTTCGATCTTTTCACCGGTACATTTCAAATCAGGATCTGCAAAGTTTTTCGCCGAAACTATGCACCCAGTGTGTTTATTCCATACGCCTAGACATTCGCGTTCGCATTTATGCGTGTTGCATTCATTTTCAACGACTTGGCCATGCTTTGCCTCGCACTGCTCCCCACTCCCTTTCGCGGGTCGAAAGATTGAATACGTCTTTTTTGTTGTCCCACCGTCGCAGTCGCGTGTGCATTTGGAGAACGCGCTCCATTCGCCAATACATCGTACTGGACACGTGATCATCAACGGTGGACATTTTTGACGCTCAACGTATCCGTTTTCGTGCGGACATTTAGCGTACGAGCTACTGTTTTCAGCGTCGCTATCTGGAATGACGTACTTTCTCGTTCTGAATTTGTTGTCGGCTGTGTAAGATCCTTCTGAAATGCATTTCGGACATTCAACATCCCAATCTGTAAATGCGCCCATGCACAAATTTTCGCACGATCCTAAATTACATTTGCGCTTTTGCTTCGCGCCATCTTCTTCGGGACATTTTCCTCCGAAAACTGCAGGTCCAGTGCGTTTATACCTTCTCGTTTGAATACCGTCGTCACATGGAACCGAACACGCGCTCCATGGCTCCCATTTACCGCAATCTTTCGCCTTCGGACAGCTCTGCGTGTTGCAAGACAGAACTTCTCGAACGTCTTCATTCGGACACTCTTTTCCCTCTTTCGTCACGAAAAACGCCCTGGTCGTCTTCCCACCGCCACATTTCGCACTGCAAGGTTCGGTGATTTTCCATCGACCTTCACAAAAGTCCGGCAGTATGCATTCCTCTTCGTTACACTTTTCTTGTTCGCGATATTTGTCAGGATACGGACACGACTTACCAAACGTTCCCGCTTTTTGCGTTTGTGAGTACACGCGATGCTTCGTGCCTCCCCCGCATTCTTTTGTGCACTTCGACCACGCGCCAAAATCTCCGGCGCAATCCCTGTTTTGGCAAAATGTCGTGCCTGTTTTATCTCCAAAACACTTTTCCGTGGCTACGTGCCCATTAACGTACGCGCACTTTGATCCGGTACCTTTCTGGGGTTGTGTTACTATAAATTGTCGTCGTCGAAATCCTACGCCGCACTCTTCGTCGCACGCCGTCCACTCGTCAAACTTACCGATACAGTTTTGCGGACACTCTACACCGACATTGCACTTCATACTCGATGATACCGGCGGTTTCGGTAAGACGCAATCCTCGTCCATGTTGTCATCCTTCTCAAACAGTGGGAGTTTTATACCTCCTTCGATACCACATTTCACAGAACACTCGCCAAATTCTAATGCGCTAAAGATGCCTTTACATGGTCGCTTTGAAGACGCTCTCGGTGACGCCACGTTTCCCTCTCTGTGTGTTTCGACTTCTGCACCACTGCCGAGCGTTCCTTCTGAAGTATCCGCATCGAAATCGTCCTCTTTTTTGCCAACGCCGTCGGCATCATGAACTTTTTGGCGCTCGATAAGAGACATATCCAACTTTGCTAACGGATCTTCCTCCTCATCCTCCTTCTCGGAAGAGACGAAGACCTTCGCTCCCTTCGATCGACGCGCTTGTTGCTTCTCTGACGCGCTTGTTGTTGTTGTTGTTGTTGTTGTTGTTGTTGTTGTTTCATCGTCGTCTTCTTTACGAAAGAAACCAAAGAGTGTTTGAACTTTTGAGAGAATGGTTGTTTTTTCTCCTTCGTCTCGAAGAAGGGAGGTACTCCTTTTAGTTTTATCGTTTCGATAGTTGTCGTAAACGAACCACCCGAGCAATACGATTAAGAACAACTCCATTAATCGTGAAGAGGTTACGGTAATTTTGACAACTTTTCGTCTTTGTCTCGCTTTCACCACGCCTCTCTTCTTGTATAACTCTTCGTCTTTTTCATCGAAACTTCGCGGATGATGGTGTTGATGACGATGTTGAGAAGAAGATGTCGCCGCCGCCGATGACGACGCTCCCGTGCGCCTCGAGTGCATGATTTCTCACCCCCTATCTCTCTGTATCTGTCTGTTTACACATCTCTTCAAATAATTGACGATATATTTGCATCGGGCATATACTTTGTGTTGTTGTGGCGATATAAAAATTGATGAAAGTTTGTGAGTTTCAAAGTTCGATGAGTAATTTTTTCAATGAGTCTTTCAAGTTTTTGAGACGTCAGATACACACTTGTGTGACACTTTACAAAAACACACGCGCGTGAGACGATGAAAATTACTATGAAAATGTTCTCTTTGCTCGCGTCCGCGAGTTGGTTACCCTTGTTGTTGTTCACATTTTCTGGAACAATAGTGATGGATGTGAACGCGGCGGGAATATACGACCCGTGTGTGAACGAAGGCAAAGCCAGATTCAAAAAGTCGTTCACAATCGGCCTGGCGTATTTCCCGAACGGTTCTATCGACGATTGGGGCGATTTAGACCCGTGCGATAGCTCGAATAGATCGACTTTAACGGAGAAGGGTGTCGCAGTTTCATCGTTTCGCGTGAATGTGGATGAGATGACGTTACTGAGAACATCAAGACAGGACGAAGACGGTTTAATGGAGACGACAACGCCCTCACAGGCAACCTTTTTAAGCGTGGTGGCCTTCGCGCGAGGCGTGCGATCGATACCGCGGGTCATTCGAGTGAAATCCACATACCCACTTCTTCTGACGGATTTTGCGGGGAAACACGGGCGCGTATCGTCGTTGACGCTTTTAGCGCGGTTTGACGAAGGAAACTTGGAAGATTTACAGTGGGAGAACGTCGGCTGCGGCGCGTGCGGTGGTATCAATAATTTACAATGTTTACACGTCGGTGTCAACGCCACGGATTCAAGAAATGCGAATTACGCGTGCATGTTGCAAGAGGATAGCGACTGTGAGTGTTTAGCCACGGCGAGTGCATCCGCTGGCACGTGCGCCATTGCTGCAGGAAGTACGGAGGCTTTGAAATGTCAAACGAGTATTTCGATGGCGTTTTCTGGAACGGATGGTAAATTCAGAGTTTTGAACACGGCTAGTTCCTTAGAAGATTTAGCCAAATACAGCGTATCGGACGCGTTCACAGAGGCTTCGGAAGCGGAGTTGTGATTATAGCTCGTTCGTGCCGTTCACTCGAAATGTACACTTAGATATTATAGAAAAAACTCGCCTTTTATACCGCTTCCTTCTTGGTTTCAATCAGCTCATGAAACCATGCCCATTGTTCCTCTCGCTCTCGCTCTTCTTCTTCATGAATCTTTCGCTTTTCTTCTTGAGCAGCGTCGCGGCCACCTCGAAACATGTAAGCCTCGGATATCCGACGTTCTTTTAAGAGAACGGGTATCTCGTTCAAATTTTGCAACGCGCGCGCCTTTGAAATACAGAAAATGCGAAACGGCTCACTAATCTGTGCCATGATTGGATTCCCGTTCAAATTCAACGAAGCTAAACAACTCAAACTGCATATTACACTCAAAATCCTTTCGCTCTCATTCTTTGCTGTTCCGGATATACCACAATCTCGACAGTCAATCGCGGTCAAACACGGACACGTCGAGAGCGCCTCGATACATCTCAAACTCTTGTTGTTCCCGCACAGTAAAACCTCGATAGAGCCGTGATTTGCGAGTGCATCGATAGAGTTCATACCAATATTGCTCGATACATCTAGGAAGCGGAGTTCGATGAGGTTTTCAATGCCTTTGAGATTGGTCAAACTGTTATGGGCCACGTGTAAGGAGCGTAGTTTTCGAAGACTGTGCAAACCGTCCAATGAGCTTATGACGTTTGCTGTCAAGTGTATCGCGAGCAAATTAACGTACGGCTCTAAACACTTCAGCTCTCTTATACCTCTTCCCGTCAAATGCAAAGTGTCATTCAATTCTGGTGCGTGCGCGTACCTGTTTGTTCGTTGAAAGTGTTTGAAAGAAGAAGAAGAACGAGTTTGGTCAATAAAAAATACGCGTTCGCAGAAAGAAACCTAAATAATAATAAAAAGCAACTGCACGTGGAAGGAACGCAATACGGGTATTTATGACGCACTGTTTATTCTCATGGCACACTCGAGCGAGCGATCCGCTGGTCATTTCGAACGCGTTTGTTGTCATTGATGTCGCGATAAAGACGAATGCAGGAGCGAGAGAAAATATTTATTTTTTGAATACAAATTGCGCTGCTACAGGCTAACTGCTGCTCGCATCGTCGTCGTCGTCCTCATAATCGCGACCAGCACTGTGCATGTTAAAACTACCTGCGACCTCTTCTATCTCTCTCCGCATTCCCTCTTCTGACGTTGGAAGTGGATTAAATTCCTGCAATGGATCCAAGTCTTTAAAGGCTGACATCAACTCTTCGATGGCCGAAAATGCCGCTTCCCTCCTCTCCTCATTTGACATGTCTCCTGCTCCTCTCTGTGCGCGTTCAGATATGGCTTTTATTTTCGATATGAGCTCGCTGTCGGCTCCGAGAAACGAAAGATCGTCTTCATCAATATCATTCTCTATACCGTTGTTGTTCTTCTTCCTATTGTTGTCGTTGCTCCTGTTCCGTGATGCGCTCGCCCCTCTTCCACTCGAGGACGGTGTTTTCCCGTTTTCGGCGCGGCGTTCTCGCATCCGTATGAAATCGAGATCATCGTCTGAATCAATTTCAACCGCTTCCGCCGATTCGCTCCGAACACTCCTCGTAGCCGCGTCTTGATTACCTCCTCCCGCGGTGTTGCTTAAAATTAAGCCGGGCCATTTCGTCGCTGAAAGCGCGTCGACGACTCGTTGAACGCCTTGCGGATCCCCTAATCGCTGTCCAACCTCTCGCAGCGTATCGTCGGCGTTTCTAGAGAGCAAGGAGACTCGAACGGGTTCAATATTATTCAGTAAGCACCATTGCGTTATGAATGGATTTACTTCTGCGCTGTCGATATCTTCGGTGCCATCAACTAGAAGCAATCGCGTCGCGTCGACTTCTTCTCCATCCACCGCGGCTATCAAGTTCGAAAACACCGCTCTGTTTGAATCTACGTACGCTTTTAACAAAGAAAAGTCGACCGCGTTATCGCACTTACACGCCATGACGACTGCGCTAAACTCGCTCGCTTCTGCTAAGGTCAAAATCCTTTGCGTCTTTTTGTTTTTTATCGTCGCGCCTCTGCTTTCATCATCTTCTTCGTCGTCGCGGACATCATCACCATCGGTTGTTTCAATCGTTATGCTGTGATGATGGATTTCTAAATCTGCCTCGTAATACCTAGTGCGTAACGACCAATTCACTGGATTTGGAGTCGAGTCGATTTCGTCTCTCGATACGCGCTCGTCGTCGTCTTCGCGTCCTTCGCCGCACAATATTGCCGTCACGGCTGCAGATGTTATGACTTCGTTCGTTCCGACGACGAATACTTTCCCTTTTCTCGTTGTTGCTGTGGACATTCTTTCTTTCTTTTTCAGGTTTTCTTTTTGTGTGGACAAATCAATCGACAAAAAAAAAATCCCCTAACTTTCAAAACTACTATCAATAACCTAATTAATAAGACGTTTGGGACGCACAAACAAACACACAAACACATGGCTGGTAAAAGATGGCAAGGTGGAAAGGACGGAGCCATGATAAAAAAGCGAAGATTTGGACGCGCGGTAGGTTTTATTCTCATTCATATTCTTCCGACCATCTGTGTTATGTACTCGATTAATAATATCTGCTTTTCCAAAAACCATCACAAACAACAACTAAAACAACAAACTTTTTCTTTACCAACTACAGAGTTCATCCTCCGCGAATATTCCGTACGGTGCTAAAGGATTTCTAATATCCAGCGACGTCGGAAAAGAGAAACAAACGGCACGCGATTTGATGCGGGTAATGTTGGACATTTACGACGATATCGTACCTCCCGACGAGAAGGATGCTGATAAGCCAAAAGAAGAAGAAGAAGGAGATGATGTTGATGCGGTTGAAAAGGAGAAGCAGAAACCTACGCCGCCGGTGTTATCGGTCGAGGACGCGTTGAAATCCGAAATCGAATCAATTAAAGAGGACGATAAGATTGAAAATAAGAAATTCAAAATCGTAGACTTAGATATGAAAGCGTGCATATTTGTTTTGATGTCAAAGGACGCAGCGAGCAAGGCAGATCCATCGGAAATGGTCGTTCGGTACTTGAGCGAGGTGAAAGAAACGTCTCGCACGCGTTCGAGATTTATAGAGCGCATATTACCAGTCCAGGACGTGTGCTTCGCAAGCAGTGAGGAGATTAAAGCACATGCGAAACCTATCATCGATAGATTTTTACCAAATATAGAAGTTGACGGTGAAACGAAAGAAGACCGAGTGAAAAAGTCAACGTTCTCCATCGTCTTTGGCTCTCGCTATAACAACAGCGTCCCGAGAATGGAGGCCATCGACGCAATTGCGCAGCAAGTCAGCGCAGACTTTCACAAAGTGGATTTAGGGGATCCCCGCGTCGCGTTCACATGTGATCTGATCAAGGGATGTTGCGTGCTTGGAGTGGCGAAAGAGTGGAAAAAATTCGATAAATACAACGCGCGAATTTTAGCTTTGTCGGAAGAAGACAAAAACGAATTAAAGAAAACCAACGCGGCACCCCCGCGGACGAAGACGGGAGTATCAGAATAAAGCAAAAAGTGGATTTATTGTAGGGTTGCATTTACGAAATATATTGAAAAGCGAAAGTTATGTGTGCTTATGACACAAATCAAAACACAATGGTGTTGCTTCTACATGCTAGTTTACGTACGTTCCATTCTTCTCCCTCGCACTCCTTTCTTGATCTTCTTCGAACTATATAATGTACAAAAAGCCAGACAAAAGACGTTATAAATTTATCGGCCCGGAGTCAGCGCACAAAAGTAATGCGCGCTTTGAGACAATCCTAGGCGTCACGAGATATTCCTTTATCATCACCACTCCTCTCAATGTGAATGGATGAAAACGAACTCGTCTTTTGCTTATGCTTTTACTATTGATCTTTCCCGGATGTTTTCGTCGTTTCATTCAATTTATTTGAATAAAAGCGACAGAAACAATATCGGGAAAGACTACGAGGATCAAGACATGAACGCAATGCCCCCTTTTGAAAGTGACTCCTCGGGCGCGAGACCGTAGTATTTACTGTTCTCACCTTCGTCGTATGGGTTTTCACAACAAGCTTTGAAAACGTCGCGTAACACGGAGTAATCGCCAACTTCAGCCGCTTCGTACGCCTCCACGAGCATGTATTCTCTCGGAACATACTTTGGATTTGCAAGACGCATCCTCGAGACTATTTCTCCAGCCGTGGATTCGTTTTCACCCGACGTTCTCAACGCCGCTATCCACGCGTCCAACGCCTTGGTCCACATTTCAATCTCTTGCTCCGAAAATGTAGACTTGTAAAATGCCTTCTTCTCGAGAAAAGTTGAAAACGCCTCCTTCGCCGACATTTTTCGCGAGATTAGGTCCGGCGCAGCGTTCGAGAGTTCTCTCCAAAACATCGTCCAATCGGCTCTGTGCCTGTAGAGAAGATCCTGAATGGTTTCATCGTATAAATCGCGCGCGGCTGCTTTGCTCGAACTCGGCGCATCGTCGCGAAAACCAAGCTTTTTTGCCCAGACATTTGTCACTTCATTTTCAATCGTTTTCGCAAACGTTTCTATGAGCACGTTTCCTTCAGCTTCTTTTCCTTTCAATAGGGTAGAGAGTGCAGAGCATAAGGTAAAGTAATTTGCAACCGCAGCTTGCGGCTGCGCTGCGAATGCAAAGTGGTCACCGCTCCCCGTCCATTTCGCAAACGCGGGATCGTAAGCATCGAGAAAACCAAAAGGACCGTAATCCATCGTTCGTCCGGCGACGAGACAATTGTCAGCATTAAAGTTCCCTTGACAAAATCCAACCCTTAACCATTCAGCGACGCAGAATGCAATTCCAGCCGCCGATTTTTCTAAAACAGCGCGCGCGACATCTTCTATGGGAGCAGTCGAAGACCAAGAATCGTTCTCTTCACTAAATTCCCGAAAATAACAATGTCTCACTAGCATTTCGAGCTCTTGTTTTTGTAACGGACTCGCGTCTGGTTTCGAGGCGCGACGCGAGAACAAATCCAAATGACCAACGCGTAAAAACGAAGGCGCAACGCGCGTCGTAATTGCGTTGGGTTCTTGAATCATCGTATCAGGGTCCCGCTTTTGCGCGCGCACTCTGCCGACGATGGCTTCTCTTTCTGAAGCGTCAAATCGAGCCAGCCTCGGATCATCTACGGTCACTTCGTTGAGTTGGTTCGATACTTGCTTTTCCACCGACGCGCTGTACCAAGGTCTATTTGAAACATCGCCACCTTCCGATCGAATGAGGGATAACGCACGCGTGGTTGGAATCCCTAAAGCATCCATGGCTTCGGAAGCGATGAATTCTCGAATGCTCGAACGAAGTACCGCTCTTCCATCGGCGCCGCGACAAAACGGCGTTTGGCCACCACCTTTCAACTGCAACTCGTACCGTTGATTTGTTTTTGGATTTAAGACTTCACCAACTGAAATAGCGCGTCCGTCTCCATACCCTTCACCAGTCCCAAACGGACAGTTCGAGGTGTGTTTCTGGCCCATAATACTCAAAGCGTATGGCGTCGCCCACGTTTTCATTCCCGGTATGGCGTCGGAATCTCCGGAGAAGAAACGCACGAACGTCTCGGACGATTCGTCACCTTCACATAACCCTATATCTTCGAGTACTTTTTTCGAATGGATGATTAACGCCGGACGTTTCAAAGGCGTCGGCTGTACTCTCACGAAGTGTCCAGATTTTACTCGACGAGACTTTCTGTTCGGCGCGTTGACGTCGGTTTCTGGGTCTGGATTCAATTTCTCCACCCAAGAGTGGTTCGATATGGATTCCAATCTGTCCTCTACGGCTTCTCGAGCGCCAGAATTTCCGGCTGCCGCACTCGTCATCGTCTTTTGATGTTGTTGTTGTTGTTGTTGTTGTTGTTGATGTTGATTATGTCGCCGTCGATGTTGAAGGAACCACCTGTTGCACAAACACGTCGAGGTGCTGCGACTGCAACTGCTGCGCTTGAATAAACAAGCGGTTCCGTGTTTTAGAACTGCACTAGAGAGCATTCGACGAAAACGACGAGGACGAGAAAAGAAAACGCGCGCTCGTTTTCAGTTCACTGTGTTGGGTTTCCTCTCTTTACCAAAGTTTGTTAATTCGCGACTTCGAGCTTTTTTGTGATGTCACTGCTGTTGTGTTTTCCCTCTCTTTGAAAACATGAAAAGTTGGATTCTTCACATCTTCTTCAAACGACCGTTGAAATGGGGATGAGTATTGTTGATGATTATGATGATGATGGATACGGAAGTCCAGGAGCTCGGGTGCGCGCGAGAGCGAGGATACAACTAGGAAAGCTTTCGCATTGTCCCTCAACATCGTCTACGATGGCGGCAACGATGCCATCAACCCCGTCGGGAGAGCTGGAACAACCGCGCTCAATTGGGGGGAGGATTTTCAAAAACAGCAACTCCTCCTCCTCAAAAGAAAAAGAAGAAGAAATAGAAGCGAACGAAAGAAGGAGACAACAGTCATCGACAGAAACGACATCCACGTCGTCCGTGTTGATGCATTCTCAGATATTAGAGTTGGAAACGACGATTCAAGTACTCCGAGAGAAGCTTGCGTTGGCGAAGAGTTTGGAGGAAGGGAATAGGAGAAATCTCCAGGAGAAACATCGAAAGTGCGAAGAGTTGATACAATCGAACGATGATTTGAGATGCATGCACAGAGAAGTATCGAAAGAGCTCGCCAAGTTAAAAAGATTCATATCGTCCCAAGGCATTGGCATTTCCAGCATGAGGTCGGCTGCGGCAGTAACAGCAGATGAAGACGACGATAACGATGAAGACAGCCGTTCGTACCTCGCTTCGCTTCTTACGGAAGCTAAAAGTGAAGTTCTCGAAAAGCAACTCAAAATAGACTCGTTAAAGCGGAAACACCTCTATATGGAGAAGGAGGTCACGCGATTGCTAGAAGAACAGAGAATTACTTCGAAGAAAGAGATGAAAATGACGGAACAGTTTTCTTTGCAACTTGAATACGCGCGCTCTGCAGCTCGGGAAAAAGACGAAGAGATTGATGAACTGAAAATGAGTATTGAAGCGTTAGAAGCGGACAGAAAAGCGTTCGAAAACCAACTCGATCACATGTCAGACAAGTCAGTATCGTTGATTCAAGAGTTAGAATCCGAAAAGAAAGAACTGCGCGACGAATTGGTGCAAACGCGGGAAGCGCTGAAAAAGACTTTTGAGGAGGCTATGAGTTCGATGCAACGAGAATACGATAAAAGAGAGGAGAAAACAAGAATCGAAATGCGGGAGATGAAGAAAGCGGCATTCGAGACATCGAAGAAAGCGTACGTTTACGGGCGAAACTTTGCGTCTTTGCATTACGAACGTGATTTGGAAAACATTACGCACGACGTGGCGAAAATGTTTCACGTTCGAGAGACAGAAACGGAGAGAAAGTCGACGAACGAGCAACGTGTATTCAAAGCGAAACTGAAAGCTCAAAGAGGTTTTTTGCTTCAAACGCGGGAACAGCTAAAACTTGCAAAGGAGAATAATGCCAAGCTCAGTCGCGAGTTGACAAAGACGTACGTAGAGGCTGGCAAGGAAAAGGAGAGACTTGAACAAACGCGAATCGCAGAATTAACCAAACTGAAAGAGTGCATTTCAGAGCGAAGAAGAGATGTGGAAACCGTTCAAAAAGAGTTCAATGATCTCTTCGCGAAGAAAGCGAGAAATAAAGAAGATAATACTCTACAAAAAGAACTGGGACGGGTCAAAGACGAGCTCGCCGCGACAAGAGAAGAACACACTTTAAATGTTGCCGCGCTCAGTGACAAACTTCAAAAGGCGGAGATGGATGCAGAAAAATTTGAAATGAAGATGGTTGCGCACGCAGTGGAGAAATCGAAACATTTCGAGGAAACAATAAACGCAACGGCTCTCGAATCTGAACGAAGAACGGAAGAAATGCTTTCGCTCTCGGACAGAATACGTTCCTTCATCGAAGAAAAGAAAGAAGGATCTGCTTTGGACGTCGTTGTCCATAATGAGGAGAAAACGTCGAGGAAGTTGTATCGAATATTTAAGGACGACAGCGTCGATGAGGAGAAGGAAAACGTCACCGATTTCTCATGGACGCCCAACGAGAGCAGCAGGAAGAAGCCGA
>Ga0257106_1000202_pt1 | contig 37614 bp, 27 predicted proteins | sample LP_taG_3_FD_190177 | JGI IMG/M metagenome (GOLD analysis project Ga0257106, IMG submission 190177) | Marine microbial communities from Northeast Subartic Pacific Ocean, Canada - LP_J_2011_P26_10m | ecosystem: Environmental > Aquatic > Marine > Oceanic | place: Canada: Northeast Subartic Pacific...
AAACGTTGGCGCAATTCGAAACCGCTCTCGATCGCGAGGAAAAAGCCGCGCGACGGTTGAAAGAGAAAATGGCCGAAGACTTGTTCGAGGATTTTTCGACGACGAAACCGAACGCGTCGGTGAAAAGGAAGCAAGGGAGTAAAGCGAGCAGAGGTAAACGCTCGTAAACATGGAGAGAGATTTGAGAGAGATTTTAACGTAGCAAAATGTATAATATTACTCATAGCATGCAGAAGAAACACAACAATTTTTAACTCACCAAAAAACGTCAGAACGAAGCTCCTCTGTCTGCACAAAGTTATCCTTCGAAAGAAAACATCATCACACCAATGCTTGCACAACATCTCTCCCATCCCGCGACGATTCAGACGATTCAGACGAACAGAAGAACGAATTCATTGTCTTCTCTTCGTCCCATTGGTCTTCGTTGTCGAGGGAGACATGGAGCAGCAGTTTTAAAAGCATCCGGAAGAGGAACACCAGTGAGAAGATTACACGTCGAAAACGTCATCACCCCGACGACGAATAAAAAAGCGACGACAACAACTGGGTGCTTGGGGTTAGCCGCTGCCGCACTTTTTCACGCACCGGCAGCTTTCGCCGCCGCGGCTGAGAATGCGGTCCCGTCCGCCTTTGCTGCCTACGGACACTATCTCGGTTTGCTACTCATCGTCGGATCGTTGGCGACGGAGAAAGCGATTTTGAAGCCAAACATGTCCGGAGATGAGCTGATGAAACTGGTGATTGCGGATTCGATGTACGGCATCGCCGGCGTGCTCGTTTTGTACACGGGGTATTTACGCGTGACGCAATACGGAAAAGGGTGGGAGTTTTATTCGCACGAACCGATATTTTGGTTCAAGATGTTCTTGTTCGCGGTGATGGGGTCGTCGAGTTTGTTCGTGACGATAAAGACGATCACGACGTTCGCGGAGAAGCAAAAGAGCACGGACGAGAACGAGACGTACATTAGCGAAAAGTTGGCGACGAGGATGGGGAAGGTGTTAAACGGGGAGTTGTTGGCGGTGTTGGCGATTCCGTTAGCTGCGACGACTATGAGTAGAGGGATTTTGTTTCAACAAGAGATGGATTGGCACTTAGGCGCGGCGCCGGTGGCGCTCGCCTCGGCCGGACTCGGGTTCAAGTACGTGAAGGAAGCGTTAACGTGGAGCGAAGATTAAAGTGTGTGAGAGAGAGAGAGAGAACGAGAGAGAGACGCACGCCTCGCCTAAATATAGCTCTATTATTTATTAAATCTATCCGTCTAAATCTATCTACCAAAAATGTACTAAGTGTTCAGCGAAACAAAGGCGTCTTTGAACCGCCGTTTTTCTTTTTCTTCTTCTTCGCGTTTCCGGTGTCGAGCACCGGAACGACGACAACCTCGGACTCCAAATCTCGTTTGTTTTTGTTCCTCCGCTTCGATTTCTCTTCTTCTTCTTCTTTTTCAAACGCCGCGATGATTTTCTCGCACGTCTCTTTCTTCCTCTGAAACACAGCCACGAAGAAACCTTCGCAATCGTCGCCTTCGAACGGGTTTACGCGAACGACTTTTGCCGCCTCTGTCGTCCCCAAAACCTCCGCGAATCCTCGACGAGGCCATTTCGGTAAACATTTCGCGAGTTCAAATCCCAACTCTTTCGCTAACGGTATGACTTTTTGTACCACGTCTTCGTTTTCTTCGCGATAGATTGAACACGTGGAGTATGAGATTCGAAGAACGCCTGGGAATCGCATGGCGTGCGAAAGCGCCTCGAGTTGGAACTTTTGTAAACTCATCGCGCGTTTCTTTCGCGTTTGTTCTTCTTCGTTTTCTTCCTCTTCCTCGCGTTTGATTTTTTCACTGCGATTGTCGTCATCGTCGTCGTCCTCATCATCGTCGTCGTATCCGTCTTTCAAAGCGTACTCCATCAGCGCATCTCCTCTGTTTTGCACCGTCCCGGAACCAGAACAACTTGGATCAAGCAAAATCGAGCGCACGTTTCGATATTTGGCGTCGTTCACGTCCACCTCTAAAAAATTCTTCTTCGCTACGACGACTGACTTCGAGCACCCGTATAAATCGACCGTATCTAGTAACCTTTGCGCTCGTCTGTAATCCTTCTCGAACGCAAATACTTTCCCTCCTCGATTATACGTATTATTCTTTTTGTCCAACAACGCGGCGAGGTGAGTCGTTTTGTTTCCTGGCGCCGCGCACGCGTCGATAACGTCGGATTGACGAATGCGCTCAAAAATTGCGCTCATATCATCTCTTCCATCTCTCTCATCCTCATTCCCCTCTTCATTCACCAACAAACAATGCGCGGGCATACACGACGATTTCCCTTGCAAAATCAATTCTCCATTCTTAACCATTTTCATCCCGCTCAGTTTCTTCCGATTGCAATCCTTCGCGAATAAAATGTATCGACAACCGTTTTCGCGTTCATTTTCTCCCCCTAAATGCGCGTCTTCCTCCTCAAACGTAAAGCCTCTCTCTCTCAATTCTCTCACGAGAACGCCCACATCTTTCACTTTCATCGCGTTCACTCTCGCAAATCTACTCATCGGATCGTCGTTCACAATCTTCCTAACTTTTTCCGGCAACCTTCTCTCGACAAATTCCAACGCCGTTTGCGCGTTCGCTTTCTTCAATCGACGCGCTAACTGGTTCTTCAATTCCCCTGTTTTGCTCACGATTAATTTTTCCGCCGATGTTAACGTCGTCGTCATTACGTCACTCTGTTTCTTCTTCTTCTTCTTTTGCTCTTCATCCTCGATGCCTGGTGGTAATGGTGGTGGTTTAATGCTCTTTCCCGGAGAGAGTAGCAACTCGTACAGCAACACGTACGCCAACGACGCTTTGATTTTTGTCGATTTTTCTCCTCCTGGCGGCTCGTCTTTCTTGTTCTCATCATCATCATCCTTCTCTTGTTCTTGTTCTTCTTGTTCATCATCATCGTTAAAATCATCATCAAAAACCACGCTTTTTGTCATTTTTACGTCTCCAATGAGCAGTTTCAAAAGCGGCAGAACTTTCACGGTTTCGCAGACGATCGCGTGCGTCGCGGATGGGAAATCGATTTTGTTTTCATCCAACGTCAACCGTTTTATGGATTGGCCGTGTTTTTTCTCCCGAGCGGATTTGAGGAGTTTGGAGAGCACACGCGCGGCTTGTAACCGGCACGTGCGGACTTGCGCGTGTGGGAGAGGTTTTCTTCTTCTTTTGTTGTTATCGATGGTTTTGTTGTCGAGTGGTGGTGTCATCGTCGTCGTCGCAAGTGTGTGTATAAATGTTTTGAGGATTCTTTGTATTATTAGGGGATTCTACTACTACTACTACTACTACTACTACTATTCCTACTGCAGCAAGGAGGATACGTAATCGTCCCTGATTTCCATCGCAGAGAACAGGTTACTTTTGAAGACGGATTCGTCGAATAAATACCGTTCTTTTTTTTCTTCTTCTTCTTCTTCTTCGTTCTCGTCAATCTTCTTCTCGAACGCCACGCGCTTGGCCGTTTGGATGAAAATGTCCACGTCGGATGGTTTTGAAAATTCAAAAGAATGCGCGTTGATTTTGTTTATGATGTTTCCGATGCTTTCGTCGTTCGATTGATGCAAGCTTTCGTCGCGCGTTATGGTGTCCTTGCAACAACGCAGCACGGCAGCGACGCTCAAGGATTCAAAAAATTCCCGAGCCGACCCGTAGGAGGATTGATGATGATGATGTTGAACCGCCTCTCCTGATCCTTCGCGATCCTTGGTGACGGATGGATAATTTGATGAATGTTTTCTTCCTTCTCTGCCTATCTCCGCAATTATTGAATCCCAAATCATCAAAAGAAACTCACCTCGTTTACACTCTCGAACGTACGCCAGCTTTAAGAATCTCGGCAAATACAAGCGCGTGAGTGACATTTTGCTGAAAAAGATGCGTGCGGTTTCCTCATCCACCGCGTGCATCTTGTTAAAAAACCTCAAGCAATACTCGTCGATGAAAGACTCGTTTTGAGATTGAAAATAATCTAGCAGTCGTAACGACGACTTTGTGTTATTCACAAACGCGCTGAAAAGAGCGTAACAATCGTGCTCGACAAACTTTTGGCTGTAAAAGTCATCATCATCATCGTCGTCGCGCGCTACTACCAGAGAGGCGTCTAATAAAGCATCGTAATTCTCCTCGTCATCATCATCACCATCCTCGTCGTTGTTGTCGTCTTCGCTTTCGTCGTCGTCGTCATCAAATCTTCTCCCGCCCGCCGCTTGGCACGTTGCCAAATACACCATCGCTACTATCTCGTGCATCCCTTGTTTATATTCTATTTTCACGTCACCACTACTCTTCCTACTACTCTCCATTTCTTTTTCCAGAACGAATACCGTCAACACTCGAATCAACGCCGCTCGCACGTCCGGAGATTGCCAAAACTTCTTCCCTCCAAATCCTTTCTTTTCCGCGAACACGATTCGTCGCACGTCCTGCGTGACAACTCTCACCAGCTCTTTTTTCTGAAACATGTGAGAAAAATTTTGCGTCTTCATCGCCGAAAGTTTTGGCGAAGAAGAAGAAGATGATGAATCACACGCGCTATTATTATTCTCGGAGGAGGAGGAGGAAGAGGAGGAGAAAAACTCCCCTCGTAACTTTGCGTACGCTCTTCTCTTTCTTTGTGTTATCATTTTGGTGATTTCCCCTTCTCCTTTTAAATCATCATCATCAACATCAAAATCATCATCGAAAGATACGAATACCAAATTTCTCCGCCAACTCTCGATCCGCTCTCGATGATGACGCGCATCATCATCGCTCTTCTCCTTCTTCGAAGCCTCCTTTGTCTCCTTCTCCATCGTCAAAGCGATAATACTCGATGATGTAATAAAAGAGAGAGAGAGAGTTAAAGAGAGTTCTTAAAAGAGTGTTGACTTGTTAAGAGTAAACGACGAGATGATTCTCGAGAGAGAGAAAGAAAAAGAGAAAAAAGAGAAAAAGAGAGAAAAACAAAATAATAAAAATCTGAGCACCCAAAAACGCCCGTCTTTTCTCCCTGTTGTTTTTGAATTTTTCTTCTTCTGTGGAGCTCTCCTCATTCTTTTCTCTGTGAGTTAGATATCTACTAATAAAAGAACGCGCTTGTTTGGTACTATATACGACTACTGTACTCTTTTACTCCTTCATTATTAACGTCGCAGAGTAAACGCATCTCTTTCAATCGCGTTTGAAGGAGAAAGAGAAGAAGTGTGAGTATTAGTAGGTCGTTTTTGTCGTCGTCATGAGAAACAACAACAACAATCATCAGTTTCAACGAGGAGGTACTACTACTACTAATAATAATAATAATAACAACGCATATAATAACGGTGGTGGAAATAATGGTGCGAGAAATAATGGCGTTAAGATATTAAACGTGGCGGAAAAACCATCCGTGGCGAAAGAAGTATCCAGAGTTTTATGCGGTGGAAGAGGGTGTCAAAGCAGACAAGGCGCTTCGAAATTCAACAGAATTTTCGAATTCATCAACCCGTTTCCTATTAACAACGCGAGAAACGCTCAGATGAAATTCACCTCCGTCACCGGACATTTAATGAATTACGATTTCACCGAACACGAGTACAAGTCGTGGGAACACTCGGACGCGAGAGACTTATTCGGGAGAGCGAGAATTGCAAAGTTAGTGCCAGAAGATAAAAAAGAAGTCAAAGTGAACTTGGAACGAGAGGCGCGAACGAGCGAGTGGTTGATTTTATGGCTCGATTGCGATCGAGAGGGGGAAAATATCGCCATGGAAGTCGTGGACGTGTGTTTGAACGCAAACAGACGGTTGAAAGTGTTTCGAGCGAGGTTTTCAGCGTTGAGTTATCAAGACGTTTCGAGAGCGCTGATGAACTTGCAAAGACCGGACGCGGCGGCGTCGATCGCGGTGGACGCGAGGCAGGAGTTGGATTTACGGTTGGGCGCGGCATTTACGAGGTTTAATACGCTTTGCGTGAAGAGGAACGGGGTTTTGGCGTTGTTAGGCGAAAACGGCGGTGGAGGAGGAGAAAGAGGAGGTGGAAGAGGGAACGACAGGGATAATAAAACCGTCATCAGTTACGGCCCGTGTCAATTTCCAACGCTCGGGTTTATCGTGCAAAGAAAGTGGGACGTGGACGCACACGTTCCCGAAAAGTTTTGGACGATTTCGATCGGGTATCAAATGGTAGAAGGTGGACAACAACAACAACAACAACAGAGACAACAACGACAGCGACGAGGCGGTGGTGGAGGGGGCGGTAGAGTCGTCGAATTTCGATGGAATCGTCAGCGCGTGTTTGACGAACATCTCGCGAACTCTTTGTTCGAGAGAGTTCAAAACGCACCACACGCGACCGTGTTATCTACTCGCGGTCAAGAGATTAAGAAATGGCCGCCACACCCGTTGAACACGTTGGAGATGCAAAAACGAGTGAACAGAGTCTTGCGCATCGCTCCGGAAAAAATCATGAAGGTCGCGGAAGAATTGTATCAAAAAGGTTTCATCTCGTACCCGAGAACTGAAACCGATCGATTCCCGGACTCGTTTAATTTCCTGGAAAATATCGCTTTATTTTATAATCACGACACGTTTGGTCCTTACGCGCGCGAATTAGTCGAGCGCGATGGGTTTCGCAAACCGCCGGGCGGGCACAGAGATGATAAAGCGCACCCTCCGATTTACCCCGCGAAACTAGCCACGGCGCACGAATACAACGGCTGGAAACGCGAGAATCAGCAAGTGTACGACTTTGTATTGAGACACTTCTTAGCAACCTGTTCGAAACCGGCGGTTGGGTATAAAACCACGGTCGAAGTTGATTGCGCCGGCGAGGGATTCAAAGCGAACGGGCTGATGATTGCCGACAGAGCGTATTTACGGATATACGGCCCAGGCCCGATATTCCCACCGGACGGGCCTCGATTAAATCCTTATTTCGATAACTGGACCGCCCAAGAAGAGCTTCCAACGTTTGAAGACGGCGAGCGGTTCCAGCCGTCGCACAGAAACCTCCGCGACTCGGAAACGGTGAAACCGCAAATGCTTTCCGAAGTCGACTTGTTGACGTTGATGGAAAAGAACGGCATTGGCACCGACGCCACGCAAGCGCAACACATAGATAAGGTTGTCGGCGAACGCGGATACGCGAAAAAAGTTGGCGAAAACCGTTTAGTTCCAACCAACATCGGCGAAGCACTCGTCGCCGGGTACGATTCTTTACAGCTCGGATTCATGTGGCAACCGACCAAACGCGCCGAAATGGAAAAAGACGTCGATAACGTCCACAGAGGCTCCATAACGAAAGAAGACGCCATACGAAAAAACATCGAACCGATGCTCCGAGCTTTCGCCAAGTGCGAAAGCAACGAACAAGATTTAATACGAATCGTCAAACGGTTCGTCGAGCGCGGAAGGAACGTCAACGTCGAACAACGGTACGGCGGTCCCGAGAGAGAAAGAGACTTCTTCGAAGACGAAGAAGACGAAGGAGCGTTTGACGATGCGTAAGATTTTGCTGTCTTTAATTGATAGTAGTATTTTGAGTAGTAGTACGAGTAGTAGTAGCAGTAGCACGTAGTTGCAGTGTATAGTACCAATAATGCGAGTAAATGAGCTCATCATCATCATCATTTATATCATCGTCGTCGCTCGGAAATCAGCAAAAAATCATCACACTAATAAGTGTTTTTATGAACTTTTTGAAGACATTTTCGTCACAAAAACAAAAAGATGGTCTCTACCCGCCGCACGACGAAGGCTCCTTCGTCTTCTTCTCGGCCTTCTTCTCCTTCTCCTCCTCCTGCGAGTCCTCGAGGACGAAAGAGAACTACCTCTGCGAGCACCATCCTCCGTAGTGGTATTAAGAAGAACGGAGAGGAGGAAGACATCCCAATCTCGACGACGACGAATACGACGACGAAAAATCATCAAAATCACGGATACGAGTTCGGAGGCCCAATCGGGGCGATATGCATTACCATCCTCCTCCCTTTGACGTGTTACTTCCTCGTCTTCGCGTGTAACGAAACCACGGGATGCGATTTTATTGAATCAATCATCGGTTTAGCAAAAGAGAAGAAGAAGAACTCGTTTTCTTTGTTGTTGATTCCGGAGAAGATGACACCAGTGTTTTCTCTGGAAAGCTGCGTCCTGTTTCTGGGATGGATCGGATGGTGCGTAATGTTACACGCGCTTTTACCAGCATCAATCGTGAAAGAAGGCGTTGATATCACGAGTGGTGAAAGCGGTGGTGAAAAAACGAGATTCAGATTGCGGTATAAACTGAACGGATTCCGCGTATTTACGACGACGGCGGTGGCGTGCGCGGTTGGGACGTACTTTGGCCAGATTCAGTTGCGGTCGTTGCACGCGAAGTTTTTGAGTTTGCTCACCGCCGGGTGCGCGTTTGCGTTCGCGTTGACGACGTTTTTGTACGTCGCGTCGTTTAGAGTGAACAAGAATGATAAAAGTAAGAAGAATAAGGAGAAGAAGACGAGGAAAAGTGATAAAATCGATAACGGGCCGGTCGTGTTGGCGAACGGCGGAAACACCGGGAACGTGGCGTACGATTGGTTCATCGGGCGAGAATTGAACCCTCGATTTTCGAACAGTTTGTTCGACGCGAAAGTATTTTGCGAGTTGACTCCGGGATTAATAGGATGGTTGCTTTTGAATTTCGGGTTCATGCACGAACAGTACGCGCGATTAGGTTTCATCACGAAACCGATGGTTCTCGTCAACGCGTTTCAACTGATGTACGTCGTCGACGCGTTGTGGAACGAACCGGCGATTTTAACCACCATGGACGTCACCACGGACGGCTTTGGTTTTATGCTCGTGTTTGGCGATTTAGTGTGGGTCCCATTCACGTACTCTTTGCAATGCCGATACATACTCGAAAACAACGTGGACATTTCTTTGGCGATGACCGCATTCATCGTCATCGTCCAAGCGACTGGGTACTACGTCTTCCGCCAATCCAACGGCCAAAAGAACACCTTCCGCACTAACCCGAACGACCCGTCCGTGAGACACTTGAAATCGCTCAAAACCAAACGAGGCACTAACTTATTAATCTCCGGCTGGTGGGGCATCGCTCGACACGTCAACTATTTCGGCGACTGGTTGATGGCGTGGGCTTGGTGCTTACCTTGCGGTTTCGACCATATCGCGCCGTATTTTTACGTCGCGTACTTTGGCGTCTTGTTAGTCCATCGAGATTTACGCGACGGTGAACAGTGCGAGTTGAAATACGGAAACGATTGGAAACGGTACTGCGAGATTGTCAGGTTTAGAATTATTCCGTACGTTTATTAATAATAACGTGTATTAGTCCAACGTAAAAAGTTCGTTATCCGAAACTGAATTTTCTCGTCATAATACTCTTTTGTATACAAACGCACGTGATAATAATACTACTAAGACCACCAAAGCTAAAAGCATAACAGTCATGTCCGCTCTTTCTTCTGCCTCGTCGTCGTTTACAACTGCGACCACCAAAACCACTCGCAAACAACAAAGAAGTCGTCGTCCGATCGTCCAACGAACAAAAGCAATGGCAGCAGAGAAGACGCCCGACCCCGGGTCCGACCCGAAGGGTTTAGGCAAAGCTTTACCGATGAAAATGGACATCGACGCCATCATGAAACTCTTACCCCACAGATACCCGTTCTTATTAGTCGACCGAATCCTGGAAATCGAGCAAGGCTCGTACGCCATCGGCGTCAAGAACGTCACCATCAACGACAACTTTTTCCCCGGGCATTTCCCGCAAAGACCAATCATGCCTGGCGTGTTGATGGTGGAAGCGATGGCGCAAGTCGGTGGGTTGATCATGTTGGAAGGCGGAGGCGGTGATGGTAAGTAGTACTAAGAACTTATACATATATTTGCTTTGTTTTTGTCCTCGTGAACATCATCATCGTTACATGGTTATTACTTTTGTTTGGACGCCTTTTTACCCTCTTTATGCTGAGCTGGATTTTTTCTCACATTATTCTTAACAGGGGGCACGCAGCAAGAGTTCTTCTTCGCCGGCATCGACGGCGTGAAATTCCGCAGACCGGTAGTACCGGGCGACCAGTTGGTCATGAAGGTGGTTTTGACAAAGTTGAACAAACGTTTTGGGATCGCGAAAATGAAAGGACAAGCGTTCGTAGGGGAGGAGTTGGCGTGCGAAGCCGAGTTGACGTTGGCGTTGGGGTCTTAAATATGGATATAGAAGAAGAAGATGAAGATGAAGAGAGGTTCTTGTGGTTACTACGTGTTCAAGTTTAATGCGATGATATTTACTGATATGATATCTGTTGTTGCGTTTTATGATGATTAAAATGTGTACTCGTATCGTTTCTCTTTTATCTTTTTTGTTCTCTTCTCGCTTCGCGGCGTTGAAATCTTCAATACTTTCTCTTCTTTTCAATCGCGTCGCGAAAAGATTGCTCGGCTCGTGACAAATGGAAGTACGGCGGCGTATTCTCTCCTTGGTGTACTTCGTTTGAACCCACCTCGTTCTCTTGCGAAAGAGGAGGAAACATAGAAGACAGCGGCGGCGGCTGTGAGTAGGGCTGTCTCGGCTGGGGCATACCTGTACCAAACGGAACCCCACCAAACGGGTTAGGATACGCGCAATGACCACCACCACCACCAAACATCATCCCTGGCATCATCATCATCATCATCCCCGCCGGTGGCGGTTGCACCGGTTGCGGCTGCATCATTGGCATCGTCGGCATCCGCCGCTGCCGCTGGTGCGCCGCCGCCGCCCCGCCGCCGGCAGCGGCCAAACGCGACGAATTCGAAAATCCGCCCATAATTGTCAACTCTTCGCACGCCCCGCACACTACCAGTTTACTCTCCTCCACCACGCAGTCTCTGGCGACGAGTTCAGGTAAAGATAACATCGCCTCGCAGTTCCCGCACGCGAAAAACAGCATCCGATTCGCGTGTATTTTTTTCCCTTTACATTCTTCTTCTTTTTCTCCTTCTGACAGAATAAGACTTTTGATTGGCGCTTCTGGGTCTGCGTTCTCCTCGTGTCCTTTGGTCAGGAAGATGTACTTGCACTTTTCGCAGAGCTGAAGAGGACACCCTCCGTTGTTGTCTCCGTCTTCTTCGTCTTTTTCGTCTTCTTCTTCTTCCCTTCTTCTTTGTCTTCTTCTCTGCGTCGTCGTCGATATCGTTTTCGTCGTCGCGTGCTGACAGTTCGGGCACACGGAACGAAGAACAACCTGCGGTTTTTCTTCTTCTTCTTCTTCCGTGGGAGGAGGGAAAGGAGGAGGAGCAGGAACGAAGCGTGATGAGTTAAACCCGTGCATGTGATACACGCCAGAGCAAACGACGCGCAGAAGTGTGTGTGTTTAAGTGTGTGTGATGAGATCGTGTATTTTTGTGCACACAATTGTTTTACAGATTCTTCTTATTTATATGTACAAAGGTTGATTTACAATGACGCTCTCTTTACTCTCTCTCTCTCTTTAACATCTGATCTCTCTCTCTCTCTCTCTCTCTCTCTACTATAGAGTACGACGAGATGATGTTTTTAGTAGCAGTATCTTTTTTATTAAACCATGTAACTGGCGTTGTATTCAAACCCGACGCTGACGATATCGTCCCACTCTCGCTCGGAAAACGCTCTTTTGAACTTTTCAAATTTTTCTTTTTGGTGTATTTTTTTCTTCATCTCCGCGAAGGCTTTTCGAGCGCAGTCTTTGATAGGATCGACATCGAAGGAACACTGGGCGGCGAGGATGATGGATTTTTTGAGCCAAAGTGGCGGGTCGTCGTCTATGATCGCACTGCTGGAGTGGAGTAAAGCGGAGAGCGCGAGGATGACCGCGTGGCGTTGGACGAGGGAGGTTTGGTCTTGCGGTAAAGACGCGACGACGGACGCGGAGACCGAGGAAGAGGAGAAACGCTCGATGAATTTCAACTCCGTTTGCGCCGTGAACGCTTCTCTTCGTTTGCCAGAGAGGAAGGCGAAGAGACTATCTCGCGCTGCCTCGCGCACTTCCACCCGCGGGTCTTCCAACAACTCGTTCGCGATTGTGTTTTGAAGCTTGTCGATTTGCGTTTCCTCGTCGAGGACAAACATGTGTCGAAACGCAAACGCAGAGGCGAAGAAGGAGGTTTGTTTTCGCGTCTTCCAGAAAGAAGATTTCATGGACGGTAAGAGCGCGTCGTCGACGATGTCTTGAAACAAAGTCGCCGCTCGCGAGCTGTTGCCGCCGCTTTCCGTGAACAAGACGGAACGCAAGGCGATCAAACACGATTTCGCTTCGGAGCCGAAATGTAAGTCCGAGGTGTTTTCGGCGCAAAGCAACGCGGATCGAATGAGCGTCGGCACGAGGTCAGAGATAGACATGATGTCACCCATGAGAATGAGAAGCTTCGTCATCGTGAAGATAGTTTCGAGAAATCTTCGCGCTCTTTTGACTTCTTCGGAAACTTCTTCTCCAGTCCCCGCTACCGCCACGGATGATGATACTCCGGATGTCAAAGCATCGATTTGCCTCGCCACTTCGTCACTACCGATGAGGATTTCAGTTTCCGCGTCCACGCGAGAGGCTAAGAAATCACCCACAAATGCATCGAGCTCAGCGCGAAGCTTCGCCTCATTCGCCGAAACATCATTGTTGTCAAGGTTGAACCTCGCCGCGTTTCTGTTCAACGAGATTAATTTTGCGGCGACGTGCGCGCCTGCATTTCTCACGCCCTGAGAATCGTGCACAAACGGCGAATTCGCCGCGGAGCCCTCGACGTCTCTCATCTCTTCAATCAACTTCATCTTGCACTCGACGTGATCGTCAAGCGAATAGCGAGCGCTCTCCGCGACGAAGATGGCGATAGATTCCAATCGTCGCATTTGCGATAACATGGACGCAGATGTCAATGGCAACTTTTCAATCATTCTCAGAAGCATCGAATTGAAGTGCTCCTTATCGCTCCGTTCGGCGATGGAAAACGCCAAAGCACGAAGCCACGTTTCGCGTGAAATATCCGACGTGTTTCCTCGCGTCTTTCGAAGGAGTAAATCAGTCGCCTTTTCGTCGCATAAGCGCACGGCAGCGGCGACCGCTTCGGCACGCGCGGAAATAGCCGTGTTGTCCAAAGCGGGAACGGCAGCAGACGATGTTGTAGTCGTCGTCGTAGAATCGAAGTTCGTGTTCGGCTTTTTGCGTCTGCCCGGCGATAAGGAGCCTCCTTCTCCTCCTCCGCCGCCACCTTCTGCCGACGATTTCTTCTTCTTCGAGGACACAGATCGCGCGTCGTCTTCGTGCGCTTGTATTTCACCAATGACATCATCCACCGTTTCGCGAAGTAAGTTCGGTCTCGCTTTAAAAAGCATTTCCCACAATCTCGAAAAAACAGTGATGAAGACGCCAGGCGTTGTCGCTATGCCTTCCATCGCTCGCGTGCACACTTTTGGAAACGGTCCGGCGAGTTCGTGACCGACGCCGTATAAAGACTCTCCAGCTTGCGAGAGTAAAGCAGATCTCGACTGTTGCCCACCTGCCCCGCGATCGCCGATGTCGCGATTCGTGTCTTCGCCTCTCGCTGCCGCGAAGGAGTACAAGAGTTTCTCCGACAACTCTCGCGTGTTTTCAAAATCCGTGTTCACCGCATCCACGAGCATCTGATCCTCAAAATTCTTATACCGACTGACGAGAAGCAACCCACACGCGCTCGGAAGCCAGGTCGGTCTGGAGTCACTGGTTAAACCTTCGAGGAAGATTCGCGTCGCGTTCCGAACGGATTTCTCCGAACAATCCGAAACGAGCGTAAACATGAAAAACGCAGTCGCCATCGATTGAAAGCTCCAATGTTTCGCTCGCTCGTCCGGAGGATGGAAAATATATTTGACTAAATCGTTCATCAAAGGCGTTGGTCCATCGGTGGAATAATTGAGTAAATCCATGGAACGTCGAGAAAATCGAGCCGCAAAGTTCACGAAGGTTTCCGAAACCGCTTGTTGCGAAATGACCGTATCGTGAATGCATCTCGCCTGTAAAAGCGCGTAGGCAAACTTCAACAATGATTCCGAAGAGGTTTGCGTCGTCGCGACGATGCTCGAATTCGTTTTCAAAACCTCGCACGCCGCGCGACATCGGTCTTCGTTTTCTTCGGGGATCATGAGCGAATCCGCGGAACTCTCGACGACTCGGGGTGCTTCTTTCGGATAACGTTCCAAGTCAGTTTCAATGGCATGCCTCGCCGCGGCGCGAACGCTCACGTACGTATTGTTGATAGCACACGATCGCAATGCGGCGAGTAATCGAACGCAACTGGAGTTTTGTCTCAATACGGCACTACTGCAGTATTCACCGCTCGACTCTCTAAAATATACCGCTTGCGCCCGTCGCCAGTGATGTTTAATGCGAGTGTATTCGTACACCAACCATCGCGGATATAATTCCGGGATTTTCGCACCGAGCATGATGTTTTTCTTTTTGCGTCCAGGGTGCGGCATTCGCAGACTCGCGGAGTCTTCCGCCCAGGCCCGCATGGCGGCTTTAGCCGCGTGGTATGTGGAATTTGAAGGAGACAAAATCTCCTCGGCGACCCTCGCGACAATCGTCAACGTCACCGCGTCGTCCGATTCGTGGTTTTCGAGCGCTAAACTCAACGCTTCCGCAGCGGCGTGACGCGTTTGCATGTCAAAAACCAACGAACCGGGCATTTCGCCGTGAATGGCTAAATCTGCAGACGCTGAATCTTCGTTAAAGTCGGGGATCCTCGCGGTGAGACCTGTGGCGACTGCACCGATTCTCGCCGCTAATGAACGCACGCGGTGTCGACGACAATTGTAATCTTCCATATCGTTCAAGGACGAGAACTGACCGATGCTGCCGATTTTACTCACTTTTGCAATCTCGGCGAGCGATTGGCGTTTTTGTAAACTCGCTGGCGAGTTACCAGACGACGATGAGGGCGCGAGCGTCGTGGCGGTAAGCCCAGCCGCCGCGGGAGGCGACGGGCTTCTTCCGCTTCGATCGACGAAGGTAACTTGACTCGTGCTCTTCGGCGACATGGAGCGAGGATCGATGATGGATGAATCGTCGGGAGACTCGTTAATGTCCATATTTTGAATCGCGGTCGTCGCGCAACCTTCGAACAATTCCGACATTTCTGCCGAGGACTTGATTAAAAACTCTCCGATGATTTCGCGAAGAACTTCGTTCTTGATTCGATGATCTTCCTCGCTCGCCCAATTGAAAGGTTTCGGCAGACACAGTTTCTTTCTCGCTTCGATATCGGGTGGGCCGAAAGACGTGTCGTCCTTGGATACTTTCCATCGTAACGCGACCCAATCTGCGTACTGACGCTTGCCTTTCTTAATCGCTTCGTCGTCTTGCGTGACCGATTGCTGCGCGTCGAGCTGATCGATGACGTTGCCTAAAGCTAAACAGTACCGACATAACAAAGGTCCGGCGATGTACAAAACTGGATTCGATCGCGCAGATTCCGCTAATGCGAACAGTCGTCGACTCGATTGCACAACCTTGTCTTTTAACGTCGCTAAAGATGTCGTGTGCGCGCGATCAAAACCAAGCGATATGACGCCAACGATGTACGATAACCGGTTTATTCGCGCTTTGGAAAGTTCACCCGATCGTTCCGCATCCAATTGCGCCTCGTTCAATTCCAGCGAAAGCATATCGAACATCGGGTTGAAAATTTCTTTCGTTGCTTCGCTCGGCGACGCGATAAACACCGAAGAAACTAAGATGCCCAATTCTCGAGTCGCGGACGGTAAGGTATTTGTGAAAATGAACCTCGCAATTTTGCGAATGGCAAGTTTACGCGACTCCTCCGGTAAGCGAATCAAAAGCGTTCGAAACATGGGCGTGAACATGCAATTCGCGTTCATTAGGAACGAGGCGGATTGCTCCGAGGATTCACCAACACCGCCGGAACTGCTGCTGTGGTTGTTTGAAGACGCTTCTGGTTGCGCGTGTTCGAGCACGGCGAAAACTCGTTCTAAAACCTCCAACGTCCAATCGGACCAAACGACTGGTAGTTGCGGCACGCAATTCTCCTCCCCTGGATCGATCAAATTGGATACAGAGGAAAGTAAAATCGTGTAAAACTTCAACGCCGCGTTCGTTTTCGCCGCGTCGTTGACGTCAATGCACGGAAGCGTCGCTTCCAACGCGGAGACGACAAACGCGCCGGTGGAATACCCTTCGACTTTGTCCAACACTTCCATCCTATCGCTGCCATTCTCACCTGCCTGCGAGAGCGCTTCCGCGTGTTCAGGCTGAACGAAAATCTCGTTCGGATCAATATTCACCAACATCGATCGTGTCACCAACGCCAACGCTTCAATCGCCGTGGATATTTGGTGTGAAGAATCTTCCTGTTGAAGCGTGTTTTCGAATCTACTCAAAGCGGCATACACCGTGTGCTTGGGTGTGATGTAGCACAACTTCCCGATTGATTTTACGGCGACGTGTTTCGTGTGACCGTGTTTGGAAAAGATCGCCCTAGAACACAATCGATCGGCAAGCAAAGCCATCTTCGTCAACTCTTCGTCTTGCTTCCACGTAAACGGACCTAGACCAACAGTTTCTTCCGTCTCGGCGCGATACTTTGCCTTTTCCAAGTACGCGACGAAATGCTCGAGAAACCACGCTAAAGCGTCGCTCCCGGGAGAGTCTGGGTGATAACAGTGCTCGAGAAAGTCAAACAGTTTCTCTCGGTTGTCGTTGCTGGTGCTACTGATGTTCGCGCTATTATTCCTTTCGTCCGCGTCGTCGTCGTTTGTTGTCGCCGTATAATTCAGCGACCGAAACGCCAAAAACTTGGCAATCGACCGCGCTCTGTGCGCGGTATCTAATACTCTCGGCGCGATTTTTGTCGCCGGCGATCCAATCGAACGCACTGAACTCGCCATCACTTGTAAATGTTGCGATTGTTTCGACCCGTTGTTCCCACCGCCATTTCTACCACCACCGTTGTTCGATGAACTCAACTGAAAGCTCCACAACGCGGCGGAATAAATCTTCGCGTCCAAAGTCTCCGGCCATTGAATCCGCCCACTCACGTCGTGTTTCGCGCATTGCGAAAACAGCTGTAAAAATCCTGACTTCCAGAACACCGAACTTGGCAACGCGTCGAATAAACGATTCCAATCTCCGTTTTCTCCCTCGATCATTCGTTTATAAAATTTCACGTCCTCTTCGTTCCCTTGCTTATTTCGTAAATGTCTCGTCGGTAAAAAAGCCACCATAAACGCCAACGAGGTGAAACACTCCTCGGACCAAATGTTCTCCAGATTCTTCTTACTCGCCTCCCAAATCTCCTCGCTGCTCCCCAACTTGAAATACCTCCGACTGGCTCTCGCTAACGCCGAAATCGTCGACCGCCACTCGGCTAAAACCACTGGACCGTAGTATTCGTTCACCTCGCCTTGAGAAACGTGATTGACTTTATCCATTATTGGTTTCCAATCAATCTCTAAAACCTCATCCAACTGGCCCTCGAACACCGATAAGGTCGTTTTCGCTAAATTAGCCCATTTCGTGCGCGTTTTCAAATCGATTCTCATGTCGTTGTCCGCCAACGCCACCGCGAAACAATGATTGACCAGAGTAACAATAATGCGCACATCTTTCGTCGCCCGGAACGGTTTCGAGACTAAATGACTCCTCAATAAACTCGTGATGTCAAACACCGGAGAAGAAGAAGAAGAAGAAGCCCCTTTTGCTTCTTCCTCCTCTTCCTCCTCCAGCGGCCGCGTGGACAAAGCTCGTAAACTGGCCACCGTTTCTAAACTTTCGATTAAACGTTCAAACCGTTGTGGATCTTCTTTCGAGATGGCCTCGGCGACTTCGTTCGGGAGGTACTCGTTCGCCACGTCTCGCCACGTGTGCGCTGTAGTTTTTGCTGCGTTTGTTGCAGTTGCTGCTGTTTTCGCGGTTGATGTCGTCGTCGTCATTTCTTCTTCTTCTTCTTTCTTTACGCGCGCGTAAGCAAGTTGTGACGACGACGTTCCAATCTTCATTTTTCTTCGATCTTCTTCGATTTTTTTTTCCTCCTCTCTTGGGAAAAAAAGAGGGGAAACGTCTCTTTGTGTTGAAAATACGCGAGAAAGAAGACGACGACGACGATTCAGACGACGACGATGTTTTTTCTCGTCGTCGTTTACGTCGCTTTGCCTCCTCGAAGAAGAAGAGCTTTGAAGAGCCTCTCTACTTCTCACTTTCTGCCGCGATGATGGTACTAACGAATGATGATGAGATGTGAAGCGAAGAGAAGGAGAAGAAGCGAGAGGAAGCATACAAAGAGTGTTTTCTCTAGGCGCGCAGAAATTCTGCCTTAGAGATATAAAAATGAAGAAAGTGAATTGTGAAGAGATATTTTTGCTTCGCAAAGAAAGGAGGTACAAGAATGTGACTCTCGCTTTTGTTGTGAAAACTGACCTGTTTTGTTGCCAACATTTTTTTACTTTGCCTTCTAAAACCGCTCATCTATTACTAACGCTACTGCTACTATTACTACCTGCTACCACTACTGTTACTGTTACAGAACTGTAAAAGAGTACCATTTTCCTGCACTCCGAATTTTGAGGCTAAAAATACAGCGCGGGAAAGGACGGAGGACGAAGAAGGCGAAAGCGCGTTCGTTTCGGCGTCGTCGTGGTGGTCGTCCTTGAGATTGAGCGCGCCGTGAGCGTAAAACTCGTACCCACTAATGCCGACGCTTGAGGAACCTCCTGCTTCTGATGCTGATGCTCCCGTCCCTTCTCCGAGCATCTTTCGTTTCGCGTCACGCGCGAGCGCGGAAGCGAAACACACGGCAAATTGCAACAGTTTCAAAGGAGAGGACGGACAGTCAGTCTCGCTACCGGAAGAAGATGAAAGGGCAAACAGAGAAACACGTTTGAAGAGAAGGCCCCATATTTTTGCATCGTCGCCAATTGTCTCTGACGATGAACTCGCTTTCCTAACGCGCTCAGTTTCGATGAATGTTTGCACGTATTGGAACAAAGTATGGTATTCTTCTTCTCCTTCTTCTATTATCAAACACCGGAGCGTCATCTTCACCATTGTCGAGAAGCACTCCACGTACCAGAAGCGCTGGACGATTGGATACGCCGGAAAGAGGTCCTTCTCGTTTTCTAAGGCGCACAGTGACGCAGCGAGGTAATCAGCTTCATCGCTCAAGAGTTTATATTCTTTATTTATGCTCTCTTGCGGACGAGGTAAATCTTGAAAAAGAAGACCGTTGTCCAGGTTGCGTTCTCTGACGTCGCCGCCGGCAGTCGAGCAAAGAGAGTGATCGATTAACGCATTCAAAACTATACTTTGTTCGTATGAATCATCCGAGCAATACCAAGAAGAGAGAGAAACATCGGTTTTGCCACCTTGGTCGATGATTTGCGAATGTGAAACACCAAAGTCTTCTCGAAACATGGCAAAGGCGCATCGCGCAGCGGCGTAGCATCCAAACTGGCCTTTCCTCACCAATGCGCGCATGGCATTCTTTAATTTGTTTGCCGCGATGTGTGACTTTGCGGCTGCTCCACTAGCACCTCTCTGTTCTTCAAACGTAGCTAAAGCTCGATAACATTCTAAACATAATTCGTGAGCTTTCGGTAATCTCGACGTCGCCAAAGCGCACGCGTCGCGAGGTAAATTACCATCTAGCAAGCACCGCACGGCTTTGTGAAGACCGCTATTGTTCCCATTACCTTGCATGGCTAAAAAACATAAAGCAGCTCGCTGATACTCTTCTCTATCGATAAACCTATTCGCTTGTTCGTTCTGACAAATATCATAAAGATCTTTGCCAGCACTTGAAAGTATAGCGGGGAGCAAATCTGAATACACGGGACCATCCGTTTCTGTGAACAACTCGTACGCAGCACCGTTCCAATCATCAGCATACATTGCCATAGCCGCTCGCTTTTCAGCAGAGCGTAAAGATGGAAACTGGAACTCGGGAGTTTTTTTCCTTTGCTGCTGGTCGTTCGCGACGATGCTCTGAGTTTGTTTTCTCTCTTCTTCCTCTTTTCTCGATTTGACGCGCATAATTTCCAACATCCTTCTCGTCGATTCTGGTTTTTCGTACAACGCGTTCCCTTCGGGCCCGTACGCAAAATTTGCGTCTGACTTATCATCTCGGTACGCGTCGTCAATTAGCGTCAAAAGCTCGAGGGCTTTAGATTCGGAAACTTCGGCACCTTTAGCCGTCGATTCCCACGGTTCGGTTTTAAATAACGACTGCGCTTTTGACGGTTTGGGAGCCGTAGTCGTAGAAACGTGACCGGTGTGTCCAGAATTCGCCGCGCGAGATTCGCGCTTCACCGCACCTTTCTCAACTGTCGGTACTCCTTCTCTCTCTGTCTTCACCGTTTTTGCTTCGCCGTCATTACTTGTGGCCTCTTCATCTCGAGCGATAGGACTTCGACTCTGACGAAACGGTAGAGGAGATGGTTTCTCCTTTTCGTACATCGCACACTGGTTACCCATATCTGGCGAGCGTCTGAAATCGTTCACATCGGCGACTCGAATGGTTTGGTCGTCACCACCACTGAAAAGGATGCCACGCTCGCTCTCCGTTTTCGAGTGAGATGCGTAATTACGCAGCGCCCGAACGCGGCCTCGATGTCCTCGAAAGACTGCACGCAAAGACACTTCAGAAGACGAATGCACGTCACCGACGGTATAGATGCGAACGAGACCATCTGCATTAGCGCACGCAAGACACGTGTCCTCTTTTTCATCTTTACACCACTCCAATCGGGTAACGCTTTGCCGGGCTCTCGGCACGACGTGTGAAATCTTGCCAGTAAATTCTGAAGAAGCGTACTCTTTAGCGTGTGAGCGCGCGAACACACAACCATCGCTTGAGGATGTTGCAACGGCGACGCTAGTATTTGACACGTACTTCCCGTCGTCGTCACACTTTACATCGGTGATATCTGTCGAATGCGAGGTCGTATCCTCCCACCGAAATTTCAAAACCGCGTTGTGATTCTCAAAGCAACTCAGATACCCGTTCGAATAGCCAACGATGAACGCAGATGCGCTTCGCGTATATCCAAATCGCGATATCGTGACATCTTTATATTTAAGGCGACTCGCACGTTCTCCTCCATCATCTTCTCCTTCTCGGATCGCCGCCGAAATGTCGAGATATGGTTCAGGCGCGTCAGATTTGTCGTCGAAGAATCCAGGAAGTCTTCGCCAATACCATAACTCTCCGGTTTCGCTCAGCGTAACGATGACACTTGCTTCGTTTATGGTGTTGTTCATTTTCTCGAGTGAGGGAACGATTTCTATTTGCATCACCGCACCGCGGTGTTTTTGAGGGAAAAATCGCATTTTTTTCTCTTCTCTCGTCAATTTATCGTCTCCGTCCTCTTTCTCCACTCGCATCATCCCAACCGTGCCGTCGTCCAAACCAACGACAACGCATCGCGTCACGTGTTCGCGATCAATATAGAAGCGACATGATGTAATCTTCCGTTGCTTATCTGCTCTAAATAGAATTTCCGTCTTCAACGCTTTGTCAAACGTGGTAACATCATACGGCACTTTTGAGTGAGGCGCAACGTTTTCCATTTTTCGCAAAGTCCCGTCACCACACGCAAATATGGTCCAATCACCGATTCCCGGCACCACGTGATGATCTATGTCGTAGATAAAGCCACCAAGTGTTGATATTTGACCCTTCAAACGATATTTATACCTATCTTCGCTTTCCTCAAAAACGTCGTAAAAACAAATCGCTCTGTCCAATCCGTGCGTGACGATTCGAAAGGAAGGGGAATCGTCGTCGTTATCCTCCTCTTTCGCGGCTTTGAATAGTTCCAAGGAGAAACCTAACTTTTTATGTCCGCTAAAATCTGGCGTAGCGCGCTCTGCTTTTAGTCCAACGATAGAGCACGCGCTGAAAGGTCTGTTTCCATGGTCTATAAACCTTTCAACGTCAAACACCAGCTTCGTAACTTCTCCTTTACACGAACACACCATCAGCGGAAACGTGTTCTGCCGGCGAATGGACGTGAAATTCATCCAGCACGTTGAATTTGAAGTCATCGCATTGGACTTTTTACTGCTATTGCTATTACTCGAGCTACCAACGCTATTCAGCAACATCAGATTTTCTTTCCTCTCTAAAGTCATATCGCCGTCGCTCGACGACAACAGGCAAAAATATAAATCCCCGTTTCTGTTTCCGACGGCTAAATAAAGCTCGTCCGTCGCGTCTACAAACACCCAATCGAGCGAGGAAATAGGTGACTTACGGAAGCGCTCGTCTTCTTCTAAACCAAATACCCGCTCTCTAAATCCACCTGGTTTGTACGCGTGAACCGCGACGTCTCCTGATTCAAATCCAACCGCCGTGATAAAAGTCGGAGCATTCTCTGACGACGAATACGACGACGAATACGCGTCCATGCTTGCCAAAGCGGTTATTCCCGACATGAACTCCGCAAACGCGAACGTGAATTCCGGCTCGATGTTTATCGCAATGTTATTGTTGTTGCTGTTATTATTACTAGTACCGTTGCCATCGCGAGTATGCTCTCCTAACCGCCACATGCACATCACCCCACTTCCGTCGCCGGTTATAAAACTCCCACGCTCTCGCTTCTCTCTCTCAACCACGCGCACTTCCGCCCCTTTCCCGTGGCCATACCGGCTCGGCTGTTTCTTTGCGCCGTAGCGCGAAGAAGAAGAAGTAGTAGTAGTAGCAGAAGTAGTAGTAGTAGTAGTAGTAGTAGTAGTAGTAATGGTAGGGCTCTCCGCGTTGTTATTCTTCGTCGAAGAAGACGTCCCGCAAAGCGTCGATATCTTCCCCACGCACTTCTTCGCCCGGACGTCATGCACGCGTATCGCGTCGTCCGACGACGTCGTCACCAATAAAAACACGTCGTCGTCGTCGTCCTCCTCATTCTTCTTCTTCTTCTTCTTTCCGTTTCCTCCTTGTTCTTCTTCTTCTTCTTCATCAAAATCAAACCAACTCTTCACGAACGAAACGCTCAGCGCCCGTTTCTGGTGCCCGGTAGAAATCTGCCCCAAAACCGCGCTCGTCTCGCCGTCGAGCAAAACCACGTTATTCTTCGCGCAGTACGCGATTACATTCATTACCCCCTTTCCTCCTCCTCTCGTTTTCGACGACGACGACACTTCTTCTCGATGATGATAATTATGCGGCAACAACACATCAAAATCGCGCACCAATCCAACAGTCAAATGCGTGCTCGAATACCAATTCGGCGACGGCATCGACGCGATTCCGGATTCAAAGTTTATTCTTCTTTTACCATCATCATCACCATTAACATCGACAGAAGAAACAGCACCACATTCAAGAGCAGCAGCAGCAGAATCACCAGAACCAGCACCACCCATTATTCTTCTTGAGTAGTATTAGTACCAGCAGTAACGTGAAAGTGCAACTGTTCTTCTCTTTCTATCTGACAAAAAAAATGAATTTTTGCGAAAAAAAAAACAATCGCAATTTTCGTTTCTTCATTCTTTCTTCATTTCAACACAACGAACGAAAAAGTTATGATGACGTTTTGTCCCACGTGCGGGAATTTACTGTCCATCGAGAAGAAGAAGAAGAAGACAGAGGAGGAGGAGTTTTACATAAACGACGAGGATAAAGAAGAAGAAGAAGAAGAAGATAATAAAGAAGATGAGCTTTTGTTACACTTGTGCTGCAAAACGTGCCCGTATTCGTACTCGATCGGCGGCACTTTTTGGTCGAAAACGGACGTCCCGATTCGGAATAAAAAACGCGTGGACGACGTTTTGGGTGGGGACGACGCGTGGAAAAACGTGGACACGACGAGAAGTCGGTGTCCGAAATGCTCGCACGACGTGGCGTATTTTTTTATGGTGCAAACGAGGTCGGCGGACGAACCGATGACGCAGTTTTTCCGGTGCGTGGAGTGCGCGAATCAGTGGAAGGAGAATTAATGATATAGAGGTTGTTAGATATACATGTAATGTAGGCTAGGACTATAAAAGACGAGCTAATGTTGAGTGCGCATGTGGTTTATCAAAGCATTAGATTGACGAAAAGCTTTATCGCACACATCGCATTCATACGGTTTCTCGTTCGTGTGAATACGCATGTGGTTTTGCAAATTACCAGATTGACGAAAGCGCTTCTCGCAAACATCACATTCATACGGTTTCTCGTTCGTGTGAATACGCATGTGTATGGCCAAACATGATGGACTAACAAACATCTTCTCGCAAACATCGCACTCGTGTTGCGCTCTCTTTCTCTTCGATCCTTTCCTAAAAGCAGTTGCTTCTTTTCGTATCTGTTCCTTCATCTCATCATCATCATCAACAACAACAAAAACATCATCATCATCCTCGTCAGGTGGTATTTGTAAACACAACACCGGTTCTTCTTCTTCATCATCATCTTCATCACCCACAACCACCGTCTTTACGTTTACCGCGCGCTGCGGATGTGGATTCTTTCGCCGGCTCATTCGTCTTCTTATTATTATTATTAGTAGTAGTATTGTTTTACCGCAGAGTCGTTGTTGATGTGTTGTTACGTAACTTTGATATTATTTTCTTTGAAAAGTCTTCTTCACTTGTTTTATTATTCGCCGGCGCAAATTTTGTGAAAATTCGCGCGAATATATAAACACTTGAACAGTAGTAGTAGTAGCAGTGGTAAAAGGACGACGAAATGGCATCGTACGGCGAGGTAAATCTTTCGCTTTAATTCTTCTTCGCATGATTTCGCGCGCACGTTTGGTTTTTGTCGTTCGCGTGGGTGTTGTTGTTGTTGTCGTAGAGCAGCGCGTTTGTTAAAAATTTCATCACGATGAGAAATGTTTTGCGCGCGAATTCTATCGACAAAACTCTCGACTGACGTAAAACTCTTCTCTCAAAAACAAAACAGGAACCCGAGTACGAGGATGAAGACGGTGATTATGGATCCGAAGATGGCAGCGAAGGTACGGTTCTATCTTCGCGTTGTGTTTTTATCCTCCGCTCTCGCATCATCATTTGCCCTCTTTCCCTCTTCAAATCGTCGGTGTTTTTTACTTAAATCTCTCTTTTTGGCGGCGAAAGCGTTTTCTTTTGTCCTCCTCTGGAAACACCAGATAAAATCTGACATTTTATCATCTCTCCCACGACAACAACATTAGCAGAAATGTTAGAAGAAGAAGATGAAGAAGCGACGACTTCCGAAGGCGCGGCGACGGCGACTCCACCGCTCGGCATGAAACCGTGGATTGGTTTACAAACCATGCCGCAACCGACGCGCGATAAAATCGCGGAACACATGCAGCGACAACAAACGGAAACCGGAGATAACGAGTTGACCGTGGTATTAATTGGTAGACAAGGCGTAGGTAAATCGAGCACGGTGAACGCGCTGATAAACGAGAAAGTAGCGAACGACCAACCGTTCGTGCAGGAAACGGTGAGACCTTTGTTGGCGTCTCGAGCGGCGGGGGGCTTCAACGTCCACGTCATCGACACGCCGGGGTTGTTGGATGGAGAATCCGTTTCGTCGAACGGTTTAATGGCTCTGAGAGCCGCTTTGGACGATAGAAAAGTGCATTGCTTTGTGTTTATGCAAAGATTAGACTCTTGGAGGTGCGATTCCGGAGACGAGTTGATGATTAGAGCCTTGTGCCAACACTGCGGCGCGGATGTCTTTGACCGAGTCGTCTTGGGCTTCTCTCACGGCGAATTAAAACCACCGAACGGCGAAACCACGCAAAAACTTATCGAACGCAGATACGCACAAACTGTCTCCATGATTAAAACTGAATTGAAAAAAGCGCGAAAGAAAAACTACAACGATTTCTCGCCGCCCATGGCGGTGGTCGAAAACAGTTCCCGATGCCCGACCAACGCCGAAGGCGAAAAGTGCGTCACGTTAGAAAACGACGAAAAAGTCCCGTGGCTACCAGCTTTAGTCGGCGCCATGGTCGACGCGTCCACGCAGTCCGTGAAAAAGTCAGAAGGCGACGGCAAATCCTACTACCTCTTCGATTACAAAAAAATTAAGAAATCCGGCGCCAACCCGAACACGCGGCACAAGCTCTGGATGTTCCCGGCTTTTCTCCTCCAGTGGTTCGTGTTGAGACCAATCATAGTGAAAGTCATCCGGAACGACATCCGTAAAGATCGCGCGATTGATCGATACGCGCTTTAAATTAATAATATATATCTTAATACATTTTATCATAATACTTTATTATAAACTCGTCAAAAATTACTACTACTATTTTGTTGCTTATTGACCTTCGTCCTTCGCATCATCACGTCATAAATTAGCTTACCGTTTCTTTTAAATTATTCTAACGATGACTACCACCACCACGACGACCACCACCGCCTTTACACTTTCTTTCTTAAAGCGGCAGAAAGAAAGAAGGCGCATTAATGTTAGGGGAAGAAGAGGCGGAGGTAAAGTTGTTTTAAACTCAATCACCCCGACGACGGAAACGACGAATCAGTCTGGAGACGAACCAACTTCCCGAGTGAATACAACGAACAAGAATACGAATAATATTCACCTCTCTGTGGACGAACGGTCGTTGGATTACCGCGCGCCTGGATTCACGGTCGGCGAAAACGTCTCGACGAGTAAAAGAGTGCTACCGAAACGGATCATACTGATACGACACGGCGAGTCGCAAGGGAACATCGACGAAACCGCGTATCAAAACACCCCGGACTGGCAGATTCGGTTAACCGAGAAAGGGAGAGAACAGGCGGAGCAAACCGGGAAGATGTTGAGAGAAATGTTGGAGCGAGATAAGGTCGAGGAGCCGGAGAAGGACCCGAGAGTTTTTTTTTACATCAGTCCGTACAGAAGATCTAAGGAAACCGCGGCGGGGATCGCGCAAAGTTTAGATCCGGAGATGATCATCGGCGTGCGAGAAGAGCCGCAGTTGCGAGAGCAGGATTTCGGGAACTTTCAAGACGGACAGATGATCAAGACGAAGAACGAGAGGCAAGCGTTTGGGAGGTTTTTCTACAGGTTTCCGGATGGGGAGAGTGGTGCGGACGTGTACGATAGAATGACTATTTTCGAGGATCACATGGTGAGAGATATCGACAACGGGAGGTTTAGCGGAAGCACGAATATGGTTTTGTGTACGCACGGTTTAACGTTGAGGATATTTTTGATGCGATGGTTCCATTGGACGGTGGCAGAGTACGAGAGGATTACAAATCCGGCGAATTCAGTGCCGATTATATTAGAGAGAAGAGAGGAAGATTGGACCGTCGTGAATTGCGAACCGGATTGGGACAATATGTTCGGCGACGGAGACGAGGACGCGGATTTGTGCGCGCACCACGCGGTGCACACGAAGGAGTGTTACGAGTTGACCGAAAGTAGCATGGCGGCGTTGGAAGGGTGCACGGACGACATGTGCACGATGATTTTACCGGAAGAATGTTGGGAGAGAGCGTTAAATTTAGGTGTAAGTGACGCGACGGAGTGCTCCATAAACGGCGGGGCGGTTTCGTGGAAACCGACTTCGTAATCTGTATGACTATTATGTTTATTTAAACGATATATAACAAAACGCGGTGCTGAAAAGAAGCCAATCTCTATATTACATAACTATTTCTTCGGCGGCGACCAGTAACCGTGCAATCCAGGGGGGACGTGCTCGTCCATCAATTGAATTTTACACTCGTACCCTTTACCTGCTTCAATGTTCTTCGCGTCGAAGATGTACAAAAAAGTTTCATCCGAACCCGCGTCGTTGACGAGTTGTAAAATATACCCGTCGTCTTCGTCGACCGCGTTCGGTTTCGCCGCGAAAATTGGTTCTTGCACGAAACATCTCTCGCCGTAGTAGTACACTTGGTCAATCGCTTTCTCGCCGCTATCGTTCGCGCACGGGGACACGTCGTACTTTACCAAGCACTGGTTCGGTCCCCATTTTTTACCGTCTTTAACGACGGAACCTCCCGTGTAGACGTATTTGTGTTCCTTACCAACCATGGTTGGATTCATGCACGGAAACTCGCAGCATCGGTCCGACAGGGATTCTTGTTTCACCTGTTTCGAGTCTTTTTTCGACGGGTTGACGGTAAATCGAGTGTACTCCGTTCTCGATCCATCTTGCCAGAACGCCGGAGTCACCATATCTAAGTTCATCGAGAAATCCATAAACTTCCAAGGGATGGAGTCTAAACACACTTCGCCGGTTTCTTCTCTTTCGAACGCGTTCACGTGGTGGAAGAAAAACTGGTTCTTCAACTCGTACGACTTCGCGACTTCGTCACCACTCAACATCTTTTTCGCTTTCTCGGTTCTCGGAAACATCCACAAGATTGGTCTTTTCCCGTCTTGCATGGCAATCGTTTCCGCCAACGCGCACTTGGCGAACATGTACTCAGTCATCAACTTTTGGAAATCTAAGCTCGTCGGGTTTTGGAACAAACAATACCAGTTCTCGGTGACTAACATGTCGTGAAAGAATCCAAACGTCGCGTTCGGCACGTCAAAATCCACGCGCTTCTTCTCCGTGCCGTCTTCGTTCCACTCGTAAAACGCGGCTTTGTTCGACGTGAACGGAAACGCGCTCGGTTGCGACTCGATTGAAAACGCAATCAAAGTCCTCTCTTTCGTCTCTTTGTTTTCTTCCACTCGGTAATGCGCCGCCATTTGTGGTACTCTCAAAGCTTGCCCTAATACTTCGTCCACTTCTTTTCCAATCGTGTTCAAATCGTTCTTCCTCAACTCGTGTGGCTTCCCGCCTTCCCACAACGCGTATACTTTATCGTTCCATTCGACGACGCCGGTGTTCGCCACATTCTTGACATCAAAATCGAACGGGTTATAAAACGAATCGCCTTTGGGGTTTCCGACGGCAAACGCGCCTTTGTATAACATTTGCTGCGCTTCGCGTTCGTCGTAAAATCCTCTCGTCTCCACAAAGTTATGCTTGAACTGAATATTCGTTTTATCCTCTTCGTCCCCATCGGACGAAGGCGCCGTAATAAATTCGTACGAGTGCACCAATCCGTCCCCGTCGAAGAACTGGTTAATCTCTTTCCCGTAAATATTCAACATCCCGGGTCCGTTTCTAAACAGAGTCCCGCCTTGTAATCCAGACGGAATCTCCCCGTCCACGACGCACGCTTTCGGTATCCTTCTCGCGTCCGAATCCGCTTGCGTTTGGTTGCTCAAACTCGTGTTTCTATAAATCGACCGCCAATCTTTGATGGTTTGATTCGTCGGGTTCCAGGTTAAGTTTTCCGGACCAACCGGACCTTCCGCGATCGGGTCTCTCGATAACGTCCACGGAATCGACACTCTCGCTCGATCTTTTCCTCCTTTTCCTCCTCCTCCTTCAAAAGAAGAAGAAGAATTCGCGTCGTTTTTGGCGACGTCACTTTGCGTCACATTCGCGACGTTTCGAGGCATGACGACGAAACGTTTTCTTTTCACAGCAGCTTCAGATGCTTTTCCATAAGAGCAGGTTTTGGTAAAGAGCGGCAAATTGTGCTGCTCTCTCGAGGAAAAGAGAGGAGGACGGGCCCCACTCGAAGAAGAAAACATGATTGATGGTGTTGTTGATGAATGTATTCTTTTCTGTGGATATTTCTCTCAAGTGACGGAGAGCCACGAATTTTTTTAGCGAAATTTTTACATTTTTAAAGAGAGAGAAAGATAATCCTCCTTCTTCAAATATCTCGGTATTCTCCGTCCACATCTCCTCTTTCGCTACTTTCGGATCGAACAGTAACAACTTGCTATCGTCCGTATCGTTTTCCCGTAAACAATAGGAAAGGTAATTTTTCAAACTCGTCCGGTAGCCGCCCACTAAGAACGTCTCGTCGCCGTATTCATTCAATAACGCATCGTTCGTCTTCCACTTCTCGATCGCTCTCCACTCCTTCGCTAATCCTCTCAAAACAACCGGCCGATTTTTGTTCTCAAACTCCTCGCGAAACCGGCTTTCGATCGACTCCTCGTCCGCTAGCGTTCTCTTCTCGCTACTACTACAATCGATCTCAGGCACCGTAAAACTTTCCACCCACGTTTTTTTAATCTCTAAGTTATTAATCTGTTTCGGTAAATACAATGCGTCGGAATATACGCATCCCATTTTCTTCTTCACCTTTGTCTTCTTCTTCATCGTCAAAGTCGTCTCGTTCGCCTTTACATAATACAACTGTTTCCAATTTCTGCATCGCCTAAAATCAGCTTCCTCCAACCCAAACTTATTCAAATACAGCTTCTTCCACAAGGAATCGAACGAGGCGTATTGGAAACACATTTTACTCGCCAATGTGAATTTCGCGAGCGTTTTTGCATCGTCTATGTGTTCGATAACGTTCATTAAAACTCTATCGTCGAGGAAACTCGCGAAGAAATCACCTAGAGATTCTCTTCTAGAATTTAAGTACTCGCGCTTCTCCGCCGGGGAGTCAAAGAGGAAGAAGAGCATCCCGAACGGTTTGACGTCGTAATAATTTTCATTTTCATCATCGTTAGTATCATTATTAGTAGTCGTACAAGAAGATCTCGTCATCTTTCTCGCCTAAAAGAGAGAGAGAGAACAGAAGAGAAATGGGGGAAGCGAAAAGGCAAAGTGGGAAGTTCAAAGAAGCTGCTCTTATACGAAAAATGTGAACGCCATCGATGCGTAGACTATTACTCGCTATTACTATACGCAATTTCACCGCGACTCGGTGGTGGTTATAACAGCACTTCCCTCGTTACCTTCGTCTGAATCGTTTAACAGGTACTTCAAATACGCCTTTGCGAAATCTCTGCAATCGTTCTCGCACAACGCCAGGTTTCGCCAGTCGTCCGAAGCGTAAAACTCTTCCGCGGAGACGCGATCGACGGCTTCGTACAAAATCGTATTCATTTTGCTGTTTTTGTCTTCTTCGTCGTCGAAAGAAGAAGAACTGAGTGCGAATAAAACTGCTTCTAGGATAGATTTCCGTTTCACTTCTCCGATGAATTCTAACCCGCTCGTGGCGTATTTGCTGGTGAACGTTTTGTTCACGATTTCGTGTCTGATTATTCCTGGAACTTGCGTTCTTAAGACTAACAGTTTGAACGCGGTTTCGATTTGTAAAGAATTCTTCGGCGCGAAATCGACTAAATATTGTAAAGAATTCTTACTATCATCCTCCCTGTCGCTCAAAATCTCCAGAACTGTCGCGTGGTGTAAGAACGTTTTAGGATAAAGTTTCCCATTTCGTAACAGTTTGTGGATGGATTCGAAGCCGTCTAACGGTCTCAACGCGAGGAAGATTTTGATGTTAACTCCTTTTCCTCCTCCTGATTCTTTTGCTGTTGCACTTGTCCTCAATTTCTGTGCTCTTCTTTGTCTTTGCTTTCTTCTTAAACTCGTCGTCGGAGGAGCTTTCGTCGCTCCCGCTTCCATCGTCAACACCTTCATTCATTTTTGTAACGAACTCTTGTTTCCCCGGGGAAAAAAGAAAGACGTCACAGTTTTATATCATCGTCATCATTTGGTCACACCAGATGTCGTCTGCGAAGAAAATGAAGACAAAGAACATGAAGAAAGAATAAAACATGTACGACAGAGACGACCCGTTTATTATTTTGGGCATCTCTCCTTCGTCGGATGCGAAAGTCATCAACGACGCGTACCGGAAATTAGCGTTGCAATACCACCCAGACACGGTGAATAAGAATACGAATACTACGAATACGACTGATAACAACGCGAACAAGACGTTCGATAGAATCACGCAGGCCAGAGAAAGGGCGCTGAGAAGAGCAACAGGAGGAAAAGGAGGAGGATATGCATCATTGAACAGCTGGCGAGAGGCGACTCGACACAGCGACTTTAAAGGAGGAGGAGGAAAAGGAGGAGGAAATTTTTACCAAAAGTACGACCATTTATACGAGCGGAGACGACATCCCATGCACGTGGGCAGACAATACGGCGGCGGGGTGTTATTACTCTGGAGTTTAAGTTTGGTGACCTTTGGGAGTTTTTTGTGGGAGATATCGCGCGCAGAACACAAAGTCGGTCCGGCGACGGAGAAGCGGAGAGAGAAGCGAAGGAAAGAAGAGTTTGCGAACCGAGAAAAAGCGAGGGAGATTGGACGGATGGAAAGAGGGAGTACAAGTGGTAAATCTGCGAGAAAGAAGAAAGAAAAAGTCGTGCCGGAGATGATGACGATGATGGGAAATAGTCGACATGTGGCGAGGTTAGATGATGGAGGGCTTTTATTCGTAGAAGACGAAGAAGACGGGGAAGAAAAATTCAATCGCAAAGGATACTACGAGACGACGACGAAATTTAAACGCGTTAAACCGTTCGTCTCGAAGCACGCGGAACGAACGAAAGCGAACGCGCTGGCGCAGAAAAACTTATCCGAGGAGGATATCGAGAAAGCGTTGAAACAAATGCGAACGATGGAACGCGAGATTGAGTGCTGCGCAAAGTGCGGATGGCCGCTACCGTATCAGAGCACGATGTCCTGCCCGGCGTGTGGGGCGAGGACCATACAAAAACGAGACGTCGTTCGCGTCGTAATTAACAAAAAACAGCAACCGGAAAATGGAACAACAGAGGAACAACAGAGTAGTCGTAGAGCGGCGGAGGTGAAAGAAACTTCTTCCGACGACGATCTTCCGAATACTAGTGCTCATAGCGAAACAACTCATAGCAAAAATCGAGAAGCCGCCGTCGGGAGAGCGAGCAGCCCGGCGTCGTAGTAATATATTAGCACCACCACCGATGATGATTGAATCCAGCGAGTAGTCTAACCGCGTATTGTAAAACAGTAGTAGTAGGTTGAAAGAAAACGGCCCAAACGGGGTAATAATAAAGCGCTCGCGTAAGTACGTTTTTGCGCGGAAAAGACAAATCTCATCAGGGAGTCCATCACCATTTTTTTCCTCATTAACTTTTCTCGCCGCGCTTTATCTACCCTTTCAACATGGCGGAGGACAAAGCGGAATCTCTCGCGGCTGCCGTGAATTTGTTGACCCTTCTCGCCTCTGATTCAGGCAAGGAGGAGTTCTTTCTCCCCTTGACTCTTTCCCCATCGGTAATCGGTTCGCCGACGGAAACGACGAGACAGAAGTGCCTGTTTTTCGAGTGCACGTCGACGGCGTTGCAAGCGCTTTCGAAGATGTTTTTACCGTCCACGCCTGAGATGTTGAAAGTGTCCGCGTTGAAATCTATCGCGAAGAAAGCGAGGCGAGTGTCACTGACGGAAACGTCCTCGTTTAACGCGTTGTTCGGGTACGGCATCTCGAAGAAGAACGAAACGAGATTACGAACCCTTTTTACGGAGAGCGAGAAAGAGAAAAGATATGCAGTTGTGATTAGCGTTCGATTGAGATGCGGGGAGAGCGTGGCGGTGTGTGGACTGTATGAAGACGGCGAGAGCGGGTTCGGGAAAGCTTCTTCGGGGACGGCTTCGTTCGTGGCGTACCCGTTGGCGCCGTCGACGACGTTTCTGGAGCTCCAATCGACGCCGGAAAAGGAAACGGATGAGGTGAAGTGGTTGTATTGCGACGAGAAAGGGAACGCGAGAACAGAAGATATGCCGTATTTTAAGTGGAAAGGAAAGTTACGGCCGCATAAGATTTCGCACCAAGAAAAGTTGTTTCGAGGGATGCGGAAAGTGCCGGATACGGTGGTGAAAGCCGAGTGGTGGGAGACGAGCAGACCGTTAGCGGAAGAGAGGGCGAGGCAGCAGAGAGTAGCGGACGAATTACCGCAAAAAGAGATTGAAAAGTTACGAAAAGCGTGCGTTATTGGAAGAGGGGCGATTGATTGTGTGGTGCGAGCGATTCGCCCAGGGGTTACGCCGGAGGCGTTGGACGCCTTGTGCCACGATTACATTTGCGATAAGAACGCGTACCCATCGCCGTTAAATTACTATTGCTTCCCAAAGTCGTGCTGCATAAGCGTAAACGAAGTTATTTGTCACGGTATTCCCGATTGTCGGCCGTTGGAGGAAGGAGATATCGTGAATATCGACGTCACGGCGTTTTTCGGCGGATACCACGGCGACTTGAACGAAACCGTGTTTGTAGGTAGTAGTGGCGATAAAAGCAATAGCGCTACAGAAAAAACAGCGAGCGAAGAAGTAGCAGATGGAGTAGACAGTAGCAAAAAAGAAGCGTTCAAACTGCTCAAGTGCGCGTACGAGTGTCTCGCGGAAGGCATGTCCATAGTCAAAACAGACACGCGATACAGAGACATTGGCGAAAAAGTCTCCACAGTCGCCTCCAAATACGACTGTTCGGTCGTCAAAACCTACTGCGGGCACGGCATCGGTAAGCATTTTCACTGCTTCCCGAACGTTCCGCACTACAAAGGCAACAAAGCTGCCGGCGCCATGAAACCTGGCCACGCGTTTACCATAGAGCCGATGATCAACCTCGGCAAAGAATGGCGCGACGAGTTATGGCCGGACGGATGGACCGCAGTCACTAAAGATGGAAGCTTGAGCGCGCAGTACGAACACACGATGGTGTGCACGACAGATGGCGTGGACGTGTTGACAAAACGGAATAAAAATAGCCCGAGAGTGTTTCCGTTTACCGAGTTCGAGGATACCGGCGACGACGACAAAGACGAAGAAGAAGAAGAGGCGGACAAAGAGAACCAGGTCATCGCGGAGCTCGAAGAACTCGTGAACCAATTCAACAACACCAAACTTTAGAGAGAGGCCTAGGAAACGATTTGAGGAGAAAGAGCGTGTGTGAGTAGCCTAGCTTTATATCGTTGTAGTCCTTATTTCCACCCCTATAGGGACCCGCTTGCCACTCCACTCAAAACAGTTAAATTTTTAACCCTCGCCGCCAAAAACCTCAAAATTAAAGCATTTCCACACACAAAATGTTGGCCGCTGCTCAAACAACGAAGATAAACCCATCCTCATTCGCGGCGCGGGCTCGAACGTCTTCCTCCTCGTGCGATGGGGACGGTTGTCGATGCTCTTTTTGCTGCGCGAATGTTATTAAGAGAAAGGCGTTGAAAATGTCATCGAAACGTGGAGTCGTCACTCGCGCGGAACAGTACCGCCCTGGGATTAACATGCCAGAAGGTCCGGACTCGGACTTGAACAAATGGTCGAGGAAAATCACGCAACCGAAATCGCAAGGCGCGTCTCAAGCCATGCTCTACGCGACTGGATTGACAGAAGCGGATATGAACAAACCGCAAGTTGGAATTTCCTCGGTCTGGTGGCAAGGGAACCCGTGCAACAAACACTTGCTTTTGTTAGGGAACGAGGTGAAGAGAGGCGTCGAAGCGGCTTCGATGGTCGGGTATCAGTTCAACACGATTGGTGTGTCCGATGGGATTAGTATGGGTACGCCGGGGATGTCTATGTCGTTACAATCGAGAGACTTGATTGCGGATTCCATCGAGACGGTTATGGCCGGGCAATGGTACGACGCGAACGTGAGTTTGCCGGGATGCGATAAGAACATGCCAGGGACGGTTATGGCGATGGGGAGAATTAACCGACCGTCGTTGATGGTTTATGGCGGTACGATTCGACCGGGTATTTCGCAGTTGGATGCGAGTAAGTCGTTGGACATCGTGTCGGCGTTTCAGAGTTACGGTCAGTTTGTGACGGATGCGATTACCGAGGATGAAAGAAAGGATATCGTGAGAAACTCGTGCCCAGGCGCCGGGGCGTGTGGTGGTATGTATACCGCGAATACCATGGCATCTGCTATTGAGGCTTTGGGGATGACGTTGCCGTATTCGAGTTCAATCCCGGCGGAAGATCCGTTGAAGATGGACGAGTGTTTCTTAGCCGGGAACGCGATTAAGCACTTGTTGGAGATTGATTTGAAACCGAGAGATATCATGACCAGAGCTGCTTTTGAAAACGCGATGACCATTGTTATTGCCCTCGGTGGTAGTACGAATGCGGTATTGCACTTGATTGCTATGGCGCACGCGTGCGGAATTACTTTAACCTTGGATGATTTCCAAGCCGTGAGCGACAAGACGCCTTTTATTGCGGATTTGAAGCCGAGTGGGCAGTACGTCATGGAAGATGTGCACAAAGTTGGTGGCACTCCGGCGGTGTTGAAGTATCTCATGGCGAATGGCTTGATTGATGGTTCATGCATGACGGTAACAGGTAAGACGTTGGCGGAAAATTTACATGCCTGTCCAGATTTGAAGGAAGGGCAACAAGTGATCGTGCCGTTGGATCAACCGATTAAGAAGACTGGACATTTACAAACGTTGTACGGAAACATCGCCCCGGATGGTTCGGTGGCAAAAATCACCGGCAAGGAAGGTTTGTACTTTAAAGGTACTGCGATTTGCTTCGATTCCGAGGAGGAGATGCTCCAAGCATTGGCCGCAGATTCGAAGCAGTTTGTTGGTTCAGTCATCGTCATTCGTTACGAAGGTCCAAAGGGTGGTCCGGGTATGCCAGAAATGTTGACCCCGACGTCTGCGATCATGGGCGCTGGCTTAGGGAATGACTGCGCGTTGATTACGGACGGGAGGTTTTCAGGCGGTTCACACGGTTTCGTCATCGGTCACGTCACGCCAGAAGCGCAAGAAGGCGGTCCGATTGGTTTGATTGAAAACGGAGATGAGATTGAAATCGACGCGGAAAAGAGAACGATGAATGCATTGAACGTCACGGAAGCGATATTTGCTGAGCGAAGAGCCAAGTGGACAGCGCCACCTTTGGAAGCGACGAGCGGGACGTTGTATAAGTATACCAAATTGGTGGCGAGCGCGTCCAAAGGTTGCATCACAGATCTGTAATATCTGATACAAGGTACCACAGGTACCAGTATATATATTATCTATTGAAGCTACAGGTACAATCCCTATCTATATATCTATCTATCTATCTATCTATCTACTCATCTCTTTTTCGTTTATGCTCACTTACTATACCATTCTTTATTCATCAGTTTTCGGTCCGTCGTCTTCGTCGAACGACCACACGGTAAAATGGTGGTTCAGCGTTCGAACGCCGTGTAAACGCTTCCTGGTTTGGCTACTCAAGGCACCTTTATCATTCCTATCTTTCTCTATATAGAATATACGTTTTATGCGCGAGTGCGTCAGCGCCATGGCACACATCAAACACGGTTCGTGCGTCATGTAGATGTCGTACCCTGTGCATAAATATGGCTTGTCCGGGATGCCGATGGATTCAGCCATCACTTTTGCCGCCACAGATTTCCGACGTTTTTTAGCCTCTGGAGAGGTCAAATCTTCATTCTCTCCGAAATCATCGGTTTCTGCGCTTTTACTATTTTCGCTCTTGCCGTTTTTATTATCGTGCGCATCTGGATACAGTTGTAAATCCAGTCTCGCGACTTTCTCGATTGCAATCATCGTGCAGTGTTGCATAGGAAGACACCGCCTCGCCCCACCTCTTTCGTCATCTCGTTCCCCATTCTTCGCACAAGCGACCACCTCGCCGGTCTTTGGATTCACAATCTCGCAAAATCTCTCGCCTTCTTTTACTTTTAACACCAACGATCTCGCCCTCTCCGTCGCCGTCGTCCTCTCGTCGTCGTCCATCTTCGCCTCCTTCGAGTTCACTTCGCCTTTCGTCGTGGCTAACAAAACCGACGGCCACCACTCGTTCGCGCGTTCCAACTCTTTCTTCGAGAGCACTTGTCGGGTTGAAACGGTACACGG